>JAABUT010000697.1_pt1 | contig 47965 bp, 49 predicted proteins | sample 5559281 | NCBI WGS metagenome assembly JAABUT01 (sample SAMN10711880, study PRJNA513359) | rock metagenome | isolation source: Antarctica rocks | place: Antarctica: Victoria Land, Ricker Hills nord | collected 2016-01-04
TCATCGCCCCGGTCGGCGCGAACGGCAAAGTCGACCTTTACAACGGCTCAAGCGGCACCGTTCAGCTCATCGGCGACGTGGCGGGGTACTACCAGGCCGGAACACCGGTAGCGGCGGGCACGTTCGGGCACGGCGGGGACGAATTTGCACATGAACCTGCGCTCCGGCGGCTAGACGCCAGGCGGTAGCCGATCCGGCGGGTACGGCTCTTGAGCTACCCGCAGCGCGGACGCCGGTATCCACTCCGAGACGAACTCCCCCGGCACGCTCGGATACGGCACGAACAAACACCCGAGCTCACCACTGATCCTCACGGCGAAGCCACTTCAACAACAACCCCGGCCACGGATACCGCGCCGTCGGGCCTCGCCGTAGATCCAAACGTGGCGCCGCACGCCGTGCGCGGCGTACTCCTTCGGCACGTACTCGCGCCGCGTAGTCTCCACGCACCCAGTATCGAACAGACGAGCGAAATTTGAATACTTCAGCTACAACCGTGCGGATCGGCCTCAGTCGTCGGATAGCGCTCCTGCGGCCCCGCACCGGCAACCCCATCGTCGCAAGTCACGGGTCGGGTGGAGCTGGCAGTCTGGCGGACCGCGCTGTGCTTAGAGGTAGTTCGCGAGCGCCGTGACGAGCAGGTCTGTGCGGCTGGCGGCATTGGTGTCTCTCGCGAGCTTGTCGATGGTGGCGATCGCGTCAGCAGGCAACCGCACTGACACTGTCACGGTGTCGACGCTGTGGCGTGGGGTTGGCTTGCGGTTGAACAGTCCCGTGCTGCTACTGCCGTCGCTGGTGTCGGCGATCAATCCTGGGTTCGGCGTCTTCGACCTGTTCGGCGAGCTCGTGGATGAGGAGTCCACGGTCGCGAGATTCACGCGCCGGCGAGGTCGCGGTGCGGATCGTCTGGTCGAAGACGTGGGCTACCCCGCCGAGCGCTTGCTCGATCTGGGCGGTTGCTGCCTCTTTGATGCGCTTGGCGTTCGCCGGGAGGTCTACTAGCACCGTTCCGAAGACCTCAAGGCCCGGGTTGTTGACGTGAGATCGAATGACTCCATCAGGCGCCGGTGAGGTCCTGGCTGCCCGTCTCGGCCGTGCGGCCGGCCGCTCGGTCGGCGGCGTCTAGTACCTCGTCGATGGCGTTGCGCAGCGGCATCGACATGGCCGCGCCCTCGGACTGCACCGACAACCCGGCGGCCGCGGTGGCGAATCGCAGCGACCACTCGGGATTGCCGGTCTCCTCGAGGCCGACGGCGAGCGCGCCCGCGAAGCAGTCGCCGGCACCGGTCGTGTCGACCGCGTCGACCTTCATCGCCGCGACCTCATAGCTCTCGTCGCCGGGGCCGGTCCAGCTCGCGCCGTTCTCACCCTTGGTCGTCACGACGATCGGCACCCGCGCTAGGACGTCGGCGCCGAGTTGCTCGGCCTCGACCTCGTTGACCAGCAGGATGTCGGTGACTTCGAGCAGGGAGTCGAGCACCGCGTCGGTCAACGGCACGACCGGCACCGGCGTGAGCATCGTGACCGAGCCGGCCTTCTTCGCCTGCCGGAACCCGTCGATCACCGTCCCGACCGGGATCTCGAGCTGGGCCAGCACGAACTTCGCGCGGCTGACGACCGATCGCTGGTGCTCGTCGAGCTCGCCCAGGGCTCCGTTCGCACCCGGCACGACGATGATCGCGTTCCGTCCGTCCGCGCCGACGGTGATGTGCGCGACGCCGGTGGGCGCGTCCACCCGTGCCAGGGCGTCGAGCTCGACGCCGGCGTCGGCGAGCTCCTCGATCACCAGTTCGGCGTTGGTGTCCCGTCCGACCGCGGCAACCAGGCTGACATCGCCGCCGGCTCGTGCGGCTGCGACGGCCTGGTTGAGCCCCTTACCGCCGACGGAGGTGAAGAACGCGTCCCCGGTCGTCGTCTCGCCCCACGCCGGGCGCCGTGCGGTGACGGCGACGACGTCGACGTTGGCACTGCCCAGGACGGTCAACCCGGCCAGGGCAGCACGCGGTCGCGCGTGCCGGCCCTCGTGCAGCACCGGCTCCTCGGTGAGGTCATCGGCCACGAAGGTGCTGCCCCGGACGTCGGCCAACCGCGCCAGCGAGTGGAGACCCGAGCTGCCGGCGCGCAGCCGCCGCCGCTTCGTCTTGTGCTCATACATCGCGGAGTCGGCGTCGCCGAGGATCGAGTTGGGGTCGGACGTGCCGTCGACATGGGAGATCCCGATGCTCAGGGTGATCGGGACGTCGACCTCGGGCAGCGGCGCCGATACCGAAGCGATCACCCGCCGGATCAGGTCGCTCAGCTGCTCGCTGCTGACGTCCTCGATAAGCATGACGAACTCGTCCCCGCCCATCCGTGCGACGAGGTCGCCCGGCCGCACCTGGTCGAGCAGCCGGCGGGCGATCGTCTGCAGCGTCCGGTCGCCGACGGCGTGCCCGTACCTGTCGTTCACCGGCTTGAAACCGTTGAGGTCGCAGTAGAGCAGGACGGCGCGGCGTCCCGGCGACTCGCGGGCTCGCTGATGCGCCTTCACCAGCCGCTCGAGCAACAGCCGACGGTTCGGCAGGCCGGTGAGGAAGTCGTGGCGTGCTTCGTGCACGAGTCGCTGGTGTTCGGTCTTGGCGTCGGTGACGTCGTCGATCTGGATGAGCAGGAACGGCTCCTGGTCCTGGCCCGAGTCGATCGAGGTGATCACGGCGTTCAGCCAGATCGGCTGCCCGGCGCGCACCGCCCGGCTCTCGAGGTGGACCGGCTCGCGAAACAGGGTGACCGGGTCGTCGCGGAACATGTCGGCCACCGCCGGGTCGACCCGGTCCAGGTAATCGACGAGCGAGCTCCCGAGGATCGACTCCTCGGTGCTGCCCACGATGTCGGCGAACGCCGAGTTCACCCGGATGTAGCGGCCGAGACTTCCCTCGTCCACGCTCACGGCAGCCATTCCCGACCGGGACCCCTCGAACGCCAGCCGGAAGGCCTTCTCGCTCGCGAGCAGCCGGGTTCGATCGTCACGAAGCCGCTCCGCCAACCGGGCGGCATCGATCGCTATGCCCGCCTGGACCGCAAGCAGCTCCAGCAGCTCCCGCAGCAACGGATCGGGTCGCTGGCCGTCCTCTGGGAGGTCGACAGACAGCACGCCGATCAGCTCACCGGTCGCCGAGGTCAGCGGGGCGAACAGCGCGTCGAGGGGATGCCATGCCTCCGGGTCGGTAGGGATCTCGATGCCGGGAACCCAGCCGAGATCGTCGTTCTCGGTGACCCGGTCGTGCGGGACGAAGAGAAGCTTGCCCCACTGGTCGGCGCGGTCGAACTCGACCTGGAAATGTGAGGGAGGCGTTCGGAGGCCGACCAGCGCATCGCGTGCCTCGTCGGACCCGGCCACCGCGATCGCTTCGAAAGTCCCGTCGTCGTGCCGCAGGTTGGCGACCGCTACCCCGAACCCGAGACCGCTGACCACGCCGTCGACGACTGCTCGCATGGTGTCGTGCAGCGACCGGCCGGCGCCGATCTGCACGCTCACGTCGTACAGGCGTCGCAGCGTCGACAGCGGTATCTGCGTGTCGTCGTCCACGAGAGCCTTCCGCGCTATCCCCTGAGTCGCGCAGCCGGCTCGGTCACTACTACCCCAGCGCTCAGCTACGCAGCGCAGTTACTTTACGACCTATCCCGACCGGTAGTAAGTGGCAGATTCTTCGCTTTCTGAGCGAATCGGGATTGTCGGATTAACTTCACTTCGTCAAGGAACACCCTCGGGCCCGATCCGGCGCTGTCACTACAGTCCGGGGGTGGGTGCTGTCGTCGCGGGGTTCGGCACGATCGGCATCGTCATCGCGCTCGGGTACGTGCTCGCGCGGACCGGTGTGCTCGGCCCTGACTCCCGCGACCTGCTCTCCCGCGTGGTGTTCTTCGTGGCGACACCCTGCCTGTTGTTCACGGTGTTGCAGCAGTCGAACCCGCACAAACTCCTGTCCACCTCGCTGTTCGTGAGTGCCACGTCGGTCGCCGCGGTCTCGGCGGCCTACGTCGTGTTCGCCCGGCTGGTCTGGCGGCGCTCGGCCGCGCACCTGGCGATCGGCGCGCTGAGCACGTCCTACGTGAACGCCGGCAACCTCGGGATCCCGCTCGCGGCGTATGTGCTCGGCAACGCCGCGCCGATCGCGCCGGTGTTGCTGCTGCAGCTCGTCGTCCTCGCACCGGTGTCGTTCGCCATCCTCGATACGGCCGCGTCCGGACACCGGCCGTCCTTCGCTCGTCTGATCAGCGTTCCCTTGCGCAACCCGGTGACGCTGGCGTCGCTGCTCGGGCTGCTGGTTGCGTTGACCGGCTGGACACCGCCGCGAATCATCGACGAGCCGATCGCGCTGATCGCCGGGATGGCGGTTCCGGCCGCGCTGCTGGCGTACGGGGTGTCGCTGCGCGGAGCGCCGCGGGTAGGTGCCGGCGGGTCGCACAACGAGGTTGCCGTGGTGGCGGTGCTGAAGAACGTCGGCCAGCCGCTGGTCGCGTGGGTGGTGGCGCGTTTCGTGTTCGGGCTGACCGGGACTCCGCTGCTGGCCGCGGTGATGACCGCCGCCCTGCCGACGGCGCAGAACGTGTTCGTCTATGCGGTGCGTTACGACCGCGCGGTCGCACTGGCACGCGACGCGGTCGCGGTGACAACGCTGCTGTCGGTGCCCGCGGTTTTCGTGATCGCTGCCGTGCTGGGCTGACCGGGCTCGCCCGGCCCCAGGCCTCAGAGCTCACAGCCCCGATGTGAGTCCGGGATGGCCCGCCGACGTTCGGCGGACCACCCCGGATTCCAGCTCAGTGTCGAACTGTGTCGAGCTGTGTCCGTCCCCTACCTGGCGGCTTTCCGGAAGCCGACCGTAGCCGGACCCGGGATCACCTGGAGGGTCTGGATCGGCGCGTTCGCCGACTCCTTGACCACCTTGATCTTCACGCCCGAGCCGGCGGTGATGACGCTGCCCCACGGGTTCGCCGGGTCGTTGTAGGTGTTGGTGGGGTGTCGTCGAACACCTTGACTGCCGACTCGGACGGTTCGGCCCGGCCGCCGCCGGGTAGCTCCCGGCCGAGACCAGAACGGCTCAGCGACAGCCGGCCCCGATCCACCGACAGCATGGAGACTCCGATGAGCACCGACGGCGCGCACCTCCAGCCGACCGACGTCTCCGCCGAGGAGAGCGACGCGCAGACCGAGTTCGTCGATGACAGTCCCGCCGTGCCGACGCCCGTGGGCCCCGACGAGGGTGCATCCGACGCCACGGATCCCGAGCCCAACGCCGACGAGAAGCTCACCGACCCGCAACCGGACGTCTGGGCCGACGCAGACGCGAAGGAATGAAGCCCACGGCGTAGCGGAACGCGTTGTGCAGCAGGTAGCCGGCATCTCCTCGCCGTCGTCGCACCGCAGCCGGGCGAGCCCTTGATCAGACGGTCAGCGCGGCGGCCAGGTACGGCACGGTCTGCGGACCTTCGGGCAGCACACAGACCCGCGCATCCGGGCCGGCCTGCGACAGCGCTGCCGACACCCACGCCGCGATCGACTCCGGATCGGCGACGACGTGACCGAGGTGCGCTTCGGACAGTTGCGACGCGGTGAGCCCACCGGTGGCAACGGATACGTCCGCCAGCACCTGGATCTTCGCCTGCACCTGCACCTGCCACTGGTCGGGCACAGTCGTCCTCCGAGCCGAGATCTGGCTGAGCAGATCGGAAGGAGACGCGGCGGACGAGAGCACCTCCCGGTAGGACCCGTGCTCGGGAAACCCGTCGGCACACTCGGCGACGCACAAAACGGCACCGCCGGGTTTCACCACGCTCGCGGCGGCCGACATCCCCTTCACCGACTGGTAGAGGTTCTGGTCGAGCGGATAGCCCGAGCCGGTGGTGACGACCACGTCGTAAAGCTCGGGCACCGCCACCATGGCCGCCGACCGCACCTGGGTACAGGCGGCCGCGTGCATGGCGAACAGATCGCCGCCGTACGCGGCGACGATGCGCTGGTCGTCGTCGAGCGTCACGTCCAGCGCGAACGTCACACCGCCGACCGCGCCGACCACCGCGCGGATGTCGTCGTGCACCGGGTTCCCCTCAATCACGCCCCAGGTCGCACGGTCACTGCCGATCCGCGCGGCGTCGTGCAGGACGAGGACGGTGTCGAGACCGGCGAGGCCGGGCACCACGAGCTTCGGGCCGCCGGAGAAGCCGGCGAAGAAGTGCGGCTCGACGAACCCGGTGGTGATGCGGACATCGGCTTCACACCAGTGCCGGTTGAGCCACACCGGGACGCCCGCGTGGATGCCGCGCCACACCAGCTGATCGGGATCTCGTGCGTCGTGGTTGACGATGCGTATTCCGTCGACGAGGTCGTCGCCGAGCATCCGACGCAACTCTGCGTCGGTGTTCCCCCGGTGCGTGCCGGTGGCCACGATGATGGTGACGTCCGCGCGCGCCACCAGCCCGTCGAGCTCGCCGAGGACGGCGGCGACCATGTCCCGGCGCGGCTGGGGCCGGGTGATGTCGCACACCGAGATGGCCACCGTCGAGCCGGCCGGCACACGTTCGCGAAGCGCCCGGCCGGCCACCGGATCGGTGAGCGCTTGCCGTAGTTCGGCCGCCGGATCCGCGGCAGGACGGCGACGGGCAGGCCGGACGACGTCGGTGCGGCCGGGATCGAAGTCGACGTCGAGGCCGCTACGACCGTAGGCGAGATGAACGAGCACAACGGTATCTTCCCCCGTCGGCGATCGGATCTGCAGGGCGGCCGCCCGGTCGCCGGGTAGTTCACCATCCGGCCTCTCCGGCCGGCCGAGCGCGCGACGTCTCCGTAGTCGCCGATCTCGTCGACGCGCCGGGCAGGTGGCGCATCCGCGTTGGTGGCCGACATGACCAAGTGCCCGTTCCGGATGCACGCCGGTCACGCGCGCTCGGAGGAGACCCAGGTCAATCCGCTGATGGACAACGGTCAGAAGACCCTGCTGCTGCGGCTGAGGGTGAAGTTGCCGCGCTGACCGCTCGTCGTCAGCTGTTCTCCTCGATGAAGGTGTCGGGGTCCTTGTCAGTGTCGTCGACGTCCTGGCCGACCTGGTGGGCGGCGTAGAACTTCAACCACTTCATCGCGAGTTCGTGGCGCTGATCGAGGGTCGAGCTCTTGATGAAGTCGGGCAGCGCCTCCCGTTCCTCCTCGTCGAGGTGCTCGCCGTTCTCGGTGCGCGCCTCCCCGACCGCTTCGAACCACGCCTTCGTCCCGACCGTGAGACCACGGGCTTTCCGGACGGCGTCACGGATCGAGTTGTGGTCGTCGACCGCGTCGTCGGTCTCGTCCTCGGGATCGCCGGCGTGGCCGACCTTGAGCAGCTCGGGGTAGAAGATCTCCTCCTCCGCCTGCGCATGCGTGTCCAGCCGGGTGGCGATCGACTCCCAGACATCGCGCAGTTCGCTCTTCGTCTTCGCTCCGTCGAGGAGGAAGAAGTGCCGGCGGAGCCAGTCGTGGTCCTCATAGATCAATTCGATGATGTCGGCCATGGCGCCAGTCATACCGGTCCCGGGTGTCCTACTGCCAGTCGGGTGGTGCCACCCGTTGGGATCAGTGGTCGGAGCAGGGAAACGTTGCCGCAACAATCACCTCGCAGAGTGGGCAACGACGGTGCGAGCGACGATGATGAGCGCCATCGGCGCGCCTGGGTCCGTCGGTGTGTGCCGATCGCGCTGCCGCGTGAGGTCAGAAGGAGCGACATGGATCAGTACGACCTGCTCGTCATCGGATCCGGACCGGCCGGCCAGAAGGCGGCCATCGCGGCCGCCAAGCTCGGCCGCCGCGCCGCTGTCGTCGAGAAGATCGACATGGTCGGCGGCGTCTGCATCAACACCGGCACGATCCCCTCGAAGACCATGCGCGAAGCCGTGCTCTACCTCACCGGGCTGAGCCAGCGCGAGCTGTACGGGCAGTCCTACCGGTTGAAGAACGACATCACCGTGAGCGACCTGACCACCCGCACCCAGCACGTCATCGCCCACGAGATCGACGTCATCCGCAATCAGCTCTCCCGCAACCGGGTCGCCCTGATCCCCGGCACCGCGCGGTTCGTCGAACCACACGTCCTCGAGGTCGACAACGGCCGCGACCAGTCGCAGAAGGTCAGCGCCGACAACATCATCATCGCCATCGGCACCCGTCCGGCGCGCCCCAGCTCGGTCGAGTTCGACGGCGTGACCATCGTCGACTCCGACCAGATCCTCGGCATGGACAAGGTGCCCTCGTCGATGGTCGTCGTCGGCGCCGGGGTGATCGGCATCGAGTACGCGTCGATGTTCGCCGCCCTCGGAACGAAGGTCACCGTCGTGGAGAAGCGTCCACGCATGCTCGAGTTCTGCGACCTCGAGATCGTCGAGGCACTCAAATACCAGTTGCGCGACCTGGCCGTCACGTTCCGGTTCTCCGAGTCGGTGCGATCGGTCGAGAAGGTCAACGGGGGCACCCTGACGACACTCGAGTCGGGCAAGCGAATCCCCGCCGACACCGTCCTGTACTCGGCCGGCCGCCAAGGCGTCACCGACGAGCTCAACATCAGCGCAGCCGGCCTGCAGGCCGCCGAGCGCGGTCGCATCGAGGTCGACGAGAACTTCCGCACCGCCGTCGAGCACATCTACGCGGTCGGCGATGTCATCGGCTTCCCCGCGTTGGCGGCGACGGCGATGGAGCAGGGCCGGCGGGCGAGCTATCACGCGTTCGGCGAGCCGGTCGGGAACAGGCTGGGCGATCTGCAGCCGATCGGCATCTACTCGATTCCCGAGCTCTCCTACGTCGGCCAGACCGAGGACGAGCTCACGAGCGAGAACGTCCCGTTCGAGGTCGGGGTGTCCCGTTACCGCGAGCTCGCCCGCGGCGCGATCCTCGGCGACTCCTACGGAATGCTCAAGCTGCTGGTGCATGCCGAGACGCGGATGCTGCTCGGTGTACACGTGTTCGGGTCGAACGCGACCGAGCTCGTGCACATCGGCCAGACGGTGATGGGCTGCGGCGGCACCGTCGACTACCTCGTCGACGCCGTCTTCAACTACCCGACGCTGGCCGAGTCGTACAAGGTGGCCGCGCTCGACGCGGTGAACAAGATGCGGGCGATCGCCCGGGTCACCGGCTGACTTACCCTCAGGGATGCCAAGGGGTCAGCGGAATACTGCCGATCTCACGGACCCTGTCAGCAGCCTGACATCACCGCGGTCACCTCGTCGGGCCCGGGTCGCGGTCACCGCGGCCTTCGTCACGCAGGGCCTGCTCTTCGCCTCCTGGGCTGCGCATATCCCGATTCTCAAGGCCCGCTTGGGTTTGAACGATGCCGAGCTCGGGACCGCGCTGCTCGGCGCCCCCGCCGGGTCCGTCGTCGGACTCGCCATCGCCGGCTGGCTGCTGCCGCGGGCCGGGAGCCGGCTCATGGTGCAGGTCGTGCGGCGGCTGGGCAGTCCGCTGCTGGTCCAGCGCGTCGACACCCGCATCCTTCTTCCGGCGCTCGGGGTCATCGCAACGCTCGGCATGACGACGGCACTGGTCACCGGGTCGTTCGTGACCGGCATCATCGGCTTCGGCACCCTCGGGCTTGGCGTCGCGCTGATCGTTCCGACCTGCTTCGGCGTCGCCGGCCGGATGCGCGGCCTGGCGACCGGCCGGGTGGTTGCGATCGTGTCGGGGATGGGCTGGTTCGGATTCATGACCGGGCCCCCGCTCATCGGTCATCTCGCCGGGGCGAGCACCCTCGCGATCGCGCTCGGCGTCGTGCCCATCCTGCTGCTGTTCTCGAGCGTGGCGATCCTGCGGGCGCGGATCTTCGATCCGGCCGGGCCATGATCCGTCACGGCTCCTGAGAGGCTGCGTGGCATGGACGACGAGATTCCGATGGCCGGCGGTGGCCGGACCGCGGTCGGTCGACGCGGTGACGTCGTCTACCGGCCGGTCGAGGCGTGGACGCCGGCCGTGCACGCCTTGCTCCGGCACCTCGAGAACGTCGGCTTCGACGCGGCTCCCCGGCTCGTCGGATCCGGGATCTCTGACGACGGACGGGAGCAGCTGCGGTTCGTGGCCGGGACGTTCAACCAGCCCGGGCCGTTCACCGACGACGGCCTGTCCGAGCTCGGTCGTGTCGTCCGTCGCCTCCATGACGCCACCGCCACGTTCGTCCCGCCGACCGACGCCTGTTGGTTCGCCTGGCACGGGCGTGAATGGGGGTCGGCCACCGGCCCCGACCGGATCGTCAGCCACTGTGACCTCGCGCCGTGGAACATCGTGATCCGGGACGAGCTGCCGGTGGCCCTGATCGACTGGGAGTTCGCCGGACCGGTGGACGAGCTGGTGGCGATGGCGCAGGTGTGCTGGCTGAACGTGAAGCTGCACGACGACATCGTCGCCGAGACCGACGGTCTGCCTCCGCTCGCTGACCGTGCCCGGCAGCTTCGGCTACTGGTGGACGGCTACGAGATGCCTGCCGTGCAACGGGTCCGGCTCGTGCAGGCGATGATCGAGTTCGCGCTGTCCGAGGTGGCCTGGGAGGCAGACGATGCGAACGTCGTCCCCGGTGCGGTGCCGAATCCCGAGGGGCTGTGGGGAATGGCCTGGCGGGCCCGGGCCGGGCGCTGGATGATGCGGCACCGTGGCGTTCTGGAGAACGCCCTCGCCTGACTCGGGGGTCCGCTACCGTTCGGCCACATGAGCTTCGTTCCCGCCACGAACGGCCCCGTCGACGAGCGCACCGTCGTCGACCGGCCCCGGCTGTGGGCGGGCGGGGTGGCCACGTCGGTGGTGGCCGCGTTGGCCGGCTTCGTCGGCGTCCTGTTGACCCGGGACGTGTTGGGAGTGCGATTGCACGCTCCGCCGGTCCTGCTGGGGCCGCCGTCGTTTCTCGCAGCGTCGTGGGCGTTCACGGCGGCCTGTGCCGGAATGGCGTCGACGGGGATTCTGCTGATCCTGCTGATGTCGACGCCGCGTCCACGAACGTTCTTCACCTGGATCATCGTGCTCCTCACCGCGACGGCGGTCGCCCTTCCGTTCGCTCAGGACGCACCGGCGAGCTCCCGGTTCGCGAGCGCACTGATCAACATCGTCATCGGCATCGCCATCGGCACGTTGCTGACCGGGGTGGCCAGCAGGACGACGAACGTGTTCCTCGCACCCCCGCCGGCACCGGACAAGGACGGCGCGTACTAGCCCCGCACGAACGCACGGCGTTTGACCCCAGGCAGGCGGGTTTCACGCCATGTGAGAGGTGAGACACCAGCGGGCGGGGTGAAACCGACTCGCGCTCGAGTCGGCGGCGGGCTCAGGCGGTGCGACCCAGTCGGCCGAGCAACCGCTGTTGGGGTGTTGCGTCGGTCGCGACCTCGACCTCGGGGCCGCAGACTCCGGAGGTGCGGAGCATGTCGCCGAGCGACTCGGTCATGGCGAGGACGCTCTCGACCTCATCAGGCGGCATCGTGTCGTCCTGACCCGTCGAGCGGGCGAGGTCCCAACCGTGCACGACGAGGTCGAAGCCGCCGAAGTCGTTGATGGTCTGCCCGACCGTGGTGGTGCCGAACATGCCGTCGTATCGACGGCTGGCCTGATCGGGATCGTCGAGGACGCACTGGATGATGCCGCGCACCTCGTGCCAGGCGCCGGCCGGATCGGTGTCGGCGTCGACGCTGCGCGAGGCTTCGATGTGCACCGGTTCGAGCATGGCGTGCTCGGTGGTGGCGACGTGGACGACCAGGTCACGGACCTTCCAGTCCGAGCAGGTCGACGGGAGATCCCACTGGTCGGGACGGACCGCATCGACCCTCGTGGTGAATGCGGCGGCGAGCGTGCGGTAGCGGGCAGCGAAGTCAACAGGTGTCGCAGACATGACCGCATTCTGTGCGTCGGGAGCCGGTGGTGTCAGCCGGCCGGGTGCACGTCCTGCTCGGCCAGCTGGGCTGGGGTGTCGAGAAACCGCCCGTAGGCCCCGACCGACCTGCCGAACGCGGCCAGAGTGCTTGCCGTGAGTGCGGTGAAGGGTCGTGGGGTGATCGTGATGCCGGCCGGCGTGACCTTGCGCCGCCAGGTTCCGACGATGCGTCCGTTGACGACGATGGTCGGCTGGAAGACGCCGTTGTTCCCGGGGATGACGATCGGCGCGCGCTCGGGCTCGAGTGCGGCGCTGCGATCCTGGTAGCCCAGCAGGTATTCGTCGAAGCCGGGCAGCGCATGCGCACGCCGCGACATCCGGTCGGGGAGACCGGGCGCCATCCAGTAGCTGACGTCGCCGACGCTGATCTGCTCGAGGTGCTCCCTGGCGATGGCCAGTCCGATGCCGGCGTCGCGGACGGTGAGTTTGGTCCACCAGGTGAAGTCCTTGAGAGTGGCTGGCCCGTGGCTGCGGAAGTACCGGAGCACCCACTCGCCGAGCGCTTCGTCACGCTCCGGCGTCCGTGGCTCGCGGACCCACTCGTCGTGGAGGACGACGTTCTGGCCGGTCCCGTGCATCGGCCCGAGCACGAGGGTCCCGCGTTGATGTAGGTGGCCGAGGAGGTGCGGGCCGCGCTGGCCGGTCGTCGGGATCCCGGCGGCCGCCAGCCTCTCGAAGAACGCGGCCCGGGACAGCGCCCGGCCACCCTCGAGCGCGCCGACAGCGATCTCCTCTGCCTGCTTGAAGGTTGCCGGGTCGAGGCCGAGTTCGTCGTAGCGGCGGGCCAGCGAGCGGATGGTGCGCTCGGAGGTGAGGCCGACCATCCAGCCGATGTCCTCGGCGGGGACGAGATGCAGCGTGCCGCGCATCGGCCATGAGCGGACGATCTCGCCGCGAGCGAGGGCGGCATCCACCTCGCGCAGGGTGGTGCCGGGGGCTCGGAGGCCGATCGACCACTTCCCGCCCGGCAGATCCTGTGCCTGCAACGCGAGCATCCAGCGCACGACCTCGGTGGGGGTGGTGAACTCGCTGCCTTCGATGCGTTGCGCCGCGAGGCGCAGTCTGTTCAGGTCGAGTGAGCGTGTCATCGCACCGGCCCGCCGGTCCCGCGGTCGTTCGAGATCCTCATCAGGTCATCCTGACGCGGGCCGCCGACAGTCGGACCGGACGGGAACCGAGCGCCGGGCCAGCGGCGTCAGGCGTCGTCGGGGGCAGCGGACTCGAGTGCGTCGAGCAGGTCGACGAGCGTCTCGTCGAAGGCAGCGAGCCGGGCCCGGCTCAGGGGGGCGAACGACGCGCCGAGGACCTCGTCGACCATCCCGCTGCCGGCCCGGCGCAGCTCGACGCCCTTGGCCGTCAGTCGATGCCGAACGGCCCGGCCAGGGCCGGGTACCCGTTCGATCAGGCCACGGTCGATCATCCTCGACGCCAGCGCACCGAACGCCTGGTCGGTCTGGAAGGTGAGCTGCGCCAGACGGTGCAGCGACGCCCCCGGGTTCTCGTCGAGATGTCTGAGCGCATCCCACTGGACGATGCTCAGGCCGAGCGGGGCGAGCCGCGCGTTCATCGCGCGGTGGTGGTGCATCTGCAGCCGTTTCACCGCGAGGCCGATCTCAGGCAGCGAGCGCGTCATCTCACGAACCTTACCTGGATACAAAGATGCTTGTGTAATCTTGTTTATATCAACATGTTGTTATAATCTCACCGCATGACAGCGACCTACATCTCCAGTGTGTCCGACGGCCACCTCGGCTCCGTTCCCGTTCGAGTCACCGAGCACGGTGGCGGACATCCCGTCCTCCTGCTCCATGGCGGTGGCGGGCCGCGAACGGTCGACTCGTTCGCCGACCTGCTGGCCGGCACCCGGCCCGCACGCGTCATCACGCCGACCCATCCCGGGTTCGATGGCACCCCGCGCCCCGACACTCTGCGCACGGCCCGGCACCTGGCCGCCCTCTACGTCGCGTTGCTCGAGACGCTCGACCTCGTCGACGTCACGGTGGTCGGGAACTCCATCGGCGGGTGGATCGCCGCTGAGATGGGGCTTCTGAGGTCCGCCAGGATCAGCAGTGTCGTCCTCGTCGACGCCGTCGGGATCGACGTCGCCGAGCATCCGGTCGCCGACTTCTTCGCACTGACGATGGACGAGGTCGCCGAGCTGAGCTATTTCGACGCACAGACCTTCCGCTTCGATCCGTCGACGCTGCCGACCGAACAGCAGATCGTGGTAGCCGGCAACCGCGCCACTCTGGCGGTGTACGGGACCCCGATGACCGATCCCACGCTCCGCGGTTGGCTGGCTGACAGCACCGACCCCACGCTCGTCGTGTGGGGTGACGCCGACCGGATCGTCGACCCCGACTACGGCCGTGCATACGCCGATGCCATTCCCGGCGCCCGGTTCGAGCTGCTCCACGAGAGCGGTCATCTCCCCCAGCTCGAGACGCCGGACGCACTCCGCTCGGTCGTCTGGAGCTTCGCCGATGCACATGCGACGCCGCCCGCTCCCGGGCCTGAGAGCCTGCTGAGGACGAGTGGCAGCGGCCCGAGTCGCGTCGCATAGTCGGAGTCCGATGCGATCGAGCGGGAGGTGGCATGGCTCGGCCACCTCCCCTGGAACCGTCCGTGTCAGGTTCGGCTTGCAGCGCGGCTGGTCCGTCGCCTATGTGCCGTCGGCGGTTGCCTACCACTACCATGACGTCTCGCGTCACGACCTCAAGACATATCTGATCGAGCGAGATCGGCTGCTGACTGTGATCACCACCTTCTCGGCACGGATGCTGTCCTGGCTGACGATCCCGCTGCTTGTGCACGAGGTCGTCATGCTCGTGGTGGCAGCGGTCGGTGCCTGGTTGCCGGCCAAGCTGACGGGCGACCTCCCGATCCTCGGTCGCCTCGGGCACGGCTGGTCGCGACGTCAACTACTGCAGGGCGAGCGGGTGCGCGGCGATCGGGATCTCGCCGACCTGTTCGCCATCACCCTCGACGCCGGTAAGGTCGAGACCGGCGTCGGGGTCCGGCTTGCCAACCGTCGGTCAGCCGCCGGCGGACACGCGTTCCGACGTCGGGCGAAATGAGCGCACTGTTCGCCCGGGAGTATCCGGCCGAGTATCTGGGGGACACCGTCGAGGCGCTGTTGATGGCCGCTCGAGAGAACCTCACCGTGGTCGGGGCGCCGGTGGTGATGCGGGCACGGACGGGCGAAACTACGAGCCATTCGTCGGTCACTTCCGCACTCCTGCTCGCCGGGACCTTTCCTGAGTTCGTACTCCCCCATCCGCGGGCGGATGCGAAGCCCCGGGTTTCGGGCACCCGATGACGACGCATTGGCTGGCCGGGCCAGTCACCTCGAAAGGAATGCCCGACCGCATGGAGGGAACTGCCCGCCGCCCGGGCTGGTCGCTGGCTCTGGACGCCACCGTGGTCGGCGCGATGGCCGCGTTCGCGTGGTGGACGCTGCTCTACGAGCTGACGCTCGCGGAGGGATGGCCGACGACACCGGTGATGATCGTCTGGCTGGCGACCTCCCCGTTCGTCGTCGTGTTGTTCGCGCGATGGAATGTGCGGCACACGCGGCTGGCGCATGGCGACGACGGCCCACTACCGTCGCGGCCGAATCGCCGGCCACACCGCGCCACCGTGCCGGCGGTGGCCGTTGCGATCGCGATCTCCAGCGTTTTGATGGCGACGACGACACACAGCATCTTTCGTGTGGGTTGGGGTGTCGGCCTCATCGGGCTGCTGGCGATCCTCTACCACATTCGCCGCGGAGCGGCACAGCTCTCCTCGTCCGCACAGTTGCCCGCCGCTGCGGTGTCGGAGGCGGTGCCGCCGACTCGCCGTGGCTGGGACGACATGGTCGCTCTCGGCGTCAGCTGCGCCGTCTCGATCGCGTCGCTGTTCATCATCAAGACCAGCTCGGACGACGCGTACTACGTCAATCTCTCCACCTGGATAGCCGAACACGGGCGCATTCCGCTCCGCGACACGATGTACGGCGACCAGACGTATCCGTCCACCTACGGGGGCGGGCTCCCGCTCTCGTCGGTCGAGGCGCAGATCGGCGCCCTCGCACGGGTCTTCGACGTCCGTGCGGGCACGGTCGCCTACCTCGTCGTCGCAACGATCTGCACCTTCGCGTCTATGTGGGTGCTGTGGCAGCTCGCTCATCTTTGGTCCCGACGCCGTCCGATTCCCGCATTCCTGTTCTCGGTCGTGTTCGTCATGGCCGGCGCCGGGGGTGGTTACCGCAGCTACTCGACCGCGCGGATCTGGGAGGGCAAGGTGATGGCCTTCGCGATCGTCGTCCCGCTCATCTGGATATTCGCCACCCGGCTGGCACGCACCCGCGACCGGCACTGGACGGTGCTGTTGGGACTGGCCGGCGTCGCCTTCGTCGGATCGACCTCGACAGCCGCCCTGCTCGGGCTGACGCTGGCCTGCGCGATCGGGCTGGCTGCGCTGATCCTCGCGAACCGTGACCTGCTGTGGGGCGCGATCGCACTCGCCGTGCCGCCGCTGATCAGCGGCACAACGGTGGCGGTGCTCTCCGCCAACGTAGGCGGTCCAGCGCCCACCGCGCCGACCGCCTGGGACGCGGTTCGCGCCGCTTACGGCGCTCACCCGACGATGGTGATCCTCACGATCGCAGCCGTGCTGGCCGCGCCGCTGGTCGTCCGCGGAACCGCCGCGGCCACGCTGATCTGGTGCAGCGGTGCCGCATCGATGGCAGTGCTGGTCCCGGGTTTCCTGACATTGCTGAATGGAGCAACGCGGTCCGGCCCGGTCGAGTGGAGGCTGCTGTTGAGCCCGCCTGCGCCAACGCTGATCGGACTGTGCGCTGCCGCCGGAGTCGGTGCCGCGGTGGTGGTTGCCGTCGACAGGCTGGGCGCCCGGCCGGCGGCGGCACGCCTTGTCGCCCTGGCCGCGAGCGTGGCCGTCGTCTGCGCGTTCTCGGTCGTCGGAACCCCACTGTGGTTGTCGGGGCACGTCGAACCGCGGCCGAGCTGGAAGGTGAGCGTTGGCGCTCTAGACGACGTGCAGGCGCTGGTGGCGGCGAACCCGAGCACCGCCGGTCCGGTGTTGCTGTCGACGGCGGACATGCGTGTCCTGGCGATCTACACGACGAAGTGGTACGCGGTCGTACCGCGCGCGTTCGACCTTCCGGGGCTGGTCGAACCACCCGCGAGCACGGCCGCGCGACGCACGCTGTTGCAGCTCGTCACAACGACGCAGCCGAATCCGAAGGTCGCCGACGTGGCCTCTGCGCTGCGGACCCTCCACGTCGCCACCGTGTGCCTGGGAAAGGGCCATTCAGCGGCGCGACGGATCGTGCGCGCCGCAGGATTCCCCGCCTTCGGGCCGGTCGGGGCCATGTTCTGCTCATTCCGCAGGCCCTGACTGCTGAGCCGAAGCTGAGAGCGGTGCCGACGCTCAGCACCGGCTCAGCGGTAGATCGCTAACGTAACAAGGGTGAAAACCCGTCTCATTGGCCTCGCCGGACCCCCTCGTTCACGTCGGCGGTACATGGTCACCGTGGCAGCGGTCCTCGTGGTGGCGCTCCTCGCTCCGGCGATCTCGTACACACGGGCACTGCTGTACCCGGGGCACGCGAGCTTCGCTACCCGCAGCGTCGAATGGGTCCGCGAACACGGCGGTAACGGTCTCGTCGACGCCATCGAGACCTGGAGATACAGCCACGACGCCCCGCCCGCCACCGGGGCACCGGCGGACCAGGCATTCGGGCACGCTCCGACGGCTGGACTCCCGCGATCGTCCACCCGCGCCACCGTTGGACATCACTGGCTCATCGGGCCAACCGCGGTGACACCGCTGCCGGGGCTCGCACCGATCGCCGACGAAGGCGTCTGGCAAAGCATCGCCACCGCCCCGGCCACCCGGCCGACCCTTTACACCAGTTGGTTTCGCCCGGACGTCGCACACGCGCCGGTCACGGTCGCCGCAGCGCTCTTCCCTCGCGGCACCGACCGGTTCACCCTCGTGTCCGGGACGCGCGAGCCGGTGCCCGGTCTGCGGTCGGCCAGCGGTCATGCGGTGCCGGCCAGCGCCATCGGCGCGTTGGTGGCCACCCTCAACTCCGGGTTCAAGACACATGATTCGCAAGGCGGGTGGTACGCGGAGGGAAAAGCGGTTGTCCCGTTGGTGAACGGTGCCGCATCGCTCGTCATCGACGACAAGGGCCAGGTGACGGTCGGAGCCTGGGGTCGGGATGTCGCCATGACGCCGCATGTCGCCGCCGTTAGGCAGAACCTGTCGCTGATCGTCGACCACGGCCGCCCGGTCGCGGGTCTCGACCAGAACGTCGGCCGCCGGTTCGGCTCGCTCAAGTCGCAGTTCCAGTACACCTGGCGCTCCGGTGCCGGCATCGATGCGCACGGCGATCTCATCTACGTCGCCGGTCAGCATCTGACCCTCGCGACGCTCGCTGCCGCGATGAGCCAGGCCGGCGTCCAACGCGGCCTCGAGCTCGACATCCATCCCCACCAGGTGTCGTTCGACATCGCGCAGCACACGGCCGCAGGTCTGCGACCGGTGCACCTGCTGACATCGATGGACGAGCCCACCAACCGTTACCTGTCAGCGGATCAGCGTGACTTCTTCTACGTGACCACGCGCTGAGTCACGACCGCGGAGTCACCACGCGCTGAGCCGTCCGGCGGCGGACGGAGCCTTCCCTCCCGTCCTCAGCCGCCGGACGGCTCGATCCGGTAGCCCATGCCGCGCACGGTCTGCAGCGAATGCCGCTCATACGGCACGTCGATCTTGTTGCGGAGATAGCGCATGTAGACCTCGACGACGTTGTCGTCGCCTTCGAAGCTGGAGTCCCAGACCCCGTCGAGGATCACCGCCTTGGACACCACGTCGCCGGCATGACGCATCATGAACTGGAGCAGGCCGAACTCGCGCGGCGTCAACCGAATCGCGTCGTCTCCGCGTCGAACCATGCGCGAGGCCGGGTCGAGGGTGAGGTCACCGGCGGCCAGAATCGCCGGACGCTCGGGCGCCCCACGGCGGACCAGCGCCCGCAGCCGGGCGAGCAGCACGACGAAACTGAAGGGCTTCGTCAGGTAGTCGTCCGCACCGGCGTCCAGTGCGTGCACGAGGCGCTCGTCCTGATCGATGGCCGTCAGCATCAGCACCGGCGTCCACACCTCGCGACTCCGGAGTGTCCTGACGACCTGGAGACCATTCCCCTTGGGCATCATGATGTCCAACACCAGGGCGTCGAACTGGTGCTCGGTGGCCGCCCAGATCGCATCCTCACCGTTGTGCACGACCTCGACGACCGACCCGTGCCGCTCCAGTCCGCGACGGATGATCTCCGTCAGGGCTACCTCGTCGTCGGCCAGCAGAACGCGCATGGGCGCACCTCCGTCTCCTTGGACATTCCTATGATGGAGAGCGTCTTCTCACTCGAGTACCAGCCTGCAAACACCACGGCCAGAATGACCGAGAACGTGATCGTCGTGGTGACCAGGGAGACACCGAAGTTGTCGGTCAGGCTGTCGGTGATCAATGTTCCGACGACGCTGATCAGCACAACCGCCAACCAGTACAGGACGTTGACGAGCAGTTGGCGGCGGCTGCTGATGTGAGCGGTCGTTCTCATGTTCATCAGGATGCGATGGCGGACCTGTGTGCCCGCTGAGTCGCGGCCGCGACGATATCGGCCATGTGCGCATTCCTGCATCCAGAATCCCATTCTCAGCGAAGACTCAGAGGCAGTGCGCAACAGTGGCTGGCTGGCGATTGTTTGCGCGCATGCGGCGCGGGTACTCGCCTTGCTGGCTTCGCATCCCGCGTGCCCACTCGAGAAGGGGACGGATCAGGCGTGATCGAGGCTCGTGGCTTGACCAAGAACTACGGCGAGACGTTGGCCGTGGACGACCTCACCTTCACGGTTCGGCCGGGGATCGTGACCGGCTTCCTGGGTCCCAACGGTGCGGGCAAGTCCACGACGATGCGGATGATCCTCGGTCTGGACGCACCGTCGGCTGGTCGGGTGCTGGTCAACGGCAAGCCGTACGCGGAGCACGCCCGTCCGCTTCACGAAGTCGGCGCGCTGCTCGAGGCGCGCGCCGTTCACACCGGCCGGTCCGCGCGCAACCACCTCCTCGCGATGGCCGCCACCACCGGTATCGGACGCAACCGGGTGCGCGAGGTCATCGAGATGGTCGGCCTGTCCGACGTCGCAGGTCGCCGTGCGGGTGCGTTCTCGCTCGGCATGGGCCAGCGGCTGGGCATCGCGTCGGCTCTCCTGGCTGATCCGCAGACGCTCATCCTCGACGAGCCGGTGAACGGGCTCGACCCCGACGGCATCCGCTGGATCCGGAATCTCCTACGGCAGCTCGCCGACGAGGGCCGCACCGTGTTCTTGTCGTCGCACCTGATGAGCGAGATGGCGCTGACCGCAGACCACGTGATCGTGGTCGGACGTGGCCGGTTGCTCCGTGACCAGTCGATGGCGGACTTCATCGCCGACGCCTCCGCCGACGTGGTGCGCGTCCGCTCCCCGCAGGTCCGGCGGCTGGCCGACCTGCTGACCCAGGACGGGGCGACGGTCAGCATCGAACCGGCCGACGTGCTTCTCGTCCACGGAATGCCCAGCGAGCAGATCGGCACTGTCGCGGCCCGGGCTCAGCTCACGCTGTTCGAGCTCGCTACCCAGACCGCGTCGCTCGAGGAGGCGTACATGGCATTGACCGAGACCTCGGTGTCCTACCGGTCGGGTCCGGGCCAGTCCCCCGACGACGCCACCGATCCCACGGAAGCTGCCGCCTGATGAGTACCCGAACCCTCGACACCCCGGCACCCGGCCAGCACTCCACGCGCACCGAGGTGGCGAGCGAGCCCGTCACCCTCGCGCGTGTCATCCGGTCGGAGTGGATCAAGTTCCGCACCCTGCGGTCGACGCTCGCCGTCCTGGGGGCCGCCGTCGCCGGAATGATCGGCATCGCCCTGATCGTGGCTTACAACACGCGCGTCCTGACCGCGAACATCCAGCCCGACGACGCTGTACCGTCGTCCACCCTGCAGGGCTACTACCTGGGCCAGCTGCTCGTCGGCGCACTCGGGGTGCTGTTCGTCACCGGTGAATACAGCACCGGGATGATCCGGTCGACGCTGGCCGCCGTTCCCAGACGACTGCCGGTGCTGTGGGCCAAGCTGATCGTGTTCGTCGTCGTCACCGCCGTCGCCATGACCGCGAGCTGCCTTGTCGCGTTCGTGGCCGCGCAGGCGCTGATCGGTCACTACCGCACCGGGTACAAACTGTCCGACCCCGGTGTCCTGCGGGTAGTCCTCGGTACCGGCGTCTACCTCACCCTCCTCGGCCTGCTCGGATGATCGGCTGGATCGTACGCAGCACGCCCGGGTCGCTGGTCGCCTACGTCGCCGTGATCCTGGTCCTGCCCGTCTTGTTCGGGACGGTGCTGGGGCAGTGGGGTAAGGACGTCGCGAAGTTCATGCCCAGCAACGCCGGCGGCAGTTTCGTGCGGAGCTTGCAGGAGCCGCCGAGCCTGGCACCGTGGACCGGCCTCGGCGTGCTCGCGCTGTGGGTTGTCGCCGGGCTGCTCATCGCTCTCGTCACCTTGCGCCGGCGCGACGCCTGACCGACTCGTCCGCAGCGCCGGTCCGCCCCGCCGCATGACGGCCCGCTCGCATCCGGCCGGCGGGTGGCGATCGGTAGGCCTCCAGGCTTTGGTCGACCACCCGGTCCCAGGTCATCGGCGGCTGTGTCGAGCAGTTGTGCATCCGCAGCGAGTCGAGCTCGTCGGGACTGCTGAGCAGGCGAACCGCGACCCGTGCCATCTCGGCATCCGAGCGCACGAGGTGCCCCTCGCGCCCGTTGCGGACGAATTCGCCCACTCCACCGCACGCCATGGCCACGACGGGCAGACCTGCACACCTCGCCTCCAGCGCGGCGATCCCGAACGACTCGAGCTTCGCCGGCGCCAAGTAGAGATCTGCCCGTGTGTACAGGTCCCGGATCTCCTCCCGGCACAAGCGGCCCGGCAGGTCAACCCAGGCGTCCATGTCGCGCGCCCGAAGGGCTCGCCGCACGGCTTCGAGCTGCGGGCCGTCGCCGACCAACACCGCTCGCAGGCGCACCCCGACGGGCAGGTTCGACCGGATCCGATCGAGGATCCGCACGAGGGGCAGGGGGCGTTTCCGCTGCGCGAAGCGCATCACGCTGACGACGACCAGCTCGTCGATCCGGGACGACCGGCTGACCGGCAGTTGCCATGCAGACGGATCGATCCCGTTGTGCAGAACGACGATCTCACGGCCGGGCAGCATGCTGCGAAGGGGCGCGGCCGCCACCTCGCTCACGGCCGTCCAGCGGACGTTCCACCGGCGGCAGCCGGTAGCGAGCCCGGCCGCCCACATCAACGGCCCGGGTGGTGGGACCGAGTGCATCGTGATCACGGTCGGGCAACCCAGCGCGGAGCCGGTTCGGGCTCCGGTCCAGGCGAACGGCGATCCCAGTGACAGGTGGGCGTGCACCGCGTCGAAGCCGCCCAGCATTGTCCGCAACTTGTGCCGGGTAACCCGTCGTACCCCGTCCGCAGCGTCGCCGTCGGTGCTGGTGAAGACAGTGACGTCGTGGCCGGCGAGCCGTTGCTGCGCGGCCAGATCACGGACCTGGAGCTCGATCCCACCCATCCGCGGCAGGTAGCAGTCGGTCACATGGGCGATTCTCATGCGACCAGCCGCCGACGCCTACCGCTGAGGTCGAGCAACATGGAACGGCGTGTGCTCGAGCCCGGCAGCGAACTCGTCAACGCCGCGATCGCCCGTGCGCGTCGCGCGGGCGTGCGGAATCGTCGGTGACCCCTGCGTGCGGCGTTCACTTCCCCAGTGCAACCCATCCATGCTGTGTAGTCGCTGAACATCGCCGCCGCCGTCCACTGAGAGGCTGGCACCGTGTTCCCTCCAGGTCACCATCGCACTCCTGAGCGTTTCACGCTCGTTTCCTTTCATGCACATCCCGATGACGAGGTGCTGTTCACCGGCGGAACCTTAGCTCGCGCGAGCGCCGAAGGGCACCGGGTGGTTCTCGTCGTCGCGACCGACGGCTCCGCCGGCTTGGCGCAGGACGCGCTGATGGCGGCCGGCCTCGGCGAGCGACGGGACCGGGAGCTCGCGGGATCGGCTGAGGCGCTGGGGTGCGCGCGGGTGGTCCGGCTCGGCTACGCCGACTCGGGCTGGCGGTCCAGCGCGCGGTCCGGCGGATTCAGTGAGGTCGACGTCGAGGTCGCTGCCGGCCGGCTCGCGGAGGTGCTCCGGGAGGAGTCCGCGGATGTTCTCACCATCTACGACGCCGCCGGTGGCTACGGTCACCCCGACCACATGCAGGTGCACCGGGTCGGAGTCCGAGCCGCCGACCTCGCCGGCACGCAGGTGGTTCTGGAGGCGACCGTGGACCGACGCCTGATCCAGCGTGCGGTGCGGCTGGTGTCGTGGCTGCCGGGTCTGGGTGTACGGGCCGCGGACTATCGAACCGCGTACACGGAGTCCGGCCGGATCACCCACGAGGTCGACGTCCGCGCGTACTGTCCAGCCAAGCGGCGGTCGATGCAGGCGCACGTGAGTCAGGCCGGCGGCGGGGTGCGAACGCTCGCCATCCTGCTCCGCCTGCCCGGGCCGCTCTTCCGGCTGGTGCTCGGCCGGGAGTGGTTCACCGAGCGTGGACGGCTCCCGGGCCCGAGGCCGCGGTCCGGCGATGTATTCAGTGCGCTGCGCCGACGGCCTCCGCCGGAGGACCCGGGCGGCTGACGTCCGGGATCACGCCGTCGGGTAGGCCGGCGAAGGGCTCCGCCGTGAGACGACGGAGCCCTTGCCAGTGCCGCAGCTAGTTCCAGGCGCCGTTGGGCCGGCTCTGCCAGGTGTGCCAGAGCCCCTGGTCGATCCCCTTGACGAAGACCTCCAGCCTGCCGTCGGCGTTTCGGTTGACCACCGGACCACCGATCATCAGGCCGGACAGCCCGCCCCAGCCGCTCCAACCGCTGCTGGGCGCGGTCTGCCATGTGTGCCAGAGCGCGGTGTCGGAGCCGGCGACGAAGACTTCGAGCCGGCCGTCGGCGTTGGCGATGACGGCCGGGTTGCGGATCCAGCCGCCCAGCGATGCCCGCCCGCTCCAGCTGCCGTTCGGGGTCGTCTGCCACATGTGCCACAAGCCGTTGTCCGAGCCCTGCACGAACACCTCCAGGCGGCCGTCGGCGTTGCGCCCGACGGCGGGATTACGGATCCAGCCGCCCAGCGATGCCCACCCGCTCCAGCCGCCGTTCGGGGTCGTCTGCCACATGTGCCACAAGCCGTTGTCCGACCCTTGCACGAACACCTCCAGGCGGCCGTCGGCGTTCTGGCCCACCACCGGGTTGGTGATCCAGCCGCCCAGCGATGCCCACCCGCTCCAGCCGCCGTTCGGGGTCGTCTGCCACATGTGCCACAACGCCCCGTCGGTGCCCTGGACGAAGACTTCGAGCCGGCCGTCCGCGTTGCTGCCGAGCGTCGGCATGCTGACGACGCCACCCAAGGACGCCCAGTTGCTCCAGCTGCCGTTGGGCGCGGTCTGCCAGATGTGCCAGAGCGCGCCGTCGCCGCCACGCCCGAAGACCTCGAGCCGGCCGTCGGCGTTGCGTCCCACCACCGGTGTGGTGATCCAGCCACCGAGCGAGGCCCATCCACTCCATCCACTATTGGGCGCGGTCTGCCAGATGTGCCACAGCGCTCCGTCAGTGCCCTGGACGAAGACCTCCATCCGGCCGTCGGCGTTGCGGCCCGACGTCGGCATGCTGATCGCACCGCCGAGGGATGCCCAGCGGAAACGGCTGCCGTAGACCGACCGGATGCCTTGGATGTCGTCGTCGGTGAGCTCCCGTCGGGGGCCGCCGTAGTAGGCGTACATCACCGCCGACGGCTCGGCCGAGTGCGTGAGCCCGAGACCATGGCCGAGTTCGTGCAGCGACACGGTCGGCAGATCGATCCCGCTCGGCGGGGTGTTGACGCTCCACGTCTCGGCCTCGTCGAAGTGACAGTCACCGGCGATGGCACCACCGTTGGGCGGCGGATAGAAGCAGTGGGCGAGTATTCCGCTCGGCCCGTCGAACGGGCTGCCGTCGCCGTGGTCCCCGGCGAAGAACCCGACCTGGATGTCGGCGCCTGCGCTCTCGGTGAAGGTCAGCGGGATCTGCGCCTGCCAGCGGTCCAGCGAACCGCGGATGGCGGTCCGTACCTCGTTCTGGGTTAGGTCTGGAGTGAAGTTCGCGTGCTGGTAGGTGACGTTCGGGCCTGGCCATCGGTTGCCCTGGGCCACGAACTCGGCCAGCCCATCGGCGGTGACGACGTCCGGGAACCCACAGCGGGGCTTGGACATCAGTTCGATGGTGGCGGCGTCCACCGCGCCGGTCTCGGGTAGACGGTAGGCGCGCTGGAACAGCGTCACCGCCGATTCGAGCCGGTCGTCGAAGGTGGCGCTGTCGGCCGGGGCGAATGCGATCGCCGGCCGCCACGACGGGTAAGCGCGGGCGAGATCTGCGTTCGGCAGGTAGCCGAACCGCTTGAGGTAACTGGTGGCACTTTCGACATCCCGGCCGGAGTCGCCGATCTTGACGGGCGCCGTCGGGACGAGAGCGGCCGGTACCGGCATGTGGCCGGACTGGTCGGTAGGTTGTGACATGGCTGATTTTCCTCTGGTGACAAGGGCTTGACACCTCGTTGATGGCCTCCGTGCTGAGACGGCGAGCACCAACCCAGTTCACTGGCGTGCGGGGTGTCGGAGGAGCCTGATGAGTTGTGCAGGATTGGTTGATCGGGGAGCGCGCGCTCACCGGCGGAGATCTCCCAATCAGGAGCCGTCATCGCCCACTGTGATACCGGTCACTTCGACTCAGGCCGTGTGGGCGCGTCCCGACGATCGAGTCGGTGTCGTCGGGAAGTGGGATGGCGTGCGGTGCATCGGCGAGTGAGCGCGCGCAGCACCGCCAGGGTCCTTGGCGTCGACGCCTGCAGCAAAGGATGGGTTGGCGTCGCCGACGACGGGAACCGGTGTCAGGCGTACTTCGGCGGGACCATCACCCAGGTCGTCGCGGCCGCCGAGGCCGACGGCCCGTTCGACGTGGTGGCGATCGACATCCCGATCGGGCTTCCCGACGCCGACGGCCGGCAGGCCGACGAGCTGGCCCGGCGTGAACTCGGACCACGCCGGTCGTCGCTGTTCATGACGCCCGTCCGCCGTGCCCTGCTCGCCGACGACCACGCGTCCGCATCGCGAATCAACCGTGAGCTGACCGGCAGCGGCATCTCGATGCAGGCCTTCCGGCTCAAGCCGAAGCTTCTCGAGGTCGAGGCGTGGGTTCTTACGACATCGAGGACGGTGATCGAGGTGCACCCGGAGCTCAGCTTCACGGGCATGGCAGGAGCGCCGTTGGCGACGCGGAAGGCGACGTGGGCGGGCGCGGTCGAGAGGTGCGGCCTTCTCCGGGCGGAGGGTCTGGTGATGCAGGGCGGCCTCGGCGAGGCCGGCCGGCTCGCAGGGGTCGACGACGTCCTCGACGCCGGTGCCGCGGCCTGGACGGCGAGGCGCTATCTGGACGGGGTCGCGCGGTCGTTGCCGAGCACACCGCAGCGCTTCAGCGACGGGATAGCGTGCGCCATCTGGACGTAGCCCGACCGACCCCGCTCGGCAGTGCCGCTCGAGCCGACCCGTATCCGAGGAGCTGGATGACCGGCGAGTCGCCATCGTCTGGCCAGCTGAGCCTCTCGCACCGATCGGGTCGGTGGTTGCTCGTCGCGTCGGTCCTCGGCTCGGGCCTTGCGGGTATCGACGCGACCGTCGTCAACGTCGCGCTCCCCGCCCTCGGCGAGGACCTCGGGGCCACCTTCGCCGGGCTGCAGTGGACGCTCAACGGCTACACCCTCACGCTCGCGTCGTTCATCCTTCTCGGCGGATCGCTCGGTGACCGCTTCGGCCGGCGGCGGGTCTTCACCGTCGGCGTCGTCTGGTTCGCGCTCGCGTCCGCGCTCTGCGCGATAGCGCCGAGCATCGACGTGCTGATCGCGGCCCGGGCGTTGCAGGGCGTCGGCGGTGCGCTGCTGACACCCGGCAGCCTGGCGATGATCTCGGCATCGTTCGTCGCCGACGACCGGGCCCGCGCGATCGGGGCCTGGTCGGGGCTGAGCGGAGTCGCCACGGCCATCGGCCCGTTCATCGGTGGCTACCTCGTCGGCGGGCCCGGCTGGCGATGGATCTTCGTGATCAACGTGCCGCTCGCAGCGGTCGTCGTCTCGATCACCCGCCGGCACGTACCGGAGACGCTCGATCCCGACGCGGTCCCGCATCTCGACCTGGCCGGCGCAACGCTCGGAGCCGCCGGGCTCGGCGGCGTGACCTACGCGTTGATCGGCGCTGGCAGCGGCTGGTCGTCGGCCGTGGTCGCCTCGGGCGTGATCGGTGCCGTCGCGCTGGCGGGTTTCGTCGTCACCGAGCACCGCAGCCCGCACCCGATGCTGCCGCCGCGGATCTTCGCGAACCGTCAGTTCACCGCGGCCAACCTGGTGACCTTCGCCGTCTACGCCGCGCTCGGAGCGGTGTTCTTCCTGCTGGTCGTGAACCTGCAGGTGGTCGCCGGCTTCTCGCCGCTTCTCTCGGGTACGGCGTTGCTGCCCATCACGGTGATCATGCTTGCGCTTTCCGCCCGCTCGGGTGCGCTGGCGGGCCGGATCGGACCACGGCTGCAGATGACAGCGGGTCCGCTGGTGGCCGCGGTCGGCGCGTTGATGTTCCTGCGGATCGGCGCGGCCGCGTCCTACATCACCGACGTCGTACCGGCTGTCGTCGTGTTCGGACTCGGCCTGACGCTGATCGTGGCGCCTCTGACGACGACCGTGCTTGCAGCCGCGGAGAGCCGTTACGCCGGGGTCGCGTCGGGGGTGAACAACGCGGTGGCCCGCGCGGCGGGGCTGCTCGCGGTCGCGTTGATCCCGGTGCTCGCCGGGATCAGCGGTGACAGTTATCGGCATCCGGTCGCGTTCGCCGGCGGATTCCGGACGGCAGTGCTGATCTGCGCCGGACTGCTGGTCGTCGGCGGTGTGATCTCTGCAGCCACGATTCGCAATCCGGCGAGGCGATGAGACCTGTGTACACGCTGTGCGGGTCAGGCGATCTTTTCGAGGAGGTCGCAGAGCTGTGCGAGCTGACCGGCGTCCAGGGCCGACATCCGCTGCTCCAGCGTCGATCCGACCGTTGCCCCGCCGGCCGCGAGAAGACCCCGGCCGGCCGGAGTGATCGTGTGGGCCAGCTTGTTGCCCGTCCGGTTCCGCGCGACCAGGCCGCGCTCGACAAGTGGCGTGACCAGCGTGCCGAGGGACTGGTCGGACTGCAGTGTCCGGGCGGCGAGCGCGTGCCCCGTCAGCCCCGGCTCATCCGCGATCACCTGCAGCACTGCCCATTGGGCGAGGTTGGTGTCGTCCTCGGCGAGCGCGGCGTCGAGCGCCATCAGGTTCCGACGATGGACCCGTCGGATGAGCATGCCGGCCGTTCTCGCGGTCGCCTCCGCCACGGTGGCCTCCTCTGCTTGTGCGTCACCCTAAGTCCCGGTGACGGTCCTTCCGGTGTAGGGATCGACGCGGTCCAGCTGCCGCATGCTGCGGACGGTCCGGATCGGTGAGGCGATCAGGTGGGCACGACGGTCACCGCGCCGCGGAGTCCGGGCGTGCGGCTGAGCCGGGCGTCGGCGGTCAGCAGGGCGCAGTCGAGGGCCTCGGCGAGGGCGACGTAGGTCGCGTCATAGGCACCGAGGTTGTCGCGCAGTGCCCATACCCGGCCGAGTAGCGCAGTGGCTGCGTACCGCGTGATCCCGATCCGCCTCCAGGTGTCGAGCGCAGTCCAGCCGGCGTCGGCAGCAACATGACCGGCGAGCACGCGACGTCGCAGTGCACCCGCCACCTCCACGTCGACGAGGTAGGGCGCGGCCAGCGAGCCGTCGGACAATGCCATCCGTGCCGGGCCTGGGCGGAGCAACGCGGATACGGCCGCAGACGCATCGACGACTATCACGACCCGCCGCGGCCGGCCTCGATGTCGGTGACGATCAGGGCGGAGTCGACGCCGAGGTCAGGTAGCGCACCGAGCAGTGCCGCGTTGTCGACCCGCTTGGACGCCTCGGTGAGCTCCCGAACCGCCAGGGCACTGACCGACATCGAGTGGAGCGCGGCAAGACGCTCGAGCCGCTCGATCACCAGGTCGGGGACGTTACGTAGGTACAGGGTTCGCATGTTGCACGATGCTAGCTCCGCACTAGCGACATGCTTGCTCAGATCAGGCACCGACCTGACCGGCGGTCATCACGGCACGGTCGGCGGCATCAGTGCCGGCCTCCCATCCGTGCCGGTTGAGACTGCGGCCGACCCTCGACTGCGTCACGTGCGGAAACAGCCGGTCGTACTCCTCGGCGACCGCGGCCTGCTGTCGCGCGAAGACCGGCACCAGCGCACTCCCGTACGCCGAGACCGCCTCCTCTGTCGCCGTCTCGAGCCGCTGGCCGATGCGGGTCGCGTACGCGATCAGGAACGACCGCCGGAACGACGACGAGCGGCTCACACCGTGCGCGCGGGTCTCCTCGCCTGCCTCGGTCATGGCGCGCGTGGCCTGAATGAGAAGCGACGTGAAGAGCATCTCGATCTGTTCGAGGTCGGTGGGGACACCGATGATCGTCATGCAGGCGGCGAAGTCCGACCACGCTGCCTTCACCCTGTTGGCCTCGGCGACGGCGTTGAGGAGGATGGCCTTCTCCATCGAGTACGGGTTGTCGATATGGATGCGTCGGCCGGACACGGCGATCGAGTCGCCGGCTTGGGCGTGGACGAGCGCTTCGTCGATGGCGTGCCGGGTCATCAGGTCCTGTGCCTTGGCGGTGAGCGCCTCGGCCTCGGCCGGATAGTCGGTCGCCTCGGCCTTGGCGAGCAGCGCGCGGATCCGGGTCAGCAACTTCGGGTCGGAGGGTGACGTCGCCGATGCAGCGCGGGCGGGCGCAGTACGGCCTCGCGGGTCGCCGAGCCGATCCCACGAGGACGGTCTGGGGCCGAGTACCTGAGTGGCGGGCAGCGACCGCAGCCAGCCGAGCACCGTCAGCGCCACCGTCCACTCCGCGTCGGTGGCACGCCCACCGGGACGCAGCAGCTCGGCGGCGGCGAGCGGTCGACCAGCGCTCTCGGCCAGGGCTTCCACCTGTCCACGCCATTCATCCGGAGCGCGCTCGAGCGCGCTCGTCCCAGCCGCCTCGGCAACGATCACGTGTCTCACCCACACCGCTGCCTTGGCGGTCGCCTGACGCCGGATGACGTGTTCGATGTCGAGCGGTTGCCAGCCCCGCTCCCAGCACTGGGCAAGGCTCGATGTCACCTCGCGGACGACGATCGGCGCCGGGTCGTGTTCCACGACTCGTGCTCGGGCACTGAGCACCCGGAGGGTGTCGACCGCGATCGCCGCCGCGTCGGGCATCTCGGCGGAGATGGCCGCCGCCCCGTCGATGATCTTTCGCACCCGCGCGAGGTCGAACTCGGGATCGGGTGCGGCCCGACCCGGCTGCGCGTGTGGCGGAGCGGGGCGCGGTGGCGTTGATGACGATGCGAACCGGTCGGCCGAGCCCATCAGGTCGTCGATCGAGGATGTGCGGGGTTTCCTGGACCGCGTCCCGGCGTGAGCTGAGTGCGGCGTCAGGACCCCGCGACGATGTGGCGGGCGGCAGGTCGAACGATCAGCCGCTCGCCATGTCGACGAAGCGTGAGTAGTGCCCCTGGAACGCGGTGGTGATCGTGGCCAGGGGGCCGTTGCGGTGCTTGGCGAGGATGAAGTCGGCCTCCCCGGGACGGGTGCTCTCCCGCTCGTACTGGTCGTCGCGGTGCAGCAGGATGACCATGTCGGCGTCCTGCTCGATGGCGCCGGACTCGCGCAGATCGGACAGCATCGGCTTCTTGTCGGTCCGCTGCTCGGCTCCTCGGTTGAGCTGGCTGATCGCGACCACCGGCACTTCGAGTTCCTTCGCCAGCAGCTTGAGCGACCGGGAGAACTCGGCGACTTCCTGCTGGCGGCTCTCGACCTTCTTGCCCGAGCTCATCAGCTGCAGGTAGTCGACGATGACGAGCTTGAGGTTGTTGCGCTGCTTGAGCCGCCGGCACTTGGCCCGGATCTCCATCATCGTCATGTTCGGTGAGTCGTCGATGAACAGCGGGGCTTCACTGACCTCGGCCATCTTCGCGGCCAGCTTCGACCAGTCCTCGTTGCTCATCGAGCCCTGCCGCATGTGCTGCATGGACACCTTGGCCTCGGCGGCGAGGAGCCGCATGGTGATCTCGGTCCGCCCCATCTCCAGCGAGAAGATCACCGACGTCATGCCGTGCTTGATGGAGCACGAGCGAGCGAAATCGAGCCCGAGCGTCGAGTTGTGAGTGGGGATGCACGAGCGGCCAGCCAGGTAGAGGTGATCGTCGGCGGCGACCTGTACACAACGGACCGGCACCGATGCGATGCGGCGGACATCGGTGACCGTGCGCGCCCGCGCTGAGAACGCGACGACGAACGACCCGTACGTGGCTCGGAGTCCGAGGGAGTGAACGAGGTCCCGGACATCGGACGCAAGGCCCGCTGAGCCTGCCTCGACAACGCCCGAGCCATCGAGCGACAGGCTTCCGCCGCTCGCGATGAGCCCGGCCAGAAGCGCCCGCCGCTGAGCCTCGGACGCGCGCAGATACGCCGTCGGGATGTGCTCTTGCTCACCGGCGCCGACGGCCTCGAGCGCACTCGAGCGATACCGCGAGGCTGCCGGCGAGGAGTCGCCGAGCCGCATCCCGAGTGCGTACGGGGGTACCGGAAGTTCGGCCGCCGTGAACTGGAAGACACCAGCGAGTGCGACCTCGGGGCGGAACCGTTCGTCACCGGCCACGCTGCGAAGCGCCTCGGCCAACTCAACGGTGTTGGACACGCGGCGGCGCCCGGGTGTTTCGGCGATCCCGTGTTCGGTCAACCCGTCGGCCACACGCCTACCGGCAGCCGCCCCGACGGCGGACAGGCGGTCCGCGCGGGTTGTCGTCACCCACTGGTGTTGGGCGTCGGCCACGATCACCGAGCCGTCGGAGAACTCGACCTCGTAGCACGAGCGTCCGGTCATCACCTCGGTTGCGGCCACCACACGCGTGGGCCGGCCGTCGGCACCGATCAGCTCGTCGCCGACCGCGACCTTTTCCATCGTTGTCCAGCCCGTCGGCGTCGGCAGCGGCGTGTCGAGCGCGAGCGCCTTCCCGATGCCCGGGCGGGCTGCCACCACCACCAGCTGGCCCGAGTGCAGGCCCGTGGTCACCCGGTCGAGATCGGCGAACCCGGTCGGTACCCCGACAAGCTGGCCACCACGCGAGCTCGCTGCTTCGATCTCGTCGAGCGTCGCCTCCATGATGTCGGACAGCGGCATGTAGTCCTCGGACGCACGCTTCTCGCTCACCCGGTAGATCTCGGCCTGCGCTGCGTCGACGATCGAGTCCACGTCGCCCTCGCCGGCATATCCGAGTTGCACGATCTTCGTCCCCGCACCCACGAGCCGCCGCAAAGTCGCCTTCTCGTGCACGATCTCGGCGTAGTAGCCGGCGTTCGCGGCACTCGGGACGCTGGCGATCAGGGTGTGCAGGTAGGACGCACCGCCGATGCGGGCCAGCTCGTTGCGCCGGCTCAGCTCGGCCGACACGGTCACGGCGTCGGCCGGTTCGCCCCGACCGTAGAGATCGATGATCGCGTCGTGCACCGTTTCGTGCGCTGGACGGTAGAAGTCGTTGCCCATCAGCAGCTCGACCACGTCGGCGATGGCGTCCTTGCTGAGCAGCATGCTGCCGAGCACGCACTGCTCTGCCGCGACGTCCTGCGGTGGAAGGCGGTCGAGTCCGGACGGACGCCTGTCCTCGTCGTGTTGCGGACTCGGGAACTCGGCAAGGCTCACAGCTCGCGGACCTCCCCCTTGTTGTTGGACACCGCTGCCGCGGACGCCGCCGTGCACGCGCAAGGCCGGTGGACGCGCGCTGTCGTCGCCGGTCAGTGGCGACCCGGTGAGAGTCGACCCGGTGAGAGTCGAGCTGGATGGAGTCCTGTCGGACGAGTGCGGGTCGGTGCCGGCCATGGCACAGGTGTACGGGTGAGCATCGACAGTTTGTTCGATACTGCGCGGCCGAGCCGTTCGACGGGCCGCGTTGCGAACCTAGCGGCGAGCGCTGGTTGCCCGGAAGTCCACTGTCCACAGGGTCTGTGGACAACCCAGGCGTGCCTGGGGATCGTTCTCGACGCCTTTGTGCACAGTCTGGGGATAGACCTGGGGACAACTTTTCGAGTTGTTCACCGCGACTCGGCTCGACGTGCGGTTTCAGGTATCCACACGGTTGTGGACGAAGAAAGTTCTGAACTATCTCGCCAGGCGAACGACAGGTGAACCGGCATCCGTGGCTTGGTCCACTCAACGCGACAGGCGGTCACGCAGATGCCGCAAGAACTCGGCCAACGGCTCGGGCCGGGTCAACCCGACGACGACGAACAAGCCAAGGACGAGCATGGAACCGAGCACCCAGCCGGCGGTCCGGCGACGCGCCACCGCCGCCAGCACCACACCGGCGGCCGACGGGCCCACCGCGAACCACAGCGCCCGGTCCTCCCACGTACGCGCCCCCGCGCGCATCAACGCCGTCGGGTGTTCACCGAGGAAGGTGACCGTCGACAGCGCGGCCAACACCAGACAACCCAGCAAACCGATCGTGAAACACATTCCGAGCGCAACTTCCGTAGCTGTCACCCAACGACTACGCCGCCAGCTCCGACCGGCGTCGGAGCTGGTGTCGTGATCGGCGCCGGCGGCGACCCCGCCGACCGTCACCTGGGCAGCCAGCGGGAGTTGCGCGGGTGCCGCACGGTGACATCGCCGACGGTCGCGCGCCCGGTGACTTTGAGCGTCGGTCTGCCCGCCACCGGTGGGATCGTCTTGTTCTTCACCGAGCCGAGCCCGGAGCTGACCCCGTCGACATCGACACGCCAGCCCTCGGGCACCAACATGACCACCGATCCGACGTTCGCCCACGCGTCCACCTCGACGACCGGTCCGGCCAGGACGGCCTCGGTGAAGTCGAGCTTCACGCTGCCGACCTGAGCGGTGGCCACGATCCGCCCAGGTGCATGCCACCGGCCGGAACGCTTCACGTCGTCGATGACCGCGGTGAGCCGGAGGAGGTCGTCCGTCGATCCGTGCGCCGGCGCGACAGCAGCGGCCCGAGCAGGTGCGACGAGGTCATCGGTCACGCGATCGAGCTCTCCGAAGGTCTTCGCCGAGTAAGTGGCAGCCAGCCGCTCGTCGATCTCGTCCAAGCCGAGACGGCCGTCTGCCGTCGCATCACGGAGCAGTTCCGCGACCGCCTCGCGGTCGGCATCACTCGCCCGCTGGGAAGCGCGCCGCCCGGGTTCCTGGTGATCACCGGTCGAGGTCACCATGAGCCACCACCGCCGCCACCGGCACCGCCGCCGACGAACACGCCACCACCACCACCGCCGCCCGCACCGGCCCCACCGCCCGAGGCCGCCATCGCACTCGACACCCCGGAGTCGAACGAACCCAGACCGGCGCTGAAGCCGTCGAACCCGCCGGTCCACACGTACCAGCCCACATACGGTAGGGCGTTGCCGCTGCCGGTCCCGTCGCCGACCGGAGACAGCGCGTGCCGGAAGGTCGAGACCCAGTGATCGGCGAGGTCCAAGGCGATCGCGAACGGCAGATAGCGGTTGAATATCTCCTCCCGCTCCTCGAACCGGATCTGATCCGCCTCGGCCGTGGCGAGGAAGCGTCGGAACGCCAATCCATCGGCGCGGACGGCCGAACCCGGCGCCGTTCTTGCCGGCATGGCCTGAGTCATCGCCAGGCTGACGATTCCGACGATCATGACGCCCAGACCCGTCGCACCCCAGCCGGCCGGTCCGCCGATCAGCATCGCGGCAAGGCCGCCGATGAGCAGTACGGAGCCGAGGACCGTCCAGCGCATCCGGGTGCGGCTCGGCCTGCGTGCGAACCAGCCGAGGTCGACCGCCCGCTCCTCGACCCTGATCTGCGTCTCGCGGCTGATGATGGCGAAGCTGTTCCTCTGTTCGCTGAGGAGGAGCGACGTCTCACCGTTGAACACGCCACCGAGCAGCTCGCGCTCGTAGGTCTCCAGGTCGTCCGCCGTCGTGGCCGACCGATCGAGGCGATGATCCGGTGTCGTACGCCGGGAGTGACCGTCTAGGTCGGTCTCCTCGATCTCCTCGATGGTGAGATAGCCGCGGACCGCCAGGTCGATCAGTGTCGCGGTGACCCCGCGTTGGTCGGTCTTCTCGTTCAGCAGCATCGCCAGCTCGGCCGGCCGGACACCCGCCGGCGGCGTGAACGCGACCGAGGTCGCACCGGCCGTCGCGCCCATCCGCACGTCCGACTGCTGTCCCTGAGCCGGGGCGAGGCCCGGGATCTGACCGACGTAGGAACTGTCCCGACCGCGTCGACGCCACCGGGTGATCAGGGCCACGAGGCCGACTACCAGGGCGAGGATGCCGGCGCCGACGCCCACCTTGCTGCCGGTGAAGAACCACCGGAAGGTCACGTTGTGACGCAGGATCGGCCCCACTGCGCTGATGCTTCCGGCCGGCAGGCCGTAGTCGACCGTCACGCCTTCGCCGGCACTCAACCCTGTCACGGTGAAGGTGTCGCCGTTGCGGCCGCAGGCCTTCGTTGCTCCGGTGCCGCCGGCCACGCAACTCACCGGGGTGGCCGCCGACGAGGACGTCGTCACAGTGGCCATGCCGATCGGGACGCTCCACTCCGCGCCGATGGCGTCCCAGGCCAGATCGATCGTCTTCCGCGGATTCCCCTTGCTGAACGGGGGAAGGGTCGCGCCCTCGACGAGGTAGCTGATGACGTACGTGTGCGATCCGGTGATCGTCTTGTTCTTGTCACCCACCGTGACGACCCTGTATCCATTGGTGTTCTCGGTCGCCACCTGGGCGTTCTTGCCGTCCTGGGTGACCGCGATGTCGTCGAGGGTGAACACGCGGTGGTAGGTCCCGTCCCAGTGGTCCTGCGTCGGTAGATGCCAGAAGATGCCGTGCCGATAATTGGGACCGAAGTCGTAGGCGACCGTTTCCGTCACTTCCAGGCCGCCGCCGGTGTCGGGAATCAGGGTGACGTCGTAGGAAGAGATGTGTTCCGAGGCCGCGGCGCGAGCATGCCGTGCAGGGGCGGCGACAGCGAGTGCGCCGACGGTCGATGTCACGACAGCGAGGAGAAGGAAGACCGCGGTCAATCGTCGTCGACGCATACGAAACCCTAGCGTCCGCGACGATCCCGACCTCTCCGCGTTCGTCCGGGAGCACGAGTACAGACTGTGCGTCATGCGCATCGTGGTGATCGGCGGAACCGGGCATGTCGGAAGCTTTCTCGTCCCCAGGCTCGTTCGGTCCGGACATCACGTCGTCGTGGCCAGCCGTGGTACGCGTCGTCCCTACGTCGAGGATCCAGCCTGGGCCGACGTCGAGACGGTGACCATCGACCGTGACGCCGCCGACGCTGACGGGTCCTTCCCCGGACTGGTCCGTGACCTGCACGCCGATGTCGTCATCGACATGGTCTGCTTCACGCTCGAGTCGGCGCGGCTGCTCGTCGACGGTCTCCGCGGGGAGGTCGACCACCTGATCCACTGCGGCTCGATCTGGCGGCACGGCCCGAGCCTGAAGGTGCCGGTGACCGAGGACACCGAGTCCGAGCCGATCGGCGAGTACGGCATCCAGAAGGCCGCGATCGCCAAGCTGCTGAAGGACGAGACCGCGAATGGCGGCTTGACGACGACGTCCCTGCATCCCGGTCACATCAGCGGTCCTGGCTGGCAGGTGGTCAATCCGATCGGCAACGTCGACCCCGGCGTCTGGCAGGCATTGGCGGGTGGCACCGAGATCGACGTGCCAGGCAACGGCGCCGAGTCACTCGCGCACGTGCACGCCGATGACGTCGCCCAGTCGTTCGCGCTCGCGGTCGCGCATCGTGACGAGGCCGCCGGCGAGGACATCAACATCACTGCGGCGTCATCGCTGACGGTTCGCGGATTTGCGCGGATCGCGGCCGGTTGGTTCGGTCAGGAACCCAGGCTTCGATCGGTCAGCTGGGAGGAATTCCGCTCGTCGACGCCGTCCGCGCAGGCCGACGCGACCTGGGACCACCTCTACCGGAGCCCGAACATGTCGATGGACAAAGCCCGTCGGCTGCTCGGGTACGCGCCGGCCTACGAACCCGAGGAAGCCGCCTATCAGGCGGTCCGCTGGCTGGTGGATCACGGCGAGCTCGAGGTGGCGAACCCGTTCGTCAGCTGACGTCGACCCAGCCGAAGGACCGCTCGACCGCCTTGTGCCATTGGGCGAACGCCGATTCGCGCTCATCTTCAGACCACTGCGGCTCCCACCGCCGGCCCTCTCGCCAGTTCGCGGTGAGTTCATCGGTGGACGCCCACAGCCCGACCGCGAGGCCGGCCGCATAGGCGGCGCCGAGCGCGGTGGTCTCCGCAACGACCGGCCGGCTGACCGGGACACCGAGGACGTCGGCCTGGATCTGCATGCAGAGATCGTTCTGGGTGACCCCGCCGTCGACCTTCAGTACGTGTAGCTCGACGCCGGAGTCGGCGGTGATCGCGTCGGCCACATCCCTGCTCTGGAAGCAGATCGCCTCCAGTGTCGCCCGTGCGAGGTGGGCGTTCGTGTTGAACCGGGAGAGTCCGACGATGACGCCGCGGGCGTCGGATCGCCAGTACGGGGCGAACAATCCGGAGAAGGCGGGCACGAACGCTACGCCGCCGTTGTCAGGCACCTGACGTGCGAGCTGTTCGCTGTCGGCCGCGCCGGAGATGATGCCGAGCTGGTCGCGCAGCCATTGGATGGCCGAGCCGGTGACGGCGATGCTCCCCTCCAGCGCGTACACCGCCGGTTCACCGGCCCATTGATAGGCGACGGTGGTGAGTAGTCCGTGCTCGGAACGCACCCGGGTGGTTCCGGTGTTGGCGAGCAGGAAGTTGCCGGTGCCGTAGGTGTTCTTCGCCTGGCCGGGCTGGAAACACACCTGCCCGACGGTGGCCGCGTGCTGATCGCCGAGGACGCCGGTGATCGCGACGCCGGCGCCCATCGCGGTGTTGTCGGTGGTAAGGCCGAACGCATCCCGCGACGAGCTCGGCGCGATCGTAGGGAGCATCTCTCGTGGAACGTCGAACAGGGCAAGGAGATCGCCGTCCCAGTCGAGGGTGTCGAGGTTGCACAGCATGGTGCGGCTCGCGTTCGTCACGTCGGTGACGTGGACGCCGCCGTGCACGCCACCGGTGAGGTTCCACAGCAGCCAGGTGTCGGCGGTCCCGAAGATCGCGTGCCCGGCCTCGGCGTCATGTCGCAGTCCGTCGACGTTCTCGAGCAGCCAGGCCAGCTTGCCGCCGGAGAAGTAGGTGGCCGGCGGCAGACCAGCCCGCGCCCGGATGAGCTCGCCGTGCCCGTCCCTCTCGAGTTTGGTGGCGAGCCGGTCGGTCCGGGTGTCCTGCCAGACGATCGCGTTCGCGTACGGGCGACCGGTGCGACGGTCCCAGACGAACGTCGTCTCTCGCTGGTTGGTGATGCCGAACGCGGCAAGGTCCGAACCGCTCAGCCGCGCCTTCGCCAGCGCGGTCGCGATCACCGCGTTGGAGCGTTCGGTGATCTCGATCGGGTTGTGCTCGACCCAACCCGGCTGGGGCAGGATCTGCGCGTGTTCGAGCTGGTGCCGAGCGACCTCGGCACCCTGGTAGTCGAAGATCATGAACCGGGTGCTGGTGGTGCCCTGGTCGAGGGCGCCGATGAACTCGGGCACGGCGGTGATGCCTCCTAACACCGGACACCGGTCCGGGTGGCCGATGTGATCCATCCCCGGTGAATGCCGTCAACCTATCGGGATCTGCCGGCGCGACCGCTACCGCGACTCCCCGAATCTGTCCGCCAAGTCGCGTGGAACGCGACATCTGGATGAAGGGGGTTCGGACTACAGGCAGACGTTGTGAAAGCAGACGGCGTCGCAGTCCAGCTCCGCAGGTTGCGCGAACGCCACCGTGTGACGCCCCCGCTGCCGGCGCGTTTGATTGTGAGAATTGTGGGCAGCTACTCATGGATTGTTGGTTTGACGTGTTTCGTAGCCGAGGAGTCAATGTGTCATCGTCCCCAGCCAGTTCCGACCCGACGCACGCGCCGGACGTCAAGCCCGGTGCCATCGCGCCCGGTGTCCCGTCCTCAGAGCGGCCGGCGCTCGCCGAACCCGTCGATCCGCGCGACCCACCAGCGCCCAAGCCGGACCAGAGTGTGCCCGAGGCGGTTTCGCCGACGGGCACGCCCACCGGCGCGCCAGAGACCTCGCGCAGCCAGGCTGGTCCGTATCTCACCACGTCCCAGGGTGTCCGGCTGCCTGAGACCGATCACTCCCTGACAGCCGGTCCGCGCGGACCCGGGCTCCTACGTGATCACCACCTGCGGGAAAAGATCACCCACTTCGATCACGAGCGCATCCCGGAACGTGTCGTGCATGCCCGGGGTGCCGCTGCCCGCGGTGTGTTCCGGTCCTACGGCACTGGCGAGAGCATCACGTCGTCAGGATTCCTCCGCGCCGACGTGGAAACACCGGTCTTCGTCCGGTTCTCAACCGTGCTCGGCTCGCGAGGCTCGGCCGACACCGTGCGCGACACCCGCGGGTTCGCGGTCAAGTTCTACACCGACGAGGGCACGTTCGACCTGGTGGGCAACAACATCCCGGTCTTCTTCATCCAGGACGCGATCAAGTTCCCCGACGTGGTCCATGCGGCCAAGCCGCATCCCGACCGTGAGATCCCGCAGGCGCAGAGCGCACACGACACGTTCTGGGATTTCGTCTCGTTGCACACAGAGGCGCAGCACCACACGATGTGGAACATGTCCGACCGTGGAATCCCGCGCTCGTACCGGATGATGGAGGGGTTCGGCATCCACACGTTCCGGCTGATCAACGCCGCCGGTGAGACGTCGCTGGTGAAGTGGCACTGGAAGCCGGTCGCCGGGGTGCACTCGCTCGTGTGGGAGGAGGCGCAGATCCTGGCCGGCGTCGACCCCGACTTCCACCGTCGCGACCTGGCCGACTCGATCGAAAGCGGCGTGTTTCCCCAATGGGAGCTCGGTGTTCAGGTGATGCCGGACAACGAGGAGCAGACCTTCGCCGGGATCGACCTGCTCGACCCCACGAAGCTCGTCCCCGAGGAACTCGTCCCGGTTCAGCGGATCGGTCTGATGACGCTCACCTCCAACCCCACCAACTACTTCGCCGAAACCGAACAGGTCGCCTTCCACCCCGGCAACCTCGTTCCGGGTATCGATGTGACCGACGATCCGCTGCTGACCGGGCGGCTGTTCTCCTACCTGGACACGCAGATCACCCGGCTCGGCGGTCCGAATTTCGGTCAGATCCCGGTCAACCGGCCACAGGCACCGGTCAACGACATGCTGCGTGACGGAATGCATCAGCAGGCCGTGCACGGCGGCGTGGCGCCTTACCACCCCAATTCGCTCGACGGTGGCTGCCCATTCCTCGCCGGCGCCGACGTCGGCGCCTACATCGAGTTCCCTCAGCCTGTGCAGGAGTCGACGCGGGTGCGCCAGGCGCCGGCCTCGTTCGCGGACCACACCAGCCAGCCGAGGCTGTTCTACCGCAGTCTGTCCCCGATCGAGCAGGCACACATCATCGAGGCTTACACCTTCGAACTCGGCAAGTGCTACGACTCGACCATCCGTGAACGCCAGCTGCAGGTCCTCGCCGCCATCGATTCGACCCTGTGCGAGTTCGTCGCCGCCGGACTGGGCATGCCAGCTCCCGCCTCACCCGACCTACCCGCGGTCGATACGAGCGCAGCATTGTCCCAACTGGGGAAGACGTGGCCCATCGCCGGCCGCGTCGTCGGGATCGTCGCCGGACCTGAATCTGACCCGGCCGGCGTGGCCGCAGCCGTGGTCGGCGTGGTGAGCCTCGGCATGACGCCGTTGGTCATCGCGAAGGCCGGTGGCACGTTGTGGACCGGGACGCCCGCCGAGCAGGTCGTTCAGCGCACCTACCTGACCGCCCGGTCGGTCGAGTTCGACGCGATCATCGTCGCCGGCGGTGCCGAGCCCGACATCAAGGCGACCATCATGCTGCAGGAGGCGTTCCGCCACGGTAAGACGATCGGCGGCTGGGGTGACGCGACGACATCGCTCGAGGCAGCGGGTGTCGATCCGACCTCGCCCGGGCTCGTGTTGGACGACGATGTGGACGCGGTCGTCGATGCGATCGCGGTACTGCTCAGCACACATCGCGTCTGGGAACGCCTCGGCGCGACAGCCTGACGGCTCGTTGGGGCCAGGATCCCTCAGATTGACCTGGCCGTGGGCTCGCTACTCGATCGATCGGCGTCAGCGAAGTGATCCCTAGTGCAAATCTAGGTGGATGTGCCGGGAAGCGGGCGGTGAAGGCGAGACCTTCCGGACAGGTCAGCCACCGGGCTGGATCCGCCTCTGTCGGTGGATTAAAGGGATGCGCAGGATGCCGGGTGAACCTCGGCGTCGTACCCGGCTCGCGCGCCGGATGGCTACGGTGAGGACTCGGCAAAGGTAAAGGGCAAGGGCGCAGTCATGGATCGCGCCGGAGAGTCGGTCACTGTTATGCGTCATAGCCACTACCCGGAGTCGGGTGACGGTCCTACACCCGTCGGTCAGGTCATCGCGTAGCGATCGACACAACATCGGAGTCGGCTCACTGCCGACTCCAGGTTGAGATGCCAGCTCCGGGAATCCGCGCAGCCGTGTCAGCGCAAGGAAAGCCTCTTCGCGGCCCATGCGCGGACGAGAACCCGGGCGGTCAACGGAATCCGCCAGGATCAGGCACATGCCTGCCGTCAGCTATCACCGGCAGATCCTGCACCTGGCGATCCCGGCGTTCCTCACCCTGGTTGCCGAACCGCTGTTCCTGCTGGGCGACTCAGCGATCGTCGGCCACCTCGGCACCACCCAGCTCGCCGCTCTCGGCGTGGCCGGGACGATCGTCACCGCCATCGTCGGCCTCTGCGTCTTCCTCGCCTACGGGACGACAGCGGCGGTGGCCCGGGCCGTCGGCGCCGGTGACGAACGGCGAGCCTTGCAACTGGGTATCGACGGGATGTGGCTCGCGGTCGCCGTCGGCCTGGTCTCGGTGCTGGTGCTCGAGGTCACCGCGCAGTGGCTGGTCGAGCCGTTCGGCGCCGGCGCCGCCGTTGCCGGTGATGCCCTCGGCTACATCCGCATCGCCGCGTTCGGAGTCCCCGCCCTGCTGGTGGTGCTGGCCTCCACCGGGATCCTGCGCGGGTTCGCCGACACCCGCACCCCGTTGGTCGTCACGGTCATCACCCAGCTGCTCAACATCGGCGCGAACCTGTTGCTGGTCTACGGAATCGGCTCCTGGAACGGGTTCGGGCTGCGCGGTTCGGCGCTGGGCACCGTGATCGCCCAGACGCTCGGCGCGATCGCCTTCGCCGGTGTGGTGGTGCGGTTGGCCCGTCGCCACCGGGTGAGTCTGCGGCCCGATCTGCCGGGTGTCCGGGCATCAGGTGCGACGTCGATCCCGTTGATCATCAGGACTCTCACGCTGCGGATCGCCCTGCTCTCCACCGTCCTTGTCGCCAGCGGCTTCGGACCTGCCCCGCTGGCCGCGCACCAGGTGGCGATGAACGTGTGGAACCTGCTGGCGTTGGCCCTGGACGCGGTTGCCATCGCCGCCCAGACGATCACCGGCCAGTCCCTCGGGGCGGGGGATTCCTCGCACACCCGGGCGGTCACCCGCGCGATGTTGAAGTGGGGGGTGGCAGCGGGAGTGGTGCTCGGAATCCTGTTGCTGGCCGGACATCGGGTCATCCCCGCCCTCTTCACGACAGATCCGGCGGTGCGTTCGGCACTCGCGATAGTGCTGCTGATCGCAGCGGTGTGGCAGCCGGTCAACGGGGTTGTGTTCGTTCTGGACGGCGTGCTGATCGGAGCTGGAGACGCGCGCTATCTGGCTCTCGCCGGTGTGCTGACGCTGGTGGTCTTCATCCCGCTGCTCGTACTGGTGTGGCGGTTCGACGGCGGTCTGCCCTGGCTGTGGTGGGCGTACGGAGCGTTCATGCTGGCGCGGATGGTGACGCTCCTGTACCGGCAGCGTGGCGACGCCTGGTTGCGGCTGGGCGCCTCCCTGCGCTGACCGGTGACCGACGTCGAACCTCGGGGCGGTCGGGTCAGGCGGGCTCGATGATCGCGAGCGGGTCACCGTCGTTGACGACGTCGCCCTTCGCGACCCGGATATCGACGACCTTGCCTGCGATCTCGGCGAGAACCGGAATTTCCATCTTCATCGACTCGAGCAGCACGATCGGGTCCTCCGCCGCGACGATCGTGCCGATCTCGACGCACACCTCGAGGACGTTGGCAACGAGCTCGGCTTCGACGGTGTGGCTCACGGAGCCGAGTGTCCCACGGGTAGGCGTCCCGGCCCCCACCGGCGGACGCACGACGCAGGCGAGCACAGCGGGAACCGGTCCGCCGGAGAACCATTCACCAGCGCCGTTTGTACAAACCATCATTTGTGGTAACTTCGGCCCCGGAGGTGCCTCGATGAGCGATGCTGCTGTCGCGCTGGATCACACGTTCAGGGCGCTGTCGGACCCGAACCGTCGTGCCATCCTCTCGATCGTCCGCAACGAGCGTTGCGCCGTCGGCCAGATCGCCGACACGCTGGGGCTTTCGCAACAGATCGTGTCCCACCACCTGAAAGTGCTACTCGCAGCCGGCCTCGTGACCGATGCACGGTCAGGCACGCGCCATCTATTCGCTGTGCGGGTTGAAGGTCTCGCCGTCGGCAAGGGCTTCTTCGACGACTTCTGGCCCGAACGATTGACCGCATTGAAGCGGGCCGTCGAGGCTTCTTCGGGTGGCGGCAATGGCTGAGCACCGGACGTCGATCGACATCGACGCCGCTCCGGAGGTCGTCTTCGAGTTCTTGGTGACGGACGCGGGAATGACGTCCTGGATGGGTCAATGGGCATCGCTGGATCCAGTACCCGGCGGCCAGTTCGCCGTGGATATCGTCGGTTACCCAGCCCGGGGCATGTTCCTCGAAGTCGACCGGCCTCGACGGGTGATCGTTTCGTGGGGGTTCGCCGGCAACGACAGCCTGCCCCCCGGTTCGTCGACCGTGTCGTTCGAACTGACGCCGATACGCGCCGGGACCCGCGTCGACGTCGTCCACACGGACCTTCCCGAGGACGATGTTCCCGGCCACATGAGCGGCTGGAGTCACTTCCTACCCCGTCTGGGACGAGCAGTTGCCGGTGAGCAGCTCGCCCCCGACACCTGGAAACCCACACCGTGAGCACCGACTATCCGAAGGAGTCGCGATGTCGAACGCTGCCAACGATGCAGAGTCGATCGTGGAGGCATATCACCAGGCGTGGACCGGCGGCGACGTCGATCGAGCCATGACCTATCTGTCCGACGATGTTCGCTGTTTCGCTCCCGACCAGAGCGTTACCACGAAAGGCGACTGGCGTGGCTATCTCGGCGGCTTCGTGGGGATGCTGACCGGCGCACCCGAGCACGACCGGATGACCGATGGGGATCGGGTGGCGCTGTGGTACTTCCCGCAGACCGCGGTCACGACCACGACGTTGGCGAGTGAGCTTTTCACCGTGCGGTCGGGCCAGATCGTCGAGATCCGCCTCGTCTTCGACCGCCTCGGCTATGGACCGCCGCAGCAGCAGCCGTCATGACGGCCGCCCCCGCCGTCGACAAGACGCCGGAGTTGATCGGCCGGATCCGCGGATTCCTGACCGACGGTGAAGTGCGGGAAGTCCGGATGTTCGGAGTCGTCGCCTTCATGATCGACGACGTCATGGCCGTAGGCGTCCGCACGGACGGCAGCCTGCTCGTCCGCGTCGATCCGGCCGAAGATCCGTTGCTGCTCGAGAAGCCCTACGCGTCCCGTGCCGAGTTGGGCTCAGGTCGCTCGATGGGTGCCGGGTGGATCCGAGTCGAAGCGACGGCGTTGCGCACCGACGCGGGGCTCACCGGCTGGCTCGCCGCAGCCACCCGCTACCTCGACCACCGCAAGCTCGCGTCCAACTGAGCGCCTGCCCGCAAACGATCGGCTGAGTGCACGCCGGCGTTGTGGTTCAGGGATTCTTCGTCCACGCAATGGTGTGGCGGAAGCCGAGCTGGTGTCGCAGGACCGCTCCTGGCATGACCTAGCTGACGAGGTCACGCATGTCCCCGAACGACACCGTCGGATCGCGAACCGGGTAGGGCGCAGGCTCAACGGCACCACGACTTGCCGGCCACGGATGCTTCACGTAGCCGATGATCGGATTGGTCACGATCGACGCCAGGTCCCAGGCGCGATCGCGGGGACCGTGCGGCGGGGCGAGACCCACGGCGAGAAACCGCCCACCCGGCGCGAGCAGGCGACGGACTTGACGCAGCGCGTTGGTCACGTCGAGGTGATGTAGGACCGCGACCATCGTCACCAGGTCGACCTCGCCACGGACGTCACCGAGCGGGTCGTCGGTGATTGTCACGTTCGGTAGCCCGGCGCATCGGCCGGTGGCGTACCGGCGCATGTCGTCGTCGCGATCGGTGCCACGGACTTCGACGAAGTAGGGCGAGAGTGCGGCCACGAGATCGCCGCGGCCGCACCCGACGTCGAGGGCGGTCCGGCGCTGGTCGGGAAGGTTGGCCAGGATCCAGCTGTGAAAGTGCTCGTTGTGGCTCCAGGGATGGCGCGCGTTCAGCTGCGCCATCGACTTGGACAGCCGCCCGCCCACCCAACCTCGCGTGAACTGTCGCAACGCCATCACGCCATTCTCGCAAGCTCGCGACGAGTAGATTCTCTGTGTCTGCGCGCGCTCCGCCGTCGGGTGTCCGGACGGCGGACACCCCAGGCTTCGGTCGTCAAAGGTGAAGGTCCCCAGCGGTCTCGGGTGACGGCTAGCGCGCTTCCCACGCCGGTGAGTCGAACCGGGGCACGCACAGCCAATCGATGGACCCTCGGTGTTGACCAGCGCCGCGGCGTGAAGGTCACCGAGCAGGGCGTAGTCCTCGATGCGGGCCATATCGCAGTCTGACGGGCACATCACCGGGGTAACTGTGGGGTTGCCGGACGCGACCGCAATCCGTGGCCGGATGCGCCCATCACCTCATGCACAAGGAAGGTCACCATGCTCCTCGAAGGTACGACGCTAGTGGTCACCGGAGGCAACAGCGGCATCGGTGCGGCCATCGTGCTCGCGGCGGCGGCCGAGGGAGCGAACATCGTCATCGACTACGTCGCCCATCCCGACGAGACCGACACTTTGATCGCCGAAGTCACCGCTGCCGGTGGCCACGCGGTGGGACTTCGCGCGGACGTCAGTCAGACCGCTGACCTGCACGCCGTGATCCAGACCGCCGTCAGCACGTTCGGCCGGCTCGATGTTCTGGTCAACAACGCCGGCATCGAAACCCGGACGTCCATCCTGGACACCAGCGAAGCCGACTACCAACGCGTCATGGACATCAACCTCAAGAGCGCGTTCTTCGGCACCCAGTTCGCCGCGGAACAGTTCATCGCCCAAGGCGGTGGCGGACTGGTCATCAACGTGTCCTCAGTGCACGAAGACTGGCCGATGCCCGGCAACGTCGCCTACTGCGTCTCCAAAGGCGGCATCCGCATGCTCACCCGCACAGCCGGTGTCGAGCTGGGACCGCACAACATTCGTGTCGTCAACGTCGCTCCAGGCGCAGTCTCCACACCCATAAACGCGGCCACGATGGGCGATCCGGACGCGCTGCACAAACTCGATGCCGCAATACCCCTCGGCCGGATGGCCGACCCGAGCGAGATCGCCGACCTCATCGTCTTCCTGGCCAGCAAGAAGGCCACCTACCTGACAGCCAGCACCGTCGTCATCGACGGCGGCATCATGCAAAGCAGCATTGGGCTCTGACCGTGTCGTCGCTGCCCTCCCTCGTCCTGCTGCTGATCTTCCTCGCGTCCGCCGTCGTCATCTGGCTCGCGGGCATCAGGCTCTCGAACTACACCGACGTCCTGGCGGAACGGCTGCACCTGGGAAGCGCCCTCGGTGGTGTGGTCGTGCTCGCCATCGCCACGAACCTGCCCGAGATCGCCATCACCGTCAGCGCCGCGCTCTCCGGCCACGTCGAGGTGGCTGTCGGCAACCTGCTCGGCGGTATCGCGATCCAGACCGTCGTGCTCGTTGCTCTCGATGCCGTCGGCGTCCGACCGCGTAAGCCGCTGACCTACATGGCCGCAAGCCTCGGCCTGGTACTCGAGGCCGCGCTCGTGATCGCCGTGCTCCTCGTCGTGGTCGCCGGCACCCAGCTTCCCGGCGACCTCATCGTGGCGCACTTGACCCCGGCGCCCGTGCTCATCTTCATCGTGTGGGTCGTCGGTCTGGCCCTGATCGGCGGCCCCGGCAAGCACCTGCCCTGGGCCGACAGCGGCGAGGCGCCCGACAGCCAACAACATCCGCGCGGGCACTCCCGCACCGCAACGGAGAAGGACGCAACCGGTCGGGGAGTCAGCACGTCGCGGGCGATCGCCGTCTTCGCAGTCGCAGCAGTCCTCACCCTGATCGCCGGTGTCACCATCGAACGCAGCGGCGAAGCCTTCTTCGGCCACCTCGGGCTCTCCGGTGTGCTGTTCGGCGCGACCGTCCTCGCCGCCGCCACCTCGCTGCCGGAGCTGTCCACCGGGCTGACCGCCGCGCGCGCCGGTGACTACAAGCTTGCGATGGGCGACATCTTCGGCGGGAACGCGTTTCTGCCCGTGCTGTTCCTCGTCGTGACCCTCATCAGCGGCAAAGCTGTCCTACCGACGGCGCAGGCCAGCGACATCTATCTCACCGCACTCGGCGGGCTGCTGACCGCCGTCTACCTCGTCGGT
>JAABUT010000698.1_pt1 | contig 47934 bp, 42 predicted proteins | sample 5559281 | NCBI WGS metagenome assembly JAABUT01 (sample SAMN10711880, study PRJNA513359) | rock metagenome | isolation source: Antarctica rocks | place: Antarctica: Victoria Land, Ricker Hills nord | collected 2016-01-04
TCTCCCCCGGCCGCGACGACCTCACCTGCCTCTCAGCGAGAAGGTGCTAGCGGACGTGTGGTGCGGACGTGCGGGGCACAGTTACGAGATGCCCATGTTGACCAGGTCGTACTGGCCGAAGGAGTCGTTGATGTAGACATTGGACACCCGCGGGTTGCGGTAGTCCAGGGCCTTGTCGGCCACGTACGGCAGGACGTCGGCCGACTCCATCACCTTGCGGTCCACCTGCTTCCAGATGTCGGTGCGCTTGGCCGTGTCGGTCTCCGCGGTCGCCTGGTCGATCAGCGCGTTGATCGCCGGGTCGTTGAGCTCGGCGTAGTTGCTGTTGCCCTGGCTCTTGATGTTGCGGCCGTCCACGATCTGGCTGAAGAAGCCGAACTCGGTCGGGAAGTCCGGGCCCCAGCCACCGAGGGCGAGGCCGAGGCCGCGCTTGTGGACGTTGTCCGGGACGCCGATGAAGCCGGAGTAGTAGGTCGAGGAGTCCACCGCGGCGATGTCGGTCTTGATCCCGACGCGCGCCAGCCCCTGCTGCAGGGCAGCCGCACCCTTGGTGCCCTTGGGCACGTTGGACGTGGCGATCTTGGTGGAGAAGCCGTTGGGCTTGCCACACATCGCCAGCTCCTCCTTGGCCTTGGCCAGGTCACCCTTCTGGTCCGGACCCGAGGGGTAGGCGTCGAACTTCTCGTACGCCGGCAGGGTCGGGGGCAGCATCTGTCCGGCGAAGTCACCACCGGCGACGGGGCCACCGCGGGACAGCTGCAGCGACACCTTGTCCGCGGCGTACTGCACCGCGCGGCGGCAGTGCACGTTGTCCAGCGGCGGGACCTTCTGCTGGATGGTGATGTAGCGGGTGAAGCCCGTCGACGGGTTGTCGGCGTTCTTCTTCAGCATCGGGTCACGCAGGATCTTGGCCACGGCGGTCGGCTGCACGCCGGTGCCCTCGATCTCGATGTCAGCCGTGCCCGCGGTGAGGCGCGCGTCCATGTCGTCCGGCTGCAGGCCCTCGGTCAGCTCGACCCGGTCCGGCAGCGCCTTGCGGTTCGGGTCGGTCTTCGGGTCCCACTGGTCGTTGCGGACCAGCGACAGCGACTTGCCGGGCGCGTACTTCTCGATCTTGTACGGACCGGAGGCGACCGGCTTGAAGCCGTAGCGCGCCCCGGTGTCCTTGGCCTTGGGCACCGGGGTGCTCGACGGCAGCGCCATCAGGTAGTCGAAGTCCGCGAACGGCTTGACCAGCTTGAAGGTGAGCGTGTTGCCCTCGGCGATGATCGAGGCCAGCCCGCCCGGGCTCTTGTCCTTGTAGGGACCCTTGTACTTGTCGCCGCCGACCAGCAGGCTCTTGAGGTAGGTCGGGCCGCCGTTGATGACGTCCTCGGCGAAGGGCCGCTCGAGGGCGTACTTCATGTCGGCGGTGGTGATCGGGGTGCCGTCCTCGAACTTGAGGCCGTCCTGGATCGTGTACTTGATGGTCTTGCCGCCGTCGCTGAGCACGCCCTTGCCGGTGCCGATGTCGGGCAGCAGCTCGGAGCCGGCCTTGCCCGGCGCCGGGTTGAACATCAGCAGAGTGCGCTGGTAGATGCGCTGGAAGTTCCAGCTGTAGGCGTAGTAGGTGCGCGCGGGGTCCAGCGAGTCGAAGTCGGAGCTGGCGACGAAGTTGAGCGTGCCGCCCTTCTTGTCCCCCTTGTTGACCACGCCGCCGATGGCGGCGTTGTAGTCGGGGCTGGCGCCCTTGGCGGCGTTGTTGTTGCCGCCGCCGGCGCCGCTGGTACCGCCGCCGCCTCCGCTGCTGCCGCCACAGGCGGCCGCACCGAGGGCGACGACGGCACAGGCCGCGGCTGCTCTCAGCAGTCTGTTGTTGGACATCGGGCGAGGTGCTCCCTTCGAGGGGTGGACCGGTCCGGTCGAGGACCGGTCCGGCTTGCCCCGCCGGCTGACCGGAGGGGACGTAGTTGGTTGGTGGGCAGAGGGTGGACGGGCTACCTGCCGGAGCGCGGGTCGAGGGCGTCGCGCAGGCCGTCACCGAGCAGGTTGAAGGCCAGGACGGTGATGAACAGCGCGAGGCCCGGGACCAGCATGTAGGCCGGGTCGATGGAGTAGGTGCTCACCGCGTCGGACAGCATCTTGCCCCAGCTCGGCGTCGGCTCCCGGACGCCGACACCGAGGAAGGACAGCGCGGCCTCGAACAGGATGTTCGAGGGGATGATCAATGTGGCGTAGACCAGGATCGGGGCGACCAGGTTGGGCAGCAGCTGCTTGAACAGGATGTGACCGTTGCTCGCGCCCAGGCTGCGGGCGGCGTCGACGAACTCCTTCTCCCTCAGGGTCAGCGTCTGGCCGCGCACGATGCGCCCGATGTAGGGCCAGTTGAAGAAGCCGATGATGAACACGATCACCGCCACGCTCAGCGCGGTGCCGCTGAGCCCGAAGACGCCGTCGCCGCTCTGCAGCACCGCGCCGAGCCCGATCGCGAACAGCAGGATCGGGAAGGCCAGCAGCACGTCCATCAGGCGGCTGATGAGCCCGTCCACCCAGCCGCCGAAGTAGCCGGCCGTCACTCCCAGCACGGTGCCGATCACGACCGACAGGACGGTCGCGAGGAAGGCGACCAGCAGCGAGATCCGGGCGCCGTACACGATCCGACTGAAGATGTCCCGGCCACTGGTCGGCTCGACCCCGAGCGGGAAGTCCTTGCTGATGCCGCCGAAGCGCCCGGTCGGGATCTGGAAGGTCGGGTCGATCAGGTCCTGGTGGAACTCGTTGGGCGGGTGCCCGAACAGCTTGACCAGCAGCGGGGCGATCAGGGCCACGATGATGAGCGCCACGATCACGACACCGCCGCCGAGGGCGACCCGGTCGCGCTTGAGCCGCGTCCAGGCGATCTGCCCCAGTGAGCGACCCTCGATCGCCTTGTTCGGCACGACGGCCGCGTCCGGCGCGGCAGCCGGAGCCTCAGGCTCGACGTCGATGGGTGCCGACACGTGGGTCCTTCCCTGCCGAAGGTGTGCTGGGCCGAAGGTGTGCTGGGCCGAAGGTGTGGTGGGCCGCGCTGCTGTGCAGACCGTTCCTGCTCGGGGTGCGCGGACTGTACGTCGATCGCCGACGGTTGCGGTAGGCAGGACGCTGAGCCGCGCCGCAATCGTGATCCTACGGTGACCTGCCTGCTCCACGGGCCAGGAAGCGGTCAGGCGAGCCGGTAGCGGCAGATCTTCGCGAACTGCTCCGCGTCCAGGCTGGCGCCGCCCACGAGCGCGCCGTCCACGTCGGGCTGCTCCATCAGCGCAGCCACGTTGGCCGGCTGCACCGACCCGCCGTACAGGATCCGCACCCCGTCGGCGACCTCACCGGGGTGGATCTCGGCGACCCGCCCGCGGAGGGCGCCGCAGACCTCCTGCGCGTCGTCGGGCGTCGCGACCTCGCCGGTGCCGATGGCCCAGACCGGCTCGTAGGCCACGACGAGGGTGCGGACGGTCTCGACCGGCACCTCGCGCAGGGCGGCGTCGAGCTGGGCCGTGCAGTGGGCGACCTGGCCGCCGGCGCGGCGCACGTCCAGCCCCTCCCCCACGCACAGCAGCGGCACCAGGCCGCTGCGGGCGGCCGCCAGCAGCTTGGCGTGCACCACCTCGTCGGTCTCCGCGTGCTCCTCGCGCCGTTCGCTGTGTCCCACCAGGACGTAGGTGCAGCCGAGCTTGGCGAGCATCGGGCCGCTGACGTCGCCGGTGTGCGCCCCGCCGTCGTGCACCGAGAGGTCCTGGGCGCCGTACCCCAGAGGGAGCCGGTCGCCGTCGACGAGGGTCTGCACGCTGCGCAGGTCCACGAACGGCGGCAGCACGACGACGTCGACGGCGTCGGTGTCCGCGTCACGCAGGCTGAACGACAGCTTCTGGACGAGCGCGATCGCCTCGAGGTGGTTGAGGTTCATCTTCCAGTTGCCGGCCATCAGGGGACGCCGACCGGCCCGGGGCGCCATCAGCTCTCCAGCACGGCGAGCCCGGGCAGCTCCTTGCCCTCGAGCCGTTCCAGGCTCGCGCCGCCACCGGTGGAGATGTGGGTGAAGCGGCGCTCCTCGATGCCGAGCGCCCGCACGGCGGCAGCGCTGTCGCCGCCGCCCACGACGGTCAGCGCGTCACCGCCCCCCGAGGACAGGGCCGCGACGGCCTCCGCCACCCCCCGGGTGCCGACGGCGTACGCCGGCAGCTCGAACACCCCCATCGGGCCGTTCCAGAACACCGTCCGGGCCCCGCGCAGGGCGTCGGCGAACAGCTCGACGGTGCGCGGACCGATGTCCAGGCCCATCCGGTCGGAGGGGATGGCGTCCGCCGGCACCACCTCGTGCTCGGCGTCGTCGGCGAGGCGCTCGGCGGCCATCACGTCGACCGGCAGCACCACCTTGCCGCTGTCGAGGAAGCGCCGGCAGGCCTCGAGCTGGTCGCGCTCGAGCAGCGAGGACCCGACGTCGTGACCCTGGGCGGCGAGGCACGTGAAGCACATCGCGCCGCCCACGAGCAGCCGGTCGACGCTGGGCAGCAGCGCCGCGATGACCTGCAGCTTGTCGCTCACCTTCGAGCCGCCGAGCACGACGACGTAGGGCCGCTCGGGTTCGCTGAGGCGGTCCAGCACGGCGACCTCGGCGGCGACCAGCGGCCCCGCGGCGTGCGGGAGGCGCTGCGCGAGGTCGTAGGTGCTGGCGTGCCGGCGGTGCACGGCCCCGAAGGCGTCGTCGACGTACACGTCCCCGAGCGCGGCCAGCCGGTCTGCCAGCGGGGCCCGCTCGGCGGCGTCCTCGGCCGTCTCGGCGGCCTCGAACCGCACGTTCTCCAGCAGCGCCATGTCGCCGTCCGCCAGCCCGGCGACGACCCGGCGGGCGTCGTCGCCGGCGACGTCGCGGGCGAGCGGGACAGGCCGGCCCAGCAGCTCGCCGAGTCGCTGGGCGACCGGCGCCAGGGAGTACGCCGGGTCCGGCGCTCCCTTCGGCCGGCCGAGGTGGGCGAGCACGACCACCCGCGCGCCGGCGGCGGCGAGGTCCCGCAGCAGCGGGACGCTGGCGCGGATGCGCCCGTCGTCGGTGATCCGGGTGCCGTCGAGCGGGACGTTGAGGTCGCTGCGCACGAGGACGCGGCGGCCGCGCAGGTCGCCGAGCGAGGCCAGCGTGCGCACTCCGCTTACAGCCGCGAGCCGACGAGGACGGTGAGGTCGGCGAGGCGGTTGGAGTAGCCCCACTCGTTGTCGTACCAGCCGACGACCTTGACCTGGTTGCCCATGGCCATCGTGAGCTGCGCGTCGAAGGTGCAGCTCGCAGGGCTGGTCACGATGTCCGAGCTGACGATCGGGTCCTCGGTGTAGACGAGGTAGCCCTTCAGCCCGGCCTCGGCCGAGGCGCGGAAGGCGGCGTTGACCTCGTCCTTGGTCGTGTCGCGGGACAGCGTCACGACCAGGTCGGTCACCGAGCCGGTCGGCACCGGCACCCGCATGGAGATGCCGTCCAGCCTGCCCTTCAGCTCGGGCAGCACCAGGGCGGTGGCCCGGGCCGCGCCGGTGCTGGTCGGGATGATGTTGAGCGCGGCGGCCCGGGCCCGGCGCAGGTCCTTGTGGGGCATGTCCTGCAGCTGCTGGTCGGCGGTGTAGGCGTGGATGGTCGTCATCATCCCGCGGTCGATGCCGAAGGCGTCGTGCAGCACCTTGGCCATCGGCGCCACGCAGTTGGTGGTGCACGAGGCGTTGGACAGCACGACCTGGCTCCCGTCGTACCGTTCGTCGTTGACGCCCATCACGATGGTGAGGTCCTCGTCATCGGCCGGCGCCGAGATGACGACCTTCTTGGCGCCGCCCTCGTCCACATGCTTGCGCGCGTCGGCGGCCTTGGTGAAGAACCCGGTGGACTCGACCACGACGTCGACGCCGAGGTCGCCCCACGGCAGCGCACCGGGGTCGCGCTCGGCGAGGGCCTTCACGGTGCGGCCGTCGACGCTGATGCCGTCGCCGGTCGCCTCGACCTGGCCGGGGAAGCGGCCCAGGATGCTGTCGTACTTGAGCAGGTGCGCCATGGTCGTGACGTCACCGAGGTCGTTGAAGGCGACGATCTCGAGGTCCTGGCCACCGGCCTGCACGGCTCGGAAGAAGTTGCGGCCGATGCGGCCGAAGCCGTTGATGCCGACGCGGACGGTCACTGGGTCTCCTCGGTTCAACCTGCCTCGTGCCGCCGGACCCTAGCGGAACGGGCGGCTTCCGGACCCAGTGTGCTCCCGGCTCAGCGCGAGGTGCCGCGGCCCTCAGGTGGACATCATGTCGGTGGTGACGCTGGCCTCGGTGTCGGCGACGCCGAGGTCGCCGGCCCGCTTGTCCGCCATCGCCAGCAGCCGGCGGATGCGGCCCGCGACGGCGTCCTTGGTCATCGGCGGGTCGGCGAGGGCACCGAGCTCCTCGAGGGAGGCGTTGGCGTGCTCCATCCGGAGCCGGCCGGCCATCAGCAGGTGGTCCGGGGCGTCGTCGCCGAGGATCTCCAGCGCCCGCTGCACCCGGGCACCGGCCGCGACGGCGGCGCGGGCGGACCGGCGCAGGTTGGCGTCGTCGAAGTTGGCCAGCCGGTTGGCGGTCGCCCGCACCTCGCGGCGCATCCGCCGCTCCTCCCACGCCAGCACGCTGTCGTGGGCGCCGAGCCGGGTGAGCAGCACGCCGATCGCGTCGCCGTCGCGGACCACGACGCGGTCGATGCCGCGGACCTCACGGGCCTTGGCCTGCACGCCGAGCCGACGGGCGGCCCCGACGAGAGCCAGCGCCGCCTCCGGGCCCGGGCAGGTGATCTCCATGCTGCTGGACCGGCCCGGCTCGGTGAGCGAGCCATGGGCCAGGAACGCGCCCCGCCAGGCGGCCGCGGCGTCGCAGGTGCCGCCGCTGACGACCTGCGGGGGAAGCCCCCGCACGGGCCGCCCGGAGCCGTCGACGAGGCCGGTCTGGCGGGCCAGCCCGTCGCCGTCCTTGGAGACGCGCACGACATAGCGGTTGCCCTTGCGCAGGCCGCCGGCGGCCACCACGTGCACGTCGCTGGCGTGGCCGTAGACCTCGGCCACCTCCTTGCGCAGCCGTCGCGCCGTGCTGCCGGTGTCCAGCTCGGCCTCGACCACGATCCGGCCCGCCACCAGGTGCAGCCCCCCGGCGAAGCGCAGCAGCGCCGCCATCTCCGCCTTGCGGCAGCAGGGTCGGGTCACCGTGAGCCGCGACAGCTCGTCCTTGACCGCCGACGTCATCGCCACGCGCACCCCTTGCTCATTCGTGCCTGTCCTGTCCACCGGTGCCGGGCTGTCCAGCTGTCGACGTCGCGCCGGTCGTCGACGCCGGGCCGCCAGTCTGGTCAAGGTTGGCAGTCTGGTCGAGGTCGGCAGTCTGGTGGAGGTCGGCGGTCCGGTCGAGGATGGCGGTGTAGGCCGCGGCCAGCAGGACCGGGTCGTGCTGCGCCGTGCCCTCGCCACGACCCACCGGCGTGAGCACCAGCCGGGCCCCTGCCCGCTCAGCCGCTGCCATGAGACCACGGGTGTCCAGCACCGCAGCGGGGTCGGCGAGGACCACGTCGAGGGACAGCTCCGGGGCGTGCGCCGCCAGCACCTCCAGGTGGGCCTCGGGCGAGAAGCCCTCGGTCTCGCCGCTCTGCGGGGCCAGGTTGAGGACCAGTAGACGGCGGGCAGCGGTGCGCTCCAGCGCCGCCCGCAGGTCGGGCACCAGCAGGTGCGGCAGCACGCTGGTGAACCACGAGCCCGGACCGAACACGACCCAGTCGGCCTCCTCGACGGCCGCGACCGCCTCGACGCATGCGGGCGGGTCGGACGGCCGCACCCGGAGGGAGCGGACCCGTCCGCGGGTGGTCGCGACCGCCACCTGTCCGACCACCTCCGTCACCGCTTCCGGGTGGGCCGGGTCGCAGCCGACCACCTCGGCGGCCAGCTCGAGCGGGACCGGGCTGGCCGGCAGCACCCGCCCGGCCGCGCCGACCACCCGGCAGACCACCTCCAGGGCCGTGACGGGGTCGCCGGTGGACTCGGTCAGTCCCGCCAGCAGCAGGTTGCCGACCGGATGCCCGGCCAGCGGGCCGGTGCCCCCGAAGCGGTGCTGCAAGAGCTCCTCCCAGGTGCGGCCCCATCCGTCGTTGCCGACCAGCGCCGCCACGGCCATCCGCAGGTCGCCGGGCGGCAGCACGCCGAGCTCGTCGCGGAGCCGGCCGCTGGAGCCGCCGTCGTCGGCCACGGTGACGACCGCCGTGAGGTGCGGCGTCACGAGGCGCAGGGCCTGCAGCGAGCAGGACAAGCCGTGCCCGCCGCCGAGCGCGACCACCCGGGGCCGGTCCGAGCCGCCCCCCGCGCTGCTCACTCGCGCCCCAGGTCGCGGTGCAGCAGCTGTACGTCGATGCCATCGACGACCAGCCGGTCGGCGAGCTGCTCGCTCAGGGCGACGCTGCGGTGCTTGCCGCCGGTGCAGCCCACCGCCAGCAGGACGTAGCGCTTGCCCTCGCGCAGGTAGCCGCCGGACAGCAGTGTGAGCAGCTGCTCGTAGCGGTCCAGGAACTCCTCCGCGCCGTCCTGCGAGAGCACGTAGTCGCGCACCGACGGGTCCTTGCCGGTCAGCGGCCGGAGCTCGGGCACCCAGTGCGGGTTGGGCAGGAAGCGGCAGTCGACGACCAGGTCGGCGTCGACCGGTAGGCCGTACTTGTAGCCGAAGGACATGACGGTGAGCTGCAGGGCGTCGACACCGCTGTCGGCTCCGAAGGCCGCGACCACCTTGGTGCGCAGCTCGTGCACATTGAGCACGCTCGTGTCGAGCACGAGGTCGGCGTCGCCACGCAGCTCGCGCAGCAGCCGGCGCTCGCGGGCGATCCCGTCCACGAGGCGACCCTCTCCCTGCACCGGGTGCGGCCTGCGGACCCCCTCGAACCGCCGGACCAGTGCCTCGTCGGAGGCCTCCAGGAACAGCACCTGGGCGTGCACGTGGCGCTGTTCCAGGCTGTCCAGCGCGGAACGCAGGTCGGAGGAGAAGGCCCGGGACCTGACGTCCGCGACGACCGCGATGCGGCCGACCGCTCCCTGGGAGCGCGAGCCCAGGTCGACCATGGTGGACAGCAGCGACGGCGGGAGGTTGTCGACCACGAACCAGCCGAGGTCCTCCAGGCACTTGGCCGCGGTCGAGCGGCCGGCGCCGGACAGCCCGGTGACCACGACCAGCTGCAGCGGCGGCCCGACGACAGAGCTCATCCCACCACCTCGCCCGTCGCCGGGTCGAACGCCGGGACCGGCTCCGCCGCCGGCGCCTCGCCTTCCGGACGTGCCGTCGCCGACCCGGTGGCGAGCGCCGTGACGACCGCCTCCGCCGTACGACGTCCCACGCCCGGCACCTCCATGACCTCCTCGACGGCCGCGGCCCGCAGCCGCTTGAGCGAGCCGAAGTGTCGCAGCAGCGCCTTGCGCCTGGTCTCCCCCAGGCCGGGGACTCCGTCCAACGCGCTCTGCACCATGGTGGTGCTGCGCTTCTGGCGGTGGTAGGCGATGGCGAAGCGGTGGGCCTCGTCGCGCACCCGCTGCAGCAGGTACAGGCCCTCGGAGGTGCGGGGCAGCACGACCGGCTCCTCCTGGCCGGGCAGCCAGACCTCCTCCAGCCGCTTGGCCAGGCCGCACAGCGCGACGTCGTCGATGCCGAGCTCGTCCAGGGCGCGCTGCGCGGCGGCGACCTGCGGCTGACCGCCGTCCACCACGACCAGCTGCGGCGGGTAGGCGAAGCGGCGCGGACGGCCGGTCTCCGGGTCGAACGCCGACGGGCGGGCGTGCCCGTCGTCGAGCTCGGGGACCTCGTGGACGTCCAGCTCACCGGTGTCCTGTCGCTCGGCGAGGTAGCGCGCGAAGCGGCGCGCGAGCACCTCGTGCATCGCGGCGGTGTCGTCCTGCCCCTCGACGCCACGGACGGCGAAGCGGCGGTACTCCGACTTGCGGGCCAGGCCGTCCTCGAAGACCACCATCGAAGCGACGACCGAGGTGCCCTGCAGGTTGGAGATGTCGAAGCACTCGATACGGAGCGGTGCCTCCTTTAGCTCGAGCGCGTCCTGGATCTCGGCCAGTGCCTTGGAGCGGGCGGTGAGGTCGCTGGCCCGCTTGGTCTTGTGCAGCGCGAAGGCCTGGGTCGCGTTGCGCTCGACCGTCTCGTAGAGCGCCTTCTTGTCGCCGCGCTGCGGGACCCGCAGGGTGACGTTGGTGCCGCGCAGCTGGCACAGCCAGCGGGTGATCGACTCGGCGTCGGGCGGCAGCGCCGGCACGAGCACCTCCCGCGGCACGTCGGCGTCACCCGTGCCGGCCACACGTACGCCGGCGCCCGGCGTCATCCTTCGGTCGACCTTCGGCTCGTCGGCGGGCAGCTCGTCGTCGGCCGGCGCATGGTCGGCCAGCTCGTCGTCGGGTTCGTCGCCGTACGCCTGGGCCAGGAACTGCCCGACCAGCTCGCCGGTGGCCAGGTCCTCCACCTTGTCGACGACGTAGCCCCGCTGCCCGCGGACCCGGCCGCCGCGGACGTAGAAGACCTGGATCGCCGCCTCGAGCTGGTCCTGGGCCACCGCCACGACGTCGGCGTCGGTGCCGTCACCGAGTACGACGGTCTGCTTCTCCACGGCCCGGGTCAGCGCGCCGATGTCGTCGCGCAGCCGGGCCGCCCGCTCGTACTCCATGCCCTGCGCCGCGGCGGTCATCTCCTTGTCCAGCCGCTTGAGGTAGCGCCCGGTCTGCCCGGCCATGAAGTCGCAGAAGTCGGCCACGATCGCGCGGTGCTCCTCCTGGGAGACCCGGCCGACGCACGGGGCGGAGCACTTGCCGATGTAGCCCAGCAGGCAGGGCCGGCCGACCTGGCCGGCGCGGCGGAAGACACCGCTGGAGCAGGTGCGGGCGGGGAAGACGCGCAGCAGCAGGTCGAGCGTCTCGCGGATGGCCCAGGCGTGTGCGTACGGGCCGAAGTACCGCACGCCCTTCTTCTTGGGGCCGCGCATCACCTGCAGCCGCGGGAAGTCCTCGTGCAGCGTGACGGCCAGCCAGGGGTAGCTCTTGTCGTCGCGGTAGCGGACGTTGAAGCGAGGGTCGAACTGCTTGATCCAGGTGTACTCCAGCTGCAGCGCCTCGACCTCGGTGCCGACCACGGTCCACTCCACCGAGGCAGCCGTGGTGACCATCTGGCGGGTCCGCGGGTGCAGTCCGTCGACGTCCTGGAAGTAGCTGTTGAGCCGGCTGCGCAGGCTCTTGGCCTTGCCGACGTAGACGACCCGGCGGCTGGCGTCGCGGAACCGGTAGACCCCGGGCTGGACCGGGATGGTGCCGACCGCGGGGCGGTACGACGACGGGTCTGCCACGGTCTCCAGCCTATGCGGGGTGTGTCCGCCGGCGCCCGTCCCCGGGCCCTCCCGGCGGCGGTCAGGGGGCGGCGGGGACCTTGCGGCGCGGGGCCTTCCGGGGAGCGCGCGTCGCGGCGGTGACGGGGCGGTCGGCCCGGAGCCGGCTGCGGCCGGCGAGTGTGTCAGCGAGGAAGCGTCCGGTGTGGGACTCCGGGACGCCGGCGACGTGCTCCGGGGTGCCCTGGGCCACCACCCTGCCTCCTCCCGAGCCGCCCTCCGGACCGAGGTCGACGACCCAGTCGGCCATCTTGATCACGTCGAGGTTGTGCTCGATCACGATTACCGAGTTGCCCTGGTCGACCAGCCGGCCGAGGACGCCGAGCAGCTTGCGGATGTCCTCGAAGTGCAGCCCGGTCGTGGGCTCGTCCAGGATGTAGACGGTGCGTCCGGTCTGTCGCTTCTGCAGCTCGGCGGCGAGCTTGACCCGCTGGGCCTCGCCCCCGGACAGCGTGGGGGCGGGCTGGCCGAGCCGGACGTAGCCCAGGCCGACGTCGGCCAGGGTGCGCAGGTGTCGGCTGATCGCCGGGACCGCCTCGAAAAACTCCGCCGCCTCCTCGATCGGCATGTCGAGCACCTCGGCGATCGTCTTGCCCTTGAAGTGCACCTCCAGCGTCTCCCGGTTGTAGCGGGCGCCGTGGCAGATCTCGCAGGGGACGTAGACGTCCGGCAGGAAGTTCATCTCGATCTTGATCGTGCCGTCGCCCGCACAGGCTTCGCAGCGGCCGCCCTTGACGTTGAAACTGAAGCGCCCGGGCTGGTAGCCCCGGATCTTGGCCTCGGTGGTCTCGGCGAACAGCCGCCGCATGTGGTCGAAGACGCCGGTGTAGGTGGCCGGGTTGGACCGCGGTGTCCGGCCGATCGCCGACTGGTCCACCCGAACCACCTTGTCGAGGTGCTCCAGGCCGGTGACCCGCTTGTGCCGCCCGGGGACCTCGCGGCCGCCGTTGAGCTGCTTGACCAGCACCGCGGCCAGGATGTCGTTGACAAGGGTCGACTTGCCCGAGCCGGAGACCCCGGTGACGGCGACCAGGCAGCCGAGCGGGAACGCGACGGTCACGTCGCGGAGGTTGTGCTCGCGGGCGCCGACGACGGCCAGCTCGCGAGCCGGGTCGGGCGGGCGGCGGACCGGCGGCACCTCGATCCGGCGGCGCCCGGAGAGGTAGGCGCCGGTGAGGGAGTCCGGCGAGGCGAGCAGGTCGGCGACGGTGCCGGAGACGACGATCTGGCCGCCGTGCTCCCCCGCGCCCGGCCCGATGTCGACCACCCAGTCGGCGGTCGCGATGGTGTCTTCGTCGTGCTCCACGACGATCAAGGTGTTGCCCAGCTCCTTGAGCCGGAGCAGCGTCTCGATCAGCCGGCGGTTGTCGCGCTGGTGCAGGCCGATCGACGGCTCGTCGAGCACGTAGAGCACGCCGACCAGGCCGGACCCGATCTGGGTCGCCAGGCGGATCCGCTGGGCCTCGCCGCCCGCCAGCGTCCCCGCCGGCCGGTCCAGCGAGAGGTAGTCCAGGCCGACGTCGAGCAGGAAGCCCAGCCGGGCGCCGACCTCCTTGAGCACCCGCTCCGCGATGGTGCGCTGGCGCTCGTCGAGCTCGATCTCGCGCAGGAACGCCGCGCAGTCGGCGATCGACAAGGCGGCGACCTCGGCGATGGAGCGGCCGCCGAGGGTGACCGCCAGGACCTCCGGCTTGAGCCGGGCGCCGTGGCAGGTCGGGCAGGGCACCTCTCGCATGTAGCCCTCGAACCGGTCCCGGCTGGCCTCGCTCTCGGCCTCGCTGTGCCGCCGTTCCAGGAAGGGGACGATGCCCTCGAACGAGGTGTAGTAGCTGCGCTCACGCCCGTAGCGGTTCTTGTAGCGCACGTGCACCTCGGTCGGGTGCCCGTGCAGGACGGCCTTCTGCTGCGCCTTGGTGAGCCGGCTCCACGGCGTCCGGAGGGTGAAGCCGAGGGCGTCACCGAGCGCCTGCAGCAGGCGACCGAAGTACTCGATGTTGTGGCCCGAGGACCACGGCTGCAGGGCTCCCTCGCCCAGGCTCCTGTCCGGGTCGGGGACGACGAGCTCGGGATCGACCTCCTTGCGCGTGCCCAGGCCGTGGCAGTCGGGACAGGCGCCGTACGGGCTGTTGAAGGAGAAGCTGCGCGGCTCGAGCTCCTCGAACGACAGGTCGTCGTACAGGCAGGCGAGGTGCTCGGAGAAGGTCCGCTCGCGCTGCGGGTCGTCCTCGGGCAGGTCGACGAAGTCGAGGACGACGAGGCCGCCGCCGAGCTGCAGCGCGGTCTCGACGGAGTCGGTGAGCCGCCGCTTGGCCGACACCTTCACGGTGAGGCGGTCGACGACCACCTCGATGGTGTGCTTCTCCTGCTTCTTGAGCGTGGGCGGCTGGGCCAGGGAGTGCACGACGCCGTCCACCCGGGCCCGGGAGTAGCCCTTGGTCTGCAGGTCGGCGAACAGGTCGACGTACTCCCCCTTGCGGCCCCGGACCACGGGCGCCAGGACCTGGAACCGGCTGCCCTCCTCGAGCTCGAGCACCCGGTCGACGATCTGGCTCGGCTGCTGCCGGGCGATGACCCGGCCGCAGACCGGGCAGTGCGGGATGCCGGCGCGGGCGTAGAGCAGGCGGAGGTAGTCATAGACCTCGGTGATCGTGCCGACGGTGGACCGCGGGTTGCGGCTGGTCGACTTCTGGTCGATCGAGACCGCCGGCGAGAGCCCCTCGATGAAGTCCACGTCGGGCTTGTCCATCTGCCCGAGGAACTGACGGGCGTACGCCGAGAGCGACTCGACGTAGCGCCGCTGCCCCTCGGCGAAGATCGTGTCGAAGGCAAGGCTGCTCTTGCCGGACCCGGACAGGCCGGTGAACACGACCAGCGCGTCCCGCGGCAGGTCGAGGGAGACGTCCTTGAGGTTGTGCTCGCGCGCTCCGCGCACGACGAGGCAGTCAGCCATGGGTCCCTTGGGTAGCAGGTGCACCGGTGCGCCGGGAAGGGGCGGGCGGAAGGCCCGGGCGACGCTCTCAACGATAACGTCGGGGTCCGACAGAAGCACTCCGGAGGACAGCTGTGACCTACACCGGCACCGTCAGCGTGGGTGGCGCGACCGACGTGCGCGAGCTCCCCGGTCTGCGGATCACCAAGGTGGCGACCCCGCCTTTCGAGAACAACTGCTACCTGCTGCGCTGCACGGCCACCGGCGACACCCTGCTGGTGGACGCGGCCGGTGACGCGCCCCGGCTGCTGGAGCTCGTCGGCGACGGCCGGCTGGTCGGTGTGGTCGAGACGCACGGTCACTGGGACCACGTCCAGGCCCTGGCCGAGGTCAAGGCGGCGACCGGGGCGCCGATCCTGGCCCATGCCGCTGACGCGGCCGACCTGCCGGTGCCGCCGGACCGGCTGCTCGCGGACGGCGACGAGGTGCGGGTCGGGGAGGTGGTCCTGCGGGTGGTGCACCTGGAGGGCCACACGCCCGGCAGCGTCGCCCTGCTGTACGCCGCCGACCCGACGGCGCCGCACCTGTGGAGCGGCGACAGCCTGTTCCCCGGCGGTCCCGGCAAGACCGACAAGGACCCGGAACGGTTCGGGCGGCTGATGGACGGCCTCGAGCGCAAGATCTTCGGGCCGCTGCCCGACGCGACCTGGGTCTACCCCGGCCACGGCAAGGACACGACCCTGGGTGCCGAGCGCCCGAGCCTGCCGACCTGGCGCGCCCGCGGCTGGTAGCGGTCAGCGGCTCACTCGCGACCTGGTGCGGGCCGGTCGACGGGCGCGGGGTCGCGCTTGGACTTGGCGAGCGAGGCGACCGTGGTGACGGCCAGGACGACCACGATGAAGCCCAGGGACACCGGAATGGAGATCTCCGGCACCTGCTCCAGGCCGTTGAGGTGGAGGGCCTCCATGATCAGCTTGATGCCGATGAAGCCGAGGATGACGGCCAGGCCGAGCGAGAGGTAGACCAGCTTCTCCAGCAGCCCGCCCACCAGGAAGAACAGCTGCCGCAGCCCCATGAGGGCGAAGGCGTTGGCCGCGACGATGAGGTACGGGTCCTTCGTCACGCCGAAGATCGCCGGGATCGAGTCGAGGGCGAAGACGAGGCCGACGACGCTCACGGCCACCATCGCGAGCAGCAGCGGAGTGAGGGTGCGCCTGCCCTTCTCGACCACCGTGAGACGGCTCCCGTGGTAGGTGTCGGTGACCGGGAAGACCCGGCGTACCAGACGAAGGACCACGCTGTCGCTCGGGTCGTCGTCGTGGTCCTCGTCCGCGCGGGCCAGGCCGACGGCCGTGTAGAGCAAGAAGGCGCCGAACACGAAGAACGTCGCGCTGAAGCGCTGTGCCGCCGCCGCGCCGCCGATGATGAACGGCGCCCGCAGCACCAGGGTGCCGACGATGCCCACGAGCAGGACATCGCGACGCTGCGCCTCCGGAACGGCGAAGCTGCCCATCAGCAGCAGGTAGACGAACAGGTTGTCGACCGAGAGGCTGTACTCCAGGACGTAGCCGGTGACGAACTGGGTGGCAGGTCCGGAGCCGGCGACCAGCGCCAGGCCCACGGCGAAGACCACCGCCAGCCCGACGTAGCAGGCCACGCCGAGCGAGGCCTCGCGCGTGGTAACGGGCTCGTCCTTGCGGTGACCGACGACGAGGTCGACCGCGAGCACGGTCAGCAGGCCGACGAGGGTGGCTGTCCACACCCAGAACGGGACGTCGAGCACAGGGTCTCCTCCGGTGGGCACCAAGGGTCCACCGGAGGTCTCTCCCACCCCGCGGACGGGGCCGACGCGCCGGGCCGTCGCCCGAAGGCGACCGGCCGTGCTGACGACGCGTACGTGACGGGGATACTCCCCTCCGACATCGCCCACCCTACCCGCGCGGAGACCAGGTGCCAGCCCTGCCCGGCCCGCTCGCCGCGGTCGCCGCCGCCACGAAGGGCTTCCTGCCCGACGACGAGGCCCGAGCCCTGTCGGACGCCGCCACGGCTGCCCGGCCCGGCACCTGGCTGGAGGTCGGGACGTACTGCGGGAAGTCCACCGTCCACCTCGGCGCCGCCGCCCGGGAGGTCGGCGCGCAGCTGGTGACGGTCGACCACCACCGCGGCTCGGAGGAGAACCAGCCCGGCTGGGAGTGGCACGAGCCCTCGCTGGTCGACCCCCACACCGGACGTCTGGAGACGCTGCCGAGCCTGCGGCGCACCCTCTGGGACGCCGGCCTCGACGACGTCGTGACGGCCGTCGTCGGCTCGACGCAGCAGGTTAGCCGCTGGTGGACGACCCCGCTGACCTTGCTGTTCCTGGACGGCAACCACACCGAGGAGGTCGCTCAGCACGACTACGCCGCCTTCGCCCGGCACCTGGGGGCCGGTGGGCTGCTGCTCGTGCACGACGTCTTCCCCGACCCTCGCGACGGGGGGCAGCCGCCCTGGCACGTCGTGCAGCGCGCGCTCACTGAGGGGTTCACGCAGGTCTCGGTCACCGGCTCGCTCCGCGTCCTGCAACGGCTCCGGTGATCCAGGAGGCGATCGGGTGCTCGAGCACCGTGATCTCCGCCTGGATCACCGCGAGAGGCGCCAGAGCGGTCCGCTCAGCCGCGCAGGGCGTCGGTGCTGCCGGCGCAGCGCGCATCCTCCTGGCCGCAGGCGTCAGCCGACAGCAGCACCCCGGTCGGCAGCGCGTCGCCCCGGAACAGCGCCAGCGTCGTCCCGCCGGCGAGCGCGTCCGCCGCCAGCACCATCGCGGCCGCGGTCCACGACGAGCGCTCGACCGGCCAGCGCACGTCCTCGTCGTACACCAGGCCGGTCCAGTACGAGCCGTCGGCCTCCCGCAGGTGCTGCACGTCGGCCAGCACCCGCAACGCCTGCCCCCGATCCCCCGCGGCGAGCAGCGCCAGGGCGAGCTCGGCGGTCTCCGCCCCGGTCACCCACGGGCGGTCGGAGACGCAGCGGCAGCCGCGGCCGGGCACGACGAAGGACGTCCACCCCGCCGCCAGCCGGTCGACGGCCGCCTCGCCGCGGACGCAGCCGGCGAGCACCGGGTAGTACCAGTCCATCGAGAAGCGGCTCTTGTCCAGGAAGACCTCGTCGTGGCAGGCCACCGCGTGCTGCAGCCGCCCCGCTGCCAGCTCCCACTCCGGCTGCGGCTCGCCGACCAGCTCGGCCAGCGCCAGCCCGCACCGCAGTGCCTGGTAGGACGACGCCGACCCGGTCAGCAGCGCGTCCCGCAGGACCGTCCCGTCGGGCTCCCGGGCCCACCACAGCTGCCCGCCCGGGTCCTGCATGTCCAGCACGAAGTCCAGCGCCCGCCGCACCACCGGCCACATCCGCCGCGGCAGCTCGCGGTCACCGGTGACCAGCCACCACTGCCACACCCCCACCGCCACATAGGCGCACTGGTTGGTGTCCACGCGCGCGTCGAGGACGGCGTCGCCGTCGTACGACGTCGAAAACGAGCCGGCCCGTGCCTGGACGCGTTCCAGCCAGGCGTACGCCGCCCGCGCCGACTCCAGCCGCCCCCCCAACACCAGGGCCATCGCGCACTCGACGTGGTCCCAGGCGTCGGTGTGCCCGTCGGGCCAGGGCACGGCGCCGCTCGGCCCCTGGGCCGCCGCGATCGTGGCGACGGTGTCGCGCAGCTGCCCCGAGCTCAGGACACCGGGCAGGTCAGGCAGCCGCACGGGCCTGCTCCGGCTTGCGCAGGTAGAGGACCAGGCTCTTGCCGAGCACCGGGTCGAGCAGCCGCTCGGCCAGCCGGGTCGGCCACGGCCGCTCGACCATGTCCCAGACCAGCAGCCGGTGGTAGGCCCGCACCAGAGGGTGCTCGCCGTTGTCCACCCCCACGATGCACTTGAGCCACCAGTACGGCGCGTGCAGCCCGTGCACATGGGTCGTGCCGAGCGGCTCGAGCCCGGTGGAGGCGAGCCGCTGCCGCAGCTCGTGGGCGCGGTAGATTCGGACGTGGCCGCCCTCCACCTGGTGGTAGGCGTCGGACAGCGCCCAGCAGAGCTTCTCGGGCAGCCACCGCGGCACGGTGACCGCCAGCAGGCCGCCGGGCCGCAGCACCCGAACCAGCTCGGCCATGGCGGTCCCGTCCGAGGGCAGGTGCTCTAGCACCTCGGCGGCGACCACCCGGTCGAAGGAGCCGTCGGGGAAGGGCAGCCGGTAGGCGTCGCCGCGGACCGCGGCAGACACCGAGCCGCCCGGCACCTCGCCCTCGGCGCTCATCGCGTCGAGCATGCCCGCGACGTCCTTGAGCTCGGCGGCGTCGCGGTCCAGCGCCACGACGTCGGCGCCGAGCCGGGCCAGAGCGAAGGCGTGCCGGCCGCCGCCACACCCCATGTCGAGGACCCGCAGGCCCGGTCGCACGTCGAAGCGGTCCAGGTCGACGGTCAGCACGGGCGGTCCGGCAGGTGGCGGCGGTACCAGGCGACGGTCTGCTCGGCCACGGCGTGCCAGGTGAAGCGCTGCTCGACCCGGGCCCGCCCGGCGGCGCCGAGCCGGGCGGCCAGGTCGGGCGCGTCCAGCAGCCGCCCGACCGCGGCCGCGAGCGCCTCGGGGTCCCCGGGCGGCACGTGCAGGGCGCTCTCGCCGTCCGGCCCGACGACCTCGGGCAGCGCGCCCGCGGTGGTGGCCACCACCGGCGTGCCGCATGACATCAGCTCGATGGCCGGCAGGCTGAAGCCTTCGTACAGCGAGGGGACGACGCCCACCTGGGCCGAGCCGAACAGGTCGACCAGCGCCTGCTCGGACAGGCCGGACACGAACCGGACCACTCCGTCGAGCCCGAGCCGCTCGATCGCGCCGCGGGCGGCACCGCCTTCCTTGGCCCGACCGACCACGACCAGCTCGACGTCGCGCTCGGTGCGCAGCTTGGCGACGGCCTCCAGCAGCGGCACGATCCCTTTGAGCGGTACGTCGGCGCTCGCCGTCGCCACTATCCGGCCGGGGACGCGCGGCGCGGTCGGCGGGCGGAACACCTCGCTGCCCACCCCGACGGGCACGACCTGCAGCCGGTCCGGCGGGACGCGCAGCTCGCGGACGATGTCGGCGTACGACGACCGGGAGACGGTTAGGACCCCCGGCAGGCGCCGGACCACGCGGCCCTGCATGCGCAGGAAGGAGTACCACCGGCGGGTGGACAGGCGCTTGGAGCCGGTGGCGGAGGCGAGGTCGAGGCGGCGGTCGACCGCGACCGGGTGGTGCACCGTGGCCAGGACCGGCAGGCTCGCGCGCTGAAGCAGCAGCAGGCCGTAGCCCAGCCCCTGGTTGTCGTGCACCACGTCGGGCCGGTCCGCGGCGGGCCGGGCCCGGAGCAGGTGCCAGGCCCGCAGGCTGAAGGTCAGCGGCTCGGGGAAGGCAGCCGTGCACATGAGCAGGAACTCCAGCACGTCCACGGGCGAGCGGAGCTCGCGCAACCGCGGGACCCGGAACGGGTCGGGCTCGCGGTAGAGGTCGAGGCTGGGGACGGTCGTGAGGCGCAGCCCCGGCACGTCGTCCAGCTCGGGGTAGGGCGGGCCGGACAGGACCTCGACCCGGTGCCCTAGGGCGGCCAGCTCGCGGGACAGGTGGCGGACGTAGACGCCCTGGCCGCCGCAGTGCGGCTTGCTGCGGTAGGAGAGCAGCGCGATGCGGAGCGCCGGCCCGCCGTCGGCCGCCGTGTCGTCTGTGCGCACCCTCGTCCTCTCGCCGGAGGACGACCCTACCGGCGGTAACACCCCTCTCCGGACGCGGCTGCGCCCCTGCGCCATGAGCAGCAGCGAGGCCGCCACCGCGCCGGGCCGGTCGGCGTGCCAGCCGGGCTCCGGGCCGAGCGTCGGGCACAGTGGTGTGGTGCGCTCCGACACCCCGCTGTACGACGCCCTGCTCACCGAGCTGGTCGGGCGGGCCCGCCGCGCCGAGGCCGACGCTGCCGCCGCCCGGGCCGTGGCGCGCACCCTGCGCGCGGACCTGGTCGCGGCCCGGGTCGAGGCCGGCGGCGCCCGCGCCGAGGCCGAGCAGCTGCGCGACGAGCTGAGGCTGGTCCGCGCCGAGCTCGCCGGTGCCACCAGCTGGACCGGCTCCACGGGGGCGGCAGCGACGGCGCCGGGTCCAGGGGCGGCGGGGACGCTGGTGGCCTGCGTGCTCGCGCTGCACGCGGGGACCGCCGGAGAGCGCTGCCGTGGCTGCGGCCTGGTCGCGCCCTGCCCGACCCGGGGACTGCTGTCCGGGGAGCTGACCGTCGAGCAGGCGGCCGCCGAGGTGCGCCGACGGCTGCTGGCGCAGGCCTTCGCTTCCCCGGTTGCTCCGCCGGCTGATCCCCAGACCGTTCCCCGCGCAGCTGCCCCCGGTGCGCCCCCGGCCGCCTGGCCAGGTCCCGAGGAGGAGGTGCCGTCGGGACCGATCGAGGCGGTCGCGGCGGAGCCGGGGCCTGCCGAGCCGCAGCCGGCCCGGCTGCTGGACCTCACCGACAGCGCGACGCGGGCCGCCGCAGCGGACGTCGACGACGAAGCTGCCGTGCTGCCCCAGTCGCGCCAGCTGCCGCCGGTGCGAGAGCTGTTCGGGTCCAACGGCGCCGTCGGCAGGGCGCTGGACGTCCTGCTCGGACCACCGGCTGCCGATCGCTGACCACCGGTGCCCCCGGCCGGGTCAGCCGGCGCGGGTCAGCCGGCGCCTGTCTGTCAGCGGACGCCGGCGGCGTCCATGCCTCGCAGTTCCTTCTTGAGCTCGTTGACCTCGTCCCTCAGCCGGGCCGCCAGTTCGAACTGCAGGTCGCGGGCAGCCTCGTGCATCTGGTCGGACAGCTGCTGGATGAGCTGGGCCAGCTGGGCCCTCGGCATGCCGGCCAGCTCCTTGGCGTGCCGCCCGGCCGTCGAGCTGCGTGAGCCCATGCCCGGGACCGGTGCCTTGCCGCGGGACTGGGTGCGGCCGGACCCGCCGAGGTCCTGGCCGGCCAGCGCCCCCTCGCGCACGATGTCGTCCAGTATGTCGGCGACCCGCCTGCGCAGAGGCTGGGGGTCGACGCCCTTCTCGAGGTTGTACGCGACCTGCTTGGCCCGCCGCCGGGTCGTCTCGTCGATCGCCTTCGCCATCGACGGCGTGATCGAGTCGGCGTACATGTGGACCTGGCCGGACACGTTGCGCGCGGCGCGGCCGATGGTCTGGATGAGCGAGGTGCCGCTGCGCAGGAAGCCCTCCTTGTCGGCGTCCAGGATGGACACCAGCGACACCTCGGGCAGGTCGAGCCCCTCGCGCAGCAGGTTGATGCCGACGAGAACGTCGAACTCGCCCATCCGCAGCTCCTTGAGCAGCTCGATGCGACGGATCGTGTCGACCTCGGAGTGCAGGTAGCGCACCCGCACTCCGAGCTCGAGCAGGTAGTCCGTGAGGTCCTCGGACATCTTCTTGGTCAGCGTGGTGACCAGCACCCGCTCGTCGCGCTCGGCCCGCACCCGGATCTCGTGGACCAGGTCGTCGATCTGGCCCTTGGTGGGCTTGACCACGATCTCGGGGTCGACCAGGCCGGTCGGCCGGATGACCTGCTCGACGACGTCCGAGCGCACCCGGGACAGCTCGTAGGGCCCCGGCGTGGCGGACAGGTAGATGGTCTGCCCCACCCGTTCGAGGAACTCCTCCCACTTGAGCGGGCGGTTGTCGATGGCACTGGGCAGCCGGAACCCGTGGTCGACCAGCGTCGTCTTGCGGGAGCGGTCGCCCTCGTACATCGCGCCGATCTGCGGCACGGTCACGTGGGACTCGTCGAGCACCAGCAGGAAGTCGTCGGGGAAGTAGTCGAGCAGCGTGTGCGGCGCGGTGCCGGCGGACCGCCCGTCGATGTGGCGGGAGTAGTTCTCGATGCCGTTGCAGAAGCCGACCTGGCGCATCATCTCGATGTCGTAGGTCGTGCGCATGCGCAGCCGCTGGGCCTCCAGCATCTTGCCCTGCGCCTCCATCGCGGCCAGCGAGTCGGCAAGCTCGAGCTCGATGCCGGCGATCGCCCGCTCCATGCGCTCCGGCCCGGCGACGTAGTGGGTCGCCGGGAAGACGAACACCTCCTCGTGCTCGGCGACGACCTCGCCGGTGAGCGGGTGCAGCGTCATCACCCGCTCGACCTCGTCGCCGAACATCTCGACCCGGACCGCCAGCTCCTCGTAGACCGGGAAGACCTCGATCGTGTCGCCGCGGACCCGGAAGGTGCCGCGGGTGAAGGCCAGGTCGTTGCGGGTGTACTGCACGTCGACGAGCCGGCGCAGCAGCTGGTCGCGCTCGACCGTGTCGCCGACCCGCAGCCGCACCATCCGGTCGACGTACTCCTGCGGCGTGCCGAGGCCGTAGATGCACGACACGGACGCGACGACGATGACGTCGCGCCGGGTGATCAGCGACATGGTGGCCGAGTGCCGCAGCCGCTCCACCTCCTCGTTGACCGAGGAGTCCTTCTCGATGTAGGTGTCGGTCTGCGGGACGTAGGCCTCGGGCTGGTAGTAGTCGTAGTAGGAGACGAAGTACTCCACGGCGTTGTGCGGCAGCAGCTCGCGGAACTCGTTGGCCAGCTGCGCGGCGAGCGTCTTGTTGGGAGCCATGACCAGCGTCGGCCGCTGAACCCGCTCGACCAGCCATGCGGTGGTGGCGCTCTTGCCGGTGCCGGTGGCGCCGAGCAGCACCACGTCGGGGCGGCCCTCGACGAGCCGCTGCTCGATGGCGTCGATGGCCGCGGGCTGGTCCCCGGCCGGGACGTAGTCGGAGACGACCTCGAAGCGCCGGGTAGACCGCTTCAGGTCGGTCGCCAGCCGGGGCACGATCGGGCGCGGCCCGTGGGCCGGAGCGGCGGTGGCGGTCACCAGACCACGGTACGTCCGGGCTCCGACAGGATCGTGGTTCCGTCGTACGCCGGGACTGAAGCTGGCCGCCCCGCGCCGCTGACGGCCCGCTGAGCCGGGGAGAGGTCGCCGCGCTGGGATGGGGACACGATGACCAAGCCAGCCAGACTGTCGTACGTCGAAGGCAAGCTCGGACATCGCCAACCCCGAGGAGGCTGCCGTGGCCACCAACCCCGCCTGCTGCGCCGTCCTGCCACCGCACCTGCTGCACGCGATCGCGCGCAACGGCAGCCCCGAGCAGCGCGAGCGGGCGCTGCGGACCCTGTCGGTCGACTCGACCCGCCGCACGGCGCGGGCGGTCGCCACCGCGACCAGCCCCCGGCGACCGGCGCCCACCGCACCCGCCGCGCCACCAGGCCCGCGGCGTACCGTCTCGGATGCCGGGCACGGCACCGACCTGCCCGGCCGGGCGGTCCGCGAGGAGGGCGCCCCGCAGACCGGTGACCCTGCGACGGACGAGGCCTACGACGGGCTCGGCGCGACCTACCAGCTCTACGCCTCGGCCTACGGTCGCGACTCCGTCGACGGCCGGGGGCTGCCTCTGCTGGGGTCGGTGCACTACTCGACCGACTACGACAACGCGTTCTGGGACGGCACCCAGATGGTCTTCGGCGACGGCGACGGCACGCTGTTCCTGCGCTTCACCCGTTCGGTCGACGTGATCGGGCACGAGCTCACGCACGGCGTCACCCAGGTCGAGGCGGCGCTGGCCTACCAGGGCCAGTCCGGGGCGCTGAACGAGTCGGTCAGCGACGTGTTCGGCTCCCTGGTCAAGCAGCAGGCGCGCGGCCAGAGCGCTGAGCAGGCCGACTGGCTGATCGGCGCGGAGCTGCTCGCCCCCGGCGTGCACGGTGTCGCCTTGCGCTCGATGTCCGCGCCGGGGACGGCGTACGACGACCCGGTCCTCGGCAAGGACCCACAGCCGGCGACGATGGCCGGCTACGTCACCACCCAGGAGGACGACGGCGGTGTGCACATCAACTCCGGCATCCCCAACTCCGCCTTCCACCTGGCGGCGGTCGCGCTCGGCGGCCGCGCCTGGGAGCGCGCCGGCCGGATCTGGTACGACGCCCTGCTCGACCCGGCGGTGCAACCCTCCACGGACTTCGCCGCCTTCGCGGAGATCACCGTGCAGGTGGCTGGCCGCGACCCGGACGCCGGCGGGGCAGCGGCCGTGCGGGACGCCTGGCGGCAGGTCGGGGTGCTGACATGAGGGGGCCGCAGTGAGGGTGCAGGTGGAGCGGTCCGGCGGGTTCGCGGGGCGGACCGTGCGCTGGGCCGTGGACACCGACGACCTGCCGCCGGCGGCGGGCGAGGAGCTGCGGGCGCTGGTGGCGGCGGCGCCGGCGTGGGCGGGCGGTTCCGCGGGCGGCGGCGGCGGGCCGGCGGCAGGGGCGGCGGCAGGCGCGGCGGACCGGTTCGGCTACCGGCTCCGGGCGACCGACCACGGCAGCGACGGCGCCGGCGAGCTCGACCTGCGCTTCACCGAGCCGGCGTCCCCCGAGGCGCAGCGGCTGCTCGAGCTCGTCCGCGACGTCTGAGTCCCCTCAGCGACCGACCCGGGCCCGCAGCCGGGACCACAGGGCGTCGACCCGTGTCCGCAGCTGCTCGAGCGTGCCGTCGTTGCACACCACCTCGTCCGCGGCGGCGAGGCGCTGCTCGCGCGTCGCCTGCCGGGCCATCCGGGCTCGGGCGTCCGAGTCGGTCATCCCGCGCTGCTCGACCAGCCGGCGCAGCTGCAGCTCCGGCGGGGCGTCGACGACCACGACCAGGTCGTAGCGCCCGGCGAGGTCGTTCTCCACCAGGAGCGGGACGTCGTGCACCAGCACGGCGGTCCCCTCGACCTCGGCGGCAGCGGCGAGCTCCGCGGTGCGCCGTCCCACTAGCGGGTGCACGACGGCGTTGAGCCGGGCCAGCGCGGCCGGGTCGGGGAAGACCCGCCGACCCAGCGCCTCACGGTCCAGGGCGCCGTCGGGTCGTAGCACGTCGGGGCCGAACTCCGCCACGACCTGCGCCAGTCCCGGGGTGCCCGCTGCGACCACCTCGCGGGCCACCAGGTCGGCGTCGACCAGGGCGGCGCCGCGCTCGACCAACAGCCGGCTCACCGCCGACTTGCCGCTGCCGATGCCGCCGGTCAGCCCCACGCTCAGCACCCGCGGACCGTAGCCCCGACCGGGGCGAGGCCCCGCCCCGGTCCGGGGGCGGGGCCTCGTCGTACGTGCCCGAACTGCTGACCGAGCTACTGGCCGCCGCCGGAGAGCCGCTCGCGCAGGGCCTGCAGCGCCTCGTCGCTGGCCAGCGTCCCGCCGGAGGGAGCGGGCGTGGGACGGGCCGCGGCCGGCGCGGCGCCCTCAGCTCCCGCCGCATCGTCGGCTGCGGCAGACTCGTCGGCCCCCTCGGCCGGCGCCTCACCCTCGGCACCGGTCACCGAGGAGTACGTCGTCGGCGCGGCTGCCTCGACGTCAGCAGCCTGCATGCGCTTGATCTGCTCCTGGTGGGCCTCGAAGCGCTTCTGCGCGTCGGCGTACTGCTTCTCCCAGACGTCTCGCTGGCTCTCGTAGCCGGGGAGCCAGTCGCCCGTCTCGGGGTCAAAGCCCTCCGGGTAGACGTAGTTGCCGGTCTCGTCGTACGTCGCGGCCATGCCGTACTGCGCCGGGTCGAACGCGGTCTCGCCGCCAGCACCGCTCTCGTTGGCCTGCTTGAGAGACAGCGAGATGCGCCGCCGCTCCAGATCGATGTCGATGACCTTGACCAGCAGGTCGTCCCCGACGTTGACGACCTGCTCGGGGATCTCGACGTGGCGCTCGGCCAGCTCGGAGATGTGGACCAGGCCCTCGATGCCCTCGTCGACGCGCACGAACGCGCCGAACGGCACCAGCTTGGTGACCTTGCCCGGGACGACCTGGCCGATCTGGTGGGTGCGGGCGAACTGCTGCCAGGGGTCCTCCTGCGTCGCCTTGAGCGACAACGAGACCCGCTCGCGGTCCAGGTCGACGTCGAGCACCTCGACGGTGACCTCCTGGCCGACCTCGACCACCTCGCTGGGGTGGTCGATGTGCTTCCAGGACAGCTCGGAGACGTGCACCAGGCCGTCGACGCCGCCGAGGTCCACGAAGGCGCCGAAGTTGACGATGCTGGACACGACGCCGCTGCGGACCTGGCCCTTCTGCAGGGTGGCCAGGAAGGTGCTGCGCACCTCGCTCTGGGTCTGCTCGAGCCACTGGCGGCGGGACAGCACGACGTTGTTGCGGTTCTTGTCCAGCTCGATGATCTTGGCTTCGAGCTCCTTGCCGACGTACGGCTGCAGGTCGCGGACCCGCCGCATCTCGACCAGGGACGCCGGCAGGAAGCCGCGCAGGCCGATGTCGAGGATCAGGCCGCCCTTGACGACCTCGATCACCGTGCCGGTGACGATGCCGTCCTCCTCCTTGATCTTCTCGATCGTGCCCCAGGCGCGTTCGTACTGCGCGCGCTTCTTGGACAGGATCAGCCGGCCCTCCTTGTCCTCCTTCTGGAGGACGAGGGCCTCGACCACGTCGCCGACGCTGACGACCTCGTTGGGGTCGACGTCGTGCTTGATCGACAGCTCGCGCGAGGGGATGACGCCCTCGGTCTTGTAGCCGATGTCGAGCAGGACCTCGTCGCGGTCGACCTTGACGATCGTGCCCTCGACGATGTCTCCGTCGTTGAAGTACTTGATGGTCTCGTCGATGGCGGCGAGGAAGTCCTCCATGCTCCCGATGTCGTTGATCGCGACCTGCGGGGTGGAGGGGCTGTCGAGGGTGCTCGTCAAGGGAGAGGCTCCGGCTGCGGGGGTGTCGGCGCGGCGTCCGGGACGGACGACGGGCGGTCGGGCGCGCAGCGGGCCGGGTCGTCGGAGTCGTTCGGACCCTGCCGGTGCCGACCCCGATGCCGGGGGGCGTGAGGATGGGCCGGTCGGACGGGACGAGCGCGGGCCTGCCCGCGCTGTCGGAGCACGGTGGGGCACGCACAGGTCCACCGCGCGTGCTGGCAGTCTAGGCGCACCGGCGCGCACGCTCAAGCGGAACCCACGGGCAGGAGCGGCACCATGGCAGCGTCCGACCCGGCGGCGGTCACGCACCGCGCCGCCGGGCCGCTGGAGAGCGCACGGGCCAACCGGCGCTGGTGGGACGCGTCGGCCGAGGACTACGCCGCCGAGCACGGGGACTTCCTCGGCGACGCCGACCTGCTGTGGTGTCCGGAGGGACTGCGGGAGGCGGACGCCCGGCTGCTCGGCGACGTGCGGGGCCGCGACGTGCTCGAGATCGGCTGCGGCGCGGCCCAGGGAACGAGGTGGCTGGTGGCGGCGGGCGCGCGCGTCACCGCCTTCGACGTCTCGGCCGGCCAGCTGCGCCAGGTGGGGGTGCTCGACGCCCGCACCGGCATCGCGGTGAACCGGCTGGTGCAGGCCGACGCGCAGCGGCTGCCGTTCGCCGACGCGGCGTTCGACCTGGCGGTCTCGGCCTTCGGCGCGCTGCCCTTCGTCGCGGACGCGGCCGGCACGCTCCTGGAGGTCGCCCGGGTCCTGCGTCCTGGGGGTCGGCTGGTCTTCTCCGTCACCCATCCGCTGCGCTGGGCCTTCCCGGACGACCCCGGACCGGCCGGCCTCACCGTGCGGCAGAGCTACTTCGACCGCACGCCGTACGTCGAGGTCGACGAGAGCGGCGAGGCGTCGTACGTCGAGCACCACCGCACTCTGGGCGACTGGGTCCGGGCCCTCGCCGCCGCCGGGCTGGTCCTGCGGGACCTGGTCGAGCCGGAGTGGCCGCAGGAGCACGAGCGCGAGTGGGGCCAGTGGTCGCCGCTCCGCGGGCGCCTGATGCCGGGGACCGCCCTCTTCGTGGCCGACAAGCCGTAGCGGGCGGCGCTACCCCCCGGTCGGCACCGGCTCCCAGTGCACGACCTTGAGCTGGGCCATCTCGTCGAGCAGCTCCGGTCCGTAGCCGAGCCCCTGGCCGCTCCCGGTGTGCGGGTGGGCAGAGCCGCCCGGGGCGCCGCCGAAGACCGCGTTGACCTTGACCGTCCCGACGCCCAGCTCCCGGGCCGCCCGTTGGGCGTGCTCGAACTCCGGCGTCAGCACCGTCGCCGAGAGTCCGTACGACGACCGCCCGGCCGCGGCCAGGGCCTCCTCGAACGTGTCCACGACCCGGACGGCCGCGACCGGTCCGAAGGTCTCCTCACGCATGACGACCATGTCGTCGGTGCACCCGGTCAGCACGGTGGCCGGGTAGTAGGCGCCGGGGCCCTCGGGGGTGGTCCCGCCGGCGAGCAGGGTGGCGCCCGCCCGGACGGCCTGCTCGACGTGGCGCTCCACGACCTCGCGCTGGCGACGGTCCACGAGCGGGCCCATGACCGTGGCCTCGTCGTCCCAGGCACCCAGTCGCCGCGACTTCGCCTGCGCGACGAGCGCGACGAGGAACGGCTCCGCGATCGAGGCGTGCACGTAGACGCGCTCGACCGACACGCAGATCTGGCCGGCGTTGGCGAACGAGCCGAGCGCGACCTGCTCGGCGGCCCATGTCGGGTCCACGCCGGCGTCGACGACACAGGCGTCCTTGCCGCCGCCCTCGAGCACGGCGTGCGCGCCGGTCCCGGCGGTGGCCCGCCGGATCGCGGCGCCGGTGACCGACGAGCCGACGTGGTAGACGACCGCGACGTCCGGGTGGGCGGCCAGCAGCGCGCCGGTGCGGCCGTCGCCGTGCAGCAGCTGCAGCACACCGGCCGGCAGGTGCCTGGCCAGGACCCCGGCCACGAGGGCACCGGACAACGGGGTGCGCTCGCTGGGCTTGAACACGACCGGGTTGCCGGCGGCGAGGGCGGCCGCCAGGCCCTGCAGGGCGATGGCCACCGGGTCGTTCCACGGTGTCAGCACGACCGTGACGCCGCGCGGCTCCCACCACATCAGGTCGACCGCGTCCCAGCCGCCCTGCAGGCTCCGTCCCCTGTGCAGCGGCCCCAGCTCGGCGTACTGCTCGAGCGCGCCGAGCCCCGCCTCGACGCCGCCGCGGCTGTCACCGAGCGGCTTGCCGCCCTCCCTGCTCTGCAGCCGCGCGACCTCCTCGACGCGCTCGCGGAGCTCCCGGGCGGCGGCCTTGAGGCAGGCACCGCGCTCCCCCGGAGCGGTCCGCGCCCACGTCGCGGCCGCCTTGCCGGCGGCGGCGACCGCCGCGTCGACCTCGGCTGCGGTGCAGACCGGTATGCGGCCCACGAGCGCGTCGCTGCTCGGGTCGAGGACGTAGAGCGCGGCGCCGGCCGGTGAGGGGCTCCAGCTGCCGTCGACGAGGACAGGGCTGACGGGCACAGGTTCTGGCACGGCCGCACGCTACGCGGCGGTCCGGGGGGTCCCGAGGGCAGCCAGCCACCTGCGTACCTCCCCGGCCGTGCACAGGCGTACGACGTGCAAGTGGTCCCAGACAGGGTCGCGCACGCGGGCGGCCAGCATCGCGCGGCGGGCCGCGTGCTGAGTCCAGGCCAAGCGGACCGGATGCCAGGGGTCCCGCCAGTCCCGCAGCGACTCCCGGTTGCCGTTCCAGAGCTCGGACCGCAGCAGCCCCCGCCGCACAGAGCGGCGCAGGACCCGGGTCATGACCTGCCGGCGCGGCAGATCCAGCCAGACCACAGTGTCGGCGCGGCTCCACAGCAGGTCACGCACGCTGTCGTAGCCCATGCTGTCGGTGACCCAACGGGCACCGGCGCAGAAGGCGTCCACGTCCGGCTCGAAGTCCGGACGCGGGACCCAGCCGGGCCCGTGGTACAGCGCGTCGAGCTCGACGTACGGCAGGTCGAAGCGCGCTGCGAGCCGACGGGCGAGCATCGACTTGCCGACCCCGGAGATGCCCGCGACCAAGATCCGCTCCACCTCTGCGACGCTAGCCGTCACCGCCCGTGGCGCGCCGTACCGCCGAAGGTCATCGTGTCCGCCAGCACAGGGTCCGGCGCGGGAGTCGGGACACGATGACCTTGGCGGGGGCCCCTGATCCCGTCGAGCGTCAGCCCCGGGACCGGGCCACCCGTCAGTGGCCGGCCTCGTCCCAGGTGGGGCCCACTCCGATGCTGACGTCGAGCGCCACCGTCAGCGGGTAGGCGTCGCCCATCTGCCCGCGCACGAGGGCCTCGAGAGCCTCGCGCTCGCCGGGGGCGACCTCGAGCACCAGCTCGTCGTGCACCTGCAGCAGCAGCCGGCTGCGCAGGCCCTGCTCGCGCAGCTGCCGCGAGACACCGAGCATGGCCAGCTTGATGATGTCCGCGGCGCTGCCCTGGATGGGTGCGTTGAGGGCCATCCGCTCGGCCATCGAGCGCCGCTGCCCGTTGTCGCTGGTGAGGTCCGGCAGGTAGCGCCGGCGGTCCAGGATGGTGGAGGTGTAGCCGTCCTTGCGGGCCTGGCCCACGACGTCGCGCAGGTAGTCGCGGATGCCGCCGAAGCGCTCGAAGTAGGCCAGCATCTGCTCCTTCGCCTCGTCCGGGGTGATCTGCAGCTGCTGCGCCAGGCCGTACGCCGACAGTCCGTAGGCCAGCCCGTAGGACATCGCCTTGACCCGCCGGCGCAGCTCGGGGTCGACCTGCTCCACCGGGACGCCGAAGGCCCGGCTGGCCACGAAGGTGTGCAGGTCCTCGCCGGTGCTGAACGCCTCCTTGAGGCCGGCGTCGTCGGACAGGTGCGCCATGATGCGCATCTCGATCTGGGAGTAGTCGGCGGTCATCAGCGCCTCGAAGCCCGGGCCGGGCACGAAGCCACGGCGGATCTCGCGGCCCTGCAGGGTGCGGATCGGGACGTTCTGCAGGTTGGGGTTGTCGCTGGAGAGCCGGCCGGTGGCCGCCACCATCTGCTTGTAGGTGGTGTGGATGCGGCCGTCGTCGGCGACCGTCGGCAGCAGCTGCTTCTCGACCACCATCAGCAGCCGGGTCATCTCGCGGTGCTGCAGCAGCGCCTCGACCACCGGGTGGGTGCCGAGCAGGTTCTGCAGCGCGTCGGCGTCGGTCGTGTAGCCCGTCTTGATCTTCTTGGTCTTGGGCAGGCCGAGCTCGTCGAACAGCAGCGTCTGAAGCTGCTTGGGCGAGCCGAGGTGGAACTCGTGGCCGACGGTGGCGTAGGCCTGCTCGGCTGCGTGCTTGACCAGGTCGCGCAACCGGGTCTCCAGCGCAGCCAGGTAGTCGACGTCGGCTGCGATGCCGGTGCGCTCGCAGTCGGCCAGCACGGCCACCAGCGGCAGCTCCAGGTCGCGCAGCAGCGTCGTACCGCCACGACGCTCCAGGTCGGCGTCCAGCGCGACAGCGAGGTCGGCCACGGCACGGGCGCGCACCACCGCGTCGATCGCGGCCTCGTCGCGGCCGCCGTCCTCCGGTTCGAGGGCGCCGTCCAAGGAGAGCTGGCCGTCGTCGCGCGGCTCGGCCCGCAGCTCGCGCCGCAGGTAGCGCAGCGACAGGTCGGCCAGGTCGAACGACATCTGCCCAGGCAGCGCGAGGTAGGCCGCCAGCGCGGTGTCGCTCGTCACCCCGGCCAGCTCCCAGCCGCGCGCGGTCAGCGCCAGCAACGGCCCCTTCGCGTCGTGCAGCGCCTTGGGTACCGCCGGGTCGGCGAGCCACCCGGCGAGGGCGGCGTCGTCCTCCTCGCTGAGCTCGACCAGGTCGACGTACGCCGCGGTCTCGTCCGGAGCCGGCCCCGGCGCATCGTCCGGGGGCGACTGCACGGCCATGGCCAGCCCGCTGGCATCGCCGGTGCCGCGGCCCCAGTGCCCGCGCACGTGCACGCCGATCCGCACGCCCGCCGGCAGGCCGGACACGAAGCCGGCGACCTCGCCGGGCGCCAGGGTGCGAGCCTGCACCTCGAAGCCCTGGTCGGCCTCGGGCTCGACCGCCTGCAGGGTGGCGTACAGCCGCTCGCGCAGCACCCGGAACTGCAGCGCGTCGAAGACCTTGTGCACCTCGTCGCGGTCCCACTGGCCCAGGTGCAGGTCGTGCGGGCGCACCTCCAGCGGCACGTCGCGGCGCAGCTCGGTGAGCCCACGGTTGCGGACGACCTGCGCGACGTGGGCCCGCAACGCGTCGCCCACCTTGCCCTTGACCTCGTCCACGGAGGCGACCAGCCCGTCGAGGTCGCCGTACTGCTGGATCAGCTTGGTCGCGGTCTTCTCACCGAGGCCGGGGATGTTGGGCAGGTTGTCGCTGGGGTCGCCCCGCAGGGCCGCGAAGTCGGGGTACTGCAGGGGCGTCAGGCCGTACTTGTCCTGCACCGCCGCCGGCGTCATGCGCCGCATGTCGCTCACACCGCGGCTGTTGTAGAGCACGGTGATGTGCTCGCTGACCAGCTGGAAGCTGTCCCGGTCGCCGGTGACGACCAGCACGTCGAAGCCGTCGTCCTCCGCCTGGGTGGCGAGCGTGGCGATGACGTCGTCGGCCTCGTAGCCGGCGGCGCTCACGCACGGCACGCGCAGCGCGTCCAGGACCTCCTGGGCCAGCGAGACCTGCCCGCGGAAGTCGGCCGGCGTCTCGGAGCGGGTCGCCTTGTACTCGGCGTACGCCTCGTGCCGGAAGGTCGGCTGGGACAGGTCCCAGGCCACCGCGATGTGGGTCGGCGTCTCGTCGCGCAGGACGTTGATGAGCATCGCGGTGAAGCCGTAGACGGCGTTCGTGGGCTGCCCGGTCGTGGTGCTGAAGTTCTCGACAGGCAGGGCGAAGAAGGCGCGGTAGGCCAGCGAATGCCCGTCGAGCAGGAGCAGCAGCGGTCGCTGGCGGGTCTCGACGCTCTGCTTCGCGGCCACCCACCGAGTCTAGGAGCCCGCGGGGACGTTCTAGTCGGCTGGCAGGGCCGGCTCGGGGTCGGCCGGACCGAGCCGCCCGATCGCGCCCACCCGCAGCCGGGCCGGACGTCGCGGCCGGCGGCGTACCGCCTGCTCCACGCTGCGCGGCTCTCCCGACGCCAGCATCCGGCGTACGACGGAGACCGGCGCCACCCGGCGCACCGCGAGCGGCGCGAAACCCAACCGCGCGTAGAAGCGGTTGGCCTCCCGCGAGCTGGGATGCACCGAGACCACGAGCTGGTCCAGGCCGTGCTCCTCGGCGAACGAGGCGGCGGCGGCGACCAGGGCCTTGCCGGCACCGCGGCGACGGAACCGGTCCAGGACCAGCGCGTGGCTGACGTGCACGGCAGGCATGTCGAGCAGCGCGTTGGCGGACGCGACCACGAGCAGGGCCATGCCCAGGGGCTCGCCCCGCTCGTTGACGGCGACCACCAGGTGCCGGTCCGGGTCGGCCAGCGCCTCCAGGTAGCGGCCCTCGAGCACCGGGCGGCTGGCGAGGGCGGACGGCCGGCCGCGCTTGCCGCCGTCGACGGGCAGCAGCTGCTCGCGCAGCTCCTTGCCGAACGCCAGCAGCGCGGGCAGGTCCTCGAGCGTCGCCGGTCGAACGGTGACCGCGCTCAGGGACATACCGGCTCCGGGGTCATGGGTCGCTACGCGCCTGCGGGCGGGACTGTCGGTGCGCGCCGGAAGACCACCTAGGCTCCCCCTGGCCCGCGAACAGTAGCGCCTGCTCAGGGGCCACGGGTCAGGACGGAGGAGGTGCGGGTGGTCCGCGGCACGGGGACCGTCCTGAACGTCGCGACCGTCCTGCTCGGCTCAGGTCTGGGCGTCGCCCTGCGCGGCCGGCTGCCGGAGCGCACGCGCACGACGGTGACCGACGCGCTCGGTCTGGTGACCCTCGTCATCGGCGGCCTCAACGTGATGGCGCTGACCGACACCGACTACGTCCGGGCGGCCGGTTCCGGCGGCACCCTGCTCGTCGTCCTCGGCGCCCTGCTCGTCGGCGGGATCGTGGGATCGCTGCTGCGGCTGGAGGCCCGGTTGGAAGGCGCCGGCGCCTTCCTGCAGCGCCGACTGGGCGGTCGCGCACGCACGGACGGCGGCGCGCCGGGCGCCCGCGCCCGTTTCGTGGAGGGCTACGTGACCGCCTCGCTGGTGTTCTGCATCGGCCCGCTCACGGTGCTGGGGTCGCTCTCGGACGGCCTCGGGCGGGGCATCGACCAGCTGGCCCTGAAGAGCACTCTCGACGGCTTCGCGGCCCTCGCCTTCGCCGCCTCGCTGGGCTGGGGGGTCGCCGCCTCCGCCCTCTCTGTGGGTGTCGTGCAGGGCGCGCTGACCGTTGTCGGCGCGCTGCTCGGCCAGCTGCTGCCGGACGCGCTGGTCGCCTCGGTGACTGCGACCGGCGGTGTGCTGCTCCTGGGCGTCGGCCTGCGCCTGCTGGCGGTCAAGCCCGTGCCCGTGGGTGACCTGCTGCCGGCGCTCGTCGTAGCGCCCCTGCTCACCGCCCTGGTGGACAGCATCAGGTGACGGCGTTCGGACGTCGTACCGGCGTTGACCCACCCTCGACTACAGGTCTAGGGTCGGGGCCGGTGGGGTCCGGGGCCGCCGAGTAGAGAACGTCCAGCGTCGGGGAAGACACTGGATGGAGCCAAAGGCGGTTCCGGGCCTCCCCCGTCCCAAACAGCGCCCGTCCCAAACAGCGCCCGTCCCAAACAGCCCCCGTCCCGGCGGATCAGTCCTCGCCGAGGTAGGCCTTGCGGACGTTCTCGTCGTGCAGCAGCTCGGCGCCGGGACCCTCCAGCACGATGCGGCCCGTCTCCAGGACATAGGCGTGGTCGGCCAGCTCCAGCGCCGCCTGCGCGTTCTGCTCGACCAGCAGGATCGTCGTACCCTGCTCCTTGAGTTCGGAGACCGTGCTGAAGATGAGCTGGATCATGATGGGCGACAGGCCCATCGAGGGCTCGTCCAGCATCAGCATGCGGGGACGGCTCATCAGCGCCCGGCCGATCGCCAGCATCTGCTGCTCACCGCCGGAGAGCGTGCCGGCCTTCTGCGCACGCCGCTCCTGCAGCCGCGGGAAGCGCTGGAACACCCCGTCGATGTCGGCGGCCACCTTGGCGTCCTTGGCCTTGCGGGAGAAGGCCCCCAGCTGCAGGTTCTCCTCGACGCTCATGAGGGGGAAGATGCGCCGGCCTTCCGGCGCGTGGGCCACCCCGCGCTCCACGACCTTGTGCGCGGGCACCTGGTCGAGTCGCTCACCGTCGAAGCGCACCTCACCCGCGAGCGGCCGGAGCAGGCCGGACAGGGTGCGCAAGGTCGTCGTCTTGCCCGCGCCGTTGGTGCCGATCAGGGTGACGACCTGCCCCTCCTCCACGTCGAGGCTGATGCCCTTCAGCGCCTCGATCGCGCCGTAGGCGACCCGCAGGTCACGGACCTCCAGCAGGCTCACGCCGGGGTCTCCTTCTCCTCGCCCGGGCGGCCGAGGTAGGCGTTGATGACCCGCTCGTCGGCCTGCACCTGCGCGGGACTCCCCTCGACCAGCTTCTCGCCCTGCACGAGCACGGCGACCCGGTCACACAGACCGAAGACGAACCGCATGTCGTGCTCGATCAGCACGACCGCGGTGCCCCGCTCCTGGATGGCCCGGACCAGGTCGACGGTCGCGCTGGTCTCGTTGGGGTTCATGCCGGCGGTGGGCTCGTCCAGCAGCAGCAGGCCTGGGTCGGTGGCAAGCGCCCTGGCGATCTCGAGCTTGCGCTGGTCGCCGTAGGACAGGTTCTTGGCCAGCTCGTCGCCGAGGCCGCCCATGCCGACGAACTCGAGCAGGGCGCGGGCGCTGTCAGTCGACTCGCGCTCCTCCCGGTGGAACCGCGGCCCGTGGCCGACCGCGGACAGGACCCCTCCCCGGGTGCGGCTGTGCCGGCCCACGATGACGTTCTCCAACGCGGTCATGTTGCGGAACAGCCGGATGTTCTGGAACGTCCTTGCCAGCCCGACCTTGGTGATCAGATCTGGCCGCGCCGGCAGCGGGGTGTCGCGGTAGCGGACGCTCCCCGCCGTCGGCGACTCCATCCCGGTGAGGCAGTTGAAGAAGGTGGTCTTGCCGGCGCCGTTCGGTCCGATCAGCCCGACGATCTCGCCGTCGTTCACCTCCAGGTCGACGTCGCGTACGGCGACGAGGCCGCCGAAGCGCTTGGTGACCTTCTCGGCCACCAGCAGCGTCGTCGTCACGCAGGCACCTCACGCGAGGCAGGTGGCGCCGACAGCGCGTCACCTTCGGACTGGTCGTCCTCGTGGAACTCGCGGGCCCGCCGGCGGCTCGGCACCAGCCCCTCGGGCCGGAACCGCATCAGCAGGACCAGCGCGACGCCGAACACGAGCAGGCGCAGGTCCTGCAGGAAGCGCAGCTTCTCGGGCAGCAGCAGCAGCACGGTGGCCCCGAGCAGGGCGCCCGGCACGGTGCCCATGCCGCCGAGGATCACCGCGGCGAGCAGCAGCGCCGACTCGAAGAAGGTGTAGGAGTCGGGCGTCACCGCGCTGGACACGTGGGCGTTGACCGACCCGGCCGCGCCGGCGAGGGTCGCCCCCATCGCGAACGCGAGCAGCTTGAGCCGAGTCGTGTTGATGCCCATCGCCGACGCGGCGACCTCGTCCTCCCGGATCGCCACCCAGGCCCGGCCGATCCGGCTGTCGCTCAGGCGCAGGAACATCGTCATGACCACCGCCACGAGGACCACCTCGAGGTAGTAGTAGTTGGCGAAGTAGGGCAGCACGATGCCGAACAGCTCGTGCTGGGCGCCGAAGTCGAAGCCACCCGGCTTCAGGTTGGGGATGCCCCCGATGCCGTTAGGACCGTTGGTCACCGACGGGCCGGCCGAGCCGTCGAGGTTGTTGGCCGTGATCCGGAAGATCTCCCCGAAGCCCAGCGTGACGATGGCGAGGTAGTCCCCACGCAGGCGCAGCGTCGGGGCGCCGAGCAGCAGCCCGAACGTCCCCGAGACCGCCGCCGAGAGCAGCAGCACGAGCGGGAACGGCAGCTGGTGGCCGATGACGCTGGACGTCGCGCCGCTGAACAGGGCGCCGACGTAGGCACCCACGCCGAAGAAGGCGATGTAGCCCAGGTCCAGCAGGCCGGCGAGGCCCACCACGATGTTCAGCCCGATCGCGGCCACCGCGAACACGCCGATGCTCGCCGCCACCCGCAGGAAGTAGGACTTGCCGTCCTGGGTGAGCGGAAAGGCGATGGCGGCGGCCCCGGCCGCCACGAGCAGGGCCGGGCGGTGCCGCTGAGTCATCTCCCCCAGCGCCCGCAGCAGGCCGAGCCGGCCCACGGCCAGGCCGACACCGATGAGCAGGAGCAGGAAGGCCAGGAACTGCCCTTCGTTGGTGAGCTGGTTCAGCGACAGGGCACCGCCGAGCTTGACGTCGACGCCATCGGCGACCGAGGCCGTGGGGATGCGCAACCCCTCGACCACGAGCAGCAGCAGCAGCCCGATCGAGGCGATGACGACGACCTGCTCGAGTGCTCCGTTGAGCCGCCGCCACGTCCCCAGCCTCGGGCCGTCGGGCAGCGCCTGCGCACCGAGCAGGTAGAGCGCCGCACCGACCGGCGCGAGGTAGAAGGTGGGCGCCAGGTTGACCAGCCCACCCCCGGCGTAGGCCACGAGCAGGCCGGTGAGCACGGTGAGCACCAGCGCGAAGCGGGAGGCGACGCGCAGGGCCGGCGCCCGTCCGGCGCGGGGCAGCACGAACAGCACCCCGAGGAGCGCGAGCAGCAGCGGGTAGAGCCTCGCCCCACCCGGGAAGCCGCCGAGACTGAACTTGCCCGGGAAGCCGGGATACCTCGCCCATGGCAGGAAGCAGCCGACAGCCAGCAGCACCACCCCGGCCAGACCGACCTGAGCTGCCCGCCGGCGTACGACGTCGGGCAGCCGGGGACGCCGACGGGCCGGCGCGGGCGCCGCTGAGTCAGCCGGCGATGAGGTCCTCGTCGCCGCAGTCACGACCGGGCCGCCACGCGCTCGCCCAGCAGGCCGGTCGGCCGGAACACCAGCACCACGATCAGCACCACGAATGCCCACGCGTCCTTCCAGGCTCCGCCCCCGAACTGGCCGGGAACGTACTGGGTGGCCATGACCTCGACGATCCCGAGCAGGAAGCCGCCGAGCACCGCACCGGAGATGTTGCCGATCCCGCCGAGCACCGCCGCTGTGAACGCCTTGATGCCGGTGAGGAAGCCCATCCGGAAGTCGACCTGGCCGAAGCGCAGCCCGCTGGCGATCCCGGCGACGGCGGCCAGCGCCGCCCCCAGCACGAAAGCCGTGACGATGATCTTGTCGGTGTCGATGCCCATCAGCCGGGCGGTGTCCGGGTCCTGCGCGGTCGCCTGCATCGCCCGGCCGGTCCGGCTGCGGCGGATGAAGGAGGACAGCGCGACCATCCCGATCACAGCGGCCACGATGGTGAACAGCGCCGGCCGGTCGATCCGCACCCCGCCGCCGAGTGGGACCGGAGCGCCGGAGATCAGCTGCGGGAAGGTCTTGGGCGCCTTGGCGTCCGGGTAGAAGTTGCGCACCGTCTCCTGCAGGGCGATGGACACTCCCAGGGCGGTGATCAGCGGGGCGAGCCGCGGCGCCTGCCGCAGCGGTCGGTAGGCGAAGCGCTCCATGAGCACGCCGGCGGTGATGCTGACCACCATGCCGCCGAGCAGCATCAGGGGCAGCGCCACCGCGGCCGGTGTCCCGTCAGGGAGTGCGTAGGCATAGGTGGCGAGCGCCCCGAACCCCCCCAGCATGAAGATCTCGCCGTGCGCGAAGTTGATCAGCTGCACGATGCCGTAGACCATCGTGTAGCCCAGCGCGATGAGCCCGTAGGTCGCCCCCAGCACGAGACCGTTGACCAACTGCTGCACGAACTGCTGCACGTGTCGTCCTTCTGCTCCGCTGACCGGACGGTACGACGAGGGGACGGCGACCGTCTGGTCGCCGTCCCCTCGTCCTGAGTCGGTGCTGCCCTGCCTGCTCGAAGCCGCCTGACTACTTGAAGGTGTCGGTCTTGGCCGCCACGAACTTGCCGCCCTTGACCGCGTAGACCGTGAGCACCTTGCTGTTGGTGTCCCCGAACTTGTCGAAGCTGATCTTGCCGGTCACGCCGTCGAAGTCGGACGTCCCGACCCCCTGAGTGACCGCGTCGCGCAGCTCCTTGCCGGTCTTGCCCGAGCTGGCCGCCTTGGCGAGAGCGTTGATGATGGTGTTGGCGGAGTCGTAGGCGTAGGCGCCGTACGGGTCCTTGTCCTCCTTGTAGCCCGCGGCGGCGTAGTCGCTGACGAACTGCTTGGCGGACGCGAGGGAGTCGGTCGGAGCGCCCAGCGAGGTCGCGAGGTCGCCCTCGGTCGCCTTGCCGCCGTTGGTGATGTACTTGCCGGAGTAGACCCCGTCACCGCCCATGAGCGGGATGTTCAGGCCGGAGGACTTCATCTGCTTGGTGAGCAGCGAGGCCTCGGGGTACTCCCCGCCGTAGTAGAGGAAGTCCGGCTTGGCCTGCGAGATCTTCGTGACGACGCCGCTGAAGTCCTTGTCGCCAGGATTGATCGTCTGTGTCGGCAGGACCTTGGCACCGAGCTTCTTGGCCTCGCCGGCGAAGGCCTCCGCGAGACCCTGCCCGTAGGCCTTCTTGTCGTGCACGATGGCGATCGTCTTCTTCTTCAGGTCGGTCACCACGTAGCGCGCACCGAAGGGGCCTTGGACGTCGTCGGTCGCGACGACGCGGAAGTAGGTCTGGTAGGGCCGGGTCTGCGTGCCACCGCTGACCAGGGCTTGGCGGCCGGTGAGGTCCACGCCGGTGTTGGACGGCGAGATCTCCACGATGCCGGCCTGCGACAGCACCGGAGCGGCGGTCTTGGCCACGCTGGAGTTCAGCGGCCCGACGACGCCGACCACCGAGTCGTCGGAGGAGAAGCGGGTCGCGACCTGGGCGCCGATGTCAGCCTTCGCGGTGTCGTCCTGGGCGTCGATCTTGAGCGTGTAGCCCTTGACGGTCTGCTTGTCGTTGGCCTGCTTGACGGCCAGGTCGACGCCGTTCTTGATGCCGTTGCCGACCTCGGAGAGGTCGCCGGACAGCGGGGCGATGACACCGATGGTGACGGTCTTGGCGGCCGAGCCGCCACCCCCGCCGCTGCCGGACTCGGTCTTGGACGAACCGCATGCGGAGAGGGCGAGAGCACCGACGAGGAGCGGCACGCTCGTGGTGAGAAGGCGGCGTGAGCGCACTGGGTGGCCTTTCGGAGGCGTACGGCGCGGCGCGGCCGCGACCCGCGCGGTGCGGGATGACGGCGGAGAGTATCGGCGCGACACGCCGAGCGGAAGCAACGCGGCCGTGTGGATGTCGATCGTGGCGCGGTCGTGACCTGGGAGGACTCGTGCCGAAACCGCCCGAATCGGGTCAGGAGGGGCGTGCGGGTCGCCGGCCGGTTCCCTCGAGCAGCTCCTGTGCCACGGACCGCATCGAGCGGCGCTGATCCATGGAGGCCCGCTGGATCCACCGGAAGGCGTCGGGCTCGCTCATCGCATGCTCGGCCTGCAGCACGCCCTTGGCGCGGTCCACCAGCTTGCGGGTCTCGAGCCGGCCGTGCAGGTCGGCGACCTCGGCCTCCAGGGCCAGCAGCTCGGTGAAGCGGCTGCGGGCCATCTCCAGCGCCGGCAGCAGGTCCCGGCTCTGGAACGGCTTGACCAGGTAGGCCATCGCGCCGGCCTCCTTGGCCCGCTCGACGAGGTCCCGCTGGCTGAACGCGGTGACGATGACCACGGGCGCGATGCGCTCCGCGACGATCTGCTCGGCAGCCGACAGCCCGTCCAGGACCGGCATCTTCACGTCGAGGACGACCAGGTCGGGACGCAGCTCACGGGCCAGCCGGACTGCCGAGGCGCCGTCCCCGGTCTCCCCGCAGACGGCGTAGCCCTCCTCCTGGAGCATCTCCTTGAGGTCCAGGCGCAGGAGCGCCTCGTCCTCGGCGATGAGGACCCGGACGGCGGCCAGGCCGGCGGTGGTCACAACTGCTCCCGGACGGTCAGCGGGCCGATCAGGCTATGTGGACGATCATCCTAGGTGGACGGGCTGGCCCTACGCTCGACCGGTCGCCCCCGTCGCGCAACCGGCAGACGCACGGTGCTCAAACCACCGACAGTGTGGGTTCGAATCCCACCGGGGGCACCGCCCGGGACGCGAGGTAATACCTGGCGTCTTACTGCTCCAGCCTGCGCGCATGCGTGTGACGAGCAAGGGACAGGTGACGATCCCGCAGGACGTTCGTCGGCGGTTGGGCATCGAGCCAGGCAGTGAAGTCGAGTTCCAGGTCGTCGACGACGTGGTGCGGCTCGTACGGCGAGCCGAAGGCAGCGGTGCTGGTCTGGTCAGTCGGATGCGCGGCCGCGGTCAGGTGTCGATGAGCACTGACGAGATCATGGCATTGACGCGCGGCGACGCCTGAGACTGGCGCCTGAGACTGGCGTTCGGCACCATCGTGGACTCCAACGTGCTTCTCGACCTGTTCACCGACGACGAGCGTTGGGGCGCTTGGTCCGCCGAGCACCTGGCCAGCGCCTTCGACCAAGGCCCGGTGATCATCAATGCCTCATCTATGCGGAGCTCTCCGTCGGGTTCGGACGGATCGAGGACCTCGAGCACGCACCACCCGACCGGATCGAGCACGAGGACCTTCCCTGGACGCCGCCTTCCTCGCGGGTCGGTGCTTCGTGCGGTACCGCCGCCGAGGGGGTAGCCGCCGCTTGCCGCTGCCGGACTTCTACATCGCCGCCCACGCAGCGTCCACCGGCCGCGTGCTCCTGGCCCGAGACCGGCCCCACCACCTCGAGCTCCTCCCGTCGCTGAAGGTCATCGCGCCCGTCTGAGGACCTCCCGAGGGACCATGGCGGGGCAGTCGGGTTGACGTCAACCGCACTTGACGTAGTAGACCGAAGCGCATGAGAACCGTACAAGTCACCCGTTTCGGTGACCCGGATGTCCTGCAGCCTCGGGAGGCGCCCGATCCGCAGCCTGGAGCCGGCGAGGTGCTGATCGCCGTCGAGGTGGTCGAAGTGCTCGTCCTCGAAACTCAGCTTCGCGCCGGCCCGGACCGGGTGCGTCCGATCAGCGGGCAGCGAGTCCCGCTGTCCCGAGCGGCCGAGGCGCACGAAGCGATGGCCCTTCGCGCAGTCATCGGCAAGTCGGTGTTGATCGCGTGAGCGCTGTCAGGCCGGATCGGTCTGGCGAAGCGCCTCCGCCTCGGCCACGAGAACCCTGCGGATCTTGCCGAGGAAGTCGAGTATCAGTGTCAGCTCGTCGTCGGAGTACCCGGCCAAGGCCTCGGTGCTGGCGGCGACCAGCCCCTGGAAGTGCGGCGCCACCCGGGCGCGTCCCTGTTCGGTCGGACGCAGCACGACGCGGCGGCGGTCGGCCGGGTCGCGGTCGCGGCGGAGCAGGCCGTGGGCCTCGAGTCGATCGATGACGGTGGTCAGACCGCCGCTGGTGAGGCCCGCGGCGGTGGCGAGCTGGCCGGCGGTGAGCTGGCCACAGCGGTGGACCAGCTCGACGCAGGTCAGGTCGGTATGGTTGATGCCGAGCCGGTCGGCGACGACGTTGTCGAACCGGTCGTTGTCGGCGCCCTGGACGCGTAGCTCCAAGAGCACCTCGTTCACCCGGCCGTGGCCCGCAGTTCGCCTTGACACTCTAACCTCCCGTCTATCTAGACTCTTGGTTGACAAGACAATCGTAGCGCTGCACGCGCTGGTTGCGACCGCGGTAGCAGGAGGGAGCGGAGGATGGCGACGCAGGACCAGACCGTGACGGCGCCCCGGGCCGAGCGTGGCGGGCACAGCAACCCGTGGGTCGTGCTGGCCGTCGTACTCGCCGGCGGGTTCATGCAGCTGGTCGACGTCTCGATCGTCAACGTCGCGATCCCCTCGATCCAGAGCCAGCTGCACACGACGTACGCCCAGATCCAGCTGGTCATCGTTCTGTACAGCCTGGGCTTCGCCGGCACGCTGATCACCTCGGCCCGGCTGGGTGACATCTACGGCCGGCGCCGGACGTTCCTGATCGGCGTCAGCGGGTTCACCGCGATGTCCGTGCTGTGTGGGGCGGCGCCGTCCTCCGGAGTGCTGGTGGGGGCTCGCTTCGCCCAGGGGGTGTTCGCCGGGCTGATGTTCGCCCAGATCCTGTCCGTCATCCAGGTGACGTTCCCGCCGCAGATCCGCGGCAAGGCGCTCGGCGCGTTCGGCGCGGTCATCGGGGTCGCGACCATCCTCGGCCCGCTGGTCGGGGGCCTGCTGATCAAGCTGAACCTGTTCGGGCTGGACTGGCGGCTGATCTTCTACGTCAACGTCCCCATCGGCGTGGCGGCGCTGCTCGGTGCGCTGCTGCAGCTCGGTGAGTCCCGGGCGCCGAACGCACCCCGTCTCGACGTCCTCGGCGCGGTCCTGGTCACCGCCGGCCTGGTCATGCTGGTCTACGGCCTGGCGGTCGGCCGGGAGAAGGGTTGGCCGGTGTGGGTGGACGCTCTCATCGCCGCCTCCGCACCGGTGCTCGCCGCCTTCGTCGCCTACGAGATCCGCAAGACCCGCCGCGATGATTCGCCGCTGGTGATCATGACCTTGTTCAAGGAGCGGGCCTTCAGCGTCGGCATGGTGCTGCAGTTCGTCTTCCTGACCGCGCTGCCGTCGTACTTCTTCGTCTTCTCCCTCTACATCCAGATCGGGCAGGGGTTCACCGCACTCGCCGCCGGCCTTGCCGGTTTCCCGTTCGCGGTGGCCTCGGCTTTCGCCGCCGCCCGCTCCGATGCCGTGGCCAGGCGGCTGGGCAACCGGGTGCTCGTCGTCGGCTGCGGGCTGCTCGTGACCGGGATGCTGCTCGTCTGGCTGACCGCGCGGCTGGTCGGCACCCATCCCCACATCTACAGCTTCTTCGGCGCTCTGCTGGTCGCGGGCGCCGGGCTGGGGTTGTTCATCTCGCCGGTCATCAACATCGTGCTCGCCGGCATCCGGGCCGAGGGCGCCGGCTCGGCCTCCGGGGTGCTGTCCACGGTCCAGCAGGCGGGCGCGGCGATCGGCATCGCGATCACCGGCGTCGTGTTCTTCGGCGCGCTCGGCTCCGGCGCGGCGCAGGCCGCCGGGGCGGCTACACCAGCACTGCGCACCCAGCTGTCGGCGGCCGGACTACCCGCTCCCGCCGTACAGCAGTCCATCGCCGGCTTCGACCGGTGCTTTCACGATCGGGCGACCGCCACCGACCCGACCGCGAACCCGACCAGCTGCCAGCTCGTCCAACAGCGCGCTGCACAAGCCCCGTCGCAGATCCGTCCGGCAGCCGGAGTGGCGTTCCGGGACGCCGGCCAGCAGGCGCTGGCACGAAACTTCTCCACCGCCTTCCAGCGCACCGTGCTCTATCTCGCCGGGATCTTCCTGCTCGCCCTGCTGCTCGTCCTCGCCCTGCCCAAGGTCGACCCCCAGGCGATCCCATCCGCTGGACCGGGGGACGGCTGAGCACCCAGTCGCTACGCCGTGACCGTGACTGCGCCGATGAGCTGCGCGATGACCCGGCGCATGTCTTCTCGCGCGCCGACCGGATCGTCGGCGCGTGCGACGTACAAGGCGGCCTCGTCCAGTGCGCCGATGAGGATGTGGGCCAGCGGCTTGACCGGCTGCTGAGGGACGCGGCCCATCGCGACGGCGTGGGAGATCGACGCCTCGACCAGGCCCAGGCCGTGCCGCATGCCGATCTCGCGCCAGCGCTCCCAGCCCAGCACAGCGGGCGCCTCGATCAGGACGATGCGCTGGACCTCGGGATCCGCGCAGGCGTCCAGCCAGGCGTTCGCGCCGAGCTCCATGACCGCGATCGGGTCGGTGTGTCCGGCCTCGGCTACCGCGCGGTCGATGCGCGTGGTGACGTCGAGGTGCACCCCCTCCAGCACGGCCGCGAACAGCTCGGTCTTGTCGGCGTACTGGTGGTACATCGCACCGCGGGTCACGCCGGCGGCGCGCACGATCGCCTCGGTGCCCGCGCCGCCGAAGCCCTGTGCGCCGAACAGCAACCGGGCGGCCCTGACCAGCGCGTCGCGCGTGGCGGCCGAGCGGTCTGCCTGCGTGCGGCGACTGGGAGTGCCCATCTGTTGACTTCCATACAGGCTGTTCGTATGTTTCGGGCGGCTGGACGAACTTACCGCGAGCTGAGGAGCTGCCATGCCGACGGTCGATCTTCCTGGCGGCACGGTCAGCTACCGGGCTGCCGGCCCGGAGGGCTCCACCGCGCCGCCCGTCGTGTTCGTCCATGGCTTCCTGGTCAACGGCGAGCTGTGGACAGGGGTCGCGGATGCACTCGCGCGCCATGGGGTGCGCAGCTACGCGGCCGACTGGCCGCTGGGCTCGCACGCGACCGCGATGAAGCCGACCGCCGACCAGACCCCGCGCGGGGTGGCGGGCACGATCATCGCCTTCCTCGGGGCGCTCGATCTCAAGGACGTCACCTTGGTCGGCAACGACACAGGGGGCGCGGTCAGCCAGTTTCTTATCGACACCGACCATGCGCGCGTCGGCCGCCTGGTGCTGACCAACTGCGACGCCTTCGACACGTTCCCGCCGCCCCCGTTCGACCTGCTGTTCAAAGCCGGGCGAAGCGCCACCCGCCTGCGAGCGCTGCTCGCGCCCATGCGCGCTACGGCGGTGCGCCATTCGCCGGCTGGCTTCGGGATGCTCGTCGACAAGCCGCTGGACCCCGAGATGTCCCGACGCTGGGTCGAGCCCTGCCTCACGGACGAGGCGGTACGCCGCGACACCGCCCGCTTCCTCGACGCGGTCAAGCCCGCCGAGCTGTTGGACGTCTCCAGCCGGTTGGGCCGCTTCGACAAGCCGGTGCTGCTCGTCTGGGGCGCCGACGACCGCTTCTTCAAGGTCGAGCTCGCGCGTCGCCTGGCCGGGCGTTTCTCAACGCGCGGCTCGTCGAGGTCCCGGGCGGGAAGACCTTCCTGCCCCTCGACGAGCCAGACCTGCTCGCCCACGAGATCGCCGGCTTCGCGGGCGACCGGTCGAGCACCTGATCGGCCCCCCTGCGCCGGGCCCCGGCGCCCGCCTCACGCCGGTGCATTGACCGGACCACCGGTCTCGGACCGGACCGGTCGCCGTCGACACCGTGGTCGTCAGCTGAGGATGTCGGTCGCACGGTGATCCGGCGGTACGCCGTCGACGAGGATGACCCTGCTGTCGGAGTTCTCGGTGCGTAGCGGGAGGATCGCCTGGTAGCCAGGGGACGCGTACCAGGCGCTTGCCCCCTCGCGGTCGGGGAACTCGAGGACGACCACGTCGCCGGGCCAGTTGCCTTCCAGCACCTCAGCCTTCCCTCCATGGACCAGGAACCGCCCCTGGAAGGGCGCGAACGTTGCGTCGATCCGCTCGAGGTAGCTGACGATGTCAGCGCCGAGCGTGACCGAGCGGAGGTGGGCAACGGCGTAGGCGGTCATTCGTCCTCCAAGAGCGCGGGCTGGTCGCCGGGCGGAGCGATGGGTTCGGTCGCCGCCAGTCCCTGCAGGAGCTGGCGGGTGCGGGCGTCGGCGGGGAAGAACGACTCGACGGTGAGCTCGGCAAGGGTGACGTCCTGGGGGCTGCCGAAGCTGGTGACGGTGCTGTGCAGCAGCAGATCCCCGGCCGGGTGGGACATCTGCAGGGTCAGGAGCAGCTCGGCTGAGGCCGGTTCATGTTAGTCGTCCAGGACCGGCGCGACGCCGGGATAGGTGCGGACTTCCTCCAGCAGTACGGCGAGCCGGGGGTCGCCGGTGAGCCGGGCCAGGCGGGTCAGGCGGTGGCCCAGGTGCGCCGTCCACTCGGTCCGGTTGCGGATCCGGGGCGGTAGCCCGTCCGGATGCAGGCTGAGCCGGTAGACGTTGATCGGCGGACTCAGCAGCGCCGGGTCGACGCCTTCCAGCAACGGGCCGATGGCCCGGTTGGCGAGCACGACGTCGCCCCAGCGGTCCAGCACCACCGCGGGGTAGGGCTCGTGGCCGGCGAGCAGGTGTTCCAGCGCGTCCCGGGCGACCTGCGTCTGCGCGCTATCGAGGTCGGACTGGGCGTACGCCGGGGCATACCCGGCAGCCACCATGAGGGCGTTGCGTTCTCGCAGCGGCACCTCGAGCTGTTCGGCCAGCGCGAGCAGGAGCCCTCGGCTCGGCTGCGAGCGGCCGGTCTCGACGAAGCTCAGGTGCCGGGCGCTGACGCCGGTGTCCAGGGCGAGGTCGAGCTGGCTACGACGGCGGCGCTGCCGCCACTGGCGTAGCAGCTCACCTCCACCGGCGGGAGTTCCCCGGCCCGGCTGGGCGTTCTCTGCCCGCGTTCGCTGGGTCGGCACGACAGGGACGCTAACCGCGCCCGTCTGGTGCGACTACTACCTCGCAGGTAATCGACGTACGCCCTGTGCCCGCTGATGGTGGGGCCTGCCGGTGCCGGATCGTCCGGCCCGCGCACAGGGAGGCGAACGACGTGAGCAGGTTCGAAGCCTTAGCGCAGCGCTACATCGACGCGTGGAACGAGACCGACCCGGCCGTCCGCCGGGCGGCAGTGGACGAGCTGTACAGCGAGGACGCCCGCTACGTCGACCCCATGGCGGTCGCCGAGGGCCGGGAGGCGATCGCCGCCACGATCGGGGCGGTGCAGCGCCAGTTCCCAGGGTTCGCGTTCCGGCTGACCGGTCCGGTCGACGCCCACCACGACCAGGCCCGGTTCGGCTGGGAGCTGGGCCCCGCCGGTCAGCCGGCACCGATCGTCGGCTTCGACGTCGCAGTCACCGACGGATCGGGGCGGCTCCAGACGGTGCTCGGGTTCCTCGACCAGGTGC
>JAABUT010000699.1_pt1 | contig 47919 bp, 53 predicted proteins | sample 5559281 | NCBI WGS metagenome assembly JAABUT01 (sample SAMN10711880, study PRJNA513359) | rock metagenome | isolation source: Antarctica rocks | place: Antarctica: Victoria Land, Ricker Hills nord | collected 2016-01-04
CACCCGACCGCTTCCACCCTCGACGCCATCCGCGCACGGCCGCCCACTCACATCACGCCGCCTGATGCACAATCCGGGCTAACAAAGCACTACTAGCCCGGATTGTGCATCAGCGGGGGTGGTGTGATGGTCTGGCGTCGCGTGGGCTGTGAGTGAGTGTCAGTCGTCGTGGTGGGGCGTGGCGGTGGGGCGTGGCGAGCGTGCTGTCGGGTGCTCGGGCGGCTGCCTGGGTTGGTCGCGGCCGGTGTGCGGGCAGGCCGATCGGGGCGCTGTGCGCCGAGGGATGGGCTGGTCTTCGCGGGGTTGCTGGCGGGTCAGCCGGCCGGCGCGGGTAGCGCTTTGAGGCGCCCGAACGCAGCGGCGAGCTCGTCCGCCCAGGGCCAGGAGGCTTGCAGGCGCAGCGCGGCGGTGCGGCCGTGGAAGGCCAGTCGGGCGGCGACGTGCAGGAGCCGGTAGCGCAGCCGCTTGGGCTCTGCGCGCGCGAGCTCGCCGGTCAGCAGCAGCCGTTGGGTCCAGGCGATCAGGTCGTGCGCGAGGCGGACGATCGCAAGCCAGACGCGGTTGTGCTCGAAGTCGTGGAAGGGCAGGTTGCGCAGCCCGGTGTCTTTGTCGTTTCTGATGTGGTCCTCGACGCGGGCGCGGCCGCGGTGGTCGCGCTCGATCACCGCGATCTCGCCGGGCTGGTCGGTGAGGATCGCCTGGAAGCGGTGCCCATCGTGATCGGTGAAGGTCAACTGCGCGCCGGGATGCGCGCGCTCGCGTCTGACGATCACTCTGGACCCGGCCGGCCAGCCCGACAGGTCGAGCTGGTCGGTGACCTCGGCGACCTGCCCGTTGGAGCGCTCGACGCCGTCCTGGTCGAGGGCCGAAGCCCAGTCCTCATCGGCGATCTCGAGGATCGCGGCGCGAACGGCCTCGGTCAGGTCATAGCCGACCGAGAAGCCGATCCGGGCCTCCCGGCACCAGTCCAACAGCTCGTGGCAGGCGCCAGCGCTATCGACGCGCAGCAGCAACTCGATCGTCTCGATATACCCGGCGGGGATCTGCCCGAGCGCCTGCTCGGCCACGGCGATCTGGTCGGCGGCGGTGTTCGCGCCGGCGTTGCCGGGGCGCAGCTCGCCGCCCAGCGCCTCGTCGGTCTCATCGCCATAGGCGAGCATCGGGTGAAAGCCATAGCCGCCCTTGAAGTTGCCGGCCGCGCCCTCCTTCTCGGAATGGCTGGCGATCAGCGTCGCGTCGAGATCGATCGTCAACCGGTCAGGCGCGCCGGCCAGTTCCCAGACGCGCCCGCGAGCCCGGGCGTGCGCGTCACGCAGCGCGTCGAGCAGGCCCGGCGTGCTGGCGATCCGATCGATCACCCGATACGCCGTCGACGTCGAGGCGACCGCACCGAACAGCACGCCCTGATCGCCGACCGCTCGCAAGTCGGCCAAGCAATCGCCGCCGTCGGCCAGCATTACCGCCAGATCGCGGATCACGGCGCCGCGGTCATGGCTACCCGCCCGCAACCCCGGCTCGCCCAGCGCTCCCGACAGGGCCCGCGTGAGCCCGGTCTTGTCGGCGACCCGGGCCAGCAGCGCCGACCCGGCGTGCGACACCAACCCCTCTCCGTCCGGCGTGACTTCTACGGTTACTTGGCGCCCAGCGTGCGTCACCTTCAAGGTGATCCTCCCGAGTCGGTCCTGCGGGCTTCAGCACCACGCAGAATCCCTGCTCAGGCGGACGGTTCAGCGGCCCCGACCACCGGGGCCGCTGCTGCTTCATGCACGATCCGGGCTAGCCCGGATTGTGCATCAGGCGGCGTGATGTGAGTGGGCGGCCGTGCGCGGATGGCGTCGAGGGTGGAAGCGGTCGGGTGCGGCGGGTTCGGGGCGTCGTTTGGCGTCATTCCCGTGATCGGGGTGGCCTGCGGGCCGGTCGCGGGCGTGCCGAAGTGGGCGCCGGGGGCGCCGGGGCGCGCGGGTGGTCCTCGTGAGGTCCGGCCGGCGGTTCAGTCGGCCGGGGCGGGGAGTGCTTTGAGCTTCGCGAAGGCGGCGGCGAGCTCGCGGGCCCAGGGCCAGGTGGCTTGGAGGCGGAGGGTGGCGGTGCGGGCGTGGAAGGCGAGGCGGGCGGCGACGTGCAGCAGCCGGTAGCGCAGGCGTTTGGGCTCGCAGCGGGCGAGCTCGTCGGTGAGCAGGAGCCGCTGGGTCCAGGCGATCAGGTCGTGGGCGATCAGGATGAGCTCAAGCCACACGCGGTTGTCCTCGAACTCGCGGAAGGGCAGGTTCCGCAGGCCGGTGTCCTTGTCGTTGCGGATGTGGTCCTCGACGCGGGCGCGGGCGCGGTGGCGGCGCTCAAGGAGGGCGATCTCGCGGTCGGGTTGGTCGGTGAGGATCGCCTGGAAGCGGTAGCCGTCGTGGTCGGTGAAGGTGAGCTGCGCTCCGGGATGCGGGCGCTCGCGGCGGACGATCACCCGCGAGCCCTCCGGCCACGTGGCGAGGTCGAGGCGCGCGGTGATCTCGGCGACCTGCCCGTTGGGGCGCTCGGTCCCGTCCTGATCGACCGCCGCGACCCAGGCGCTCGCGGGGGTCTTGAGGATCGCGGCGCGGACCTGATCGCTGAGGTCGTAGCCCACCGAGTAGCGGATCCGGCCCTCCCGCGCCCAGTCCAGCAGCGCGTGCGTGGCGCCGGCCGAATCAACCCTGAGCAGCAGCTCGATCTGCTCGATGTGCTCTTCGGGGATCTGCCCGATCGCGTGCTCGGCCACCTGGATCTGGTCGGCGGCCGTGTTGGAGCCGGCGTTGCCCGCCCGCAGCTCACCGGCCAGCGCCTCGCCGGTCTGATCGGCGTAGGCGAGCAGCGGGTGAAAGCCGTAGCCGCCCTTGAAGTTCCCCGCCGCACCGTCCTTCTCGGAGTGGCTGGCGATGAGCGTCGCATCCACGTCGATCGTCAGCTCGCTTGGGGCGCCAAGCAGCTTCCACACCCGCGCTCGCGCGCGAGCGTGCGACGAGCGCAGCCGCTCCAGACCGGCCGGGTCACTCGCGATCGCGTCGACGAGCCGAAATGCCGTCGAGGCGGAGGCGACTTGTCCGAACAGCGGCGCCTGATCGCGCATCGCGCGAAGGTCCGAGAGGCAGTCGCCGCCATCGGCGAGCATCACCGCCAGATCGGCGATCACGCGGCCCGGGTCGTGACGCCCGCGCCGCCGGCGCACCCCGCCAAGCTCGCTCGAGAGCGACCGCGCCAGCCCCGTCTTCTCAGCGACCCCGGCCAGCAACGCGCTCCCGGCATGCGAGACAAGACCCTCTCCGTCCGACGTGACTTCTATCTTCATCCGGCGCCCATCGTGCGTCACCCTCAAGGTGATCCTCCCAAGCTCGGTCTTCAGGACTCGACAACCAGAAGAATCCCTGCTCAGGCGGACAGTTCAGCGGCCCCGATCATCGGGGCCGCTGCTGCTACATGCACAATCCGGGTTAGCTGGTTGTAGGTGTTCGTCGTTGTGCGGCGAAGCCCTTCCGCGTCATGGGTACTGGACGTGGGGAGGGATGATGGAGGCTGTGGTGGTGGGTTCGCGGGTCGAGGTCGACGGGCCGTCGGCGGTGAGGGGGCGCTTGGAGGCGTTCGCGGTCGAGGTGCTCGGCGAGGCGATGAATCGGCCGGTGCAGGTGGTCAACGGCGGGTTGTATCTGCGGGGGCTGATCGGGCAGGGTCCGCGCAAGTCGCTGGAGCCGTTGGTGGCGCGGCTGGGTGGGGAGGCCGATTATCAGAGCTTGCAGCAGTTTGTGGCCGATAGTCCGTGGGATCCGGCGCTGGTGGTGCGCGCCGTGGCCGAGCGGGTCGCGCCGGCGATCGGCGTCGAGGCGTGGGTGTTGGACGACACGGGGTTCCCGAAGGACGGCAAGGACTCGCCAGGAGTCAAGCGCCAGTACTCGGGAACGCTGGGCAAGATCGGCAACTGCCAGATCGGCGTCTCCGTCCACGCCGTCGGCGCCAAGGGAACCGTGCCGCTGGGTTGGGCGCTGTATCTCCCGGAGGAGTGGTGTCAGGACGCCGAGCGCCGGCGCCGGGCCAAGATCCCTGACGCGGTCGAATTTCAGACCAAGCCCGAGCTGGGGGTGGAGCTTGTCGAGCGCGCGGCCGGCTGGGAGGTGCCGGGCGCGCCGGTGCTGGGCGATCAGGCCTATGGGGACAACACCGCGCTGCGCGAGCGCCTGCATGACGCCGGACGTGAGTACGTGCTCGCGGTCGGTGCGGCCACCAAGGTGATCGCGCCCGCCACGATTTTCGAGGTGCCCGCGCCCACTGGCAGGCGCGGCCGCCCACCCAGCCGCGCGCTTCCCGACCGTGAGCCGGAGACGATCGAGGCGCTGATCGCCCGACTCGCTGGCGAGCACTTCACGGCGGTCACGTTCCGCGATGGGCCCGACGGCGAGCCGATCACCTCGCGCTTCTGCTTTGTGCGCGTCCGCGCCGCGCACGACCGGCGCCGGGCCACGCCGTGGCCGCCGCGCGAGGAGTGGCTGATCGCCGAGTGGCCCGAGCACGCCGAGGCGTCAACCGACTACTGGATCTCCCACCTGCCCGCCGACACCCCGCCCGAGCAGCTCGCGCGCCTGGCCCGGCTGCGCTGGAAGATCGAGCTCGACTACCGCCAGCTCAAGGGCGAGCTCGGCCTCGATCACTACGAAGGCCGCTCGTGGCTGGGCTGGCACCACCACACCGCGCTGGTCACCGCCGCGCACGGCTTTCTGACCCTGGAGCGGCAGCACCCAAATCGCCCGCGGCCGGCCTGACACTCCCGAAGGCCGTGCTGCTCTTGCAGCCGCTCTTCAAGTGCTGGACCGGCCGCTGCCAGACCTGCAACCAGACCGTCGAACTCGACCAGCTCCCGCTCCACCCACCCCGCCAGAACGAGTGAAAACTAACAAAGCACTACTAGCGGAGGGGGAGGGATTCGAACCCTCGGTGGACCGAAGGCCCACAACGGTTTTCGAGACCGCCCCGTTCAACCACTCCGGCACCCCTCCTCAGATGAGTAGTGAAATCTAGCGGCGGCGCGCGGCGAAGAAGGCGCGCAGCAGGGCCGTCGACTCCCCGGCGCGGATCCCACCCAGCACCTCGGAGCGGTGGTTGAGCCGCGGCTCGGCCAGGAGGTCGAGCACGGAGCCCGCGGCGCCGGCCTTGGGATCCGCCGCGCCCCACACCACCCGCGGGACCCGCGCGAGGACGATCGCGCCCGCGCACATCGCGCACGGCTCGAGGGTCACGTACAGGGTGGCGTCGAGCACGCGCCAGGACCCGAGCGCCGCCGCGGCCTCGCGCAGCGCGAGCACTTCGGCGTGGGCGGTCGGGTCTGCCCGGCGCTCACGCTCGTTGCGCCCGCGGCCGATGACCTCCCCACGTCGGACGACAAGCGCTCCGACGGGCACGTCGTCGTGTTCTGAAGCGCGGGCGGCCTCCACCAGCGCCTCGTCCATCCATCGCTCGTCACCCCTCATCGCCACCTACCCTGAACGATCCGTGCGCCGCCTCACTCTCGCCCTCGGCCTGCTGGGCCTCCTGGCGCCCGCGGGCGCCTCCGCGGCGGCGCGCTACGCGCCACGGGAGGTCGTCCTCCAGCCCGCCCAGGGCGCCGCCCGGATCGTCGCCCCGCAGCCGGGCGAGTCCGTCCCCGCCGCCGCCGCGCGCCTGGGCCGCACCCCCGGCGTCCGGACCGCCCGTCCGAACTACCTCGCCCACATCGCCGGCTTCTCCCCGCGCGACCCGGGCCGAGGCTCGGGCTGGGCCGCGCTCCAGTGGAACTTCCTCCCGCGGGCGGGCGTGAACGTCCAGCCCGCCTGGGGCAACCTCATCCGGGCCCGGCGGCCCGGGGGCCGCGGCGTCACCGTCGCCGTCCTCGACACCGGGGTGGCCTACCTCGACCGCGGTCCCTACCGCCGCTCCCCCGACTTCGCCCACACGCGCTTCGTCGCCCCCCGCGACATCGCCGACGACGACCCCTATCCCGTCGACGACAGCGGCCACGGCACCCACGTCGCGGGCACGATCGCCGAGAACACCGGCAACCGGGTGGGCGTGACCGGACTGGCCTACGGCGTCGACATCATGCCCGTGCGCGTCCTGCACGCCGACGGCTCCGGGGACGCGTTCACGGTCACGCGGGGGATCGACTACGCCGTGCGCCACGGGGCGGACATCATCAACCTCTCCCTCGAGTTCCCGGCGAACTACGGACCGAGCGACCTGCCCGACGTCATCGCCGCCGTGCGCCGCGCGCGCCGCCGGGGGGTCCTCGTGGTCGGCGCCGCCGGGAACATCGAGCCGCGCGCGCCGCGCGCCATCGCCGTCTCCGAGCCCGCGCGCGACGGCTCGGTGCTCAGCGTGGGGGCGACGACCGACCACCGCTGCATCGCCTACTACTCCCAGCACGGTGCCGGGCTCGACCTCGTCGCCCCGGGCGGCGGGCGCGACGCCCGCCGGCGCGGGGACCGGAACTGCCATCCCGGACGCCACCAGCGCCCGATCTACCAGCTCACGTTCCGCTCCTGCGCGGAGAACCCGCGGCCCTGCGGGCCGGCCTCGTTCTTCCTGCCGAGCTACTTCATCGGGACCTCCATGGCCACGCCCCACGTGTCGGGGGTCGCGGCGCTCGTCATCGCATCGGGCGTCCTCGGGCGCCACCCGTCCCCCGCCGCGATCATCCGCCGCCTGCAGCGCACCGCCGATCCGCTCGGGCCGCGCGGCTACGACCGCACCTACGGCGCGGGGCTCGTGGACGCCGGGCGCGCTACGTCGTCCGGACGATGACGATCGCGTCGGGCGGATCCCCCTCGCGGGACCGGCGGACCGCCTCCTGCGCGGTCTGAGAGCCGTCCGTCCCCACGCGGATCGATCCGTACCTCAGCGCGGCGCGATCATAGAAGCACCGTGATCGACCTCCATGCGCACCCGCTGCCGGGGGTCGACGACGGCCCCGCGACCCTCGACGAGGCCCTGGCGCTGGCCCGCGCCACGGTCGCCACCGGCGTCGAGATCCTGTGCGCGACCCCGCACATCGAGCACCGGCTCATGGTCGACCCCTTCGCGGTCGCCGAGCGGACCGCGGCGTTGCAGGCCGACCTCGACTCCGAGGGGATCGCCCTGTACCTCGTGGCGGCGGGCGAGCTCGCCGCCCCCCGCGCAGCCGAGCTCTCCGACGACGAGCTGCGCGCCGTCGCGTTCGGGAACTCCGACTGGCTGCTCCTCGAGTGTCCGCTCCAGCCGGTCGACCTCTCGCTCGAGCCCGTGGCCGAGGAGCTCATGGACCGGGGCTTCCGGATCGTGCTCGCGCACCCCGAGCGCTCGCCGCTGTTCCTGCGCGAGCCGGGGCGGCTGCTCCCCCTGGTCGAGCGGGGCGCCGTGTGCTCGGTCACCGCGAGTGCGCTGACCGGGCGGTTCGGGAGCCCCTCGCGCCGGCTGGCGCTGAAGCTGGTAGAGGACGGCCTCGCTCACGACATCGCCTCCGACGCGCACGACGCGGAGCGGCGACCCCCCGGCCTGCGAGAGCCCCTCGCCGCGGCGGAGGGCCACCTGCGGGGCCTCGGAGAGCTCGTGCCGTGGCTCACCGCGCAGGTGCCGGGCGCCATCCTCGCCGGGGAGGACCCGCCGCCGCGGCCGGACGTGAAGCTCAGGCGGAGCGGGCGGTCCCGCTTCAGGCGAGCTTGACGATCGCGATCACCATGGCGACGATCACGAAGACGACGATGAACGCCTGGGTCCACAGCCAGAAGGGGGACACGCCAAGCGGAGGCTAGCCCCGCTGTCCGAGTACCGCGAGGGATTCGAGAGCGTCCTCTTCCTCCAGGCGCTCAAGGTCCGCGAGGGCACGGGGGCGGTCCTCGAGGGGACGGCGATCGGGCTGGGCGGGACGGCGGCCGTCGGGCTTGTCACCTTCTGGCTGCACCACAAGCTGCCCTACAAGAAGATGCTCGTGCTCACGGGCGTGCTCATCGGGCTCGTCCTCGTGGTCATGACGGGCGGCACGGCGCTCACCTTCCAGTACCTGGGGTGGCTGCCGAGCCACCCGCTGCCGTTCGCCGTCCCGGGCTGGATGGGCTCGTGGTTCGAGGTCTACGGCACCTGGGAGACGATCGACGCCCAGCTCCTCGCCGCGGTCTTCGTGATCGGCTCGTACTTCCTCGCCCAGCACCTCAAGGTGCGCCGCCCCGCGAAGCGGGGTGAGCGCGTGGCGGTCCGGGCCGAGGCGCCGCCGAGCTCGGTCGGCGCCCCCGCCCCGCAGGCTTAGGGGTGCCGGAGCGGAGGGCACCGCTTGGCGAAGCCGAGTGGTCTAATGGTCGCCGGAGGCGGGTCCCCAGTCGCGATAAGCGACACATGTCTCAGCCCGGCGAGCCCACGCCCACGACGACCTCGGAGACCATCTCCGGCGCGAAGAGGCCGTGCTCGACGATCCCCGGGGTGGCGTCGAGGCGGGCGGCGAGTGCGGCGGGGTCGTCGACGGGGCCGCGGAAGTCGGCGATGAGGTTGCCGTCGGGGGAGGGCGCCGTGTCCGGCCGGAGCGCGGCGGGGGCGAGGGCGGCGAGCGTGGCCCCGGCGCCGAAGGCGAGGAGCTCGAGCGGCACGGGCGGCGCGAGGCGCGCCACCATCTTGTCCGGGGAGACCATCACCACGAAGCGCGCCGCGGCGGCGGCCACGATCTTCTCGCGGGTGTGGGCGCCACCACCGCCCTTGACGAGCCAGCCGTCCGCGGCGACCTGGTCGGCGCCGTCGATCGCGAGGTCGAGCCCACCGAGCTCGTCGAGGGTCTCCAGGCGCAGGCCGAGCTCGGAGGCGAGGCGCTCCGTGGCCGAGGAGGTGGCCACGCAGCGGAGGCTCGTGAGCCCCCGGCGTGCCAGGGCGGGCAGGAGGAGGGCGACCGTCGAGCCCGTGCCGAGGCCCAGGCGCATGCCGTCCTCCACGAGGGCGGCCGCGCGCTCGGCGGCATCGTGCTTGGCCTGCTCCATCTCGTCCATACCCGGAGCGTAACCGGCGCTCTGGGTTAGGCCGCCGCGTCCGTGCTCCGCCGCGCGCCGATCGTCCTCCTTCTCCTCCTCCTCGCGGCTCCGGCGGCGCGGGCCGCCGGCCCGCTCACCCTGCGGGCGGGCTCCGCCGAGCGGGGGTGGGTGCGGCTCAGGGTCTCCGGGGCGAGCGGCGCGGCGGTGACGGTGCGGGAGGGGAAGCGCGTTCTCGCCCGGCCCACACTCGATACCGACGGCCGGGCGGTCCTCCCCCACGCCGCGCGCTGGACCTGCACCCGGCGCCGGAGCTTCTCCGCGGACGACGGCGCCACCACCGCACGGGCGACGGTCGTCACGCCGTCGTGCCGGACGCGGCTCGCCCCGGACGCTCCCCGCAGCGTCCGCGCCGGGCGGATCACGCGCCTGCGCGTACGCGACACCTGGGGCTCCGGCGGCTTCGCGGCGCGGCTCTGCGCGCGCCCGCCGGGGCGGCCGGGAACGTGTCGCCGGGTGGGGCTCGCGCCCGGGAAGTCCCTGACCACCGTTTCGCGCCGTTTCTGGCGCAAGGGCGCGTGGCGACTCGTGCTGCGCACCCGGCAGGGCTCCGGGCGGCCCCACGTCCTGCACGTCGACCGCATCCCCCACCTCCGGGTCCTCGCCGCCGGGGACTCGATGATCCAGATCGTCGACGACTTCCTGCGCTCCCGCCTGCGGTCCTCGGGCGGGGCGGTCCGCTTCGACGACCACATCTCCACCGGGCTCTCCAAGCCCTTCCTGCTCGACTGGCCGCGCCACGCCGCCGCGGTGGCGCGCTCGGACCGGCCCGACGTGACGGTGATGTTCATCGGGGCCAACGACGGCTTCGGGTTCGGGCCGGTGGGCTGCTGCGGACCGGCGTGGGTCCAGGCGTACGCCGTGCGCGCGCGGGCGATGATGCGCTCCTACGCGCGCGACGGTGCGGGTCGCGTCTACTGGCTCACCCTCCCCACCCCGCGCGGCGGGGCGTTCCGCCGGGTCTTCACGGCGGTGAACCGGGCGGTGCGACGCGCGGCGCGCGGCCTCGGGGGCGTGCGCGTCGTCGACACGGGGCGCATTATCTCCCCCGGTCAGATCTTCCGTCCGGGCGTGCGCCAGGCCGACGGCGTGCACCTGAACGTCCGCGGCGCGTCCATCGTGGCCGGCCTCGTGCTCGGGGCGCCGCGGCGGGACGGCCTCCTGTAGGACCTCCTCAGCGTGCTGTTCCCGACGGTCGAGTTCGGAGTCTTCTTCCCGCTCGGAAGGTACACTGCCGCGGTCCGTTCGTCGTGCACTGCCCGCGGCGCGCGGCTCCTCTCCATGCCCGACGTCTCTCCGCAGACCTCCACGGCCGCGCCCGAGCACGCACCCGCGCTCGAGCGCACGCCTCCGGCCCCCCCGCCGCTCCCCGCCGATCCGACCGACGCGCAGATCGACGCGGCGGCGCTCGCCGACTTCCACGCGCGCCACGGCGCGCCCGCCTTCGCGCCGGTCGTCGTCGTCATCCCCGCCTACGGCGAGGCGGCGAACATCGAGACGGTCCTGGCCGAGATCCCCTCCGAGGTCCTCGAACTCGGCACCTCGGCCGTCGTCGTCGTCGACGGCGTCCACCCCGCCGAGCAGGAGGGCGCCACCGCGCGCCGGGTCGAGGCCGCCGGTCATCACGTCTGCGTGGCCCCGGTGAATCGCGGCCAGGGCCGCGCGCTGCGCCTCGGCTACCGGCTCGCGCGCGACGGCGGCGGGCAGTACATCGTCTCGCTCGACGCCGACGGCCAGTACGTCGCCGCGGAGATCCCCTCCCTGCTCGAGCCGATCCTCGCCGGCGAGGCCGACTTCGTGTCGGGCTCGCGCCGCCTCGGCTCCACCCAGAAGAACGATCTGCTCCGCGACGTCGGCGTCGGCTTCTACGCGAAGGTCATCACGCTGCTCACCGGCACCCGCATCACCGACCCCGCCAACGGCCTGCGGGCGATGCGCGCCGAGCTCACCGCCGACGTCCCGCTGACCGAGCCCCAGTACCAGGCCTCGGAGCTCATGATCGGCGCGATCATGCGCGGGTGGCGCGTGGTCGAGCGCCCCAACAGCATGCGCCGCCGGACGTCCGGCAAGTCCAAGAAGCAGCGCAACGTCCTCTACGGCCTCCAGTTCGGCCGCGTGGTCCTGCAGACCCGTTGGCGCGCGCGCGGCGCGAAGCGCCGCCGCCAGGGCTGAGACCCCGCCCCGCCGCTCAGGCGCGGTCGGAGGCCGCCGGCGTGTCCTCGAGCGCGCGGAACCACTCGAGGGTGTCGGCCATGCCGCTGCGCAGGTCGAACGCCGGCACGAAGCCGAGCACCTCGCGGGCCCGGTCGGCCCGCGCGAAGTTGCGCTCCACCTCGCCCGCCCGGCGCGGGTGGTTGATCACCGGCAGGTCGGGCTTGCCGACGAGGTCGCGGATGAGCCCGGCGAGCTCGTCGATCGTCGTCTCCTGCTCGGAGGCGAGGTGGAGGACGTTGTCGGAGAGGTCCGCGTCGATCGCCGCGATGATCCCCCGGCAGAGGTCCTCGACGTGGAGGAAGTCCCGCGAGGCGTTGCCGTCGCCGAAGATCTCCAGCGGCTGGTCGCGCAGGGCGTTCTGGATGAACTTCGTGACGACGCCCTTCTTGTGCGCGGAGTACGGCCCGTAGACGTTGGCGAACCGCAGCGCGACGACCGGCAGTCCCCCCGAGCCCGCGAACGCGTGGCAGTAGGCCTCGCCGCAGAGCTTGCTGGCGCCGTAGGGGGAGATGGGCCAGGGTAGGCTGCGCTCGTCGATCGGCGGCGTGGCGTCGCCCATGATCGCCCCGCCCGTCGAGGCGAAGACGAACTTGCCGACCTTCGCGGCCGCCGCGTGGCGCAACATCTCGAACGTCCCCCGGGCGTTGATGTCGAAGTTCTCGGTCGGGTCGCTCACCGACTCGGCGACCGAGCCGAACGCCGCGAGGTGGATGACGACGTCGATTTCCTCGAGCGCCCCCGTCACCGCCTCGGGGTCGCGGATGTCCGCGACCACGAGCTCGACCCCGGACTCCGGGAGCAGCTCGCGCCGTCCCCGGGCCAGGTTGTCGAGCACGCGGATGCGATGACCGGCGCCGCCGAGCTGCCGGAGCAGGTTCGCCCCGATGAACCCGGCGCCGCCGGTGACGAGCAGCGACGCCATCGCGTAGCTCTCGCTACGCCGCCGCGCCGGCCGGCTGCAGCGAGTTCGAGCTCCGGCGCCAGTTGACGCGCGGGAGGATCAGGTCCTGGTCGACCCGGTCCTTGTACTCGACGGCGATGTTCACGAGCGAGTCGAGCAGCGACTCCGAGAGGAAGTGCGGCTCGAGCCCGAGGTCGAGCAGCGCCGTGTGCTTGGCGTTGAAGTAGTGCTCCTCGAGCTCGACGCGCGGGTTGTCCACGCGATCGATCTTCACCTCCATGCCGATCTTGCCGCAGGCCTCGGAGACGAGGTCGGCGAGCTCCGCGATCGAGAACTGCTCGGTGAACTGGTTGAACACGCGGAACTCGCCGGGATCGGCCGGGTTCTCGCAGGCCAGCTCGATGCAGCGGACCGTGTCGCGGATGTCGAGGAAGCCACGGGTCTGGCCGCCCTTGCCGTACACCGTGAGCGGGTGCCCGACCGCCGCCTGGACGCAGAAGCGGTTCAGCACCGTGCCGAACACGTCCTCGTAGTCGAAGCGGTTGACGAGCCGCTCGTCGCGCTCGGTCTGGTCGGTGATCGTCCCGTACACGATCCCCTGGTTCAGGTCCGTGGCGCGGATCTTCCAGATCTTGCAGGCGAAGTGGATGTTGTGGGAGTCGTGGACCTTCGTGAGGTGGTAGAAGCTCGGCGGTGACTTCGGGTAGGGCAGACGGTCCTTGCGACCGTTGTGCTCGATGTCGATGTAGCCCTCTTCGATGTCGATGTTGGGCGTGCCGTACTCGCCCATCGTCCCGAGCTTCACGAGGTGCGCGTCGGGCGTGTGCTCCTTCATGGCGAAGAGCACGTTGAGGTTGCCGATGACGTTGTTCTGGTGGGTGAAGACCGCGTGCTCGCGGTCGATCATCGAGTACGGCGCCGACCGCTGCTCGGCGTAGTGGACGATCGCGTCGGGCTGGTGCTCGGTGAAGATCCGCGAGACGAACTCCCAGTCCTGCAGGTCGCCGATCTCGAGGGCGAGGCGCGTGCCCGAGACCTCCTCCCAGGCGTCGATGCGCTCCGCGATGGAGCGGATCGGCGTGAGGGTCGGGGTGCCGAGCTCCTCGTCCCACTTGCGGCGGATGAGGTTGTCGACGATCGTGACGTCGTGGCCCTTGTCGGACAGGTAGAGGGCGGTGGGCCACCCGCAGTAGCCGTCGCCCCCGAGGAGCAGGATCTTCATTCGGGCTTCGTTCCCTTCGGACGGTGTCGGTCGGCCGGCGGCGCGCGGACGCGCGCACGGAGAGGAGTCGCGTCCCCGATCCGGCGGCGCCTCAGGGTAGCGCCAGGCTCAGAAGAACGGCGAGGTGCCGATGATCCGGAGCATCTCGGGATAGCTCCGGATCGTCGCGTTGTTGTACCACGGCCGGCTCATCCACAGAAAGGCGTCGGCGAGCCGGGTGCCGGTGTGCGTCGTGGGCGGGTGGCCGAGGGTGACGCACCGACGAGATGCCCGGGTGGCGCAGAGCGTCCCCTTCCTGAAGGCCCGCGGCGCCGTCTGGAACGTGAAGGGCCGGCCGTTCATCGCCGTGCTCACGACGAAGTGCTTGCCGCGCACGCGGTGGCGCGCGAGGTCGGCGACGATGCGCTTGCCGTAGGCCACGTTGGCCGCGGTGGAGGAGTAGTGGGTGAGGTTGAGCCCGAAGCCCCGGACCTTCTGCACCCCCGCCCGGCGGAGCATCGCGGACATCTGGTCGGGCCGGGCCCAGTCCGACGCGCCCGCGTCGATGTAGGTCGTCACGCGGGGGATGGAGGCGAGGATCCCGGCGGTCCACCGGATGAGGTCGAGGTCGATCCCCGAGTGGTGGGGCAGCTTGCGCGCCAGCGGCATGTCGGGCTGCAGGAGCACGACCACGCGGGCGCCCGAGTCCCGGATCCCGCGGGTGAACTCGAGGATCCACGCCCGGTAGGACGCCTGCTCGGCGGCGGTGGGCAGGCGCCGCGACGCCTCGCGCTCGAACGGGTCGAGCCGGAAGATCGCCAGCCCGACCAGGGCGTTCGGGTTCCCGTGCTGCACCGAGGCGATGTAGGAGCGTGCCGTGCGGTAGGCCCCCCAGCGCAAGCGCGCACCCCGGCCCTGGTCGTGCAGCGCGATCCACGACCCGAACCAGCGGAAGCGCGGCGTCGCCGGGACTTTGTTCAGCGCGGCCCGGTCCACCGCGCTTTGCGCCTGGTTGAAGTAGGCGCTCGGCGCGTCGTTGCTCGGGTCGAGCGTCGGCGAGTGGAAGATGCCCCAGGGGATGGCGCGCAGGGGGTTGAGGAGGTCCGCTCGGGCGGGCCCGGCGAGGGCCAGGGTCGCCAGGAGGCAGGTCAGGGCGAGGGCAAGGAGGCGAGGGAGGCGCATAGGGCTGTTCATCGGATGAGCCGTGGAACGTCTGAAGGTCACGGTCGCCGACCTGGACGAACGTCTGCCTATCCTCCCGCGGCCGTGCTCCTGACCCTCATTCTCGGGGCCGGCGTCGTCGTGGCCTCCGCCGTGCTGGGCCAGGCGGTGCTTGTCATGTGCGGCTACCGCGGGTGGCGGTGGTGGTCACCGGCCGTGGGCTACGGCCTGCTGCTGGCCATCGGGGGGCAGATCGTCTGGCTGCCCCAGCGTGCGCGCACGCTCGCGGTGATCATCGCCCTGGTCGTGATCGGAGCGCTGCTGGTGCCCCGGATCCGGCGCGACCTGCGCGAGGCGCTCCCCGACGCCCTGCCCGTCGGTGGGTTCGTGCTGCTGGCCGCGCTCGTCCCCTACCTCGTCTACGGGCGGGTGGGGATCCTCGGGGTGAACGTCTCCAACGACATGGCCCAGCACCTCAGCCAGGCCGCCTGGCTGCGCAGTCATGCGGGCTGGTTGCCGGTGGCCGCGATCGGCGGGCCGCTGGAGACCGCCGACTACCCGGTGGGGCCCCACGGGCTCGCGGCGACGCTCGGGTTGCAGGGCATCGGCGACGAGCGCTCCTTCGCCGCCGTGCAGCTCGCCGTTCCCGCGCTCGTCGCGCTCGTGGCCCTGGGAGCGCTCCGGCGCGGCCCGCGCCTGGGCCGCTGGGCGGTCGCCGCGCTCGCCGGGACCTCGTACCTCTTCATCTCCTACTACGCCCAGGCCTCCTTCAAGGAGACGATCGAGGCGCTGCTGCTCCTCGGTACGGCGGTCGCCGTGGGCGACTGGGCACGCGAAGGGCCGACGTCCGCCTTCCGCCGGGGCATACCGCTGGGACTGCTCGCCGGATCCGCGGTCTACGTCTACTCCTACGGCGGGATGGTCTGGCCCCTGGCCACGGTGGTCGCCTTTTTCGCCGTGCACGTGCTGCGCCGGCGCGGGCGCCGGCGTGAGGCGCTGGTCGGCCACGCCGTGCCCGGCCTGCTCGGCGGACTGCTCGGGCTCTGGCTGCTCGCCGCGCCCGACGTCACCCGCATGGTGGTCTTCGCGAACTCCTTCTTCGCCCACGAGCCGCCGATGGGGATGGGCAACCTCCCCGGTCCGCTGTCTCCGGCGAAGGCCCTCGGTGTCTCGTTCGTCGGCGACTTCCGCGACTCGCCGTCGCCGGGCTGGCCCTCGTATGTCCTCACCGGGCTGGCGGCGCTCGCGCTCGTCGCCGGGCTGGCCTGGTGGTGGCGCCGGCGCGAGCTCGGGTTGCCCATCGCGCTCGCCATGGCGGTCCTCGTGTGGGTCCAGATCTCGCTGACGCGCAACCTCTACAACGCGGCGAAGGGGCTGCCGGTGCTCGCGCCGCTCGTGGTCGTCTGCATCGGCGCGCCGCTCCTGGCCGCCTGGCGGCGCGACGCCCGGCTCGGCCGCGGGCGAGGACCGCTCACCGTCGTGCGCGTCGTCGGGGCGGTGCTCCTCGTCGCCGGGGCGATCTCCTCCTTCGCCGCGCTCCGCGACGCTTCCGTCGGGCTCGGGCCGCAGTCGAGCGAGCTCCAGGCCCTCGCGAAGGACACCAAGGGGGAGAACACGCTGTTCCTCGGGCGCGACCACTTCACGGAGTGGATGCTGCGCAAGACCCGGCCGTACTCGAACGTGGAGCTCTACAACCCGTTCGTGGTCCACCTGCGGACCGACAAGCTTCCCCGGCCGGGCACGCCGGTCGACGTCGACAACGTCGCGCGCACGGACCTCGACGCGATGAACTGGCTCATCGCGCCACGGACGGCGTACGCGAGCTCGATCCCCCCGAACTTCCGCGCGGTCAGGACCACCCCGTCCTTCGTCCTCTACCAGCGGATCGGGCCCACGCTGTCGCGCGACCTCATCGACCCGGTCGGCCGGCCCGGCGCCCTGCTGGACTGCCGCAGCCCGCAGGGCGGGCAGGTGCTCCTGGCCGACCGCCTCGCCGCCGTGCGCCCGGCGCCGATCGTGGTCGGCCAGGGGGCCTGGCAGGGCCAGCCGCTGGTTCCGGGCGCCAGCGCGACGCTGCGGATCAAGCTCCCCCCCGGCCGCTGGAACTTCTCGGTCCAGTACGTCAACGAGACCGGGCTCGACGTCGAGGGCCCCGGGCTCCGCACCCAGCTCCCGCCCTACCTCGGCCGCATCGGGACCTACTGGCTCGCCGGTGCCGTCCGCTCGGACGGAGGCACGACCGTCGTGCGGGTCACCGCCCGGCCGCGGACCTCCTTCGGCAGCCTTCTGGGCACGCCACGCCCGGCCAACGTGAAGTACTCGCCGGGCGGGCTGACGCTGAACGAGGCAGCCTTCACCCGTGTAAACGATCGCCCCCGGCTCGTCCCGGTCCGCGCGGCGTGCGGCCACTGGGTGGACTGGCTGGTACCGCGGACGCCGCGGACCTAGCTAGGGACGAGCCCTGAGCGACCTCCTCGAGCTCGCGAGCGGCCTCGCCCGCCACCGGGCGGTCACGGGTGACCGGATGCGCCCGGCGGTCTTCCTGCCCGCCAACCTCGTGGCCGCGCTGGCGTGGACGCTCCTCGTCGGCTTGGGCGGCTACTTCGCCGCCTTCGGCCTGCTGATCCTCGGCGCGCTCGTGGTCGCCGGGGTGGTCGGCGACCGGGTCCGCCGCCGGGCGCGCTGAGGTTCGCCTCCGACGGGGGAAGCCTTGCTCCATGCCCCGAATCCGCACCCTCGTCGTCGTCCTCGCCGGCGACATCGCCCTCGTGGGCCTGCGCGCCGCCGTGGAGCCCGGGGCCGAGCTGCCCGGCGGCGCGCGCTTCCCCGCGGTGGAGGAATGAGGGAGCCCAGCTCTAGCTCGATCAGGGGTGCGGCACGTGCTCCTGGGCGAGGGTGAAGACGACCTTTCCGAAGAGGTCCCCCTCCCGCATCATCGTGAAGCCGTCGCGCGCGCGATCCAGGGGCATCGTCGCCTCTATCTCCGGCCGTACTCCCGTCGCCACGCAGAAGCGCGCGAGGCGCTCGAGCTCGTCCCGGGTGCCCATCGTCGAGCCGACCACGGAGAGCTGGAGGAAGAAGACGCGGGTCAGCTCGGCGGGCGGGTCGGCCCCGCTCGTCGCTCCCGACACCACGAGGGTCCCCCCGGGCTTGAGCGCACGCAGCGAGTGGCCCCACGTGGCGGCGCCGACCGTCTCCATCACCGCGTCGACGCGTTCGGGGAGGCGGTCCCCGGGCGCGAAGACCGCGTCGGCGCCGAGCGCGAGCGCCCGTGCGCGCTTCTCCTCGGTGCGGCTTGTGGCCCAGACCCGCAGGCCGGCGGCGCGGCCGAGGGCGATGACCGCCGTGGCGACCCCGCCGCCCGCGCCCTGGACGAGCACGGTCTGCCCGGGCATGAGCCCACCGCGACCGAAGAGCATCCGGTAGGCGGTGAGCCAGGCCGTGGGCAGGCACGCGGCCTCCTCCCAGGAGAGCTCTGCCGGCTTGGGCACCAGGTTGCGCACGGGCACCGCGACCTGCCGGGCGAACGTCCCCGGGTGTCGCTCCGACAGCAGGGAGCGCTTGGGGTCGAGCGTCTCGTCCCCGCGCCAGTCGGGATGGGAGACCACCGAATGGACGATGACCTCGTTCCCCTCGGGGTCCGTCCCCGCGGCGTCGCACCCGAGGATCATCGGGAGCGCCTCCTCGCGGAGACCGACGCCCCGCAGCGACCACAGGTCGTGGTGGTTGAGCGACGCCGCGCGGACGGCGACGGTGGTCCACCCCTCGGGGACCTCGGGCTCGGGACGGTCGGAGACGTCGAGGCCCGCGAGGGGATCCTCGGCGTCGAAGGAGGTGGCGGCGACGGCGAGCACCCTCAGCTCCCCGTGGCGTCGAGGATCGAGCCGCTGCGGACGTGGTGCATCTGGCTCGTGGAGGCGGCGGTGGCGGTCGACATGTCCCGTCGCCCTACCCGGCTGGAAGCCCCCCCTCACGCCTCGCGCCGGATGAGGCGATGCGCGCCCACGGTCCGCGCGTCCCCGATCCCGGGTAACGTGAGCCCATGCTCGACGTCCGCCGCCTGCGGGTGCTGCGCGAGGTCGCACGACGGGGCTCGCTCGCCGGCGCCGCCGACGTCCTCTCCTACACCCCCTCGGCCGTCTCCCAGCAGATCGCCGCGCTCGAGCGCGAGGCGGGCGCGGCGCTGCTCGAGCGCCGGGCGCGCGGGGTCGTGCTCACCGAGGCCGGCAACGTCCTCGTCGCCCACGCCGAGTCGATCCTCGCCGGGCTCGAGGCGGCGGAGGTCGCGCTGGCCGAGCTCGCCGAGCTACGCCGCGGGCGCCTGCGCATGGCCTGCTTCGCCACGGCGGGGGCGACGGTCCTGCCCCGCGCCATCGACGTCTTCCGCGCGCGGCATCCCGGGGTCGAGCTCGCGGTCGGCCAGGCCTCGCCGGCGGAGAGCCTCGCCGGCCTGCGCTCCGGGCGGCTCGACCTCGCGCTCACCGTCGACCTCGAGCCGGTCGAGGGCGTGGAGGTCGTCGACCTCTTCGACGATCCCGTGCAGCTCGCGCTGCACCGTGACCACCCGCTCGCCCGCGCGGCCGAGATCCGGCTCGAGGCGCTGGCGCAGGAGACCTGGATCGACGTCCCGCGGCTGACCTCGGGCGGCAAGGTGCTCGAGCGAGCGTGCGAGAAGGCGGGGTTCGTCCCCCGCGTCGAGTTCGAGTCCGACGACTACACGGCGATCCAGGAGCTCGTGGGCGCGGGCGTCGGCGTGGCCCTGCTGCCCGACCTCGCGCTCTGTCCCCCGCACGAGGCGGTCGTGCTGCGCTCGCTCGGGCCCGACGCCCCGCGCCGGCACATCCAGGCCGCCACCCGGACCGCCGCCTTCCGCTCCCGGGCCGCGAGCGCGATGCTCGGGGTCCTGCGCGAGCTCGGGCCCCGGCGCCGGCCACCCTCAGCCGGTGGCGACGACCCCTCCGAGCCGATAGGTCGGAGCGAAGTCGGGGTCTGACAGCGCCGGGCGGTCGGCCCGGAAGGGGTGCGATACGCGCTCCGCGTCAGCGCCGTATAGCGCTCCGCGTGGTAGCCGAGCCGGATGATCCGCGAGTGGTCCTCGGAGGCCCCGAAGCGGTGCCCGAGCTCCCACTGCTCGAGGCAGAGCACCCCGGCGCCGGCCTCCCGGCTCAGCCAGTAGGCCGCGGCGCTCCCGATCCCGCCCGCGCCGACGACGGCGTAGGGGACGCTGCGCATCTTCTACAGCCGGGCTGCGAACGCGAGGTTCTCGGGCTGCAGGGTGGGGTCGGAGCCCAGGTAGGCGTGCTTGGACATGTCGGGCGAGTAGAGGCTCGCCGGCGGGCGGCGGCCCATCGCCTCGGCCATCGCCCGGATGTGGTGGGGCGCCGCCCCGCAGCAGAGGCCGAGGTAGTCCACCCCGAGCGCGAGCGCGTCGCGCGCGAGGGCGGCGACGTCGTGGCGGGTGCACGTGCAGGGGTCGAGCCCGGTCGGGAAGGCGCCGCCCGGGCGCGACGGGGTCGTGCAGCGACTGGAAGGTGGGCTCGTGGGGGTGCGTCCGGTAGGGGACGGGGAGCGCGGCGATCGGGACGTTCACCGCCGCGCGGATCTCCTCGAGCAGCGGCAGCATCGTCCGCGGCCCGCGGATGCAGTTGAGCCCCACGACCGTCGCGCCCGCGTCGGCGAGCCGCCGGCACGCCTCCGCGGGGGACCAGCCCTCGCGGGTCTCGGGGGCCTGGTGGATCGCCAGGGTGACCACCGCGTCCAGCCCGGCGGCGAGGACCGCCTCCGTGGCCAGCAGCGCCTCGCCCGCGAACTGGAAGGTCTCGGCGATGACGAAGTCCACGCCGGCCTCGGCCGCCCACGTGACCTGCTCGTCGAACATGGCCCGGACGGCGTGGCGGACGGCGGCTCGTCGCGGTAGAGGTTCGTGTTGCAGACGTTCCCGGCCAGAGGACGGGTGCTTGGGCGAGGCGGTCACGCAACGCGGTCATGGAGACACAGTGCCCCTCGGGGAGGGTCCGCGCGACGAGGCTTCGCACCGCGTCGCGTAAGCGCTGCTTCACCTAGTCTCGGATGGATGCCGACCCGCCGCCTGACCTGATTCTGATGGAGCTCGCGCAGACGACCGCCCTGATCACCGGCGCCAACCGCGGGATCGGCCGGGCGCTCACCGAGGCGCTCGCGGCGCGGCCCCTGCGCCTCGTCCTGGCCGGGGTGCGGGAGCCGGACGCCTTCGCGCCGGTCGCCGGGGCCCGGGCCGAGGTGCGCCCGGTGCGCATGGACCTCTCCTCGCGGGAGGAGATCGAAGCGAGCTGCGCGGGGCTCGGAGACGAGCTCGGGCGGATCGACCTGCTCGTCAATAACGCCGGGCTGATGACCGGCGGCCTGCTCGAGGAGCAGGACATGGCCGCCGTCTACGCGATGTTCCAGGTCAACCTCGTGGCCGTCGCCCACCTCACCCACCTCGTGCTGCCTCAGATGCTCGCCCGGGGGCGGGGCAAGGTCGTCAACAACACGTCGATCAGCGGCTACGCCCACTTCCCGGGGGCGAGCACGTACGCCGCCGCGAAGACGGGAGCCGTCGCCCTGAGCGAGTCGCTGCGGCGCGAGCTCAGGGGCACCGGGGTGGACGTGCTGCACCTCATCACGCCCGGGGTGAGGACCGACATGCTCGCGGCCACCGAGGAGGTGTACGGGCGACACATCGACACCTCGGACTGGGATCGCGTCGAGCCCGCCGACTGGGCCGCGAAGGTGGTGCGCGCGATCGAGGCCGACGCCCGGGTCGTGAGGCCGGGAGGGAGGTCCGGGCTCGCGGTGCTGGCGGCCCGCGGCCCGTCGGTCCTGCTCGACCGCGTCAGCGAGAGGATGTTCAGCCGGCGGCCGCGGCCATGAGCGCAGGCGGCTCGGCCGCGGGCGGCACCGCGCGCCAGGCGGGCTTGGCCAGCACCATCTGCACGAGCCCGATGCGCCGCTCGGCGAAGCCCGCCTCGCAGTAGGAGAGGTAGAGGCGCCAGAGGCGCCGGAAGCGCTCGTCGTAGCCCAGCTCCGCGACCCGGTCGCCGGCCGCGTCGAAGTTGGCCCGCCAGCGGCGGAGGGTCTCGACGTAGTGCGGCGTGATGTCCTCGAGGTCGACGGTCCCCATGTCCGTGCGCCGGGCGACACACCGCGCGATCACCTCGAGGGAGGGCAGGCAGCCGTTGGGGAAGATGTAGGTGCGGATGAAGGTCTTGGACCCCTTCTCCACCTGGTAGGCCCGGTCGTCGATCGTGATGGCCTGGAGGAACATTGCGCCCTCCGGCCTGAGCAGCTCCGAGCAGCGCGCGAAGAACGTGCCGAAGTCCTTCCAGCCGACCGCCTCGATCATCTCGATCGAGACGAGCTTGTCGTAGGTGCCGGTGAGCTCGCGGTAGTCGTCGAGCAGTACCGTCACGCGGTCCTCGAGCCCCGCCGCCCGCACCCGCGCGACCGCGTGGTCGCGCTGCTCGCGCGAGATCGTCGTGGTCGTCACCCGGCAGCCACGGGTCGCCGCGGCGTGCACCGCGAAGCCCCCCCAGCCCGTCCCGATCTCCAGCACGTGGTCGTCGGGGCCGAGGTCAAGCCGCGCACAGGCGCGCTCGAGCTTGGCCCGCGACGCCTCCTCGAGGGTCATCCCCTCCCGCTCGAACAGCGCGCCGGAGTACATCATCGTCGGGTCGAGCATGAGCGCGAACAGGTCGTTGCCGATGTCGTAGTGGGCCGAGATGTCACGCCGGCTGCGGGTCGGGGTGTTGCTCCGGAGCGCTCCGCGCAGGCGCTGGTAGGGCGCCCACACCGGCGCGAGCCGTCGGCGGACGTCGTCGAGTGAGTGGACGTTGAGCGCGGCGATCCGGATGACCGCAGTGAGGTCGTCCGTCTCCCACAGCCCGGCCATGTAGGACTCCGCCATGCCCCGCCCGCCCCGGGCGAGCATGGGCCACAGGCGCGGGGAGTTGACGTGGACGGTCGCCGTCGGGGCGCCACTCCCGAAGACGCGCCGCTCGCCGTCCTCGACCACGACGAGCTGCCCCGTGCCGATGCGCGCGAGCACGCCCGAGACGATCCGTCGCGCGACGCCCTGGGTCACGCCGCGGCCTGGGGATGGGGAAATGGGCGGACCCCGCCGAGCCGGAGCTTGAGCGCGTGCCCGTAGATCAGCCCGAGCATCCGGAGCGTGGGCGCGGGATAGCGGAGGGTCACGTCGGCCAGCGACCGCCGGCTGAGCTCACGGCGGCGCAGGGAGAGCGTGGCGTCGAAGGCCCGTTCCTCGGAGGCCTGCCGGCTGGCGATGTGGACGCTCAACGTCTCCCCCGGAACGGGCACATGCCACTCGTAGCGCTGCTCCATCCCCATGAACGGCGAGACGTGCAGGGCCTTGTCCATCTGGCCGGTCAGCACCCGCTCGTCGCCGGCGCGCGGGAGGACGTAGGCGTGGCGCTCGCCCCACGGGGTGTTGGTCACCTCGGCGACGATCGCGGCCACGCGATCCCCGTCGAAGCAGTAGTAGAAGCTCACCGGGTTGAAGCAGTGCCCGAAGGAGCGCAGGTGGGTCAGGAGGCGGACCGGCCCGTCCGGCTTGCCCCCCGTCTGCTCGGCGACCACGCGCCGGACCTCGGCGGCGAGCGGCCGCTCCGGGTCGCCGAGGTAGTCGCTGCGCTCGAAGCGCACCAGGCCGCGCCGGGCCGCCAGCCTCCCGTCCAGCAGCCGCGGCAGCTCGTCGAGGTCGACGTAGGCCATCGCCACCCGGTGGGAGAAGACATCGGGCCGCACGGCGAAGCGCCGGTGGCGGATCGTCCCCTCGTAGAGCGCCGAGCGCACGTCACGCCCTCCCGTTCACGCGCTCGGCGACCCGCATCGCGCTGACCACGCCGTCCTCGTGGAAGCCCCAGCGCCAGTAGGCCCCGCAGAAGTGGGTCCGGTTCCGCCCGCTGATCTCCGCGTGGCGGCCCTGCGCGGCGTGGCCGTCGACGGTGTAGACGGGATGGGCATAGGGGATCGTCCGGATGATCTTCTCAGGCGCGATCCGCTCGGTCCGGTTCAGCGTGACGCAGAGCTCCTCGGCGGCGTCCAGGGCCTGGAGACGGTTCATGTGGTAGGTCACCGTCGGCTTGCCGGCCGGCGTCTCGCACAGGTGGTAGTTCCAGCTCGCCCACGCGCGCCGGCGGCGGGGCAGCATGCGGATGTCGGTGTGCAGCACCGCCTCGTTGGCCTGGTAGGGGACGGCGCCGAGGATCTCGTGCTCACGCTCGGTCGCGTCGTCCAGCATCCCCAGGGCCTGGTCGGAGTGCGTGGCGAGGATCACCTCGTCGAAGCGCTCGGGCTCCCCGCCGCGCGGCGTCACCGTCACGTGCCCGGCGTGGCGGTGGACCGCGTGCACCGGGGTCGAGAGCCGCAGGCGGTCGCGCCAGGGCTCCACGAGCGCCTCCACGTAGCGCTTCGAGCCGCCGGTGACCGTCCGCCACTGGGGCCGGTTCCGCAGCCCGAGCATCCCGTGGTTGTCGAAGAACTCGACGAGGAAGCGGGCGGGGAACGTCCACATCTGTCGCGGGTCCGCCGACCAGACGGCGGAGGCCTGGGGGACGATGAGCCGGTCGATGAAGGGACGCGAGAGGCGCTGGCCCTCGAGCCAGTGGCCGAGCGACGGGTTCTCGTCGGACGCGAGCAGGTCGCGCGCCCGGCGGTTGAAACGCACCATGTCGGCGACCATCCGGTGAAACCACGGCGTCGCCAGGTGCGCACGCTTGGCGAAGAGGCCGTTGACCGAGGCGCCGGAGTACTCGAAGTCGCCGGCGTCGTCGCTCACCCCGAAGGTCATGGTCGACGGCTGCCAGGCCACGCCGAGGCGCGAGAGCATGCGCTCGAAGTTCGGGTAGGTCCGGTCGTTGAAGACGATGAAGCCGGTGTCGACCTCGTGGGTCGCGTCGGCCGTGTCGACGCGGACCGTGTTCGTGTGCCCGCCGGCGTAGGCGTTGGCCTCGAACACGCTCACGTCGTGCTCGCGATGGAGCAGGTGCGCGGCGGTCAATCCCGAGATCCCGGCTCCCACGATCGCGATCTTCATGGTGCCGGGGTATGCGCGGCCTCCCCGTCGGTCAGATCACCGCGGGGTCGGGCCGGCGCGCGACGCCGCGAGGAGCGCTGCCCGTGAGCAGCACCTCGGCGACCTGCTCGGGGTCGTCCCACATGGGCAGGTGGCCGCAGTCGCGCAAGGCGCGGGTGCGCACCGACGCGGGCACGTGCGCCGGGGGTGCCACGAGACGGTCGCGCTCGGCCCACGCGAGCGTCACCGGCACGCGGACGCGCTCGAGCCCCGTGAACCGACCGGCGCGCATCGCGTCGTTGACCGCACCGAAGCCGGGGGCGGTGGCGTAGGCGCGCACGAGCGCCAGGGCGGCGGCGGGCGGGACGCGCTCGGGGTGGGCGACGATGCCGGCGAGCACGAGGCGGCGGCCGGCCGCCGAGCGCACGAGGGCGGGCATCGCTCCCAGCGTGGCCCCGGCGAGCGCGTGGGCGATGCCCCGCTTGGGCATGAGCGGCTGCGGCCACAGCCCGGCGGGGGCGACCGCGGTGACCGAGCGGGCGAGGTCGCGCAGGCCGAGCTCGAGCGCGACCCACCCGCCGAGCGAGTTGCCCCCCGCGTGGGGCCGGGCGACGCCGAGGCCGTCGAGGAAGCCCGCGATCGCCACGGCGAGCGCGGCGGGCGTCGGGCGTTCCGGGCCCGGGAGCGGCGGCGAGGCCCCGAAGCCGGGGAGGTCGAGCGCGATGACGTCGCGCTGCGGCGTGAGCAGCCCGAGGACGGGGTCCCAGACGTGACGGTCGCCGCCGAGGGGGTGCAGGAGGACGAGCGGCGGCCCGTCGCCGCGGCGGTCGTAGGCGAGGTCCATGCGATCAGTCGTCGGCGGCGACGGCGACGGCGGCGCTGAGCAGGGCGGAGCCGCCGGCGACGAGCGCGGTGGCGGGCGCGGCGTGCTCGGGCAGTCCGCGCCGGCCGGCCACGGTGGCGGCGATGTCGACCACGTCTCCGGCGATGCTCGCCACGAGCCACGGGCGGACGGCGCCGCCCCGCGCCGCGGCGACGAGGCCCACCGCATGCAGCACGACCTCCCGCGCTCCGAGCCCGCGCAGCGCGACCTGCGCCGGAGGGGTCCGCCCCCCGGGGCCGAGCCAGCGCCTGGTCAGCCGGTCGGGGACGAGCACGAGGGCGGCGCCGTAGGCGATCCGCAGGGCGAAGACGGTGGAGGCGGCCGTGGCGGGTGCGGGCATCGCCTCTTCTACGGGCGGGACGACGCGGCCGATCAGGCCCGGTCAAACGCGCGGGCCGACAGCGTGTCGAGCACGCCCTTGGGCAGGTGGGACGCGAGCTTGCCGAGCGCCGACTTACCGCCGGGCCCGAGGACCTCGTCGTCGTCGGAGATCGCCTCCACGACCTTGTCGGCCCACTCCTCGGGCGTGTACTGGTACCAGTTCGAGGTGTCGCTGAAGTTCGGATCCAGGGTGCGCTTCGCGTCGTCGAGCATGTCTGTGTCGATGCCGCCGGTGACGACGTGCAGGGTGCTCACCGGAGTCTCGGCCAGCTCCCGGCGCAGGGACTCCGTGAATCCGCTGAGGCCCGACTTCGAGGCCGAGTACTCGTGGACCAGGTGGATCGGCCCGAGCAGGTTGGTCTGCATCAGCTCGTAGATGACGTCGAGGTCCTGCTCCTCGAGCTCACCGGCGGTGAACTCCCCCGCGTTGTTGACGAGCACGTCGATCCGGTCGCGCTCGTCGCCGAGCTCGTCGAGGCACGCGATGATCGACTCCCGCGAGGAGAGATCCATCCGCACGGGGCGCAATCCGCGCTCTGCGAGCAATGGCGCGTCAGGCGCGGAGTCGGTAGCCGCGGCGGAACAGCGCGTGGTTCAGCGAGAACAGTGCGAACGCGGCCAGGGACAGCAGTGCGAGCGACAGGGCCACGTTCACCTCCGCGTAGCCCAGGAACCCGTAGCGCACGAGCCCGATCATGTAGTAGACGGGGTTGAAGTGGGTGATCGTCTGGAAGGGCTCGGGCAGCAGCGACGCCGAGTAGAAGACCCCGCCGAGGAAGATGAGCGGCTGGAGCACGAACGTCTGGGCGAAGGAGACGTCGTCGAACTGCTCGGCCCGCACGCCGACGAGCACGCCGAGCTGGGCGAAGAAGAAGCCCACGAGCAGCAGCGCCGGGACGAGGACGAGGACGTGCGCGACCGGCACGCCCACGAGGATCGAGGACGCGGTGAACGTCAGCAGCGCGACCAGCCCGCCGCGCAGGAAGCCCCCGAGCGAGAACGCCAGGAGGAGCTCGAGCGGCGACGCGGGCGAGGAGAGCTGATCGTCGATCGCGCGCTGGATCTTCTGCTGGAGGATCGACGAGGCGTTGTTCGAGAAGGCGTTGACCGCCCAGGCCATCATGATCAGCCCGGGGAGGACGAAGACCACGTAGTCGATCCCGTGGAGCTGGTGGATCCGCGAGCCGAGCGCGGCCCCGAACACCGAGATGTAGAGGAAGGTCTCGAGCAGCGGCGCGCCGACCGTCTGGCGCTTGATCTTCAGAAACCGGTTGACCTCCCGCCGCACGAGCGAGAGGAAGCGGATCTGCCCGGCGCTCACGACGCGAGCTCGGACATCCCGCCCTCCGGGGCCCGCGACAGCTCCTTGCGCCCCACGAGCTCGAGGTAGGCGTCCTCCAGCCCCGCCACCCCGTAGCGCGCGGCCAGCTCGGGGCTCGTGCCCTGCGCGACGATCCGGCCGTCGTTGATGAACGCGATCCGGTCGCAGAGCCGCTCGGCCTCTTCGAGATAGTGCGTGGTGAGCAGGATCGTCGTGCCCTCCGCGTTGATCCGCTGCACGTAGCGCCAGAGCTCGAGCCGCAGCTCGACGTCGACGCCCGCGGTGGGCTCGTCGAGGATGAGCAGGCGCGGGCGGTGCATGAGCGCGCGGGCGAGGATGAGCCGCCGCTTCATCCCGCCCGAGAGCGTCTGCGTCCGGTCGTCCTTCTTGGCGGTCAGCGAGAAGGCGTCGAGGAGCTCCCGGGAGCGCTCCCGCCGCTCGCGCCTGCGCATCCCGAAGTAGCCCCCGTGATAGTCGAGCGACTCCGTGACGGTCAGGAAGAAGTCGAGGTTGAGGTCCTGGGGGGCGAGCCCGACCGCGAGCCGCGCCTGCTCGTAGTGCTCGACGGCGTCGTGGCCGAAGACCCGGATGGCGCCGGACGTGGGCTGCGCGAGGCCCGTGGTGCAGTGGATGAGCGTCGACTTCCCCGCGCCGTTGGGCCCGAGGAGACCGAAGAACTCGCCCGCTGCGATCTCGAGGGACACCCCGCGGAGGGCCTCGGTGCCCGTCGGATAGCGCTTGACGAGGCCCTCGATCTGCAGCGCGGGGGGGTCGGGGGGCACGCCCTCCACTATGCAGCGTGGAGGGCGTGCGACCCGACGGCGCCCGGCTAGACCCCGAGCTCCTCCGAGGCCATCTGGGCGCCCTTGACGCGGTTGGCGATCTTCTGCATCGCGATGTCGCGGGCGAAGTCCGGCGAGCCGTGCGCCGGCTTCTCGTCGCGTGAGAACGGGGAGAACCCGCAGTCGTCGGTCGCGCCGAGCTGCTCCTTGGGGATGTACTTCGCCGCCGTCACGAGCTGGTCGCGCACCTGCTCGGCGGTCTCCACCTCCGGGTCGAGCGGGTTGATCACGCCCATGAACGCGACCTGCCTGACGCCCTCGGCGTCGTCGCGGAGGTGCTCGCCGACGAGCTTGTAGACCTTCTCGCGGTCCTCCTCGCTCGAGCACTGGATCAGGAAGTAGCCCGCGTTCAGGTCGAACATGTGGTTCAGGAGCTTCTCGTACGGGACCTCCTTGGAATGCACCGAGTCCGTGTCCCCGCCCGGACACGTGTGGATCCCGATGTTCTCGCGCTCCTCCGGGGAGAACCGCGCGAACAGCCGGTTGTTGAGATCGATGAAGTCCTGGAGCATGTCCTTCCCGGTCCAGGGGTTGCGCGCGTCGTTCTTGTTGGCCAGGCGACCCTCGGTGAAGTCGACGGAGACCCGCACGGCGCCCGCGGCGAAGGCCTTGCGGATGTCCTGCTCGCACTGGTCGATGACGTCGTCGAGGAACTCCTCGCGCGAGTAGCCCTCGATCTCACCCTCCAGCGGGTAGAGCAGCATCATCATCGACGGGGAGATCACCGCCTGCTTGACCGGCTTCGAGGCGATCGTCTTGTTCTTCTCGACGAACTCCGCCGCCCACGTCTTGTAGCGGAAGGGACCCCCGGTCAGCCGCGGGAGCTGACGGTGATGGCCGTCGTCGAAGATGGCGAAGTACTGGCCGTCGCCGGCCAGGTTGTCGGCCAGTCCCGTACCCGCGAGCGTGTCCGTGAGGGGATACGTCGCGAAGCTCGACTCGCGCTGCTCACCGTCGGTCACGTACGTCTCACCCGTCTGCTCCAGGCGCGTGATGGAGTCCTCGGCGGCCTTGTCCTGCTCGGCCTGCAGCTCCTCGAACGTGATCTTCCCGTCGTCATGGGCCTGATAGGCCTCCTGCAACTTCATCGGCCGCGGCAGCGAGCCGACGAGCTCGGTGGGAATGGGCATCGCGTCTCCTTCTTGTCGGGGGCGGGGCTCGGTCAGGGGGCTCGAGGAGCGCGCCCGCTGCGAGCCCCACCGCCCCCGAGAGCACCCTCCGCAGGATACGTTCTCCCCAACGCCAACGCGAGGAGTCAGCCATGCCGTCCGGACCCCGGGAGTTCCTGTTCACGTCGGAGTCGGTCACCGAGGGCCACCCCGACAAGATCGCCGACCAGATCTCCGACGGGGTGCTCGATGCCGTGATGCGCGCTGACCCCAAGGGTCGCGTGGCCTGCGAGACCCTCGTCAACACCGGGCTCGTGGTCGTCTCGGGCGAGATCTCGACCGAGGTCTACGTCGACATCCAGGACATCGCCCGCGAGACGGTCCGCGGCATCGGCTACATCGACGCCGACCTCGGCTTCAGCGCCGACTCCTGCGCGGTGCTCAACGCGATCGACAAGCAGTCGCCCGACATCGCTAGAGGGGTGGACTCCGCGGCCGACGAGAAGGGTGATGCCGGCGCCGGCGACCAGGGGATGATGTTCGGCTACGCGACGAACGAGACCCCCGAGCTCATGCCGCTGCCGATCGCGCTCGCGCACCGCCTCGCCAAGCGCCTGGCCGAGGTCCGCAAGGACGGCTCGCTCGACTACCTCCGGCCCGACGGCAAGACGCAGGTCAGCGTCCGCTACGTCGACGGCCGCCCGGTCGCGGTCGAGAAGCTGCTCATCTCCACCCAGCACCGCGAGGGCTGCGAGGGCAAGATTCCCGACGATCTCTGGGAGCACGTCGTGGTCCCCACGCTGCCCGAGAGCCTCTACGACGCCAACGCCCTGCGGCGCGAGCTGCTCGTCAACCCGACCGGCCGGTTCGTGATCGGCGGCCCGGTGGGCGACTGCGGCCTGACCGGTCGCAAGATCATCGTCGACACCTACGGGGGGATGGCGCGCCACGGCGGCGGCGCGTTCTCCGGCAAGGACCCGTCCAAGGTCGACCGGTCCGCCGCGTACGCCGCCCGTTGGGTGGCGAAGAACCTCGTCGCCGCGGGCCTGGCCGACCGCGTCGAGGTCCAGCTCGCCTACGCGATCGGGGTCGCGCGCCCCGTGTCGGTCATGGTCGAGACGTTCGGGACCGAGAAGGTCGGCGTCGCGGTCATCGAGGGGCTGGTCGCCGAGCAGTTCGACCTGCGTCCCGGCGCGTTCCGCAAGCGGCTCGACCTCCACCGCCCGATCTACCAGGCGACGGCCGCCTACGGCCACTTCGGCCGCGAGGAGCCCGACTTCACCTGGGAGCGCACGGACGTGGCCGACGCCCTGCGTGACGCCGCCGGCGTCGGCGGCGCGACGCGCGAGCCGGTTCCCGCGTGACCGCGACGGTCGTCGGCTCCATCGCGTTCGACACGGTGACGACGCCCGCGGGGCGGCGCGAGCGGATGCTCGGGGGAGCCGCGACGCACTTCGCGCTCGCGGCCTCCCTGTTCGATCCCGTGCGCGTGGTCGGCCCCGTCGGCGAGGACTTCGGCGAGGCCGAGCTCGACGTGTTGCGGCTGCGCGGGACCGACGTCGGGGACGTCGAGCACGTCCCCGGCGGGGAGACGTTCTTCTGGGCGGGCGCGTACGGCGCGGACCTCAACACCCGCACGACGCTGGAGACGCGGCTCAACGTCTTCGAGCACTTCGCCCCGAAGCTCTCGGCGGCCTCCCGGGCGTGTGACGTGCTCTTCCTGGCCAACATCGTGCCGGCGCTGCAGCTCGAGGTCCGCCAGCAGTGCGAGGGAGCGCGCTTCGTCGCGCTCGACTCGATGGACCTGTGGATCGACATCGCGCGCGACGCGCTGCTCGAGGTCATCGCCGCCGTGGACTGCGTGATCCTCAACGACTCCGAGCTGCGCCAGCTCACCGGGCAGGCCGGCCTCGTGGCGGCGGCCCGCGAGGTGCTCACCCTGGGCCCCTCGGTCGTCGTGGCCAAGCAGGGCGAGTACGGGGCGACGCTCGTGTCGGCGGACGACTGGTTCGCCGTCCCCGCCTATCCCGTCGCGCACGTCGTCGATCCGACGGGTGCGGGCGACACGTTCGCCGGCGGGTTCGTGGGCTACCTCGCGCGGCACACCGGCGGCCCGCTGACCGCCGAGGTCCTGCGGACGGCGATGGCCTACGGCACCGCCCTGGCCTCGTTCAACGTCGAGGAGTTCGGCACCGGGCGCGTCCAGCGCGTCACCCTCGCCGAGGTCGCCGAGCGCGTCGAGGAGCTGCGCCGCGCGACCTGCTTCGAGCACGTCGGGTACGCGCACGACGCCCACCCGGTGGAGGTCGCCCCCTCGTGAGCACGACGCTCGGCAGCGACTCCTACTTGACGGTCAGCGTGCCCTTCATGCCGGCCTGGGCGTGGCCGTCGACGCTGCAGAGGAAGGTGTAGGTGCCCGGCTTCAGCGTGGTCGACACGGAGGCCTTGCCCTTGGCGAAGGTCTTGGTGGCGGCGACGTTCTTACCGCCGGCGGTGATCGTGACGTTGTGCGCCACCGGCGACGTGTTGGTGAAGTCGATGGTCACCTTGCCCGCCTTGGCGGTGAGCGCCGTGGAGTCGTACTTGAGCTGACCACTGGGATCGGCGGCGAGGGACACCGTGCCGGTGGGCCCGGCGCCGCCCTTGGCCGGCGCGCCCTCATGGGCCTTCGCGGGCTTCGCCGCGGTGATCACGGAGGTGGTCAGCGCGGCGGCGAACAACACCACGCTGATCCCGATGACTCCCCGGCCCAGGCGGCGCGAGCCGGGGAAGTCCGGACTCCTCAACCCCGCGAGGGCGACGAGGATCGCCCACACCACGAGCACCACGGCCGCCGCGTAGAAGGGGACCTTGCTCGGCTCGCTAGCGGCGAGCACCGTGATACTGCCGACCATCGCGCTCGCCACGGGCGGAGCCTAACGATCGCGAGGGCGCGACGCGCCCAGGCGGTGACCGCTCAGCCCGCCTCGCCGCGAAACGTGCGCAGTATCCGGTCGAAGGACGGCGCGAGCTCCGACAGGCGGCGAGCGGGCACGACCTGGAAGACGAGCGCGATCAGCTTGCGGTTCTTGAACAGGAAGTAGTGCGCGTGGGCGCCTCGCTGGCGCATCCCGGGGTCGTCGAACGTGTACAGGTAGCGGTAGCCCGGCAGCCCGCCGAGCACGATCGCCCGAGGCGGCCCGAGCAGTCGCACGCCTCTGGCGGCCCCGACGAGCCGATCGGTGAGCCCGCGCACGATCGGCAGGGTCTTGGCCGTGACGTGCAGGCCGACGGGCGTCACGCGGACGAGCAGCGACGCGCTGCGCCCGTGCGCGACGAGCAGAGCGATCTGGGGGTCGGCCGGGCGCCGGCGCGTCCAGCCCGCCGGGTAGGCGATCGAGAACATCTCGCGCCGATCGCGGAAGCCCACGAATTTGCGCGGCGGGCTGGGGGCGGGTCGGGTCGTCGTCCTGCCAGGGGATGCCGGTGACCGCCTCGGCGTCGTCGTCGTCGCTGGGGACGGCGTCGGTGTCGTCCTGGTTGTCGGCGACGGCGACGGCGACGGCACGACGCTGTTCCCGATCACCGCCGCGGTCACGACGGCGGCAAGCGCCGCGACGGCCGCCGCGATCCAGCGCGGACGCGTCATGGCGTCAGCGCCTCGCGTCGGCTAGGACGACGCCCCACGGCGCCAGTCCATGTCGGCCGGGTCGTCCTCGAACCAGGAGGCCGATGCGCCGCGCCGGTCCCGGATGCGCGTGGGCAGGGAGGCGGGCGTCTCGGGCGAACGGCTGCGCTTGGCCTTGAGCTTGCCCTCGAGCAGCGACTCGAGCACGTTGCGGGCGGTGGCGAGATCGCGGTCGATCGACATGACGGCGGGACCGACGGGCTCGGTCTTGTCGATGATCGCCACGACGTCCCGGACGAGCGCGCCCAGCCGGGCGTTGACCTTCCGGAGCACCAGCGCGATCGCGATGAAGAAGGCGACGACGGCGAGCGCGACCAGCGTGGCCAGCACGATGGTGACGATGGCGACGGGGCTCACGCGCCTCTCCCGATCAGAGGATCTCCTCCAGCGCCGCGCCGTAGCGCGTGAGTCCGGCGGTCGTCTGGCTCACGAGGGTCTCCGTGATGGTCAGCTCCTCGACGGCATCGAGGTCGGCCACGATCGCACCGCCGAGCTCGTGGATGCCGTCGACGGTGCGCCTGACGCTCCTCGCCGCCTTCAGCACGCCGAGCAGCAGGAGGACGACGACGGGCACGATCACCACCAGCAGCACGACGTTCCCGATCCACCAGATGACCATCCCCTCCTCCTACCGCCTCGCCACGGTCTCGGCCTTCTCGGCGATCCCGGGCAGCGCCCCGGCGATGACCCGCAGGGGCGCGTTGATCGCCGCGGCGGCGGGCCCGAGCATCCGCAGGTCGCCCTCGATCCCGCCCAGGGCCTGACGGAGGGGACTGAGCGCGCCGGTGATGTTGGCCAGCCGGCGCCGGATCTGCACGAGGGCCACCGCCAGCACCGCCACGAGGGCCACCGCCTCGGCGACGCTGAGGGCGGTGAGCAGGTTGGTGCTCAGGCCGTCTGCTCCGAGAGGTAGGCGCCGTGCATCAGGGCCTCCTCCCTGATCTGCTCGAGCACCGGGCCGGTCGCCACGAGGCCCGGGACGGCGGCGGTATTGGCCGCCACCTCCCCGCCGACCTCCAGCAGGGTGGTGGCGCTCGCCTCGATGTCCTTGAGGTAGCTCAGCAGCAAAACCATCAGCACGCCGACCACGAGCACCACGACGAGCCCCAGCCCCAGGGCGATCTCCCACAGGGTGTGCGTCTGGTCCAGCGCGAGCGGCGTCATGCTCGCGTCAGCGCCCCCCGGGTCGTGCGGGCGGCCGCGAGGATCGCGATCGCCGAGTCGTTGATCTGCGGGACGGCCGGTAGCTCGTCCGTGTATTCGCGGACCATCTCGAGCGTCGGCCCCAGCTCCTGGGCGTGATGCGCGATCCGGGCGGCCACGGTCAGGATCACCGCCACGACGAGCACGACAAGCGCGACCGCGGCGAAGCCGAGCGAGAGCCCGAGGTACCAGGCGAAGTAGTCCGCGAGCACCGCCGCTGACTCCCCGCCGCTAGTTCCCGGCGGACCCGGGCTGACCGGGAGCGCCGGGGTTCAGCATCCCCGGCAGGTCCAGCAGACCCGGGAGCAGATCGGGGAGGTTCAGCAGCGTGGGCGGGGCGGGCGCGGGCACGGGGGCGGGGGCGGGGGCGGGGGCGGGCGATGGGCCTCCGGACGGCGGGCTCGCGGGCGACGGGTTCGGCGCAGCGGGGACGCCGGGACTGGGCGCAGGCGATGAGCCGCTCGACCGCGGCGTCGCGGGAGACGGGCTCGTCGCGGTGGGGCGACTGAGGGCGCGCGCACGCGACGAGCGTGCCGCCGTCTTCGTCCTGGACTGGTTCAGCACGAAGAAAGTCTTGGGGGGGGCGCCCAGCAACCCGAGGACCGTGTTCAGGGTCATTGCGATGCCCGCAGAATTAGGGGCGCCAGACCGGCCAAACAGGTTGAGCACGAAGCTCTTGTCGATCGAGGTCGCGTGCCCGTCGATCGTCCCGAAGCTGCCCGGCGCCCCGACCGCGCCCAGCGTCGCGTTCAGGTCCCTCTCGAGGGGGCGCGCGACGCCCTGTATGACCACGGCGCGGCGGTTGATGCCCGCCACGCGGGGGTCGATGTCCTTCGTGGTGGCGAGGATCGTCCCGGCGCGACTGCGGATCGAGCGGACGCGCCCGTTGATCCTACCCGTGCTGACGTTGATGGACCGGGCGCTGGAGTTGATCCCGCGGGCGCTGGAGTTGATCTCGCGGGCGCTGGAGTTGATCCCGCGGGCGCTGGCGTTGATGGACCGGGCGTTGGCGTTGATGGACCGGACGGTGGCGTTGATCGACTTCGCGTTCCCGTTGATCGCCTTGACGTTCCCGTTGATCGCGTTCGCGTTGCCGCTGATCGTGGAGACGGTCCCGTTGATGGCGCGCGCGGTGCCGTTGATCGTGACCGCGGTCCGGCCGATCGCGTCCGCGTGGACGCGGATCGACTTGGCGGTCTTGTTGATGTCCCGGGCCGCTGCGAGCGTCTGGGTGAGCTTGCCCCTCAGCGGGTCGGCGGCGCTTAGGATGCGCTTCGAGATCCGGCCCGTGCGGGCGGCCAGGGCGATGAGCTTGGTGTTCCCGCGGATGCTCCTGACCTCCGGGGTGATGACGCGGACGACGCTCCCGCGGATGTCCCGCGCCGCGAGCAGCGTGCCCGTGAGCAACAGGACGGCGCCCAGCGCCCACACGATCACTATGACGAGCACCGCGGGAGCGAGCCCGCGCTTTCCGGTGAGCATGGCGCGCATGGTTCAGGCCCTCAGCAGGTCGGTGGGGTTGTTTGCGTCGCAATGAGGCCGACCGCCGCCAGAGCCTGATTGTTTAGCGTCGGCGACTGGCAGATGCTGGTCAGCTGCGTGTTCACGTCGCGCAGGCCGGCGACGATGCCGTCCGCGTCGGTCCTGACCGGCACCAGCACCGAGTTCGCCCGCGCCACGTTGACGGGGATCATTGCGGTGCCGTTGCTGCCCTTGCGCTCGGCGAGGATGAGCCGCCCGTTGATCGTACGCACGAGTCCGCGGATGTCCACCAGCACGGACGAGGTGTTGCGCAACGAGCCCGAGATGCTGCGCAGCGTGCCCGACGTGTTGCGCAGCGAGCCCGACGTGTCCACCAGGGAGCCCGAGGTGTCGCGCAGCGAGCCCGAGATGCTGCGCAGCGTGCCCGACGTGTCCACCAGGGAGCCCGACGTGTTGCGCAGCGAGCCCGACGTGCTCACCAGGGAGCCCGAGGTGTTGGCGACCGATCCCGCGACGTTGACGAGCTTGCCCGAGGTGTCGGAGAGCGATCCGGACGTGTTCCCCAGCGATCCCGAGGTGTTGGCCAGGGAGCCGTCGATCCCGCCCAGGGTCCCGTCGATCGCCCGGAGCGCGCCGAGGATGTCCCCGGCCTGGCCGAAGATCGGCTTCAGGGCGCCGTCGATCTTCGTCAGATTGCCGTTGATTTTCTGGATGTAGGCGGGCAGCGGCTTGGCGTCACCGTTGATGCCGGTGACCGCCGTGTTGGCCCCCTTCAGTCCCGTGTCGATGGACTTCAGGGCACCCACGATGCCCAGCAGGAACCCGATCACCACGATCACCACCAGCAGGGCCACCGTGGCGAAGATCCACGTCCACCTCGTATCGGATGCAGCGCGTTGCATGTCTCCCCCTATGGCCCCGGCCGGCCCTGGCAGTCGCCGTTGTTGCCTTGTGCGCCCTTGACCTCCCGGTCGATGCAGCCGGCCGTGTCCAGGGCGGCCCCGGCTTGGCCGAGGATGTCGCCGGTGTCGGACTTGATGGCCTGCGCGACCGAGATCGTCGTGTCGAGGTTGTTGTTGATGGCCGCCGCGTCGCGGTCGATCAGGATCGCGACGTTGACGATGTCCCCGGCGCTCGACCGAATGCCACTGGCCGAACCGCCGATGCGCTTGGCGGTCCCGTTGATGGTCTTCGCGGTGCCGTTGATGGCTCCGGCGGTGCCGTTGATGGTCTTCGCGGTGCCGTTGATGGTTCCGGCGGTGCCGTTGATGGTTCCGGCGGTGCCGTTGATGGCCTTGGCGCTGCCGTTGATGGCTCCCGCGGTGCCGTTGATGGCCTTGGCGCTGCCGTTGATCGCCACGGCGCTCCCGTTGATGCTCCCGGCGCTCCCGTTGATCGTCAGGGCGCTCCCGTTGATGGCGCCCGCGGTCCCGTTGATCGTCACCGCCTTGCCGTCGATCGAGCGCGCGACGCCGTTGATGCCGCGCGCCTCGCCGACGATCGCGGTCAGCCTGCCTTGCAGCGGGGCCGCGGAGCTGAGGATCGAGAGGGCGAGATCGTTGGTCCGGTTGAGCAGGGTGATCGAATCGGTCGAGTTGTTGATGCCGCGGCCGCTGGTCGCGATGTTCTGGGCCTTGTCGTTGATGCGCTGCGCCACCGAGACGGTGCGGGCGAGCAACACCGCCGCGATCGCGACCGCGATGACGACGAGCGCGAGGATCACCACGTTGGTGAGCACGGTCCTGCCGGCGCCTCGGTCGGAGCCGTTGGACGTGCCGTTGGACGTGCCGTTGGGGCCGGCGGGGCCGGGGCGGCGAGCGCCCCCGCGCCGTCGCTGGGCCAGGACGGACATCAGCGCACCACCCGACGTGGCGACGCCGCTCCGGTGCGCACGCGCATGCTCGCGGCTCTCACGCTTCCCCTCCCGACGCTGGACCTACCGTCTCGTACGGCCAATTTCTCCTGCTCCCCTCCCGAGGCTCCTCAATCCCCGGTCACGGCCCCGAGAGGGCGGCCGTGGCCCGAACTTGTGGGGAGCATAGTAGGACCGGTGGCCGGTGTCCACTGGTTTTCGTACGAACCTCGGAGGGGACATCGGGGCGGCGCGGTTAGAGTGGGGCCCAGAACGAGGAAGGGGACTTGCGCATGTCGAGGACGCAGAGGACGAGTTTCGGGCAGCTGGCGGCGATGGCCCTCGGAGCCGTGTACGTGGTGGTCGGGATCGCGGGCTTTGTGGCCACCGGGTTCGTCGGCTTCGTGACCAACACGAGCGACACGCTCCTCGGCTTCGACATCAACCCGATGCACAATCTCGTGCATCTGGGCATCGGCGCCTACCTGCTCCTCATGTCGCGCTTCAATACCAGCGTCACCGAGGGCGCGCTCATCGGCGTTGGCCTGGTCTACCTCCTCGCCGCGTACCTGGGGTTCACCAATAACCTGCAGATCATCTCGATCAACAGTGGCGTCGCCTTGGAAAACTTCAACCACCTCGTCTCGGGGCTCGCCGCGCTCGGCGCTGGCCTCGCCTCGGGGATCCACACGAGCTCCGTTCGGCAGGCGGAGGCGGGCTGACCGCGGACGGTAGAGCACGGCACCGCTGCAAGCTCAGTCGGCGACGCAGCGAGCGAGCTCGTCGCGCCAGCGCGCGTCTTCGAGATCCTTGCCGATGATCACGATCCGGCTCGTGCGCCGCTCGCCGGCCTCCCATTCGCGCCCCGCGGTCGACTCGACGTAGGTCAGCACGCCGTGGACGATCTGCCGCCGTGGCTCGCCCGCGAGCGCGAGGATCGCCTTGATGCGAAAGAGATCGGGCGCCTTGAGGATGATCAGGCCGCCCAGCCAGACGTCGAACCGCGCGGCATCGAGATCGTCCGTGAGCTCGACGGAGAAGATCTCTACGTCGAGGTGAGCGTGGTCGTGGTCGTGGTCGGCGCCGTCGTGGGCGCCGAACGCGAAGCGGTCGATCAGGAGCATCGGATCGAGCCCCGAGCGGGGGGCGACGATGACCTGTGCGTCCGGGTTCAATGCGCGCACCCGCTCGCGCACGCTCGCGACGGCGTCGTCGTCGGCGACGTCGCTCTTGCTGATAACGACGTGCGTCGCGAGCTGCACCTGCTTGAAGGCCTCGGGGCTGTTGAGGCGATCGAGCTGGTCGAGCGCGTTGAGGGCGTCGACGACGGTGACCAGCGTGTCCAGGCGCAGGACGTGCGCGATGCTCGCCAGCGCGTCGATGACCGGACCGGGATCGGCGAGGCCGCTGGTCTCGAGGATGATGCGGTCCAGCTTCCCCGCCGCGCGGTTGAGACGCACGATCGCGTCGAGCAGGTCGCCCTGGCTCGTGCAGCAGACGCAGCCGTCGGCGATCTCGATGACGTCGTCGCTCGCATCGCCGAGCAGGTCCCCGTCGAGCCCGATGTCGCCGGCCTCGTTGACGACGACCCCGATGCGCTCGGCTCCCGCGCGCGTGGCGACGAGGCGGTTGATGAGCGACGTCTTGCCGGCGCCCAGGAAGCCGGAGACGACGGTGATCGGGATGACGCCATCGGGGGCCGGTCTCGTTTCGCTCACCGCCACACCGTAGGCCAGGTTCGTCGCGCGACGCGGAGCCGGCCCGAGAGTCGCCGTCGCTCGAGTCCTTCTGGTTGCTGTACATGCGCGCGGCCGTGGCGGGCGCGGCCGCGGAGCCAGGGAGACCCGGGCCGCTCGACCCGTGGCGGAGGAACGCGTGTTCGTGCGCCGTCCGCTCGTGGAACTAGGTTTCGCCGGTGGCCCGGAGACCCGCTGATCTTGTCTTGGAACGGAAGGCTCGTGGCGCGTTCTTCACGCCGCCCGCGATCGCGGAGTTCTTGAGCCGCTGGGCGATTCGAACGACCGAGGCACAGGTTCTCGACCCGACCTGCGGAGAAGCCGTGTTCCTGCTCTCCGCAGGCGCACGCCTTCAGACGTTGGGCGCCTCCCCCGAGGCGATCCGCCAACAGCTGACGGGGGTCGACCTCCACCAGCCCTCGCTCGCCGCTTCCGCTGAGTTGCTTCGGGGCCATGGTCACGACGCCCAACTCGTCGAGTCCGACTTCTTCGACCTGCTCACGCCGTCGCAGATGGGCGCGCGGGTCGGCTGGCAGGACGCGGTGATCGGCAACCCTCCGTTCGTGCGCTTCCAGGAGCATCGGGGGGCGGCCCGGCACCGCTCGGCCGCAGCGGCGTTGGCCCAGGGCGTGCGTCTCTCCGGTCTTGCTTCGTCCTGGGCGGCGACGCTGGTCCACGCCTCGGCGTTTCTGAAACCAGACGGGCGGCTCGCGATGGTGCTTCCAATGGAGCTGCTGACCGTCCACTACGCCGAGCCGCTGCGCCGCTGGTTGCGACAACGCTTTGCCGCCGTCAACCTCGTCATGTTCGACGGGCTGCAGTTCCGCGATGCCGAGGAGCAGGTCGTCCTCCTCGTCGCACACGGAACCGGCCCCTGCGATTCCTTCTGCTTGTTCCATGCGAAGGATGCAGACGACCTCGCGCGCCTCCATGCGCTCGACGCCTTCGGCGCGAACCCCGCGGCCGAGGGGAAATGGAGCGACCTCGTCTTGCCGCTCGACGCGCGTCGCCTGTTCAAGAAGGTGGGGCTCGGCAGCATGGCTCGACTCGATCACTACGGAACACCCGAGCTCGGGACCGTCACGGGCGCAAACCACTACTTCGCGCTCTCGGAGCCGACACGTCGCCAGTTCGGCCTGCCCGAGAACCTCCTCGCGAGAATCAGTCCTCCGGGAACACGGCATCTGAAGGGCCTCGCCTTCTCCCGCGGTCAGTGGGAAGAGCTGAAGCTTGCCGGCGAACGCGTGTGGCTGCTGTATCCCCCTCGCGAGGCGAGGTCGACGGCGCTGCGCTCCTACATCGAGTTCGGCGAGAAGCAGGGAATCCCCGATGCGTACAAGTGCACGGTTCGCAGCCCGTGGTGGCGCCCGCCCGCCGTGTCCGTCCCCGATCTGTTCTTCACGTACATGTCTCACCGCTACCCGCGGTTGATCACGAACACGGCGGGGGCGACCCTCGTCAACTCGATGCATGGTGTTCGCCTCAAGAACGGCGCACCTTCCGAAGCAAAGGAAGCGCTTCCGCTCCTTGCGCTCAACTCCGCCTCCATGCTCGGCGCCGAGGTGCTGGGAAGGTCCTACGGCGGGGGCATCCTCAAGATGGAGCCGCGAGAGGCCGCTTCCCTTCCCGTTCCTGCGCCGGACCATCTCCGGGCCGCGTGGGCGATCCTTCGGGGCCGACGAGCGCAGCTCGACGCCGCGCTCCGACGGGGCGAGTGGTGGACGGTCGTCGCCGAGGTGGACCGCGCGCTGCTCAAGGATGTCCTCCAGCTCGAAAACGAGGACGTGACCGCTCTGCGCGATGCCGCGACCCACATGCGCGTCCGGCGCACGCGACAGAGTGAGTCGCATGCCGCAGCCGTTCCGGCCTGACGTCCTCTCGGAGCTCGATCACGTGCTGGCCGCGGCGGACACGGACTCGTCGCCGTGGCGCACGCCGGACGGCTCTGGTGACCCAGACGCACGCGAGTACGTCCCCGACCACCAGACGCTCGAGGACCTCCTGCGCATCCCGATCGAGCAGGGACACGCGTCGTCGCAGCAGTCGGGGCGGGTCGCCAAGTCGCTCGACGCCTACGTCGCACACGAGCTACGCCGAGCCGGGTTTCCGGCCTCGGCCGTCTTCCCTCGGCCTCGCCAGCCCCGCGTCCTCGCCGGCGAGGTGGCCGACCTCGAGGCGGAGGTTCAGACGATGCTGCAGGCCCTCGCGGATCACGAGACACACGGCTCGCGCCTTCGGCCCGCAGCACTCCGTCAAGCCATCAATCGAGTGGCCGGGTCGCTGCCCGGGTCTACCGACGCGAACATCCTCGGGCGCTTCTACGTCAAGCAGGTCGACGTCGTCGTCTCCGACTGGCGACGCGGTCCCGACGTCCTGGTCTCCGGCAAGAGCATGTTCAGCAGCTACCTGAACAACAAGAACAACCGCTACGAGGAGGCGATCGGCGAAGCGACCAACCTCCGCGACCGCTATCCGCTGGCGGCGATGGGCTCGAAGACCCCGCCCCGGCGCTCGCCCTCCCACGATTCTTCGCGGACCTGCTCGACGCGGTCATGAACTCGACGCCTGTCGACGTCCATCCCGAGATTCGGCGCCGGAAGCTTGGGGGCCAGCCGGTCGGCGGCTTCCCACCAGCCGAAGAGTCGGTGCTGCCCGAGCCGTGAACGACGGAGGCAGGCGCGGCCTCCAGTACGCATGGCGGGTGCTCACTCTGCAAGGCTTACCCGATGCGCCGACCCGCGCTCCTCGCCCTCCTGGGCCTCCTCGCGCTCGCCCCAGCGGCGGCGGCCTACCACGTCAACGCGCCCGCTTGGCCGCGCCACCGCATCACCTACGTCAACGGCTATCCCGGCAACCCGCTGGTGGTCGCGCGGGCGGTGCGCGCGTGGAACGCGAGCGGCGCGGCCGTGCGCTTCGTGCGCGCCTCCTCCCCCGCGACGGCGCAGCTCCGGATCCTCGGCTACCGGTCCGGCTGCCAGGGCTTCGCGGTGCGCAGCGGGGCGCGGGCGGTCGTCCGGCTCTCCCGCGGTGGGTGCCGCGGCCCCGACGAGATGGCCCGCGTCGCCGCGCACGAGCTCGGCCACGTGCTCGGCCTCGGTCACGAGGACCGCTTCTGCGCGACCATGAACTCGAAGGACCACGATCGGTGCTCCCTTCCCCGGCATCCCTGGCAGTGGCGCTGCCGTCTGCTCGAGCCCGACGACGTGCGGGGGGCACGCAGGATCTACGGCGGTGTCGACCTGTTCATCGGGTCGCCGTTCTGCGACCGCTTTCCCGCCGTCGGGCCGCCGCGCCGCGTCGCTGCCCGCTTCGACCCGGCACGCGGCATCGTGGTCACCTGGCGGAACGTCGCCGATCCCCACCTCGCCAACCTCTCGGGCGCGGTCGGCGCCACCTGTCCGGTGCGCCGGCCGCTCGACCCGGACTTCGCGCTCCCCGCGGCGGTGATCCCGGGCCGGCCGGGCTCCCTCGTCCTCTCCCCGCCGGGACCAGGGCCGGCCTGCGTCTCGCTGCGGTCCGAGGACGTCTACGGCCGCCTCGGCCCACCGGCGCGCGTGCCGGTCACTGTTCCCGGCGCGCCCCCGTAGCCGATCAGCCGTCGGGGGCGATCCGTAGCCCCTGGGCAACCCGTGGCCGGCCGCCCGCCTCGTAGCGGACGTCGACCTCGTCGTTGCGCTTGTAGGTCCCCACCCCCCAGAAGCCGAGAAACCACCCGCGCTTGCTCGGGCCGCCCTCCTGCACGAGCGGCTCGCGGAAGCGCAGCTCGCCGTCGCGGACATCGAAGTCGCGGCCCGCGGTCTGCAGGACCCCGTTGCGGAAGACCTCGAAGGGTGGGGCGACGTCCGGGGGCAGGGGGACGCGGCGGGACTCCACTTCGGAGCCTGTTGTACCAATCGCGCGCGTCGACGGCGACGAGGGCGGCCGGTCCGCGGCGTAGCCTCGGCACGCGATGTCCGCCGTGGCCTACTCCATCCGGCGCTCGGACCGGGCGCGCCGGGTGCGGGTGTCGGTCGACGCCGAGCGCGGCGTGGAGGTCGTCCTGCCGCGCCGGGCGCCGGAGCGCGCGGCCGCCGAGGCGGTCGCTCAGCTCGAGGGCTGGATCGCCCGCCGCGTCGCCGAGGCCGAGGGCAGCCGGGCGCGCGTGGCCGCACGCGGCGACCGGGTCCCCTACCTCGGCAGCCATCTGCATCTCGTCCCCGAGCCCGGCCGCACACGCGTTACCCGTCGCGGCGACGTGCTCCACGTCCCCGCCCGTGGGCCGCGGCCCGCGCTCGAGCACTGGTACCGCCGCGCCGCGCGCGCCGAGATCGCCCCGCGGCTTGACGTCGCCTGCGCCGCGGTCGGCCGGCCCCACACCGCGTTGACGATCCGCGGCCAGCGCACCCGCTGGGCGAGCTGCTCGGCCTCGGGGGCGATGAGCTTCAACTGGCGCCTGCTCCTCGCGCCCGCTCCCGTCCTCGACTACGTCGTCTGGCACGAGGCCTGCCACCTCGCCCACGCCGACCACTCCCCGCGCTTCTGGGCGTTGGTGGCCGAGCACTGCCCCGACCACCGCGCGCACTCGCTCTGGCTGCGCGCGCACGGCCCCGAGCTGGTGCTCTAGCGCACTGGTCGTGCCGGGCGGCGATCCGCTGATGGCGTCGGGCAAGGACAACGAGGAGTACGTCCACCACCAGCTCCTGGCGGATGGGACGGCGATGCGTGTCGTCGTCAGACGGCGAACGCAGGGTTGGGTTGCGCGGCTCGAGATCGACGGGTCGGAGTCCAACGAGCCGGACAGCCCCTTCTTCGGCACCCAGCAGGAGGACGTCGTCCTCATCGAGGGCGAGGAGCTGGGTGATCGTGGCACCGTCCCTCCTCGTGGCCTCGACATCCTCGTACCACACATGGATGCGAGCGTGGACGAACACGGTTGCCTGGACGCCTGGGGTCTCGCCGTGGCGGGGCGGGCTCCCCTGGGGAGCTCGAGCATCAGCGTCGAAGGAACGGACTGGCGCTTCCGGGTGGACCCGCGGTCCGGGCTGTTCTGCGCGGCGCGCTGGTGGAGGCCGGCGCCTCTCGTTGCCGTACTCGAGGTCAGCACCGACGATCCCGCGGTCGCGCCGTATCGCTTGGAGGACTCTCCCGGCCGCTGGGACGAGATGATCAGGAGGTGATCAGCTCGCGGCGTAGCGCCGCGTAGGCCGACTCTCCGCCGCGCGTCTCCACGAGGCGCTTGTGCACGAGGCCGCGCCACGCCGCGGCCGAGCCGTCGCCGCGGACGTCGACGCCCGCGCTCGTGCGGCCGAGGAGCCCGCCCGGCCCGCGGAGCTCGACCCGCCCGGCCACGAGCTCGGCGGGCGCGAAGGTCCGGTAGCGCAGGTCGATCGCCTCGCGACGCCCCGCCCGCTCGATCTCCCGGCCCTCCGCCTCGAGCGCGGCGAGCGCCGCGTCGCGCTCGGAGAAGCTCTCCCGCCGCACCTTCCCCCCGGTGCGCACGAGGACGGTCCACTTCAGCCCCGCCCCCAGGCGGCGAGCACCGCGACGTTCGTGCCGTTCAGCCCGCTGCCCCCGCCCGGCACGAGCGAGCGCTGGAGTCCCTCGGCGAGGTGGTAGAGGGGGAACACCCGGCCGACGGACTCGAGCCAGTTCGGGAGCAGGGTGACGGAGAGGAAGACCCCCGAGACGAACGACAGCATGACCGCGATGAACGGCGCCGCGCTCGACGCGGCGTCCGCGGAGTTGAAGATCACCGTGGCCGCGAGACCCAGGGTGACCATCGCGGCGGTGCCGAGGGCGACGTAGACGACGAGGGCGAGCACGCCCTCCCCGGGGATCTTCACCCCGAAGGCGATCACCCCGATGGCCAGCAGCAGGACGACCATGAACACGGTGAAGGCCAGCACGCGCAGGACCTGGGCGACCATGAACGTCCAGGTCGGCATCGGGGTGCCGCGCAGGCGCTTGAGCTGTCCGGTCTCGCGCAGGGTCGTCACGGAGATCGCCAGCTGGGTGAAGCCCTGGAGCGCGATCGCGTAGGCGATCATCCCGGCCGTGAAGTAGTGGGTGGTCAGGAAGACCGTCGTCCCCTCCGCCTTGAGGCCCTCGATCATCGTCCACGCCTCGCGCCGCGCGGACGGGTCGAAGCCGGTGGTGGGCTCGTCGAGGAACACCAGGGTTCCCGCCCGCGCGTCGCGCTTCTCCTCCAGGCCGACGAGGTCGACGGTCTCGGAGACCGGGCGGGGGGACGAGTAGAACGCCGAGAAGAGCTTCAGCGTCTCGGTGACGGTGAGCAGCGGGTCGAGCTCGCATTCCTGGAGTACGAGCCCCACCCGCTCGCGCCGGGCGCGGGTGGGACGGGCCGGGTCCGCGCCGAGGACGGAGACCTCGCCGTCGGTGCGCTCCCGGTAGCCCTCGAGGATCTCGATCGTCGTGGTCTTCCCCGCGCCGTTGGGGCCCAGGAAGCCGAAGACCTCACCCGCCGCGACCTCGAAGTCGATGCCGCGGACCACCTCGTGGCCGGCGTAGACCTTGCGCAGCCCGTGCACGGAGACGGCGGCGCAGGCCACCCCGATCAGCCCCGGTCCGCGATCCCCACGTACTCCCGCTCGCGCCCGCCCGTGTAGATCTGCCGCGGCCGGGCGATCTTCTGCTCGGAGTCCTGGACCATCTCGAGCCACTGGGCGATCCAGCCGCTCGTCCTTCCGATCGCGAACATGACCGGGAACATCGTGCTCGGGAGCCGGAGCGCCTCGTAGAGCAGCCCGGAGTAGTAGTCGACGTTCGGGTAGAGCTTGCGCGAGGTGAAGTAGTCGTCGTCCATCGCGCGCTGCTCGAGCTCGACGGCGATCTCGAGCTTCGGGCTCTTGCCCATGACGTACATCACGTCGTCGAGGTGGGACTTGATGATCCGCGCCCGGGGGTCGTAGTTCTTGTAGACCCGGTGGCCGAAGCCCATGAGGCGCTCGTCGCCGCGCTTCACGCCCTCGAGGAAGTCCGGGATGTTCTCCTTCGTGCCCACGCGCTCGAGCATGCGTAGCGCCTGCTCGTTGGCGCCGCCGTGCAGCGGGCCGTAGAGCGCGGCCACGCCGGCGGCGACCGCCGAGTAGGGGTCGACCTGCGTCGAGCCCACGGAGCGAACCGCGCTGGTCGACGCGTTCTGCTCGTGGTCGGCGTGGAGGATGAAGAGGACGTCGAGCGCGCGCTCGAGCCGGGGATCCGGCTCGTACTTCAGCTCGGTCATCTTGTACATCATCGAGAGGAAGTTCCCCGCGTAGGAGAGGTCGTTGTCCGGATAGACGTAGGGCTGCCCCATCGAGTGGCGGAAGGCGAACGCGGCCAGCGTCGGCACCTTGGCCATGAGGCGGATGATCTGGACGTTCCGGTTGGCCGCGTCCTTGACGTCCGCCGCCTCGGGGTAGAAGGTCGAGAGGCCGCCCATGGCCGCGAGCAGCATCCCCATCGGATGTGCGTCGTAGCGGAACCCGTGCATGAAGTCCTTGACGTTCTCATGCACGAGCGTGTGGTTGGTGATCTGGTGGCACCATTCGTCGAGCTGCTGCTTCGTGGGCAGCTCGCCGTAGATGAGGAGGTAGGCGACCTCGATGTAGCTCGCGTGCTCGCAGAGCTGCTCGATGGGGTAGCCGCGGTACTCGAGGACGCCCGCGTCCCCGTCGATGTACGTGATCGCCGACCGGCACGACGCGGTGTTCGTGAAGGCCGGGTCGTAGGCCATCATCCCGAAGTCGTCGTCGTGGACCTTGATCTGGCGCAGGTCCATCGCCTTGACGGTCTCGTCGGTGATGGGCAGCTCGTAGGTGCGCCCGGTCCGGTTGTCCGTGACCGTCAGCGTGTCCTTGGCCGCTCCGGCGACCGCGCCGTCGCCGGAGTCCTGCGTCTGCTCGGTGCCGCTGCTCATCGCGCTCCTTGAGGAAATGGGGGCCTCCGAAGAGCCTTCCCCATGATTGCAGAGGAGTTGGTGCTACGCCGAGACGAGCAGCACGAGGCGCCCCGCACCCTGGCCGCGAGGGAAGTCGGGCCGCGAGAGCCCGAGGGCCGAGAGCACGACCGCCCACACGGCGAGGAGGCCTCCGCCGACGTAGAACGCCGTCTTGGAGGCGGGCTCGACCGCTTGAGCCAGGGGGAGCGCCACGGCGGCATCGTATAGGCATGGCCGGCTGCGTGATCTTCGACTGCCTCGGTCCTCGATGAACCGCGTCCGCGGCCGGCTCGCGACGCTGCGCACGACGGCCGTCCCGATCGCGCAGTGCGCGGGCGCCGCCTCCCTCGCGTGGCTCGTCGCCACCGAAGTCGTCGGACACGCGCGGCCCTTCTTCGCCCCGATCTCGGCGATCATCGCCCTGGGCGTCGGAGTCGGCGGTCGCGGCCGTCGCGCCGTGGAGGTGGCCCTCGGGGTCGCCCTCGGGATCCTGGTCGGCGATCTGCTCATCGCGCTGATCGGCACGGGGACCGCGCAGATCGCGCTCGTCGTCGTGCTCGCGATGAGCGCCGCGGTCGTGCTCGGCGGCGGTGGTCTGGTCATCACCCAGGCCGCGGCCTCCGCCGTCCTCGTCGCCACCCTCCAGCCCGACACGGCCCGCGCGCTGCGCGAGCGTGACCTCGGCGTCGCCGAGCAGGCGCTCCTGAGGGCCCGTGGGCTCAGCGAGGTCTCGGCGCACTTCGACGCGGCGCTCAGCGATGCCGTGGAGACCACGCGCTCGGTTCCGCCGCGCTGGGGCGCGCGTGGTCGTGTGGCCGAGCTCGCGGCGGCCGGCCCGCACGCGCGCGCTCGAGGACACCGCGAACATGTCGGTGAGCGCGATCGTCGCGCAGGTGCGCGCGACGGCGGTCGACCTCCTGCGCGGTCTCGGGGACGACCGGGCGTCCGCGGTCGCCGCCGTCCGC
>JAABUT010000700.1_pt1 | contig 47917 bp, 45 predicted proteins | sample 5559281 | NCBI WGS metagenome assembly JAABUT01 (sample SAMN10711880, study PRJNA513359) | rock metagenome | isolation source: Antarctica rocks | place: Antarctica: Victoria Land, Ricker Hills nord | collected 2016-01-04
CGGCGGCCACAGACCGCCGCCGAGCCGGGCGAGCAACTACTTCCGCGCGCGCACCGCGCGATTTCCAACCTCAAGGCGTGGATGGACGGCACCCACCGCGGCGTCTCCGACCGGCACCTTCCCGTCTACCTCGACGAGTACGTCTTCCGCCACAACCGCCGCCTCACTCCGATGGCCGCCTTCCAGACGCTCCTCGGGCTCGGCGCCGTCCACGAACCCACGACCTACGGCCAGATGACCCGCCGAACCGCCGCCTGACCCGGCTTGGAGCGAACCGGATACGCACCACTCGGCTTGTTCATCTCCGTCGGAGGCTTCTCGCTTCCGGCTCGCCAGGTGGCGGCGGGAATGCCCAGGATGCGCCTCCTCGGCCCGGACGATCTGGTCGAGCTCCTTCTCGACCATTACGCCCATCTGCCTGACGAGGCGAAGAAGCAACTGCCTCTCAGGCGTGTGTGGATGCCAGACCCGCAGACGGCCGAGGAGTAGCGACGGCCGGCGAGGCGAACGCGAAGAAGTCCGATGACGTCCTCGTCGACTCCGTCCTGCTCCGGGGCGCCGTCGAGACCGAGCACCACGAGATCGGCGTCTACGAGAACCTCATTCATCAACGCGCGCGCGATGGGCAACGACCAGGCCGTCGCGCTGCTCGAGGACAATCTCCGTCAGGAGCAGGACACCCTCGAGACGGTCAAGACCGCCCAGGCGAACGTCGCCGCGGTCACCCCGAAGCAGCCCGCCTGACCCACTCCGCCGAGATCGGGCCGCGGCGCTACGCCGCGGCCTGCTCGGCCCAGTCGCGGTACAGGCGCCAGTAGCGCCCGCCGCGATCGAGCAGCTCCTCGTGCGTGCCCTGCTCGACGATCCGGCCGTGCTCGAGCACGACGATCCGGCTCGCCGTGCGGATCGTCGAGAGCCGGTGGGCGATGACGATCGCCGTCCGGCCGGCGAGCAGCCGGCGCATCCCGCGCTCGATGCGCGCCTCCGTATGCACGTCGACGTTCGACGTCGCCTCGTCGAGGATCAGGATGCGCGGGTCGGCCACGAGGGCACGGGCGAAGGCGACGAGCTGGCGCTGGCCGGCCGAGAGCTGCACTCCCCGCTCGCCGACCTGGGTCTCCCAGCCCTCGGGCAGCCCGGCGATGAACTCCTCGGCGCCGACGGCACTCGCCGCCGCGGCGAGCTCCGCGTCGGTCGCGTCCATCCGTCCGAAGGCGATGTTCTCGCGCAGCGTCCCGGAGAACAGGAAGCCCTCCTGCGGGACAACTCCCATCTGCGAGCGCAGCGATTGGGCGGTCACCTCGCGGAGGTCCTGCCCGTCCACCAGCACCCGCCCCTCCGTGGGGTCGTAGAAGCGTGCGACGAGCTTGGCGAACGTGGACTTCCCCGCGCCCGTCGAACCCACGAGCGCGATCGTCTGCCCCGGCGGGACCACCAGGTCGACGTCGCGCAGGGCGTAGGCGTCCGGCGGGGATGGGTGGTGGGAGCCATATCCGAACGAGACGCCCTCGAAGGTGATCTCCCCCCGGACGAGCCCGAGATCCCGCGCCCCGGGCGCATCCTCGAGGTCGGGCTCGGTCTCGAGCAGCTCGAAGATCTTGTCGAGCGCCGCCATCCCCGCCTGGTAGGTCGTGTAGAGCTGCGAGAGCTGCTGGATGGGATCGAAGAAGTTGTTCAGCGCGGCGATGAAGCCGACGATCACGCCGGGCTCGATGCTCCCGTGGATGACCCGCAGGCCGCCGACGACGAGGATGAGCACGGTGGCCAGCGCCGAGAGCAGCTCCACCGCGGGGAAGTACGCCGCGTTCAGGTTGACCGTCCGCATGTTCGCGTCGAGGTTCGCCTCGTTTAGCTCGCGGAAGCGCGCGACGTGGCGCGGCTCCTGCCCGAAGGCGCGCACCACGCGGATCCCCGACAGCGTCTCCTGCAGGTAGGCCGTGATGAGCGCGACCTTCTCGCGCGTGAGCTTGTAGGCCTCCGCGGAGATGAGCCGGAACACGAACGACGCGATCGCCAGTACCGGGATGATCGTCATGGTCAGCGCCGCGAGCTCCCAGTCCAGCACGAAGAGGATCACCACCGTCCCGACGAGGGTCAACGTCGACCCGAACAGCGTGGTGACCCCGTCGGAGACGAGCTGATCGAGCGCCTGCACGTCGTTGGTGAGCCGCGAGAGGATCACCCCCGCCCGGTTGCGCTCGTAGAACGACACGGACAGCGTCTGGAGGTGGGCGAAGAGCCGCAGGCGCAGGTCCTGCAGCGCCCGCTGGCCGACCCACCCGACGAGGTAGGCCTGCGCGTAGGACGCGCCCCAGAGCACGAGCGCGGAGAGCACGAAGCCCACGACGATCCAGTCCAGCGCCCCGAGGTTCCCCGGCACGATGCCCCGGTCGATGGCGAGCTTGGCCAGCGGCGCGGGGGCGAGCGTCGCGGCGGTGGCGGCGACGAGGGCGAGGAGCATCAGCGCCACGCGCCCGCGGTAGGGGCGCAGGAGCACGACGAGGCCACGGAGCCGGCGCCCGCGGCCCGAGGTCTGGCGCAGGGCGGCGCGCCACCCGCCCGGAGTCGCGGTGGCTCCGGCCGCGCCGGCGGCCGTTCCGCGTGTCGCGCCCGGCCTCATCACAGCCCGGCCACCTCGCGCTCGCGCGGCTTCTGGGTGAGGAACACCCGGTCGGGCATGCCCTTCTCCACGATCTCCCGGTAGAGCTCCGAGGCCTCAAGCAGCTCGTCGTGGGTCCCGCGCGCGGTGACGCGGCCGGCCTCGAGGACCACGACCTCGTCGGCCAGCGCGATCGTCGAGAGCCGGTGGGCGACGATAAACGTCGTCCTCCCCGCACCGTCCAGGCCGCTGCGCGAGCCGGTGCCCGCCTCCCGCAGGCCCTCCTTGATGGCCTGCTCGGTCGAGGCGTCCACGGAGGAGGTCGCGTCGTCGAGGATGAGGATCCGCGGGTCGGCCAGCAGGGCCCGCGCGATGGCGAGCCGCTGGCGCTGGCCGCCCGAGAGCGTCAGCCCGCGCTCGCCCACCATCGTGTCGTAGCCGTCGGGAAGCGCCGCGACGAAGCCGGCCGCCTGGGCGCGCCGGGCGGCGGCCTCGACCTCCTCCCGCGAGGCTTCGGGCCGGGCGTAGGCGATGTTCTCGTGGATCGATGCCGAGAAGAGGAACGGATCGTCGGTGACGACGGCGATCTCGGCGCGGAGCTTCGCCGGGTCCACGGAGCGGACGTCGGCGCCGTCGATGAGCACCGCTCCGCGCGGGGCACCGACGTCAGGATGCGAAGCATCCTCGACGTTGGTCGGATCGTAGAGACGCGGGATCAGCGAGACGAGCGCGGACTTGCCCGAGCCCGTCGGGCCCACGAGCGCGACCGTCCGCCCGGCCGCGACGTCGAGGTCGATCCCGTCGAGCGCGGGCCGGGGCGCGCCCGCGAAGCGGAGCTCGACGTCGCGCAGCTCGACGCGGCCCCCACCGGCAGGCAGGGCGGGGGCACCGGCAGGCGCCACGAGCTTCGGGGCGCGGTCGAGCAGCTCGAAGATCCGCGCTCCCGACGCGGTGGCCCGCTGCGCGGAGCCGAGCATGTAGCCCAGCGTCCGCATGGGGGAGATGAGCATGAGCAGGTAGGCGTAGAAGGCGGCGAACTCGCCGAGGGTGAGCGAGCGGTCGATGACCTGGCGGCCGCCCACGAGGAGGATCAGCGCGAGGCCGAGGTTCGGCAGGAAGCCGATGAACGGCGTGTAGAAGGAGCGGATGCGGGTCGCGCGCATCGACTCGTCGAAGACCCGACCGACGGACCGCCCGAACTTCCCCAGTTGCTGGTCTTCCCGGGCGAACGCCTTGACCACGCGGATCCCGCCCACGTTCTCCTCGGCGTCGGCGGTGAGCTCGGCGATCCGCTGCTGCACCTCCTGCAGCGCGGGACGCGAGACGCTGCTGTAGCGCCACGCGATGAGCACGACGAAGGGCACGGGGGAGAGGGCGATCAGCGCCAGGCCGGGCTGCAGGAAGAGCATGGCCACCGCGGCCAGAACGATGGAGAGCACGGATTGCCCGATGAAGATCAGGCCGTAGCCCAGGAAGAAGCGCACGGACTGCAGGTCGACGGTCGCCCGGGACATGAGCTGTCCGGTCTGCTGGCCGTCGAAGAAGCCGAGCTCGAGCTCCTGGAGGTGCTCGTAGAGGCGGTTGCGCAGGTCGAGCTCCACGTCGAGCGACACCCGCCCGGCGACGAGGCGCCGCACGACCGACAGGGCCAGGCGCAGGATCCCGGCGACGGCGACCCCGGCGGCGAGGAGCTTCAGCGCTCCGGCGTCGCTGCGGCGGGAGGCGTCGATCGCCCGCCCGGTGAGGTACGGGATCGCGACGGTGCCCGCGGTGGCCAGCCAGGCGAGGAGGAACGACCACGCGACGCCCCGCCGGTAGGGGCGCAGGAAGCCGAGAAGACGCCAGAACGTTGACACTTCATGAAATGTAGTGACCCCCGGAGCTACCTGAGGAGCCGCGCGCCGGGCCCCGGGCGCACCTCGACCGCCCCCAGCGGCGCGTCCACGCCCGGGGGCAGCAGCGCGAGCACGGAGCCGCCGAACCCGCCGCCCATCATCCGCGCTCCCGCGGCGCCGGCGGCGCGCAGCGCGTCCACCGTGCGCTCGACCGCCGGCGTCGAGGCGTCGTAGAGGTCGCGGAGGCTCGTGTGGGAGGCGCAGAGCAGGGGGCCGAGCGCGGCGAGGTCCTCGCGCTCGAGCGCGGCGACCGCCTCCCCGACGCGCATGTTCGCGGCCAGGAGGTGACGGACCCGGCGGTCGAGCGGGTCGGGCAGGAGCGGGAGATCCTCGACCTGGGCGTCGCGCAGGCTCTCGAGCCCGAGGAGCTCCCGGGCGCGCTCGCACTCCGCGCGGCGCTGGTTGTAGCCCGACGCGGCGAGGTCGTGGGTCTCGCCGGAGTCGAGGACCACGAGACGCCACGGGCCGAGCTCCAGTGCGACGGGCGTGACCGCGAGCCCCCGGAAGTCGATGCGCAGCGCGTGTCCCTCCCGCCCGAGCAGCGACGCGAGCTGGTCAAGCAACCCCGTGTGCGCGCCGACCCACTCGTTCTCCACCCGCGAGCAGAGCTTCGCGAGCGCGACCCGGTCGAAGTCCTCCTCGCCCATGAGCGCGAGCGCAAGGGCGACCGTCAGCGCCGCGGAGGAGGCGAGACCGCCGCCGCGCGGGACGTCCCCGGAGAACTCCACGTCGGCGCCGGAGAGATCATGCCCCGCCGCGCGTAGCTCGGCCACCGTCCCGCGCACGAAGGCCCGCCATCCCCCGGCGGGCTCGATCGCGTCGAGGGCGAACTCGTCCTCCTCGCCGAGATCGACGGCTCGGGCGTGCACGCGGCCGTCCGTGCGCCCGACCGCCTCCGCCCGCACCCCCACGGAGAGCGCGAAGGCCAGCGCGAGCCCGTCGTTGTAGTCCGTGTGCTCGCCGACGAGGTTCACGCGGCCCGGGGCGAAGGCGACCGCCACGGCTCAGCCGGAGAGCTCCACCCGCCCGCGGGCCACGGTCCCGGCGCCGAACGTGACGTCGCCGCGGACCACGAACCGCGCGCAGTCCACCAGCGAGGGCGGGCCCTGCGGGAACCGCTCCTCGAAGGGGCCGAGCAGCGCATAGACCGCAGGATCGAGGTCGACCACGAGCCGGCCGAGCGTCCGCTCCGGCGAGACCCCGACGCGGCCGTCCTCGTCGAGCACGTAGGCGTCCGAGCGCACCGCGAGGAGCTCGTTCGTCGTCTTGACCGGTACGAAGCGCTCCCGGCCGACGCGCACCGGGCGCGCGCCCTCCCACACCGAGATCGCCGCGCCCATGGCCGTCTCGAGCTGGACCACCGGGGTCGAGCCCGGATCGGTCGGGTCGACCGTCTTGCGGTTGACGATCAGCGGCAGGTCGAGGACCTCGCCGTGCGCCGCGAGGGCTTCGAGGTTGAGCCAGATGTTGTTGCAGTGGAAGAAGGGGTGGCGCTCGATGTCCTCGTAGGCGTCGCGATCCGCGTCGGCGACCTGGGCGGTCTCGCGCAGCACGAGCCGGCCGGCGTGGTGCACCAGGTGGCCGCCCTTGCGGTCGGCGGGCGTGCGGCGGCACTGCTCGGAGACGAACGGGATCTCCTCCGCGGCCATCCAGGCGAGGATGCGCGGCTCCACGACGGCGCCGAGGTTGTCGGAGTTCGACAAAAAGGCGTAGCGGTAGCCGGCCGCGAGCAGGGTGTCGAGCGCGCCGGAGGCGCGCAGCGCGGTGTAGACGTCGCCGTGCCCGGGCGGGCACCACTCGAGCCCGGGCTCCCGCGGCCACTCGACGGGGGTCAGGTCGTCAGCGCGGAGCTTGGGCTCCGAGTTCTGGAGGAAGTCCGGTGGGACGTCGGCGGCGATCTCCGGGTGGGCGCGCAGCGCCGCGAGGGAGTCGTCGCGCGTGCGGAACGAGCTCATGAGCACGAGGGGTAGCCGCGCGCCGTGGCGCGCCCGCGCCGCCAGGGTCTGGGCGACGATGAGCTCGAGGAACGAGCGCCCGTCCTTGACCGCGAGCAGCGACTTCGCGCCCGGCAGCCCCATGCTCGTGCCGAGCCCGCCGTTGAGCTTGAGGACGACGAGGCGGTCCAGGGCATCCCCACCGGCCGGCGGAAGGTCCTCGAGCGACGGCAGCTCCGTCACCGGCTCGACCTCCGCCTCTGACAGCAGGCCGGAGTCACCCGCGGCGAGCTTCGCGTAGGCAGCCCGGAAGGCGGCGACCGCCGCGGGGCCCAGCCCCGCGCCGGACATCTTCTCCTCGGCCGCGCGCAGGCCCTCGGCGGACACCTCAGACGTTCGGGGGATAGGCTCCGGCACGTCCGCAAGCCTTACAGACTGTCCGGGTCGGCTCTGGAGGCAGGGACAGCCCCGCTCATTTCCCAGGTAGACGAGGAGAAACGGTGAAGTCAGACTGTCGGCAGCGGGTGCTCGTTGTAGTGGCGCTGGTGGGTGCGACGCTCGCGTCGACGTCCCTCACGGAACCGACGCATGCCGGGCCTCTGACAACCTCGTCGCGCAGAGCGACACTCGCCACGTTCGCCGGAAGGTGGCTCGGACACACACGCAGCCTGAGGATCACACGTAAGGGATACGCCAACGAGTCCATTGGATCCGGCTGCTGCGATCCGGTCATCGACCTCAAGCTGCGACTGTCGCGGCCGCGCGGCACGTCTCGGAACGCCTCGGTCAGCGCCCGGGTGACCGCGGTACGCGTGCATGACAAGCACGCGTTCACGAAGGCGAACCCTGCACCGCACGTCGGAGAAACGCGAGGGCTTCGCCTCAAGCACGGCGTCATCACCGAGCCGCTCACCCACACCAATTACTGCGACAGGGCCGCCGGCCGCAGGGGAACCTGCGGCGTCTGACCTCGGTGCGCCGAGCGCGCCGTCGCCGGTCACCAGCTTGGGCCGACACACCGAACCGCCTCATCCCCCTCAGACGTTCAGCGCGACGTACTTCGTGTTCAGGTACTCCTCGATGCCCTCGTGCCCGCCCTCGCGGCCGAAGCCCGACTGCTTGGTGCCGCCGAACGGCGCCGCGGCGTTGGAGACCATTCCCTGGTTGAGGCCGACCATGCCGACCTCCAGGCGCTCGCAGACCCGGATCGCGCGGTTCAGGTCGCGCGTGTAGACGTAGGCGACGAGGCCGTACTCCGTGTCGTTCGCCGCGGCGATCGCGTCGTCCTCGGAGCCGAAGGAGAACACCGGCGCGACCGGCCCGAAGATCTCCTCCGAGCGCAGCTCGGCGTCGGTCGGCACCCCCCCGAGCACGGTGGGCTCGTAGAAGTAGCCCGCGCCGTCGCGGGCCCGGCCGCCCACGAGCACCTCGGCCCCCTTCGCGGCGGCGTCCTCCACGAGCGCGGCGACCTTGCCGCGCTGGTCGTCGTCGATGAGCGGCCCGACGTCGATCCCGTCCTCGACCCCGCGGCCCAGCCTCAGCCCCGACATCTGCTCCGCGAGCTTCGCGGTGAACTCGTCCTGCCGGGACTCGGAGACGTGGAAGCGGTTGGCCGACGTGCACGCCTCCCCGACGTTGCGCATCTTGGCAATCATCGCCCCGGCCACCGCCGCGTCGACGTCCGCGTCGTCGAACACGAGGAACGGCGCGTTGCCGCCGAGCTCCATGGAGACCTTGAGCACCTGCTCGGCCGCCTGCCCGATGAGCTTCCTACCGACCTCGGTCGAGCCCGTGAACGTGAGCTTGCGCAGCCGTGGGTCGGAGATGAGCGGCCCGGTGGTCTGCGACGAGGACGACGCGGTGAAGACGTTGAGCACCCCGTCGGGCAGGCCGGCCTCCTGGAGGATCCGCGCGAGTGCGAGCATCGACAGCGGCGTCTGCTGGGCGGGCTTGAGGACCATCGTGCATCCCGCCGCGAGCGCGGGCCCGATCTTCCGCGTCCCCATCGCCATCGGGAAGTTCCACGGGGTGATCGCCAGGCACGGCCCGATGGCCTGCTTCATGGTGAGCACGCGGCCCTGGCCCGTCCCGTTCGTCGCCCAGCGCCCCTCGATCCGCACCGCCTCCTCGGAGAACCAGCGGAAGAACTCGGCGGCGTAGGCGATCTCGGCCCTGGACTCCGCGACGGTCTTGCCCATCTCGAGGGTCATGAGCAGGGCGAGCTCGTCCGTGCGCCGCACGATCGTCTCCCACGCGCGGCGCAGGATCTCACCGCGCTCGCGCGGGGGGTGCTCGGCCCACTCGCCCTGGGCGGCGACCGCGGCGTCGAGGGCCGCGCGCGCGTCGTCCTCCGAGGCGTCGGCGACCTCGCACAGCGCCTCGCCGGTGGACGGGTCCTCGACCGCGAGGATCGCCCCGCTCGCGGCGCCGCGCCACTCGCCGCCGATGAAGAGGAGCTTGTCGACGGCGTCGACGACCTGCTGTTCTGAGGCGGCGGAGATGGTGCTCATGGCACCGAAGCTACCCCGCCTCCGGCACCCCTAGGCTCGGCGGTCATGTCCGCGATCAGTCCCCGCGTCGCGCCCTTCGCCGCCGTCCTCGCGCTCGCCCTCGTCCTCGCCGGCTGCGGTGGCTCCGAGCCCCTGTCCAAGCAGGAGTACCGCAAGCAGTTCAACGCCATCGGCAAGCGGTTCCTCACCCAGGTCGGAAGCCTCCAGACCCGTTTGTCGGGCACGAAGGACCCGGCGAAGCGGGGCGCGGCGCTCGACGGGGCGAAGGCGGCGTTCTCGAAGCGCGCCGATCGGTTGGACAAGATCGAGCCGCCCAAGGCGATCGCGGCCGCCCAGCAGACGTTCGTGGGCAAGCTCCGCATGATCGCGTCCGACCTCGGGAAGGTCAAGCAGGCGCTGGCTTCCAAGCGCCAGAACAAGATCCAGGCGGCCGCCCTGAAGCTCCAGAGCGACGGCAGCGCCGCCAAGCAGGCGGGCAGCCGTATCGACAACTTCGTGAAGTGAGGAAGCACTCACCGTTTTCCCGTAGGTCCATCGTGGTCGGCCTTGCCGCGGGCGTGCTCTTCGGGGCGTCGGGGTGCGGCGGAGACAAGGCGCCGTCCCCGCCGGCCCCGCGGTCCGCGCCGGCAGCCGGGAGCGACAACGCGAGCACTGGCTCCGGCGGCTCTCAGCCCCTGTCCAAGCAGGAGTACGGCAAGCAGGTCATCGTCATCGGCAAGCAGTTCCTCATCCAGTTCCAGAGCCTCCGGAGCCTGTCGGCCATCAGGGACCTGGACCAGCGGGCCGCGGCGCTCGGTGAGAGGACCCCGGAGCTCGCCAAGCTCGTCGATCGGTTGGAGACGATCGTGCCGCCCACCGCGATCGCGGCCACCCACCAGAAGTACGTGAGCAAGCTCCGGGAGGTCCTATCCGACCTCGAGGCGCTCAAGCAGGGGCTGACCGCCAGGAGCCGGAACCAGATCCAGGCGGCCGCCCGGGAGCTCAAGAGCGACGCCAACGACGTCGAGCAGGTGGGAAACCGGATCGACGCGTTCCTGGGCGACACGGCGAGCAGCGGCTCCAGGGGCTCTGAGCCGCTGTCCAGGCAGGAGTACGGCAAGCAGGTCACTATCGTCGGCAAGCAGTTCGTCGCTCGGTTCCAGGGCCTCCGGACCGTTTCCGCCATCAGGGACCCGGAACGGCGGGCCGCGGCGCTCGGCGAGTCGACCACGGGGTTCTCCTCGCTCGCCGATCGGCTCGAGACGATCGTGCCGCCCCCGGCGATCGCGGGCGCCCACCGCGAGCTCGTGGGCAAGCTCCGCGAGATCGTATCCGACCTCGAGGCGCTCAAGCAGGGGCTGACCGCCAGGAGCCAGGACCAGATCCAGGCGGCCGCCCGGGAGTACAAGCGCGACGCCCACGGATTCCAGCAGGTGGCGCGCCGGATCGACGCCTTTTTGAAGTAGGAGGGCCCCTGGCTACGCGGTGACGGCGGGGGAGGAGGCGGGCTCGAGCGCGAGCGTGAGCACCTCGTCGACCGTCATCACCGGGTGGAACGTGAGCTTCTCGCGCACCTCGGCGGGCACGTCGTCGAGGTCCCCCCGGTTGCGCTCGGGCATGATCACCTCCGTGATCCCCGCCGCGTGGGCGGCGAGCACCTTCTGCTTGAGCCCCCCGATGGGCAGGACGCGGCCCTGGAGGGTCACCTCGCCCGTCATCGCCACCGTGTGCTTGACCGGGCGGCCGGCGAGCAGCGAGGAGAGCGCGGTGACCATCGTGATCCCGGCGCTCGGCCCGTCCTTGGGGATCGCGCCCGCCGGGACATGGACGTGGTACTCGGCCGCGGCGAAGCGGTCGGGGTCGATCCCGAGCTCCTCGGCGTGGCCGCGCACGTAGGACAGCGCGATCCGCGCCGACTCCTTCATGACGTCACCGAGCTGGCCGGTGAGGACGAGGTCGCCCTTCCCGGCCATCTCGGTCGCCTCGATGAAGAGCACGTCGCCGCCCGCGCCCGTGACCGAGAGGCCGGTGGCCACGCCGGGCACCGCGGTGCGGATGGCCGCCTCCTGGAAGAACTTCTGACGCCCCAGCGCATCCCGGACGACTTCGAGGTCGATCTCCACCGGGGCACCGACCTTCTCGGACGCGATCCGCGTGGCCGTCTTGCGCAGCACGGTCCCCAGCTCGCGCTCGAGGTTGCGCACGCCGGCCTCGCGCGTGTACTCCGTGACGACGGAGCGGACCACCTCGTCGGCGATCGTCACCTCGTCCTCGCGCAGGCCGTTGCGCTCGCGCTGGCGCGGCCACAGGTAGCCACGGGCGATCGCGACCTTCTCCTCGACCGTGTAGCCGTCGAAGGAGATGACCTCCATCCGGTCGAGCAGGGGGCCGGGGATCGTGTCCGTCACGTTCGCGGTGGCGATGAACATCACCCCCGAGAGGTCGAGCTCGAGGTCGAGGTAGTGGTCGCGGAACGAGTGGTTCTGCGCGGGGTCGAGGACCTCGAGCAGGGCCGCCGAAGGGTCGCCGCGCCAGTCGGCGCCGACCTTGTCGACCTCGTCGAGCATGATCACCGGGTTCATCGTCCCCGCGTCGCGCAGGGCGCGGACCAGGCGACCCGGGAGCGCGCCGATGTACGTGCGCCGGTGGCCGCGGATCTCGGCCTCGTCGCGCACGCCGCCGAGCGACATGCGGACGAACTCGCGGCCGGTGGCCCGGGCGATCGACTCGCCGATGGAGGTCTTGCCCGTGCCGGGGGGACCGATGAGGGTGAGGATCGCGCCGGTGGGGGAGTTTCGCCGTCCGGTCGCCGGAACCGGCGACCTACCGGCGATGTCACCGCTCGGAACCGGCGACCTTCCGGCGACGTCACCCAGACCTCTCTCCACGCGCAGCTTTTTCACCGCGATGTACTCCACGATGCGGTCCTTGACGTCGTCCAGCCCGGCGTGGTCGGCGTCGAGCACCTCCCGGGCGTGCACCGGGTCGAGCTGCTCGTCGGAGCGCTCGGACCACGGCAGGGACACGAGCCAGTCGAGGTAGGTGCGGATCATCGAGGACTCGCCGCTCTGCTCGCCCATGCGCTCGAAGCGCGCGAGCTCCTTCTCGGCCTGCTCCCGGGCGTCGTCGGGCATGCCCGCCTCGTCGATCTTGCGCCGGTACTCGTCGGCGATCGACGCGTCGTCCTCGCCGAGCTCCTTGCGGATCGAATCCATCTGCTTGCGCAGGAAGTACTCGCGCTGCTGGGACTCGGCCCCGGACTGCACGTCGTCGCGGATGCGCTTGCGGACCTGCATCTCCGCGAGGCGCTCGCGCTGGAAGCGCAGGGCGAGCTCGAGGCGCTCGGTCACGTCGAGGAGCTCGATGAGCTCCACCTTCTGCTCGAAGGTGAGATCGGGGGAGTAGCCCGAGGTGTCGGCCAGGGCGCCGGGCTCCGTGATGGAGCGGACGAAGGCCGAGACGCGGCCGTCGTCGCCACGGAGGTCGAGGAGCTCCTCGACCACCGCGCGATACTCGCGCTCCAGGTCGCGGGTCTTCCCATCCACGGGGACGTCGTCGGGCGACTCCTCGATGTCGACCCACAGGCGGCCGTGGGGGTCGGGCTGGGCGCCGCCCACGATCTTGCCGCGGTGCAGGCCCTGCAGGGTCACCGCCTTCACGCCGCCGGGAAGGCGGATGGTCTCGCCGGCCTCGGCCACCGTGCCCACGGAGGCGAAGTCGGACTCGTGTCGGGGGACGAGGAGGACGCGCTCCTCGCCCGCGGTATCGATCGCGAGCGGGAGCGACATGTTGGGGAAGACGACGGTGTCGTCGAGCGGGATGAGGAGGAGGCGTGCGCTAATCATTCGTGAGTGAGCCTAGCAGACGCAGATCTTGATGCCCGCCTCCGAGCAAGTGGGACAATGTCCCGCTGGTACGATTCCGACCCGATGCCGGGGCTCACCGCGACGACCGACGCCACGCCCGACGGGCCGCGGGTGCGCCTCGCGGGCGAACTCGACATCGCCACCGCGCCGCAGGCCGACGAGGAGCTGCGCCACGCCGAGTCGGGCGGTCCCGAGCGGCTGACGCTCGACCTCTCCCGCCTCTCCTTCATGGACTCGACCGGGCTGCGGCTCGTCGTCGCCGCCGAGCAGCGCGCGCAGGAGTCCGGCTGGCAGCTCTACGTCACGCGCGGCCCCGAGGCCGTCCAGCGCGTCTTCGAGCTCACCGGCGTGGACGAGCGGCTGCGCTTCGTCGAGTAGGAGCATGTGTCGCACCCTCGTCCTCGTCCTCTGCGTCGCCGCCATCCTGGTCGCGGGCTGCGGTGGCGGTGCCGCGCCCGACCCGCCGCAGGTGGGGATCCTCGGTGGCTCCGGCCATGCGAGGACAGGTGCCCCCACCCGGGTCCGGCGCACGTTCGATCCGGTTCCCTCCCTGCTGCGCTGCCTGCGCGACAGCGGGGTCCGCGGGGCGCGGCGGATCAACGAGGAGGTCCTGATCGGGCCCGTCGCCCAGGGGCTGCGCATCCGCTTCCTCGCCACGGGCGGCGTGACCGAGACCGCCCAGCTCGCGGGCCGCGCGGAGGGCGCCGAGATCCTCGGGCGCGCGCTGCTCTACCCCGGCACCGCCCCGGACCGGATCCTCAAGTCCGTCGAGGACTGCGCGGCGGACGCCGGGCTCAAGGAATGACCGCCCCGCCGGGTACTCTTGCCCGCAGTCGCGCTGAAGAGGGTGCCCGCTCGCCCGTGGAGTCTGCCCACCGCGGCAATCCTCCTGCTCTGCATGAACATCTTCGCCTCACGCCGCCTGCTCCCACTCCAGATCGCGCTCTGGGTGCTGCCGCTCGCGGGCGTCGTGTGGTGGGCCTCCCAGCAGGACGCGCCCACCCTGCCCGACAGCGCCGCGGGCGGCTTCGAGCTCCTCGCCGCGCTCGGCGTCTACGCCGTGGCGACCCTCGCCCGGGCCGAGCGCTGGCACGCGATCCTCCTCGCCGAGGGCATCCCCGCCAAGCGGGCCGACACCCACGCCCTCGTACCCATCGGCTACATGGGCAACAACGCCCTGCCCGCGCGCTCGGGGGAGCTCCTGCGCGTGTTCCTCCTGAAATCCCGCGTGCCCGAGAGCTCCAAGCGGACCATTCTCGGCACCGTGCTCGTGGAGCGGGTGCTCGACGCGATCACCCTCGGCGCCCTCCTGCTCGTCGTCGCCTGGAGCCTGGTCGGGCAGCTCCGCCTCCCGAGCTCGCCCATCCTGCTCGCGGCGATCGGGGTCGTCCTCGTGCTCGGCGTGATCGTCACCATCCTGCTCGTGCGCCGCGAGCACCTCTGGCGGCGCTTCGTCGACACGATCAAGCCCGTCCTGAAGCCCCTGCGCCACGTGGGCACGCGCCGGGGCGCGGTGCTGCTGCTCGGCTCCGTGGCGATCTGGATCCTCGAGGCGACGGTCTACCAGCTCGTGGGGGAGGCCGTGGACATCCATCTCGGCCTCCACGGCGCGCTGGCCGTGGTGGCGTTCACGAACCTCGCCACCCTCGTGCCCGCCGCCCCGGGCTACGTCGGGACCTACGACGCCGCGGTGCTCGTGGCCGTCAAGGCGACCACGACGATCACGAACAAGCTCGCCTTCTCGTACCTGATCCTGCTGCGCTTCGTCCTGTTCGTGCCGATCACGGTGGTGGGGCTCGTCCTGCTCTTCGTCCGCTACGGCGGCCTCTCGCGGCTGCGCGCCGCGCGCGCCGAGGCCCCGGCGTAGTGGCCCACCGGTGAGCACCGCGGTCGCCCCGCGTCCGCGGCTCCGGCTGCGGGCCCCCGCCATCCCCGAGGTCTCGCCCCGCCGTCGCCGGGTCCTCGCCGTCCTCGCATTCGCGCTCCTCGTGGCCGTCTCCGCGTTCCTGCGCTCGCGCGCGCTCGGGACCTCGTTCTGGATCGACGAGGGGCTGTCGGTGGGCATCGCCTCGCATCCGTTCGCCTCCATCCCGGGCGTGCTCGCCCAGGACGGCTCGCCGCCGCTGTACTACATGATGCTCAACGTGTGGATGTCGGTGTTCGGGACCTCCGAGTCCGCGACCCATGCGCTGTCGCTCCTCGCCGCGCTGCTGTGCATCCCCGTCGGCTTCTGGTCGGCCCGGTCGATCTTCGGCGTGCGGGCGGGCTGGGTGGCCGCGTTCCTCTGTGCGCTGAATCCCTTCCTGACCGCCTACGGCCAGGAGACGCGGATGTACGCGCTGCTGGGGCTCGAGGGGCTCATCGCCTCCACGCTCCTCGTGCACGTGTTCGTCCTCCGGCAACGGCGCTGGCAGCTCCCCGCGCTGCCCATCACGCTCGCCGCCCTGCTCTACACGCACGGGTGGGGGATCTTCTTCGACGCGGGCGCGGTCGTGGTCGTCCTCTACCTCATCTTCCGGGTCGCGCCCGAGGAGGAGCGGCGCGAGCTCATCCGCGACGGCCTCATCGCCTTTGGGGGGGCGGCGATCCTCTTCCTCCCGTGGGTGCCGACCGTCCTCCAGCAGGCGGGCAAGACCGCCGCGCCGTGGGCGAAGTCGCCGCGGTTCGGCGCGCCCATCCAGATCTCGCGCGGGCTGATGGGCGGCGACCGCTCGGCGATCGTGCTCCTGCTCGTGGGCGGGGCGGGGATCGCCGGGATCCTCGGGCGGCGCATCCTCACCGGTCCCCGGGAGCGGCCGGCGGCGCTCTTCCTCCTCACGAGCGCCGCGGCCACGCTGGCGATCGCCTGGCTCGTCTCCCAGATTCAGCCGGCCTGGACGACCCGCTACTTCGGCGTCGTCCTCGGCGCCCTCACGGTCCTCGCCGCCGCCGGCATCGCGCGTACGGGTCGGCTCGGGCTCTGCGCCCTGCTCGCGATCACGTTCTTCTGGGCCAACCCCAAGCAGTTCGCCGGCTATCAGAAGTCCGACCTCCAGGACATCGCGGTCGACCTCCAGCGCGCGAACGCGATGAAGCCCGGGGACATCGTGATCTCGGCCCAGCCCGAGCAGGTCCCGGCGCTGGCCTACTACTTCGGGCCCGAGGCGCGCTACGCGTCACCCGACCGCCGCGGCACCTGGAAGGACCCCTACGTCATGGACTGGCGCGAGGCGCTGAAGCGCATGCAGAGGACCTCGAGCGCCCCGGCCGTCGCGGACCTCGTTGCTAGCCTGCGCCCCGGTCAGCGGGTCCTGCTCGTCCGTCCCTTCACCGAGGGGAAGGACAACTGGGAGGCCCCGTGGACCCGGCTCGTGCGCCGGCGCTCGGCGCAGTGGGGCCAGCTCCTCGCCTCGGATCCGTCGCTACGCAAGGTGGGCACGGCGCCGGGCATCTACCGGGGGGCCACGACCGTGGGCAACTCCGCGGTCCTGTACCGGAAGCTGGGCTGATCGCGACGCGAAGGGACTGACACCGAGATGGCTGAGAAGTTCACGAAGGACCGGCCCGTGGTCGTGCTCGGCGGTGGCCCCGCCGGCCTCACGGCCGGTTACCTGCTCGCCAAGCGCCAGGTGCCGGTCATCGTCCTCGAGAGCCAGGACCAGCTCGGCGGGCTGGCGCGGACGGAGGTCCGGGATGGCTTCCGCTTCGATCTCGGCGGCCATCGGTTCTTCACGAAGGCCAAGGAGGTGGAGGCCCTGTGGGACGAGATCATGGCCCAGGCCTCCGAGGAGGCGGGCGAGGAGCAGTGGCTCCTGCGCCCCCGCCAGTCGCGGATCTACTGGAACAAGAAGTTCCTCGAGTATCCGCTGCAGGGCATGGACGTGATCCAGAAGCTCGGGCCCGTCGAGCTCACACGCGCGTTCACGTCCTATCTGTGGGCGAAGATCAAGCCCAAGGGGCGCGAGGACACCCTCGACCAGTGGGTCACGAACCGCTTCGGCAAGCGGCTGTTCGAGCTCTTCTTCAAGTCCTACACCGAGAAGGTGTGGGGCGTCCCGACGTCCGAGGTGCGCGCCGAGTGGGCCGCCCAGCGCATCAAGAACCTCTCGTTCTTCTCCGCCGCCAAGGCCGCGTTCTTCGGCGACAAGGACCAGAAGCACACGTCGCTCATCGACCGCTTCAAGTACCCGCGCTTCGGTCCGGGCCAGATGTGGGAGACGATGGCGTCCTACATCACGCGCATGGGCGGCGAGGTGCGCATGAACGCCCCGGTGACCCGCCTGCACATCGAGGACGGCGCGGTGACGGGGATCGTGGCCGGAGGCGAGACGCTCACCCCCGGCGCCGTCATCTCCTCGCTGCCCCTGCGCACCACGGTCGGGCTCGCCGCCCCGCCCGCGGCGCCCGAGATCCAGACGGCGGCGAAGGGCGTGCGCTACCGCGACTTCCTCACGGTCTCGCTCATCATCGACGGGAAGGACCTGTTCCCCGACAACTGGATCTACATCCACGAGCCCGACGTGCGCGTGGGGCGCATCCAGAACTTCCGCTCCTGGTCGCCGGACATGGTGCCCGACCCGACGAAGGCCTCGGTCGGCCTCGAGTTCTTCTGCTTCGAGGGCGACGACCTCTGGGAGATGGCCGACGAGGACCTCGTCGAGCTCGGCAAGAAGGAGCTGAGCATGCTCGGGCTGGCGCGGCCCGAGCAGGTCGAGCGCGGCTTCGTCGTCCGCGTCCACAAGGCCTACCCGATGTACGACCCCGACTATGCCGAGCGGGTGATGACGATCCGCGGCTGGCTCGGGGGGATCGGCAACCTCACCCAGGTCGGGCGCAACGGGCTGCACCGCTACAACAACTCCGATCACTCCATGCTCACGTCGATGCGGGCCGTGGAGAACCTCCTGGACGACGCCGGCCACGACATCTGGGCGGTCAACGTCGAGTCCGTGTATCACGAGGAGCACCAGGAGTCCGAGCAGCCCTACGTGACCGCGCCGGAGACAAAGGCGCAGGAGAAGCCCCTTGCCCAGGAGGTCTGAGTCCGAGGAGGTCCACGACGTCCTCGTGCCCGAGGACTTCCCCATCGGGACGGCGGACGCGGACACGCCGGAGGCGCGCGCGCACCGGATCGCCCCGCCCGATCCCTCGGGTGGGCAGGACACGCCCCACGACATCCTGGTGCCCGAGGAGTTCCCCATCGGTACCGCCGACGCGCCGCCGTCCCCGCCCGAGGACGACGGCGGGCGCCCCTTCGTCGCCGCGGGCCTCGCCGCGCTGGGCGGGGCGATCGCCGCGCTCGTGCTGCGCCGCCGGCGCTCGTAGCTAGATCTCCAGCCGGGTGTCCTCGAGGTCGAGCTCGATGCGGTGCATGACCTCGTCCGGGATGAAGCCCTCGTTGCACAGCTCGACGATGCGCCGGCGCTGGGCCCTCGAGCACCTCGCGCTGCAGGCGCTGGTAGGACCGCGAGCGGTCCTCGTACCCGCCGTCGTCCCCGTCGTCGAAGCAGGCGGCGAAGCGCCGGCGACGGTACTCCAGCAGCCCGCGCAGCCGCTCGGCGGTCTCGTCGCGGACCCATTCCTCGGCCACGAGCTCGTCCACGCGGGCGATCGCCGCCTCGGCCGCCTTCATCCGCGCCTTGTTCTCCTGGCGCTCGCCCTTGCCGTCGTCCTGGACGGCGAGCAGGCGGATGACGAGCGGGAGCGTGAGGCCCTGCGCGACGAGCGTGACGAGGATCGTGGCGAACGCGCAGAAGACGATGAGGTCGCGGCCCGGGAAGGGCGTGCCGGCGTCCGTCGACAACGGGATCGCCAGCGCGGCCGCCAGGGAGACCGCCCCGCGCATCCCCATCCAGGACAGGACGGCCGGGTACTGCCACGGCGGGTGCGGGTCGTGCGCGCGGACGCGGCGGAAGAGCGCGCGGGGGAGGTAGGTGAACGGGGGGATCCACACGATGCGGGTGGCCACGACCACCAGCGCGACGAGCAGCCCCTGGCCCACGAGGGTGAGGTCGGCGTGGGCCGCCACCGTCGGGAGCTGGAGCCCGACGAGGATGAACAGCCCGCAGTTGACGACGAAGACGAAGACCTCCCACGCGGGGTAGAGCTGCAGGCGCGTGCTCGGCGTGGTGAGCTCGGGGGCGCGCCAGCCGAGCCACAGCCCCGCGGACACGGCGGCGAGGACGTCGGAGACCCCGAGCGCCTCGGCGGGCACGCAGGCGATCCTCCTCGTCCTCGGCGGGCTGGTCCTCGGGCTCGTAGGGCACGCGGACGACCTGGGCAAGCACGACGAGCGCGCCGAAGGCGGCCAGCAGCGCGGCGACCACGACCTCGGTGTGCGGGGCGACGTCCACGCCCCCGATTCTCCCATCCCACCTAGCGTGGATGGGTGTGGGTCGCTACCGCCGCATCCTCGCCGTGCCCGACGTGCGGCTGCTCCTGGCCACCACGGTGGTCGGGCGGCTGCCGATCGGCATCAACGCGCTCGCGCTGGTGCTCTTCCTGCGCGAGCGCACGGGCTCCTTCGCGGTGGCCGGCGCGGTGGCGGGTGCGGTGGCCCTCGGCACGGGGCTCGGCGCGCCGGTGGCGGGCCGCTGGATCGACCGCCGCGGCGAGCGGGTCCTGCTACCCCTCGCCGTCGGGCACGGCCTGGGGCTGCTGGCCCTGCTCGGGCTCGGCGCGCTCCGCGCGCCCGCCGGGGCGCTCGTGGGCTGCGGCGTGGCGACGGGGATCGCGCTCCCGCCGCTGGCGGCCGTCCTGCGGGCGCAATGGCCGGCGCTGCTGGCCTCGGCGCCCGAGCTCCTCGGCAGCGCCTACGCGCTCGAGGCCGTGCTCATCGAAGTCATCTTCGTCGGCGGGCCGCTGCTCACCGGTGCGCTCGTCGCCCTGGTGGACCCGGCGGCGGCGCTCGTGGTGTCGGCGGTCGCGGTCGTGGGCGGGACCGCCGCGTTCCTCGCCGTGCTGCCCGCGCGGGCCCGGGTGACCCCCGCGGCACCCGGCGCGCCGAAGCCGCCGTGGGCCGGGGCGCTCGCCGCGCCGGGCATCCGGACGCTGGTTCTCGCCATGGCGCCGGTCGGGTTCGCCTTCGGGGCCGTCGAGGTCGCCCTCCCTGCCTTCGCGGACGCACAGGGCGCCAGGCCGTGGGCGGGGGTGCTCATCGCGGTGTGGTCGTGCGGGTCGGCGGTCGGGGGCCTCGTCTACGGAGTCCTGCCGCGGCGGGTGCCGCTCGCCCGGATGCATCTGTGGATCGCCGGGATCCTGCCCCTCGGGTTCTTGCCGCTGGCCCTCCCCGGGTCGGTCTGGCTCATGGCGCTCCTCGTCATTCCCGCCGGGGTCTGCATCGCGCCGCTCATCGCGTCGCGCAACGAGCTCGCCGGGGCGGTGGCGCCCGCCGGGGCGGAGACCGAGGCCTACACGTGGCCGCTGACCGCACTGATCTCCGGCATCGCGCTCGGGGCGGCGGTGGCCGGGGCGCTCGCCGACGGGCCCGGGTGGCAGGCCCCGATGCTCGCGGCGGCGGGGGCGGCGGCCATCGGAGGGATCGTCACCGTCCTCCGGCGGGGCACGCTGCCCGCCTCGTAGGAGCTAGCGAAAGCGCCGGGCGAGCGGTCGGGAGAGTGCGAGGAGCGCCACGACGCCGAGGACCGCTACCCAGAGGAGCGGGTCGTCGGCGCGGAACTCCTCGAGCCGGGTCCCGAGCAGCGCGACGAAGGCCGTGAGCGGGGCCGCCCCCACCGCGGTCGTCCACGTGAAGCGGCCGAGGGGGACGCGCGTGGCCCCGCAGGCGAAGGATGCGAGCGAGAACGGCACGAGCGGGATGAGGCGGGCAGCGAGCAGAGCCCCGACGCCGCCCCGGGCCACGAGCCGCTCGGCGGCCTCGAGGCGCCGCGGCCCGGCGACCCGCAGCAGGAGCGGGCGGCCCGCCGTGCGGGCCAGCGCGTACGCGGCGAGCCCGGAGAGCGTCCACGCCGCGATCATGAGGGCGGTACCGGCCGCCCAGCCGAACGCGAAGCCCGCCGCCGCGTTGGGCAGCTCGGTGGGGAAGGGGATCAGCACGTGGACGAGGGTCAGGCCCACGAGGAGCAGGGCGGCGCGGGCGCCGAGGTCGTCGGTCTGGTCGCGCAGGGCGCGGGTGTCGCCGTGCAGCGCGGCGGAGACGGCGTCGCGCACCGGGGCGAGCGCGAGCAGGCCGCCGACGAGGACGAGAGCGAGCACCAGCGCGAGCACGGCCTCGCGGCGGCCGTGAGGCCTCACGCCGGAACGGGCGCGCGCCAGGCCCGCAGCGGGGCGAGATCCGGCGTGAGCCAGGAGGCGAGTCGGGTAGCCGGGGAGGGCAACGATCCAAGGAGAGCACATGGCTGGAGAGCTCCAGGGCAAGAAGGTCGCGATCCTCGCCGCCGACGGTGTGGAGCAGGTCGAGTACGAGAAGCCGCGCGAGGCGGTCGAGAACGCCGGAGCTTCTGTCGAGCTGGTGTCGCTCGGGACGGGCGAGATCCAGGCGATGAACCACGACATCGAGCAGGGGGACAAGCTCGCGGTGGACAAGGCCGTGGCCGACGCCTCCCCTGATGACTACGAGGCGCTCATCCTCCCGGGCGGGTGCGTCAACCCGGACAACCTCCGCCAGGACCCCGATGCGATCGCCTTCGTGCAGGAGTTCTTCAAGAGCGGAAAGCCGGTGGGCGCGATCTGCCACGCCCCCTGGACGCTCGTGGAGGCCGACCTCGTGCGCGGCCGGACGCTGACCTCGTACCCGAGCATCCGCACCGACATCCGCAACGCGGGCGGCAACGTGGTCGACGAGGAGGTCGTGGTCGATCAGGGCCTCGTGACCAGCCGCAACCCCGACGACCTCCCCGCGTTCTGCGCGAAGATCGTCGAGGAGTTCGCCGAGGGCGCGCACGCCGTAGCCCCGGCGGGCGCGACGGCATGAGGGCGCTCACCTATCACGGCAAGCGCGACGTCCGCGTCGACACCGTCCCCGATCCCACCATCCAGAAGCCCGACGACGCCATCGTCCGCATCACCACGACCGGGCTATGCGGGTCCGATCTGCACCTCTACGAGATCCTCGGCCCGTTCCTCGGCGAGGGGGACATCCTCGGCCACGAGCCGATGGGGATCGTCGAGGAGGTGGGCCCCGAGGTCACCAACCTCAAGGCCGGTGACCGGGTGGTCATCCCCTTCAACGTCTCCTGCCAGCAGTGCTGGATGTGCGAGCAGGGCCTGAACTCCCAGTGCGAGACCTCCCAGGTCCGCGACCAGGGCATGGGCGCCTCGCTGTTCGGCTTCACGAAGCTCTACGGGCAGGTGCCGGGCGGGCAGGCCGAGTTCCTGCGCGTCCCCTTCGGCAACACGCTGCCGATCAAGGTCCCCGAGGGCCCGCCCGACGACCGCTTCGTCTACCTCTCCGACGTCCTGCCCACCTCCTGGCAGGCGGTCGAGTACGCGGACATTCCCGACGGGGGCTCCGTCGTGGTCATGGGCCTGGGGCCCATCGGCGACATGTCCTCGCGGATCGCCAAGCACAAGGGCTACCGCGTCATCGCCGTGGATCTCGTCGACGAGCGCCTCCAGCGCGCGCGCGCCAACGGCATCGAGGTGCTCGACCTGCGCGAGCACGAGAAGGACCTCGCCGAGGTCATCCGCGAGATGACCGACGGCCGCGGACCCGACGCGGTCATCGAGTCGGTGGGAATGGAGGCCCACGGGGCGCCGGGGGCGAAGCTCGCCCAGCAGATCACCGGCCTCCTGCCCGACGCCGTCGCCCGGCCGTTCATGCAGAAGGCGGGGATCGACCGCCTGCACGCGCTGTACCTGTCCATCGACATCGTCCGGCGCGGCGGGACCATCTCGATCATCGGGGTCTACGGCGGCATGGCCGACCCGCTGCCGATGCTCACGCTGTTCGACAAGCAGATCCAGCTGCGGATGGGGCAGGCGAACGTCTGGCGCTGGGTGCCGGAGATCCTCCCGCTGCTGCAGGACGGCGACCCGCTGGGGACGGACTCCTTCGCCACCCACCGGGTCTCGCTGGAGGCGGCGCCCGCCGCCTACCAGATGTTCCAGAAGAAGCAGGACGGCGCCGTAAAGGTGGTCTTCCAGCCGTGAGCCTCCGTCCGCACATCGTCGAGGGGGTGCACCAGGTCACCGACTCCTTCACGCACTGGTTCATCCTCGAGGAGGACGGGCGCCTGACGATCGTCGACGCCGGAGTGCCGTCGTCCTGGGACTCGCTCCAGAGCGCGCTCGGGCAGCTCGGCCGGCGGGCGACGGACGTCGAGGCGCTCGTGCTGACGCATGCGCACTTCGACCATGTCGGGTTCGCGGAGCGGGCCCGGCGCGAGCTGGAGATCCCGGTCTACGTCCACGAGGACGACGCACCGCTCACGAAGCATCCCTGGCGCTACGACCACGAGCGCCCGCGGGCCTACTACCTGGCCACGCAACCCAAGGCGCTGCCGATCGTCGCGACGTTCCTGCGCCATCGCGCGTTCTGGCCCGCGCCGATCCAGGAGGTCACCCGCTACGGCGACGACGCCGGCGTGCTGCCCGTGCCCGGCCACCCGCGGGTCGTCCCGTGCCCCGGCCACACCCTCGGCCACTGCGCGCTGCATCTTCCCGACCGCGACGTCCTGCTGGCGGGCGACGCGTTCGTGACCCTCGATCCCTACACCGGGAAGACCGGGCCCCGGCTCGTGGCGCGGGGGGCGACGGTGGACTCCGAGCGCAACGCACGCACGCTCGACGCCCTGGTGGAGACCGGGGCCCGGACCGTCCTGACCGGCCACGGGGAGCCGTGGACCGGAGGGGTGGAGGCGGGGGTCGCGCAGGCCCGCGCCGCCGGCGCCGCCTGAGCCGGAGGTCGCCCGTGGCGCTACACCCGCACTTCCCGCATACCGACGGCGACGACGTCGAGATCCGGCCGCAGTTCGCGCGCGCGGGGGAGACGAGCGCCCTGCCGCGTGACCGGATCCCCGACGGCGAGCTGGCGCCCGACATCGCCTACCAGGTCGTGCACGACGAGCTCATGCTCGACGGCAACGCCCGGCTGAACCTCGCCACGTTCGTGACCACCTGGATGGAGCCCCAGGCCCGTGCCCTCATGGACGAGTGCCTGGACAAGAACATGATCGACAAGGACGAGTACCCGCAGACCGCGGAGCTCGAGGCGCGCTGCGTGAACATGCTCGCCGCCCTGTGGAACGCGGAGGGCAGCGGCGAGGCCACCGGGTGCTCGACCACGGGATCGAGCGAGGCGTGCATGCTCGGGGGGATGGCCCTGAAGTGGCGCTGGCGGGAGCGCCGCCGCGCCGCGGGTCTGTCCAGCGACCGCCCGAACCTCGTGATGGGTGCGAACGTCCAGGTCTGCTGGGAGAAGTTCTGCCGCTACTGGGACGTGGAGCCGCGCTGCGTGCCGGTGAGCGCCGACGCGCCGCGCCTCACCGCGGAGGGCGCGGCGGCGCACTGCGACGAGAACACGATCGGCGTGGTGGCGATCCTCGGGTCGACGTTCGACGGCTCGTATGAGCCGGTGGCGGAGATCGCCGCGGCGCTCGACCGCCTGCAGGCCGAATCGGGGCACGACGTCCCCCTTCACGTGGACGCCGCCTCGGGCGGCTTCGTCGCGCCGTTCCTCGATGCGGACCTCGAGTGGGACTTCCGGTTGCCGCGCGTCCAGTCGATCAACGCGTCCGGGCACAAGTACGGCCTGGTCTACCCCGGCGTGGGGTGGGTCGTGTGGCGCGACCACGACGCGCTACCGCAGGATCTCGTATTCACGGTCGACTACCTGGGCGGGCAGATGCCGACGTTCGCCCTGAACTTCTCCCGGCCCGGGGCGCAGGTCGTCGCCCAGTACTACACGCTGATCCGCCTCGGGCGGGAGGGCTACGCCCGGGTGCAGCAGGCCTCGCGCGACACGGCGCGCTGGCTCTCGGGGGAGATCGCCGCGCTCGGGCCCTACGCCCTGCTCTCCGAGGGCGGTGAGCTGCCGGTCTTCGCGTTCCGGCTCGCGGACGGTGGCGGGGACTACAGCGTCTACGACGTCTCGGAGCTCCTGCGCGCGCGCGGGTGGATCGTTCCCGCCTACCGGATGCCCCCGGCGATCGAGGACATGGCCGTCCTGCGCGTCTGCGTGCGCAACGGGTTCTCCCGGGACCTGGCGGGACTGCTGCTCGCGGATCTCCGGCACGCGACGGAGCGGCTGGAGCGCCACGGGCCGCTCGCCCCGCCGGACGAGGAGCGGCGCGCGTCGTTCCATCACTGAGCTGCGGAGCCGCCCCAGTCCACCAGCGCGGCTCCCCAGGTCAGGCCCGCTCCGAAGGCCACGAGCAGCACGCGGCTTCCCGGCGCCAGACGTCCCGTCGCCGCCGCCTCGGTCAGGGCGATGGGCAGCGAGGCGGCGGAGGTGTTTCCGGTCTCCGCGATCGCGTCGAGCATCCGCTCGGCAGGCAGTCCCAGCCGCTCCCGGATGCCGGCGATGATGCGGGCGTTGGCCTGATGGGGCACGACGAGGTCGACCTCGTCGAGGGTGATCTGCGCCCGGCGGCACGCTTCGCGGGCCGCCTCGGTCATCTCGTCTACGGCGCGGCGGAACGTCGCGTGCCCGTCCATGCGCAGCACGCCACCGAGCGGACAGACGATGTGCTCGGCGGCGTCCCCGTCGCTGCCTAGCACGACGGGGCCGACGCCCCCGTCGCCGGCGCCGAGCACGACCGCGCCGGCGCCGTCGCCGAAGAGCGGCGCGGTTCCGCGGTCGGTCTCGTCGACGACCCGGGACATGATCTCGACGCCCACGACGAGGGCGCACGATGCCCGCCCCGTCTCCAGGAGCGCCGCGGCGGTCCCCAGGGCCGAGAGCCAACCGCTGCAGGCCGCGCCCACGTCGAAGGCGCCGGCGTTGGGGGCGCCCAGGGCGGCGGCGACGAGCGGCGCCACCTGCGGCGTGGCGAAGTCCGGTGTCATGGTGGCGACGATGACCAGGTCGAGCTGCTCCGCCGCCGCGCCGGCGTCGTCGAGCGCGGCCCGGCCTGCCTCAGCCGCCAAGGAGACGCAGCTGTCCTCCGGCCCCGCCCGGCGCCGGGCCTGGATCCCCGTGCGACGCTGGATCCACGCGGCGTCCACCCCGATCCTGGCGGCCACCTCCTCGCTGGGGACACTCCGCTGCGGCAGGGCACTCCCGAGGCCGAGGACCGCGGCAAGCCCCGTGGGTCTCGGAGCGCGCGGGTCGACGGCGAGCTCGACGGACGCTGCGGTCATACGGGGGACGAGGCGGGAGGGGCCGTCAGGGCGGAGACCTGCATGCGCTGGGAGCGGTGCACGGTTTGAGTATTGCCGCGATCCGAGGCGCGTCGTTGCGGGACTTCGCGCAGGTTGCAGGGCTGTATCTTGTGCACTTCTGATAAGACAAACCGGCTTCAGCGGCGCAGGCACCCTGCCCGACCAACCATCTCGACCGGCCTCGACCGGACGCCGTGAGCGCCCGAAGGGGTCCGCTGGCCCCGACGCGGCACCGCGGTCAACGCGCGGGTCTGTCTCGCGGAGTCGTGCGCTCGGCGCCGGTCGCCGTCCGGTTCACGCCGGTCTCGTACGCGAACATCACCGCTTGGACGCGGTCGCGCAGGTCGAGCTTCCTCAGGACCCGCTTGACGTGGGTCCTGATCGTCGATTCCTCGACCACGAGCACTGCGGCGATCTCGCGGTTGGCGAGGCCGCGAGCGATCAGCTCGAGCACCTCGCGCTCGCGCGGCGTGAGCTCGTCGAGCCTGGCCTGGTCGGCGAGCGCGGGCGTCGGCTGCTGGGCCATGCGGTCGATCACGCGCCGGGTGACCGACGGCGAGAGCAGCGAGTCGCCGGCGGCGATCGTGTGCACGGCGGCGAGCAGCTCCTCGGGTCGTGTCCGCTTGAGCAGGAAGCCCGAGGCGCCGGCGCGCAGGGCGCCGAAGATGTAGTCGTCCTGCTCGAAGGTGGTGAGGATCAGGACCCGCGTGGCGGGGGCCGTGCCCGCCAGCTCGCGGGTGGCCGCGATCCCGTCGAGGTCGGGCATGCGGACGTCCATCAGCACCACGTCGGGCGCGAGGCGTTGTGCTCGCTCGACCGCCTCACGCCCGGTCGCGGCCTCGCCGACGATGTCGATCCCCGGGTCCGCGGACAGGAGCTCTGCAAGTCCGGCCCGCATGAGGTCGTCGTCGTCGGCGATCAGCACCCGCGTCACGCGCGGTGCCCTGTATAGGGAAGCTGAGCACGGAGGCGAAAGGCGCCATCGACGCGCTGGGCATCGAGGCTGCCGCCGAGCAGGGTCGCGCGCTCGCGCATGCCGACAAGCCCGTGCCCGCCGCTCGACCGGGAGCGCCCGTTGGCCGGCACGGGGTTGGCCACCGTCAGCTCGAGGCCGGTCTCGCCGAACGCGAGCTCGATCCGGGCGCTGCTCGTTCCGTGACGGGCGGCGTTGGTCAGCGCCTCCTGGAGGATCCGGTAGGCGGCCTGATCGACCGGGGCGCCAAGCGGTCGCGGTGCCCCCGCGGTCCCGACGGTCACGTCAAGCCCCGCCGAGGCGTGGCGCTCCACCAGCGTGTCGAGCGAGGTGAGCCCCGGCGGGGCCTCGACGCCGTCGCGTGGCGTGCGCCGGTCGCGGAGGGTGCCGACGATGTCGTCGATCTCGCCGGCGGTCTGGCGTGCCACCTGCTCGATCGCCTCCAAGGCGAGGCGTGAGCGCTGGGGATCCTCGTCGTGGCGCAGCCGGGCGGCGCCGGCGCGGACGGCGATCACGCTGATCGCGTGGCCGGCCGAGTCGTGCAGGTCGCGGGCGATCCGGGCGCGCTCCTCGGCGACGGCGAGGCGGCGCTCGTGCTCTGACTCGCGCTCGGCGCGCAGAGCGCGCTGTTCCAGCTCGGTGATGTGCTCGCGCCGCAGGCGGGTGCGCTCGCCCGCGAACCATGCCACTGCCCACGCAAGACCCGTGTGGAGAAGCTCGTTGCCGGGGAAGGCGGCCTCGGCCGCGGCGGTCGCGGCGAGATAGGCGACGAAGAACGCGACCATGACGGCGGTGGTGCGCCGGGTCCACGGATCGGTGTCGTCCCGGCTCGCCGCGAGCAGGTAGAGCGCGGCGGTCGGGCCGAGCGGGATGCCGACCGAGTAGCCCAGGGCGGCCGCCAGCGTGCTCGCCGCGGCGGTCAGGGCGAAGACTCCGAACGGGGCGCGGCGCCACGCGACGAGCGGCACCGTCGCGCACGCGGCGAGCGTGCCGCTGAGCAGGTCCAGCTCCGACGCGGAGCGCGGGGCGTGGATGCCGCCGTGGAAGAGCAGTGCGCACGAACCGCCCAGCGTGGCGGCGGCGATCACGACATCGACCACCGGCCCCGATCCCGGCCCGGCCACGAAGAGCCGGTGCGCGCTGGTCGTCGACGGCACGACGCCCGGAGCGTACCCGCGGCGGGGACGGCCGCGAGTCCCCCTGGCGGGTGATCCGCGTGGACCGGATGGGGAGGCCGAAGCTCCTCTCCGGGGGCGTTTCGCGCAGGGCCTGGGCCCCGTAGCTTGCGACGAACATGGCCGAGCCGCCCCGCCACCCCGACACCGACCTGCTTCCCGACGCGGGCGCCGAGCGGGAATCCGCGACCGGCACGCCGTGGGGCACGTACGTGTTCGTGGTGGTCGCGATCGTCGTGGTCCTGGCGTTCGTGCTCCTGCACCTCACCGGCGTCGTCGGCCCCGGTTCGCACTAGATGATCGAGGCGACCGGCCTCAGCAAGCGCTACGGCGCCACCCTGGCGGTCGACGACCTGTCGTTCACCGTGCCGCCGGGTCAGGTGACCGGGTTCCTGGGCCCGAACGGGTCGGGCAAGTCGACGACGATGCGCATGATCCTCGGCCTCGACGCGCCGAGCGCCGGGTCGGTGACCGTCAACGGGAAGCCGTACGCCGAGTACCGCCGCCCGCTCTTCGAGGTCGGCGCGCTGCTGGACGCCAAGGCGATGCACGGCGGGCGCAGCGCCTACCACCACCTGCGCTGCCTGGCGCTCAGCAACGGGATCGGACGCGCCCGGGTCGCGCAGGTCCTCGACCAGGTCGGGCTGCGCGGCGTCGCCCGCAAGCGCGCGGGAGGCTTCTCGCTGGGCATGGGACAGCGCCTGGGCATCGCCGCCGCACTGCTCGGCGATCCCAAGGTTCTGATGTTCGACGAGCCGGTCAACGGGCTCGATCCCGAGGGCGTCCTGTGGATCCGCAACCTCGTCAAGTCGCTCGCCGCCGAGGGCCGCACCGTCTTTCTCTCCAGCCACCTGATGAGTGAGATGTCGATCACCGCCGACCGCCTGATCATCATCGGCCGCGGCCGCCTGATCGCCGAGACCAGCGTCGAGGACTTCCTCGAGTGCGGCTCGGGCAGCTTCGTGCGCGTCCGCTCGCCGCAGGGCGACGCGCTGGCGAGCCTGCTGGAGGCACGGGGCGTCACGGTCGTCCGTCAGGCGGACGACACGCTCAGGATCACCGGCGCCACGAGTGACGCCGTGGGCGAGCTCGCCCGGGCGAACGGGGTGACGCTGCGGGAGCTCTCGGCGCACCAGGCGTCGCTCGAGGAGACGTTCATGGAGCTCACCCGGGATTCGGTCGACTACCACGCGGCCGCGGGCGCCGAGCTCGCCCCGGCGGAGAGCTGAGGCCGGTCATGGAAGCCATCGCCGTCCCGCCGACCCCCTACCGTGCACTGCCGGGCTTCGTCGACATCCTGCGCTCGGAGCTCTGCAAGCTCCGCACGGTCCGCTCGACCTACTGGACGCTCTTCGCCGCGGTGGTGTTCAACGTCGTGCTGGCGGCGCTCCTGGCGATCTTCATCCCCGGGCACCTCAGCGCCCACGACAAGGCGACCTTCGATTCGACCCGGGTCAGCCTCGGCGGCATCCACCTGTCGCAGATCGCCTTCGGCGTGCTGGGCGTGCTCGTCATCACCAGCGAATACACCACGGGCATGATCCGCGCCACCGTCAGCGCCGTGCCGCGGCGTCGTCTGATGCTCGCGGCGAAGGTGATCGTGTTCACCGTGACCGCACTCGTCGTCGGGATCGTCTCGAGCTTCGTGGCCTACTTCGTCTTTCAGGCGTTTCTCTCCGACCAGAGCCTGCGGTCCTCCATCAGCGATCCGGGGGTGGCCCGGGCGCTGATCGGAGGCGGCCTGTTCCTGACGGTGCTCGGATTGCTCGGCCTGGGCCTCGGCGCCATCATCCGCGCCAGCGCCGGCTCGATCGCCGCGGTCTTCGGCCTGCTCTTCGTGCCCCAGATCCTCGTGCAGCTCCTGCCGGCGTCCTGGAAGGCCACGATCGGCCCGTACGTCCCGATGCAGGCCGGCTCCTCGATCTTCTCCGTGCGTCCCGAAACGGACGCGCTCGGACCGTGGGCCGGGTTCGGCGTGTTCTGCCTCTACGCCGCGATCGCGCTCGGGGTCGCCTTCCTCCTGATCAACCGCCGCGACGCGTAGGCAGTGAGACTCTCATCCAAGCGCAAGTTCCGTATCGCCGCACTCGCGGAGGCGACGAGCTTTCTCGCGCTGCTGGCGGCGACGTACGTCAAGTACGGTCAAGACCAGCCGATCGGTGTGGAGATCCTCGGACCGATCCATGGCGTGTTGTTCATCGCCTACGTGCTGCTCGCGCTCGGCCTGGGGCAGCGGGCCGCGTGGCAGCCACGCACCGCGGCGCTCGTGCTGCTCGGCGCGGTCCTGCCCTTCGGTGGCTACGTCGTCGACCGCTGGCTCGCGCGCCGCCCGATCGCTTCCTCGGGTTGACCAGACCACGTCGCAGCCGGAGCGAACCCCGAACAGAACGAAACTCCCGGAGGTGGTCGCGTGACGCAGCACATGATCCGCTACACGGTCAAGCCTGATCAGGCCGCGCACAACGAGGAGCTCGTCCGGGCTGTGTTCGACGAGCTGCAGCGCGTACAGCCCGTCGGACTTCGCTACGCCGCGTTCAAGCTCGACGACGGCGTCAGCTTCATCCATCTCATCGGGAGGGACACGGAGCACGGGCACGGCCCGGTGCCGCAGCTCCAGGCGCTCAAGGCGTTCCATGCCGGCATCCGCGAGCGGTGCGGCGAAGCCCCGATCCGAACGGAGCTCTCAGAGATCGGCTCGTTCGGTCTTTACGGCCCGTGAGGAACATCGGTACGAAGAGTCCCGATAGGGACGTTGGTGCGAGCTCCCGGCGCCGTCCTTGTGGGACCCTGGGGCTGCACGACGTCGGCGATCGGCGCGATCTGCGGCAGCTCATCCTCGGCGGGGCTCGCCGCGACGGACCCTTGCCCCGCGCCCACCGGACGGCAACGGACGACTCGAGCTGGTGAAGTTCCACTCGCCGTCACACCAGGGCGACAACAGGCACGCGCCGGCGCTAGCCAGTCGGGTCGGCGCGACGCCGCGGTGATCGCCTTATCGAGCTCGGCCTGGTCGGCGTCGTCGCCCGGCCAGGCCTCAGAGCTTGTGCGCCTCTGTCACCATGCCGGCATGTTGACGCTCGCGGTCAGGGATGAGACGACGGCAGGCGAGACCCTCGCCAAAATGGAGCTCCAACTCGAGGCCGAGACGGTCACGGCGGCTGAGCTCATCCGGGCGCGAGTGCATCAGGAGGTTCGAGCGCACAACGCCAGCGCAACGCAGTCCCCGTTCCGCGGGCTGGTGCGGCCGATCTGGGACCAGCTCACCAGACCCACGCAGACCACGGCGCAACTGGTGGACGCTGACGCCCAGACGGCCGTCGCGCTCCGAGCCTTCGAGCGCGGCCGCGTCCTGCTGCTCGTCGACGACAAGCAGGTCACCGAACTCAACGAGACGGTGACCCTGACGAGCGCGAGCAGCGTGTCATTCCTCAAGCTGGTGCCGCTTGTCGGCGGCTGAGTCCCGCAGCGCACCGATGGTCGACCTCGCCGACGTCGCGCTGCCCCATGCCCTGCCGGTCGATCCCGCGGTGTTCGACGCGACGGTCGGCGAGATCCGCAAGGACCTGCGAGCGCTCAGCAGCGAGCGCTACACGCCGTTGATGAGCTGGGTTGCGCAGATGTCGCCCGACCAGCTTCCCCAGGCAGTGCTCACGCTGCGTCACTTGGAGGTGCGTGTCCCGCTCGACGACTGGGAGGGCCCCTTATCGCTGGCGTTGGTCGGCGCGGTCCAGGAGCTCCTCGACCGCGACACCGAAAGCGTCTGGACAGACGAGCAGATGGTCGCGCTGCTCGACCTTGACCTCTACGACGCGCAGCGCAATGCCGACTACTACGCCGAGTTCAGGGGCGAGGTGAAGGTCGCCGGAGCCTATTTTCACGGTCGCTATGAGGCGCTTTGTCGCCTCGCAGCGCGCAGTGGACTCAGCGACGGCGTGCGCGAGCGCATGCGTCACACCAGGGCGGCCATGCTCACCTTCGACATCGGCAAGGACGACCGGGAAATGGCCCGCAAGCTCGGGCTGCTCTCCGGTGAGATCGTCGACGACCCGTCGCTGGGACCGCTGGACTCGCCGTGGGCGCAGGCGATGCGCGACACCGCCGACGAACGCGCCGACCGCGTCGGGGCAGACGTCGCTGAGGCCGTGCTGCGGCTGGCCCGCTCGGCGCGCGGGAAGCGCCCGTCGGCGACGTTCGCCAAGGCGGCGACTGCGCTCGTCGACGCGCACGGCGCCGCTGGCGTCGGCGTCTTGGTCGGCGACATGCTGTCGGCGGCTGCGGCCATCCCGGGCAACGCCCGTCGCGGCGCGGCGCCAGCGGACGTGGGGGACACGCTGCGCGGCCTGGCGTGGCTGGCCGGGGTCGCTGGCGGCGACGCGGCGGTTCGCGGCCTCGGTGCGATCGGCGTCGCCGGCTGGCGCAAGGTCACCGGGACCGGCCCCTTCTGTCGCAAGGCGGCCGACGCCGCCATCGAGACCCTCGCTGACCTTCCCGGCGGCGCGGGTGCCGCGCAGCTTGGCCGCATCCGCGTCATGGTCAAGCAGCCCACGGCGACGGCGGCTGTCGAGTCCGCGATGGACCGGGTCGCGGCGGCGCTCGGCGTCAGCCGAGACGCGCTCGATGAACTCACCGTCCCCGACTTCGGTCTTGCAGACGGCGCCCGTGAGGACCAAATCGGCGACTATCGGGCACGGCTCAGCTTCAACGAACGGCTACAGCCGCAGCTAACCTTCTCCAAGGGCGACCGCGCGCTGAAGTCGGTGCCCGCCGCGCTGCGCAGCACGCACAAGGCCGAGGTCGCCGACCTGCGCGCCGAGCTCAAGGATCTCCAGGCCATCGCCTCCGCGCAGAAGCTCCGGCTCGAACGGGTGCTGATGCTGGACCGCAGATGGGCCTACGGCGACTGGAACGCCCGTTATTGGGGCCACGGGCTGCTCGCGCCCATCGCCCGCAAGCTCATCTGGACCATCGACGGGACTGCAGCGCTGCTGCTTGGCGATACCTGGGTCACCAGCGACGGACAGCCCCTGCCGCAGCAACCCGCGCCCCAGACGCCCGTCGGGCTATGGCACCCGGTTCAGGCTGCGGCTCATGAGGTCGCGACGTGGCGCAGGCTGTTGGAGGACCGTCGCATTCGGCAGCCGTTCAAGCAAGCCCACCGCGAGGTCTACCTGCTCACCGACGCGGAGCGCGAGACCGGCATCTACTCCAACCGGTTCGCCGGCCATATCGTCAAGCAGCATCAGCTCGCCGCCCTCGCTCGCGACCGCGCCTGGACCTACGCCCTACAAGGCGCGTGGGACACCAGCGACGAGGTCACCGAACTGGACCTTCCGGTCGTCGGCCTGAGCGCGAGGTTGTTCGTCGACCGGCCGTGGGACGCCGCCGCGGACATCGAGGCGCTCACCGTCGACAGCGGCGTCTTTCGCTGGGTCGTCACCGACCAGGTGCGCTTCCTCCGGCACGCTGAGCCGGAGGGCGAGGTGCGAGACGACGACAGCATCGACTGGGAGCGCGGAGCCGACGCAGGTGCGTGGCTCGCCGACGGTCGCCGACCCACCGCCCGGTTGACCGAGGTTCCGACACGGGTGCTCTCCGAAGTGATGCGCGACGTGGACCTGTTCGTGGGCGTCGCGAGCATCGGCAACGACCCCGCCTGGACCGACCGCGGCGAGGCCCGCCAGTTTGACGACTATTGGCACACCTACGCCTTCGGCGACCTCGGCGAGCAGGGGAAGGGCCGCCATGACGTCCTCAGCCGGTTGCTGCCGAAGCTGGGCATCGCCGACCGCTGCGAGTTGGACGACCGCTTCCTGCGCGTCAGCGGCGACCGACGCACCTACAAAATCCACCTCGGGTCCACCAACATCCTCATGGAACCCAACGACGCATACCTGTGCATCGTCTCACCGGGCAGCGGCGCCGACGACGTCTTTCTGCCGTTCGAGGGCGACCGCAGCCTGGCCATCATTCTGTCGAAGGCGTTCCTGCTCGCCGACGACAGCCGCATAACCGACGAGACCGTCCTCAGCCAGCTGCGGTTGTAAGCCGACGAAGCTTCTCGCCCGCAGCCACGGTCGTGTCTACGCGACGGCGGGTGCGCCGTGCGACGAGCGACCATCTGGTCGGCACGGTGTAGAACGTCGGTCGAGCGACACCTGCGGTTATGGCAACTGGTCTGTAGAACGACGGTCGAATGACACCGGCCGGCGTCGGATGCTGCGGCACGCTTCAGCACCGCGCCCCACAAGCGGATCTGCCTGCGGGACGCAGCTGGTATGCCGGTGGAGGTTTCGGCCTGCGGAACGGGGCGCGGGGGACTGTCTGGGACCTGCCGCGCTCGGCTGCGAGGTCCGAGCACCCCACAGCTCGGCGATCTGGCCCTTGTTGATTCGAAGTAGCTCGAAGAGTTCCCCGACCCGTCATAGAGGCGCGAGCGGATAGCGACGCGATCGCCCTCGGCGATCACGTCGAGCACCTCTGTGCGCAGGTCGGGAGCGCCGGCGCGCATGGCCGCCCATCTCTCCTTGACAGAGATCCGTCGGACGCCGATACCATCCTGCTGAGCGAGGCGATCACGATGGAGACCACATACACCGCGGCAGGCACTCCCATCCTGGACATGAACCAGGGCGAGTACCACGACTTCCTGGAGCGTGAGGTTCGCACTCGCATCGGCCTGTCGCTCGATGAGTTCGTTCGTCAGGTCAACGCCGGTGAGATCGACTGGGACCATCCGGAGGCGTTCTCGCTGGCTGGGTTCGTTGGTGTCGGCGAAGGCGGTCTCGTTCAGTCCGCCTCCCGAAACGGCCATCGCCAGCCCACGTAACGTCGCGCAGGGCTTCGCCGACCACCTGAACGCCGTGCTCAACAGCACGGTGTCCGACGCCCGGCTGAGCGTGCTCTCGCGACCGTACTCGGCGACGCGGTTTCTCGTCGCGTGCGTTCAGGACGCCCGCCCGGTCCCGTTGGCGCTACACGGCAGCGCACTGCGACTTTACGTCGAGCACGAGGTCGATGCCAGCGAGGACACGGCCCACACCGCCTCGTACCGCTACGTCCTGCAGGCGGAGGGTGCTCACGACTCGTGGCTGGTGCGCTGGGAGTACCTGCGCGACCAGCCGGCGGACTATCCCTACACGCTCGGGCACGTCCACGTCCATGCCGACTTCGCCGACGCGCCGCGCTCGGTGTCGCACATGAAGGCCCTACCGCGACTGCACCTGCCGACCGCTCGCGTGGCGCTCGAGCTCGTGCTGGGCCATGTCATCGCGGAGTGGGGGGCGCGGCCCAAGACCGACGCCTGGCGCGGAATTCTCGACGATTCGCTGGTCGGCTTCGAGGAGCGCTGGACGGCGCCATAGCCCCGGCCCGGCGGGCGAGGCGAATCGTGTCTACGTCTGTGGCCGCGCAAGGGGTGCGCGCGCCGTTTCGCTCGGCGGCTTGCCGTGGGGCCAACGTGTATGGCTGGTGCTGCGCGACCGCGCCCGCGGAACACATCGAGGACCCACCCCGTCTCCGTTCCCCGTCCCCGCGGCGACGCCTGAGTCAGGCCGGAGCGCCCGTACGCTCCCCGGACCATGGCGCAGCCGCCTTTCACCTCCGGCCAGCTCGAGCATCTCGCCAAGATCGTCGGCGAGAGCACGACCGGGAGCGAGCTCGACCGGCTTCTGGTCGAGGCGAGGCTCCCGGCCTCGCCAATGAGCACGAAGTGGCGGCGTCTGCGCGACTCCTTTGAGCAGGTCCAGCGCCGTGACGGCACGGGCAACGGCGTCGCGCGGTGCATCAAGCTCGCGCTTGCGCCGGACCGCTTCTTCGGCGCCCGCGAGACCCACGAGGCCCTGTGCGCCGAGGCCAACGCGGTCCTCTCGTTCGCCGGCCTCGAGCTGCAAAGCAACGGCGCGCTCGTCCGTGTCAGGGCTGCCCGAACCCTCACCGAGGCCGAGCAGCGCGCTGACCGCCTGAAGGCCAAGCTGCGCGCTCGCGACGTGCACCCCGACGTCCTTCACTTCTGACGAGCTGAGCTCGTCCAGGAGAACTATTTCCACGCGGTGCTCGAGGCCGCCAAGAGCGTGGCCCACAAGCTGCGAGACCGCACCGGCCTCAGCGGCGACGGCGCCGAGCTCGTCGACGCCGCCTTCACGACCAAGCACAACATGCCGCCGCTGGCTTTCAACCGGCTCTCGGACCCGAACGAGCTGTCCGAGCATCGTGGACTGGCCACGATGCTCAAGGGCTTCTTCATGACCTTCCGCAACCCAACCGCCCACGCCCCCAAGGTCTCGTGGGCGGTGCGCGAATCCGACGCGCTCGACATGCTCGCCCAAGCCTCGACTTTTCACCGCCGCATCGACGAGGCGACGGTCACGCCGGCGGCGCCGGCCTACCGCCGGCAGGCGGCGTAGACCGCCACTCGCGCATCCGCCGCTCCGACGCGCCGGCCGACGACTTCCCGGCCTCGTCCGCCGAAGGCGCGCCTACCGTGCGAGGGATGAGCATCCAGCCCTGTGGACCCGAGGACTACCCGATCGGGAGCCTTGAACCGCACCTGTTCGAATCCCTCGTGTTCCTGCTGGCACGGGCGACCAGTCCGATGGTTGTGCCGGTTCGCGCGCGCGATCATGGGCTCGACGCGCGGCTGCCGGACGCACGCGGGGGCACGCTCCGGGGCTGGCAGGCCAAGCGCTACACCGTCGCCGTCAATTGGGAGGAATGCCGACAGTCGGTACGCAGAGCGTTGGCGTTCTGGCGTCCACCGCGGATCACGTTCTGCTTTCCGCGCGACCTCTCTGGTCGCGAGCAGGAAAGCTTCCGGACGGAGCTCATCGAGCGCTTCCCGGAAGTCCGGCTCGACTTCTGGCCGGGCGGAGAGCTCCAGCGGCTCATTCGCGACACCGATGAGGGCCACCGCGCGGTCGCATGGCTGTTCGCCAATCCCGGAGCGGACCGCGAGGCGACGCGGCGCGCGCTGGCGACTGGCGGTGAGCTCGCGAGCACCCGCGATGCGGCGGAGCGCCAGGCGGTCATCCAGGAGTTCATGAACCGCGATCCGCATCTGCACTACACGATGGTCTCGCGGAGCCCCGGAGGACCGGTCACGCCGACCGCTGATCCTACGTTCCTGTCGGTCACGCTCGACATCGACGGTCAGGAGGTCCGCGTCGACGCCTCCGCTAGGTACTGCGGAGCGCTCGAGCACCTTGGGGCCGTACCGCAGCTGGCATTCACGGACGATCACGCTGGCCGTCAGGCCCTGCAGGCGATTCAGCGACTCACGCGCGAGGGCGGACGCGCCACCATCAGCGCTGGCCTCGGCACGGTGATGCCGACGGTGCCCGTCGGCCTCCGCGGCCTCATGCCCGAGGAGGGTCTGTGGGGCGCGGCCACGGTCATCGCAGAAGCGCCTGCAGAGCTGGAGTCGATGAAGCCCGAGTTTCGCCAGCCCGTCGTCGTTCGCGCCGCAGGTATTGAGCTCGGGATGTTGTTGGCAGCCGCCGAGCCGCCGCCTGACTGGCGTGACACCCTGCATGGAGCGGCCGGCGGCGTCGAGCTGTTCTTCTCTCGTCGTGGGTTGGAGGAGTGCCCTGAGTCGCGCTTGGACTGCCGCTTTACCGCCGGCGAGGGCAGCGGTCTCGAGCAGCTGCTCGGCGCTCGCCTCATGCTCAGGGCGCTCCGTGGTGAGCTGGTGGAGGTCTTGGACTCTGGTGATGGGCGGGTTCTGAGGGCCGGGACCCTCGACGCTCCCGCTGACGCGCCCGGGTGGTTGGAGGAGCTCGAGACGCGGATCGCGTTTCTTGGCTACGTAGCCGAGCTCGAAGCTTGGCTCGGCGACCACCTCTACCCGCCAGCTCAGCCTGACGCGAGTGACGCCGAGGTGCTGTCGACCATCATCTCTCGGATCCGCCAGCCGGAGGTGACGATCACCTGGCAGCGCGTCGAAGTCGCGCCCGACGGTCATCGACCGGACGGGAGGTTCCAGTGTGCGCTGTTCCAGGCGCTGTATGCCCGTCTGTTCGAGCAGGACCTCTACCTTGGCATCGAGTTCCTTCACCTGCCCGAGGCTCAGATCGAGGGCGGCCCCGACCATCTGGCGATTGTCCCCGCCCGCGAGACCGGAACCGGAACTTCGCGCCTTCATCATCCTGACGAGATGCCCGCAGAAGCAGCGGCGCCACGGCTGCCGGGCGTGTAGCACGTAGTACTAGAGATGATCGGATTCCTCCGAACGTATAGCACTACCTTGAGATGGTGACCGGACCCCGGTTGTTGGTCCAGCGGAGCCGAGAAGGACCTCTATCTGCCGCTGAACATGCGGACGTCCAGCCGAGCCGGCGTCCTACGGTGCTCCGCGCCGCGCTGACGCGCCTTGGAGTCGCCGGCCTGGGATCGCGGCCCCGCCGCCGATCGTCACGCTCACGTCATGACCGACGTCCGCAATCACGCCAACCTCATCTGGAGCATCGCTGAGCTGCTGCGAGGCGACTACAAGCGCGCCGACTACGGCAAGGTCGTGCTTCCGCTCGTGGTCATGCGGCGGCTGGACCAGGTCCTCGAGCCCACGCGCGATCGGGTGATCGCCGAGGCCGCGAAGCGCGAGGCACAAGGGGTGGAGAACCTCGAGCCGTTGCTCCGGCAGGTCGCCGGACCGGGCGTGCAGTTCTTCAACCGCCACAAGCTGCGCTTCCATCAGCTCCTCGATGACCCGGGGAACATCGCGGGACACCTGCGCTCCTACATCGACGGCTACTCCATGCTCGCGCGCGAGGTCGTCGACAAGTTCGAGTTCGAGGGGCACATCGACCGGCTGGACCGGGCGAACCTCCTCTATCGGGTGATCGCCCGCGTCTGCGAGGTCGACCTGCACCCCGACCGCGTCTCCAACCACGACATGGGCGCGATCTTCGAGGAGCTGATCCGGAAGTTCGCCGAGCAGTCCAACGAGACCGCGGGTGAGCACTTCACGCCGCGCGAGGTCGTGCGCCTGATGGTCAACCTGCTGCTCTCCGGTGACGCCGACGCGTTGCGGACCCCCGGGACGATCCGCCACGTCTTCGACTGCGCCTGTGGCACGGGCGGGATGCTCTCCGAGGCCGAGGATCAGATCCACCGCTTCAACTCCGCCGCGGTCGTGCGTGTCTTCGGCCAGGAGCTGAACCCCGAGTCCTACGCGATCTGCCTGGCGGACATGCTCGTCAAGGGCCAGGACGCGAGCCACATCGTCTTCGGTAACTCGCTCTCGGCCGACGGGCACGCGGGGGAGAAGTTCAACTACTGCATCGCCAACCCGCCGTTCGGGGTCGACTGGAGCAAGGTCGTCGACGACGTCGTCGACGAGCACGAGCGCCTCGGGTTCGACGGGCGCTTCGGCGCCGGCCTGCCGCGCAAGTCCGACGGCCAACTCCTCTTTCTCATGCACCTGCTCTCGAAGATGCGCGAGCCTACGGACGACGGCACGCGCGTGGCGATCGTCCACAACGGCTCGCCGCTGTTCACCGGCGGCGCGGGCTCCGGCGAGTCCAACATCCGCCGGTGGATCATCGAGAACGACTGGCTGGAGGCGATCGTCGCGCTGCCCGAGCAGCTCTTCTACAACACCGGCATCGCGTCTTACGTATGGCTCCTGACGAACCGAAAGAGCGAGGAGCGGCGTGGGAAGGTCCAGCTCATCGACGCCCGCGAGCAGTGGGTGAAGATGCGCAAGAGCCTCGGGGACAAGCGCCGAATGCTCTCGCCCGAGCAGATCGAGGAAATCACGCGCCTGCACGGGGAGTCCGTGGAGGGCGACCTGGTGAAGATCGTGTCCAACGAGTCGTTCGGGTACCGGACGATCGTGGTGGACCGTCCGCTCCGGGCGTACTGGTCGGTAGGGAATGAGACCTGGGAGGGCGTCGAGGACGAGAAGGCGATGGCGAAGCTGGACGAGAGCTCGCGGCTGGCCATGTTGAACGCCCTGCGCACGCTGCCCGAGGAGCGTTGGTCAACGGCGGCGGAGTGCTCTCTCGCCCTGCGAAACGCGCTCCCGACCCCGCCAGCCCCACTCCTCAAGGCGCTCACCGCCCGCTGCCTCGTCCGCGACCCCGGCCTCCCCGAGCAGCGCGACGGCAAGGGCCGGATCGAGTGGGACCCGACACTGCGGGACACGGAGAACGTGCCGCTGACCGAGGACGTCTCCGACTATCTCGCCCGGGAGGTCCTGCCCCACGTCCCCGACGCCGTCGTCCCCGACCCAGAGGGTCGGATCGGCTACGAGATCCCCTTCACGCGCCTCTTCTACAAGTACATCGCGCCCCGGCCGAGCGAGGAAATCAAGGCCGAGCTGCGCGAGCGGGAGGCGCGGATCCGGCAGCTGCTGGAGGAGGTGCTGTTGTGAGGCTTCGGCACGTCGCGCAGCTCAATCCTCCCGTGGCTGGATTGTCACGCGCCGACGCAGGTCGCGAAGTGTCCTTCCTGCCCCTGGACCGAGTTTGGGCGGACGAGCGGTTCGATCCCTCCCGGACCATCGAGTTCAGTGGGGACCTGGACTCCTACAACGCAGTGGCGGAGGGAGATGTTCTCTTACCGAAGGTCTCGCCGACCTTCTCGCATGGACGTGTGGCCATTGCGCGCGGACTCGTGGGCAGACGGGCTCTTGCCACGAGCGAGGTGTTCGTGGTGAGACCTCACGATCCGCGCGATGCCCGGTTCATTCGCTACCGCCTGATGGCCGCGGACTTCCGAGCAGAAGGGCAAGCGGCTTGGGCCGGCGTCGCTGGTCTCAAGCGTATATCGGCGGCTTTTGTTAATGACGTTGGGCTACCTAACAGCGCGTGGCAGAACCGGTACGAGATCTCGGACAGTCTCGATCGCGAGAGCGCTCGCATCGGCGAGCTCAAAGCTCTTTGTCACCGACAGCTCGATGACCTATCCACGTACTTCGCTTCCAGGCACGACACCATCATGTGGGCTGGCCGTCCTGTACCACTCAAGACGCTCCTTACCCACGCGTGCGTCGGCATCGTCGTACAGCCAGCCCAGATGTATGACGAAGATGGCGAAGTCGATTGCTTCCGTCCGGTGAATGTTGCGCATGGCACGCTGATTCGTGAGGGCCTCGTCCGCATCTCGAAGGCTTCCCATCGTGCGAACTCCCGCTCGGAGCTTCGAACCGGTGATGTCGTTGTTGTGCGCTCCGGAAAAGCTGGGAGCGCGGCGGTGGTGCCTGATTGGGCATCGGGGGGCAACTGCGTCGACCTACTCATCCTTCGTCCAAGCGAGCTTTACCGTCCACGGTATCTCGTAGAGGTACTGAGTTCCTCGCGCGTACGCGAAGAGTTGGAACGAACGTCAGTTGGGACGGTTCAAGGCCACATGAACCTATCTGCGATCCGTCGTCTTGTGACCCCGACGCTGAATCTAGATCGTCAAGACGAAGTGATCCGCGAGGTTGATCACCTGCGAGCCGAGACAAGCGGGATGGCAGACGAACTGCGCCAGGTGCGCTCATTACTCCGGGAATATCGGGACGCGCTCATCACCGAGGCGGTCACCGGCAAGCTCGATGTGACGAGGCTCTCGGAGCAGCAGCTCGACGAGTCGGCGCATGCCGCGAGCGAAGGCGAGCGACCGGAGGTGCTCTCGGCGTGACGCTGGCAGCGCTCGACCACACCGAGTCGGCGTTCGAGAAGCTGATCGTCTCCGAGCTGACCGGCAACCCCGGCTGGGAAGAAGGCGACCCGCGCGGCTACGACGCGCACCTCGGCCTCTATCCCGAGGACGTCGTCGCCTTCGTCAGGGACACGCAGGCCAAGAAGTGGGACCGGCTCGTCGCCCTGGCCGGCGGGGAGGCCGCGGCGACGACCAGCCTGCTCAAGCGCCTCGCCCAGCAGCTCGACAAGCACGGCACCGTCCATGTCCTGCGGCGCGGGTTCTCCGAGCGCGGTGTCTCCTTCTCGCTCTGTCAGCTGCGGCCGGCCCATTCGATCGACCCGGCCACGGCGGCCGCCTATGCCGCCAACCGCCTCCGCGTCGTCCGCCAGGTCCGCTTCGACCCCAGGGGTGCCGACTCGGTCGACCTCGTGCTCTTCGTCAACGGCGTGCCGACCGCGACCGCGGAGCTGAAGAACCGCTGGACGGGCCAGACCGTCGAGGACGCCATCGAGCAGTACCGCACGAGCCGCGACCCGAGGCTCACGCTCTTCGCCCGCCGGGCCTTCGTGCACTTCGCCCTGGACGCCGAGCTCGCGTACATGACCACGCGGCTCGCCGGCGCCGAGACCGTCTTCCTGCCGTTCAACCAGGGGTCCAGCGGGGCCGGCAATCCGGGGGGCAGGGGGAATCCGGGAGCGCTCGACGGGCACCCGACCGCCTACGTCTGGCGTGAGGTCTGGGACCGCGACCGCTGGCTCGAGCTCATCCAGAAGTTCGTGCACGTGGAAGGAGCGACCATCGTCTTCCCTCGCTTCCACCAGTGGCACGTGGTGCTCCAGTGCCAGACCCATGCGCGCGTGCACGGCGCCGGGCATAACTACCTCATCCAGCACTCGGCCGGCTCGGGTAAGACCAAGGAGATCGCCTGGCTCGCCCACGAGCTCTCCTCGCTGCACTCGGATCAGGACGAGAAGGTCTTCGACAAGGTCATCGTCATCACTGACCGGCGCGTGCTCGACGCCCAGCTCCGCCGCCAGATCGAGCAGTTCGAGCAGGTCGCGGGCGTCGTGAGGTCCATCAGCGAGGACTCGGCGCAGCTGCGCGACGCGCTGCTCGGCGACCAGGCGAAGGTCGTGGTCACGACCCTCCAGAAGTTCCCCTTCGTCCTCAAGGCCCTCGACGAGGCGGGCGAGGCGGGCCATGCGCTCAAGCACCGCCGCTACGCGGTGATCGTCGACGAGGCGCACTCCTCCCAGACCGGGGAGTCGGCGACCGACCTCAAAGCGCTGCTCGGCTCGGTCACGCCCGAAGACCTCGACCTCGACGAGGACGACGGCACGCCCGCCGTGCTGCTCGCCCGCCTGGCGGCGCGCGGACAGCAGCCCAACCTCTCGTTCTTCGCGTTCACCGCTACCCCCAAGGCCAAGACCCTGGAGCTCTTCGGCCGCCGCGATGGCCCCGGCGGCGATCTGCGGGCCTTCCACACCTACTCGATGCGCCAGGCCATCGAGGAGGGCTTCATCGTCGACGTCCTGCGCAACTACACGACCTTCGACCAGCTCGCGCGGCTGGAGACCGAGGCCGATGAGCAGCTCGAGGTTCCCAAGGGGAAGACCTCCTCGTTCTTCTCGCGCTACGTCGACCTGCACCCCTACGTGAAGGCCCAGAAGGCGGCGATCGTCCTGGAGCACTTCGCGCGGGTCGTGCGCCCGCTGCTCGGCGGCGGCGGCAAGGCGATGGTCGTGTGCGCCAGCCGGGAGGAGGCCGTGCAGTGGAAGCGCGCGCTTGACCAGGAGATCGAGCGCCACGGCCACCCCGACGTGAAGGCGCTCGTCGCGTTCTCCGGGGAGGTGACCGTCGGCAACCCGGAGGCCGACAACGTGGGGATGAAGTACACCGAGCCCGAGATGAACAAGCTCTCCGGCAGGCCGCTGCCCGAGAGCAAGCTGGCCGCGGAGTTCGACAAGCCGATCTACGGGGTGCTCGTGGTGGCCGAGAAGTACCAGACCGGCTTCGATCAGCCCGCGCTCTGCGGGATGTATGTCGACAAGACGCTCACGGGTGTGAATGCCGTGCAGACCCTCTCGCGCCTGAACCGCACGGCTCCCGGCAAGGAGGACGTCTACGTCCTCGACTTCAGGAACGAGGCCGAGCACATCCGGGCCGCCTTCGAGCCGTTCTACGGACAGACCGAGGCGACCCCGACCGATCCGAACGTCCTCTTCGACGCCGCCGACGCGGTGCGCGGGTTCGGCGTGATCGACGACGGCGAGCTCGAGGGCTTCCGGGGGCAGTGGGCGGCGCTCTCCGAGGTGGACGAGGACAGGCGCCACGCGATCCTCTCGACCTCGACCCAGGGGGCCTATGAGCGCGCGCTGGGGCTGGAGTCCGACGAGCAGCGCGAGCTGCGCGAGGCGCTCGAGCGCTTCACGCGGCTCTACGCCTTCATGGCCCAGGTGCTGGCCTACGTCCCGGCGCACATCGAGGTGCTCTTCCAGTTCGCGCGCGTGCTGCTCAAGCGCCTTCAGTCCATCCGGCCCGAGGGCGGCGTGAACCTCTCCGGGAGCGTGGAGCTCACGCACTTCCGCCTGGAGGACCTGGGAGCGGAGTCGATCGCCCTCAGCGAGGACGAGGCCAAGGCGCTGAGCGCGATCGGGGGCGACGGCACGGGCGGCGCGGGGGCCGGGCAGATCCCGCTCGGGGGACTCGCCGAGCTCGTCGAGACCTTCAACGCGCGCTACGGAGCGGAGCTCGGCGACGCCGACGCGCTGAAGGTCCTCGAGGACGTCCGCGACAACGTGCGGGCCACGCACGCCGACCTGGGGGCGCAGGTGGAGGCGAACTCACGCGAGGACTTCGTCCGTCACCGCGACGACCTGCTGATCGGCGCGGCGCTCGAGGTGACCGATGACCGCGGCAAGCAGGCGGTGCTGCTCAAGGCGCTGCTCGACGACGAGGACTTCCGCGCTCGTGCGGGGACGCTCGTCATGGGTTCGATCTACGACGCCTACCGAGAGCAGAGCGCGGGCTGAGGCTGCATCCCATCTCCTGGAGGAAGACAGTCCCGGCTTAGAGCAGGTTGACGAGCTACGCGGGCTGGCGCTCGACGCTGGCGTCGCGCCGCGGGGGCGCGGGCAGCGCCTCAAGAAGGTCACCCGGGAGCCGCCGGCTTGCCTCCCAGTACTCGAGGCCAACAACGCGGCCCGTGTCGCGATCACGCTCGACCAGGCCGGAGGACGCGCGCTCGACCTCGACGAGATCCGCGTGCCAGCCCTCGAGGCGAAGCCACGCGATATCCGCATCCCGGTCGTAGTGACCATCCATCATCTGAATGCTATCCCGACAGCCAGGCGGTTATGACCCGCGCGGAGCTCTGGTCATCTTCGTCGGGCCAGTTGTAGACCACGGTGAGCCGCCCGCTCTGGGCGATCCAGTCGCCCGACCCGGGATTGCGCTGGCGACGGTCATGTTCGTCCAGGACGACGTCGCCCACGTCGGCGTACGCCAAGCCGTAACGAGCGCACCGTTCCGCCCCGTGGTCGCTGAAAACGACTCGGGTCGGCGAGCCCACGCGGGCGATCGTAGGCGCGGCGGCGGCGGCGGGGGCGGCGGCGGCGGCGGCGGCGGCCACCGTCGACGATGAAGCGCGCGCAGCACGACCACGAAGCTGGCTGTCCACCGAAGTGGGGAAGCCCACCTCGTTGAAGGTCAGGTTGCCGACGTAGTCCAGAGTCTTGCGACCCGAGGCCGCTGCTCGGCCAGCGCGCCGAGCACTCAGCCGCTGGTGCGAGGACCCGGGCGAACGCCAACCCCGCACGCGGTTGTCGGCCATTCGTCATGCCGGAGGAGGGACTCGAACCCCCGACACGCGGATTATGATTCCGCTGCTCTAACCGCCTGAGCTACTCCGGCGGGGGAGGGGCAGTTTAGGCGTCCGTCTCGGGGCTCACCCGCCGACGTAGGACACGTGCCACCACTCTCCGGGGGACTCGATCTTCCGCCATCCGTACCCGGGGCCGAGGGCGTCGAGCGGAGCGCGCATCGTCGGTGAGGCGAGGTCGAGGGCGCGCCCGAGCTCGTGGGCCGAGGTGCCGGGTGGGGCGGCGACGGGACCGAGGCCGAGCTGGTAGCGGCGGTAGAGCTCAGCCTGCTGAGCGTAGGTGCGGTAGCCCGAGAGGGCGCCGGCGGGGTAGAGGTCCACGCCGTAGTGAGCCAGCGATCGCCGACGCAGCGCGGCGAAGTTCGCCGCCGCCGAGGGCGGGAGGTACGTCGTCCCCGCCGGGCCCGACACCGGGACCATCCCCGGCGCTGCCGCGGCGGCGGCGGCGTACGAGGTGGCCGGCGCCGCGGGGGTGGGAGCCGGTACCACGAGCGTGTCGCCGGGGAGGAGCAGGTCGTTCAGACCGCGCCCGTTGGCCGCGGCGAGCGCGTAGACCGAGACGCCGTTGGCCTGGGCGATGGACCAGAGGCTCTCGCCGGCGAGCGTGGTGTGCGCGGACGCGCTCGACGCCACGGCAAGCGTGGCCGCGAACGCCGCCGCGACCGCGAGCGACGCCGGACGGGGGAAGCTGAGCGGAGACATGCCACCAGCTTCGGGCGCCCTCCGCGGGCCCCTTCACCTGCATGAGCGCGGTCAGCGCCGAGGGGTAGGCGGAGTACGTCCTCACCGACTGGGAGGCGCCGCCCGATTCGTGACCAGTCCTAGGGAGTGTCAGTTAGCTTCCGTGCCATGGAGCTGCCCCACACCGGCGCGCGGCCTCGACGGGGGATCGGTCGCTGGCCACGGCGCGCATCGCTCGCCGCGGCGATGGCCGTGGTGGCGATCCTCGTCGCGGCCGCGGTCGATCATGAGATCACGTCACAACGCATTCCCTACATCGCTCCTGCCACGATCGACCGCCCGAACAGCAGCAACCCCGCGGTCGCGGAGGCGGAGCAGCTCCGCGATGGCTACATCACGCGGGCGTGGATCTACTCGCTGGCGCTGACGGGAGTCGTGGCTGCGCTCGTGGCACGCGGGCTGCGGTCCCAGCCGCGGGATCGCAGACGCGAGTTGTTCACCGATCTCGGGGTCGCCGGCGTCTGCGCCCTCGGCGTCTCGACGGTCATCGCGCTGAATGCTCCAGAGCTGCTGGACAACGATGTGAGCAGGCAGTACCCGATCTGGCTGCCCCCGATCTCGATGCTGCTGGTGGCGGGCGCGGGCAGCGTGGTCACGCTTCTTAGCGCCGGGCCCGTCGTGGGCGCTCGGTCGCCGTCGCGTCCGGCGCCGAGCGCGCGGGCGGACGAGCCGGTGCCGGGCCAGCCGCGCATCTTCGCACGGGCAGGCCGGATCGCCGCCGGGCTCGCGGCGCTGACGATCCTCCTGCAGGTGATCGGGGCCGCCACGGTCAACGAGCACAGTTGCGCCGATCGCACCGACGGGGTCGCCGGGGTCGCCCTGATCGCCTCGCTCGTCTCCCTGCTGCTGGTCGGCTCCTTCGGGGTCGTGGCGCTTCTCGGTCGGCGGTGGGTCCTCTCGCTGCTCTGCTTCCTGTTTCCGGTCGTCGCGTCCGTCTTCACATTGAACCTCGGCTTCGGTTCCTGCCTGGAGTAGCCCGGCAGGCGATGCGCAGAGTCAGCGTCTCGTGTCCGACGTGATCGCGAGCGCGCAGTCGAGCCAACACGTCGCGGTGACGCGCGCGGTGACGTCGATCCAGACCGCGGGCGCAAAGGGGGCCGTGAGGACTCTGCCCGTCCTCACGGCCCGGTGCGCCTCTCGGCTCGGGAGCCGGGCGACGAGACCAGGTATCGGCGCGCGGGGGGAGGCGCTTGAATGGCGTCGTGCCGTCCACCGCTCTCGATCGCGCCGTGAGCACCGTCGTGCGCCAGTGCCTGGCGGTGCGGGAGGGCGAGGACGTCCTCGTCGTCGCCGACCCCCGCTCGCGGGAGCTGGGCGAGCGCTTCCGCGACGAGGCGGCCGCGGCGGGCGCGGACCCGGTGCTCGCGCTCATGGACGAGCGGGGCAACGACGGGGCCGAGCCGCCGCCGACCATCGCCGCCGCGCTGGCCGCTGCCGACGTGTTCCTCGCCCCCACCTCCCGCTCGCTCTCGCACACGGGCG
>JAABUT010000701.1_pt1 | contig 47902 bp, 41 predicted proteins | sample 5559281 | NCBI WGS metagenome assembly JAABUT01 (sample SAMN10711880, study PRJNA513359) | rock metagenome | isolation source: Antarctica rocks | place: Antarctica: Victoria Land, Ricker Hills nord | collected 2016-01-04
TCGACAGATGGGTGTGCACGGTGACGATTCCCGGAACGACGTAGCGACCGGCGACGTCCACGATCTCGGCGTCCGGAGGCACGGGCGCTGTGGCGTCGACAACGGACTCGATCAGCCCATCCCGCAGCACGATGGCTGCGCCCTCCCGGATGCCGCCGGTCAGGACATCGACCACCCGGGCGTTGGTCAGCAGGCGGGGCCTCACGCCGGCACCTGCGCCGGCTCACCGTCGGACATCGCGCAGCTGCCCTTCCCCGGCAGGGTCGTCTCGCCGCGAACTCCTAGGCCCCGGCCAACTCATACGTGGCCGGGGCTCACCCACATCCAAGACCGGACGTCGCCGACCTCTCCCGCGACACGCCGTCATTCCCGTCCCTGTTCTTCAACCGCCTGCTGCGCAGCAGCACCCGGGTGCCGCAGCGACTGCTCGTGGCTCGGGTCCCGTTTCCCGCCACCGCACACCCGCTGCGTGCCGCAGCTCGCAATGAGCTTCTGAGGCTCTGACCCGCCGTCTCTCACCCGCCGCGGAGCCGATGGGTCGGCGCCCAGGGCGGCTGTAAAACCGTTGGCGCAGAAGCAATCCGTGACTGTTGGGACACGGCTGGGGGTGATGGCGGCGTGTCACGTCGACACGCCGTTCGGAATGATAAAGTTCGGCGCATCCCTTGCGGACCGTGGCTTCACTGCCGTAGACATCACTTACGCACTCCCGCAAGGGAGAGCGGGCCGGACGACAATCGAGGTCCCTACTGGCGGAGCGATCCGCCGGACTCGCGGAGACGAAGCGAGCGGGCTGGCGAGCCGACCGGCGTTCACGGTTCGTGTCACCGTGGACGATAGAGGCCCGGCCAACTCATACTTGGCCGGGCCTCACCCATTATGGCGTTCGTGGCTGTCCAGTCCGTGAACGTGCGGCCGACGGCAGGTATATCCATCGGTGCCGGAACATGAAGTGCACACCCCAGACATGGCACTCCCCGCCAGGCACACTCCCGGACAGGGTGAGCGCCAGGTGCAGTGATTCCACATGCGCTACTCCGAGATGGCGAATGCCCCGGCGGGAAGCTGCCGGGGCATTCGCGGTAGAGCGGCTCAGTTCGGGACGCCGACCTCGTAGGTGCCCTTGTCGTCCTTGACGGTGACCGTCACCGTTTTCGGGTTGCCGTCGACGGTGACCGTGCAGTCGAAGGTGTTGCCGGCCTTGACCTGGGTGTCGCCGGCCTTGGGGCAGGACGCCGCGGTGGCTTTCATGTTGTAGCTGTCCTTGACCAGGTTCACCACGGCCCCCTCGACAGCCTTCTGGTCGAACACCTGCTTGTTCAGCCACCCGGGCCACAGGAAGAGCAGGATGGCGAGGATCGCCAGCACGGCGACCAGGGAGGACAGGCCTATGATCAGCCCCTTGTTGGTCGACCTCGCGGGCTGACCCTGTCCGTACTGGTTGTAGTTCTGGCCGTACTGGCCGTACTGCTGCTGGCCGTAGCCCTGACCGACATCTTGCTGGCCGTAGCCGGGCTGACCGTAGCCGGGCTGCCCGTAAATCGGCGGCTGGGCGCCGTAGCCAGGCTGCTGCCCCTGGCCGTACCCAGGCTGCCCGTAACTCGGCTGTCCGTACCCGGGCTGACCGTATCCCGGCGCCTGCTGGCCGTATCCGGGCTGGCCTTGCGGCGCGCCCCACTGGTCGCCCTGACCCTGCTGACCGTACGGGGACGGCGTCGAACCGGATGTCGGCCCGGTGTATCCGGACCATTGCTGGGGATTCGGGTCCCCGCTCTGACCGTACGGCGTGCTCATCCGTGCCTCCCTGACCAGCCCAGCTGTCGCATGACTGTTGCATCGTTCGCGGTGACTTCTGATCATGATCCAACCACGACCCCTCGGCCGCGACAGGATCATCTCAGACGTGTTGGTTCTGGTGCGGAACGGTACGCGGAACCGGCCAGAATCGCGGACCGAACCCGCGGATCAGTCCGTGTCAGACGCTGCCGAGCGAAACCACGCCGCGGCGCAGCGCCGTCACCGCTCCGGTGGCCGGGCCGGATATCTCGTCGGGGGCGACCAACCGGATCTGGTCCAGCAGATCGATCACCTGCCGGCACCAGCGTACGAAGTCTCCCGCCGATACCTCCTGGCCGCTCTCGGCTGCAGTGTCAAGCGCGTCCGCGAGAGTGCCTCCGCGTGCCCAGGTCCGGACTGCCCACCCGAAGCCGGAATCCGGCTCCCGGGTGACTCGCAGACCGGAGTGCCGTTCCTGCGCGGCCAGCTCGGCCCACAGCCGCAGCGTCCCCGACACGGCCGCACCGGCCGGTCCGGGCACCGGCCGGCTCATTCCCGGGTGGTCGCGTCGGGACTCGTAGACCAGAACCGAGACCGCCGCCGCCAGATCCGGCGGTGTCAGCCCATCCCAGAGACCGGCCCGCAAACACTCGGTGGCCAACAGGTCGCTCTCCGACCAGATACGCGACAACATCCGGCCGGCATCGGTGAGCTGGTCGCCGCGCAGGTATCCCCGTTCGGTCAACACGCCGAGGATCCGGTCCAGCTGGTCACCCAGCGAGTCCCGGGCGCCGTCCACCTTCTGTCGCATGCGGGAGGCGTCATCGATCAACAGACTGCGCCGACGCGCCCACCGCAGATGGTTCTCCCGGTCCGAGCAGCCGTGCACCGGGTGCCCGCGCACCGCCTTGCGCATGGCCGCCAGGTCGGCGTCACCGGTCTTGTTGTCCCGCGCCGGCCGCCCCGACGCGGTGATCCCCGCAGCCGCGATGGAGGAGGCGATGTCGCGGCGCACCTGTGGCGATCGGTGATTGACCTGTTTGGCCAGCCGGATCCGGCCGAGCGCTGGGACCGGCCCCCGGAAGTCCGCCTCGCCGAGTCGGCCCGACCACCGGTCAGCGGTGACCACCAGGGGCCGGCTCAGGCCGTCCAGGTCGACCCCGGGGTCGAGCACGACGGCCAGCCCGGCTCTGCGACCGCCTGGCACCTCGATGACGTCGCCACGTCTGAGTTGGGCGAGGTCGAACGCCGTCGCCTCCTTGCGGCGGGCCGCGCCGGACTTGGCCGCTTCCTTCTCCGCCGAAGACAGCCGACCCAGCAGCTCGACGTAGGAGTCCATGTCGCCGAGATGGCACTGCATCTTCGCGGTGTGCTCGGCGATCGCCTCCTCGCTGCGATGCAGCTGACGCGCCAGACCGACCACCCCGGCGTCGGCCTGGAACTGCGCGAAAGACTGCTGCAGCAGGTCTTTCGCCGGTGCCCGTCCGATCCGGTCGGTGAGGTTGACGGCCATGTTGTACGACGGCGCGAACGAGGATCTCAGCGGGTAGGTCCGTTTCGACGCCAGCCCGGCAACCTGCCGGGGATCCATCCCCGGGCTCCAGATGACCACCGCGTGACCCTCGACGTCGATGCCGCGGCGACCTGCCCTGCCGGTGAGCTGGGTGTACTCCCCCGGTGTCAGGTCGACATGGCCCTCGCCGTTGTACTTAACCAGTTTCTCCATCACCACCGTCCGCGCCGGCATGTTGATGCCGAGGGCCAGCGTCTCGGTGGCGAAAACGGCCTTTACCAGGCCGGCGACGAACAGCTCCTCGACGGTTTCCTTGAACGCCGGCAGCATGCCCGCGTGGTGGGCCGCGATGCCCCTCTCCAGTGCCTCCCGCCAATCCCAGAATCCGAGAACACCGAGGTCGGCCTCCGGGAGGTCAGTGGCCCTGCGGTCGACGATGGCGCGGATCCGCTCGCGCTCCGCATCGGACACCAACCGCAACCCGGACCGCACGCATTGGGCCACCGCGGCCTCGCAGCCGGCCCGGGAGAAGATGAAGGTGATCGCCGGCAGCAGGCCGGATCCGTCCAGTCGCTCGATGACGTCGACCCTCGTCGGTGGGCGCCAGCCACCGCCCCGCGCGCCGCCGCCCATGCCGTGCCGGCCCCCGCCCCTGGACGGTCCCTGCGCGGCTCGCGTCCACCGCGGTTCGGCGTCGGCCACCGCCCTGGCGAGCGCCGGATCGATCCGGATGCGGTGGGTACCCTCCGGCGATCCCGCGGCACCCTCACCGTCGCTGAACAGGTCGAACAGCCGGCGGCCGACCATCAGGTGCTGCCACAGCGGCACCGGCCTGATTTCGTCCACCACCACCGTCGTGTCACCGCGGACCTGTTGCAGCCAGGCGCCGAACTCCTCCGCGTTCGACACGGTCGCCGACAGGCCGGCCACCTGCACCCGGGTGGGCAGGTGCAGGATCACCTCCTCCCAGACGGCGCCCCGGAACTTGTCGGCGAGGTAGTGGATCTCGTCCATCACCACCGCGGTCAGCCCCGCGAGGTCGGGTGAGTCGGCGTACAGCATGTTGCGCAGCACTTCGGTCGTCATCACCACGATCGGAGCGTGAGAGTTGATCGCGGTGTCGCCGGTCAGCAGCCCGACCTTGTCCGCGCCGTGTTCGCTGGCCAGGTCGGTGAACTTCTGGTTCGACAACGCCTTGATGGGGGTCGTGTAGAAGCACTTTCCGCCTGTGGTGAGCGCACGGAACACGGCGAACTCGCCCACTATCGTCTTGCCGGCGCCGGTCGGAGCGCATACCAGCACGCCGTGACCCTCCTCCAACGTCCGGCAGCCCTCGATCTGGAACTCGTCCAGGACGAACGGTCGCTGAGCGGCGAATTCGGCGAGCAGCGGATGTTCGGCGGTATCCCGTGACCGCCGGAAACGTTCGGCGGGGCTCAGCTGTTCGTCGGGGTAGGTGAACTCACCCGACCGGATGGTGGCCACCAGACCAGAGTCGCACACCCCCGGCGCGGGCCACCTCAGGTGGCGTCCGGATCGAACCGCGGGCGTCCGGCGTCCAGCGGCGCTCCGGGAACCGGGACGGCCTGCTCTGCGGATGGTGACGCGGAGGAGGCAACTGGCGACTCCGAGGCCGACGGCGCTGCAGAGGCAGACGGCGCTGCTGAGGCCGACGGCGCTGCGGAAACCAACGGCGCTGCTGAGGCAGACGGCGCTGCTGAGGCAAACGGCGCTGCTGAGGCGTACGGCGTCTCCGAGGCGCCTGGCGACCAGTCGGACGCCTCCAGGGCGGAGACTGCGATCGGCTGTTCGTCCGCGCGGATCGCTGCCGAGGCCGACGGCATTGGCGACGCCTCGTCATCGGAAAGGTTCTCCAGCCCCTCCGCGAGTTGCGCCCGGCCCTTGCGTTTGTCGTGGATCTTCGAGACCTGGACGGCGATCTCGTACAGCAGACACAGCGAGGCGGCCAACGCCAGCATGGTCAGCGGATCGTTACCGGGCACGGTGAGGCCGGCAAACACCACCAGCCCGAACATCGAGTACCGCCGCGCCTTGGCGAGCTTGGCCCCGGGCAGGATCCCAATGAAATTCAGCATGATCAGCAACAGCGGCAACAGGAACGAGATGCCGAAGATCAACAGCACGCTGATCAGGAAGCTGAAGTAGGTCTCCGGATTCAGTGCCGTGCCCGTCACATCGCCGCCGAAGCCGAGCAACACCCGCAGGCCCTTGGGGATGATCAGGTAGGCAAGCACTGCACCGGTCACCATCAGCACCGCGGCCGACCCGACGAAGGTCAACGCGTATTTGCGTTCCTTGGAGAACAGGGCCGGAGTGACGAAGCCCCACAGTTGGTACAGCCAGACCGGACAAGAGATCACCGCGCCGGACATGATGGCCGACTTCAGCGCGACCTGCAGCGCGGAGAACGGGCTGGTGGCGAGGAGCTCACAACGGCCGGTGGTCAATTCCACTCTCGGCGGACTCGGCACATCGCAATACGGCCTGAGTAAGAGATCTCCCAGCTTGGCAATGTTGAGCGCCGGGATGCCGTTGTAGAACCAGACGAAGCCGACGATGATGCCGAGCAGCAGACCGAGCACGGCGAAGAACAACCGGCGACGGAGCTCGTACAGATGCTCCATCAGGCTCATCGAGCCATCGACGGAGGCCGCCTGCTTGCGGCGCAAGAACGACAACGCCGGTCTCCTCGTGTTCGGTGCCCGGATACCCCAGGGGCCCGTTCGTTCCGCGGGTGCGGACATTGCCGATCCTACTGAGCGCTCAGGTAGTGGGCGGTTCGTCCGCCGGCCGCGTCGGAATAGCCGGCCAGCGCCTGCTCCGCTCGGGCGACCACTTCGTCGGCCAGCTCCGGACGGTCCTCGATCACGGCCGCACCGCCGAGGGAGAGCACCAGCCGGACCAGCCATTCATCGCTGGCCGCCGGCATGGTCACCCTGATGTCACCCGTCGGCTCACCGTTCAGGAGTACCGGCTCATTGCTGGTGACGAGGTAGTAGTCGGCGATCCACTGCGCCGCCGGATGCAGCAGGAGGACGGCTGGACTGCTCCCGGAATCCGGATGGAACATCCGCTCCGGAACCTCGGTCTCCAGCCACAGCGTGCTCTGCGCGGGTTCGTCCAGCACCATCGCCTCGTCGATCCGGTCCACCCGGAAGTTCCGCACGGCGCCGGCGGTGTGGCAGAAGGCCTCCAGGTAGCTGTGGCCGTCGGTGAGCAGCAGCCGGAACGGGTCCACGGTGCGTTCGCTCACCGCATCCCTTGACGCGGTGTAGTAGCGCATCCACAGCCTGCGACCGGATTCGACGGCTTCCCGGACGATCGACATCGCCGGCGCGTCCTCGCCGGCGGCGACCCGTACCGCCGCCGCCGCCGCGCCACCACCGGCCTGCTCCAGCTTGGCAAGCGCGGACTGCACGGCGACGGCGTCCAGCAGGCCGGGCAGATCCGCCAAGGCGCGCAGCGCAGCGGTGAGCGCGACCGCCTCGTCACCGGTCAGCTTCACCGGGCGTTCCAGTCCGGCTTGGAACCCCATCGACACGGTCCCGCCGTCCTCGTCCAGCACCACGTCGATCAGGTCGTCCGGGTAGTAGCCGGGCAGGCCGCACACCATCAACAGGTTGAGATCGGCCGTCACCTGGGTGGTCGAGATGCCGTATTCGGCGGCGATCTCCGCCATCGAGACGCCCGGACGCCGAGCGATGTACGGCACCAGCGACATCACCCGTGACAGTTGCTGAGCGGCGGTCTCGCTCACCGCAGCACCTGGATGCCGGTGGCTTCGTCGGCTCCGGCGAAGCTCTCGTCCTCCACGGCGCCCGGTTGACCCGGGGCGCCCAGTGCAGCGGATCCGCGGAGCAGCCGCAGCACCGCATCACGCAGGTCCGGCGGGTCGATCACCTGGACGTCGGAGCCGCTGGCCGCCACCTTGCGGGCGGTGTCCCAGAGGCCGGTGATCGGGACCCGCAGCAGGTCCACGTCGGTCACCGGGTTCCCGTCGCCCGAGCCGGCGGAGATCAGTTCCGCCCCGCGGCGCAGGCCGACGGCCCGACCCGGCCGGACCCTGAGTTCCGCGGTCCGCTCGGAGACCGGCTCCGCGTTCTTCCTGACCTCGGCCAGCAGATCGACGTCCGCTGGGACGGTGTAGACGCCGGCCCGGCCGGTCGCCACCACCTCACCGGCGATCCTGGACAGCCGGAACGTGCGCTGGGCGCGCCGATCGAGGTCGTGGCCGATGACGTACCAGCGGCCGCGGAAGGACACCAGGCCCCAGGGTTGCAGCCGTCGGCGTTGTGCCACGTCGCCCTGCTGCTTGCGGTAGTCGAACCGGACCTGCCGACGCGACAAGGTCGCGCTCTGCAGCGGGCCGAACGCCGGGTCCGCGGTGCGAACGCGCGGCTGAAGCACCGAATCTCGGCCGCCGAGGCCGTCCGGGTCCGCCGCCGGCGAGGCGTCAGGATGGTCGCGCCCGGCTCCGGCGTCCCGCAGTTTGCGCAGCGCCTGCTCACCGGCGGATCGCAGGCTGGTGGTGGACCAGAGCCGGGCGGCCAGGCCGACGGCGGCCGTCTCCTCGGGGGTGAAGCTGAGTTCGGGCAAGGAGAATTCGTTCGGCGGTATCCGGTAACCGTCCTCGCCGTCGGTCTCCAGCGGCACGGTGAGTTCACGCAGCTCGGTCTTGTCCCGCTCGAACATCCTGGCGAACGCCTCGTCGGTCGGGGCGTCGGCGTACCCGGCGACGTTGCGCCGGATCCACGCGGCCGACCGGTACTGCCTGGTGTTCACCAAGGCGATCACCAGGTTGAGCAACCGCTCCGCTTTCGCCGCTGTGGGAATGTGAGCCACGGCAATCACTCTATTCGGCCTCAGGAGGCGACATCGCAGCCGCGCAGCGAGGAACGAGCGCAACAGCCGTCGAACCCCCGCCTGAGGCATGGTGCTCATGTCATGGGCGTCAGCACCGCGATCTGATACCCGTTGGTTCCGTCGATGAGTTGGTGGCAGAAGCGCGGCGACCAGCGAAGGTCGTCGTGCCGAACCCCAAGCCAGGCCAGGCCAGCTGGGGACAAGTCTGCGGCCGGCGCGTCGCTGCTCGGCGGAAAGGACCGCGGCGGACGGAAAGCATGCCAAGTCTTTGCGCGGCCGTGCTGCCCACTGTTCGGCTACTCGTGCGACGTCGCGGTCACCCGCCCCCGTTCACAACGCGGCGGTGTGCAACGTCGACGACGGTGATTGTGCGCCGTTGTTCATCGATCCGGTAGATCACCCGGTAGGTGCCGCGTCGGGCACTGTATCGATCATTCAACGGCGGGCGAAGCCGCTTGCCCACCCGCTGGGGATTCTCCAGCAGTGGGCCGGTGATCAGCTCGTAGGCGGCTGCTGCCACAGCTTCCGGCAACTGCTCACTGAGCTGGCGCCGCGCGGTCGGTGCCATCCGCAGCGTGTAGCGGACGGGTCCGGGTTCTGTCACTCGTTGGTTCTGGCGCGGTGGGCGCGCCGTTGCATGGCGGCGGCAAGGTCATCGGCAGATTCGACCTGGCCGGCGGCAAGCTCGGCATCGGACGCGGCCATCCGTTCCATGGAGGCGCGGTCCGAAAGGATCTCGATCGTCTCCTCCAGGGAGTCGAGATCCTCCGGAGCCAACAGGACCGCCGACGGCACTCCGTGCACGGTCACGGTCACCCGCTCATGGTGGCGGCCGACACGGCTGACGACTTCGGACAGGTGAGCCTTCGCGTCTGCCAGCGACATCGAACCATCCATGGTCATAAGTATGACCATAGGCGGTCATGTGTGCAAGTGGGGGTGCCGGTAAGGAAGCTGTCATAGCCCGACAAGTGGCTCGTCGGGTTCCGGTGGGTGGGCTTCTCTGAGGGTGAGGCGTCGGTCCATGTTCAGTTTTACTTCGCCGTAGGGGGCGAGGTGGGTCCAGAACAGTGGGGTAAGGCCGCGCTTGTCCTCATCGGTAAGGGTGTCGGTCCATGCCTCGTCGGAGAGGATGTCTTGGATGAGCAGGATGTAGACGAGCGCTGATTGCAGGAGTTGCAGGGCGAGCATGGCGCGTTCTTGCTGGTCGCGGCGGTTGGTGGTGAATTCGCCGGCGCTCCCGAAGCAGATGATGTCGTTGCCGTTGTTGAAGTTTTCGACGACGTTGAGGCCCGCTTCGATTTCGTGTTGCAGGTCGCGGTCCCGAGGTATCGGGCGATGAAGATCGTCTTTTGTGCTCGGCCGACTTCGAGCATCGCTTGGTAGACGGGGTGGGAGGCGTTGCGGGTGAAGCGGCGCAGGATCGCTTCGGTGGTGGCGGTGCCGACCCTGATGGCGGTGGCGTACTTGATGAGCATGTCGTAGTTCTGGTCGATGATGTCCCAGCGGATCGCTCTGGTGGTCGCTGGTTCCAGGGCTGGGTAGGTGGCGTCCCGGTCGGGCCGGTAGAGCTTTGCCTTATTGATCTGCTTGATCCGCGGGAGTAGCTCGAAGCCGAGCAAACATGTTATGCCAAAACCGATTTCGGACTGTCCGTGGGAGTCGACGTAGTTGCCTTCCACTTTCATGGTGGTGCTGTGCCGCATGACCCCTTCGATCATCGCGGCGACTTCTGAGGCGGTGCATTTGAGGTGCTGGGCGTGGATGGCGACGGAGCCTTTCTCCACGTGCCAGTAGATCAGGACGCCGCGGCCGCCGTACCGGGAGTGCCATTCGGTGAACAGGTTTTGATCGTAGGCGCGGAAGTGGGTGGAGTCGGAGGCGACGGTGGTGGTGCCGGCTCCCCAAATCGTTTCCTGCCGGGCTGTGAACGTCGCGTCGGCGATGGCCGCGGCCGCGGCGCGGAGCCCGTCGATGCTGAAGTACCGCCGGGCGACGTAGCGCAGATCGTCTTCGCTGTATCCGCTGCTCATCGCGACGGATCTGATGCCGACGTTGGTGCCCAGGGCGTAGGCGACCAGCATCATCCGCTCCCACAGCGTTGATTGCTCGATGGTTTCCCGGGTGCTGAATGAGGTCAGGTGGGTGAGCATCCCGGTGCGCAGCGCGGTTTCCTTGAGCATGTCGATCAGCTGGATCGGGCCGTGCCGGCCCAGGACCGCCTTCTTGAGCCGGCGCAGGTTCCGAGGTTCCGGTGGTGGTTGCAGCGGAGACAGTTTGATCGCCCCGGACTTCCGATCGGTGATCGCCAACCACGGCAAAGTCGGGACTGCAGCGTTCAGGGTGTCCAGCGCGTCGGTGAGGTTCCCGCGGAGCTTGTCGATGAAGATCTTCGGGTCCAGCGGCTGGTTGAGCTGGGCGTAGTGCTCGAGCCGCTGGCGGCCGGCGGTCTGCATCGCCTGGGTATCGCTGGAGGAGATCCAGCACGGCCGGGTGCTGCAGGGTGGGCCCGATGGCCCGTTCCAGGGCGGGATGGATGTGGGTGAGCGAACCTCGGATCCGGTTCGAGACCTGGTTGATCTGTTCGGCTAGGTCCTCGTCGAACCCGGCCAGCATCGCCAGCTCCGCGGTCTGGTCATCGTCAATCCGCAAGGACCGCAACGCGTGCGGCATCGACCGGGCGGCCTGGGCGATGATCGCTGCGTCACGCGCATCTTCTTGGCCTCGCGAGGATGCAGATCGGCGATCCGCCGCATGGCCAGTCCTGGTAGGTAGCCGATCTGGACGCCTTCGTCGCGGGCAACCGGCAACGGCAGGGCTCCGATCGTGGCCGTCTGGTCGACTACGAACACGTCAGTGCCGGTCAGCGCCGAGGGATCCGGAGTAGTCCGGTGCCTCGCCCATGACGACGATCTGCTTGTCAACCATGTCGACCCCCTCGGTGGCTCCAGGCGGCGGCAAAGAACTCCTCGGTCTGGCTGACCTCGCTGACCGGAAGCGGGAGCGCTGATGTCGAGAGGAGTCGGGTCGGCGCCGAGCATCTCCGGAGCCGAGTCACTGCCTCACATGGTCGCGATCAGCCGAGACACCCGTTCGTCCTCCGCCTTGAACGGATCCTTCAGCAAGACCGTTCGCTGCGCCTGGTCGTTGAGCTTCAGGTGCACCCAGTCGACCGTGTAGTCGCGCCCGGCCTGCTGCGCCGCCGTGACGAACTCGCCGCGCAGGCGCGCTCTCGTCGTCTGCGGCGCGAGACTCTCGGCGGTGACGATGTCCTGGTCGGTGACCGCCCTGGCCGCCAGTCCCCTGGCCTGCAACAGGCTGAACAAACCCCGCCCAGGACGAACGTCGTGATAGGTGAGATCGAGCTGGGCGATCCGCGGATGAGTGAGGTCCATGTCGTTCTTCGCCGCATAGCTGTCGATGAGCTTCTTCTTGATCACCCAGTCGATCTCGGTGTCGACCCCTGAGTGATCGCCGGTCTCCACCGCTTTCAGCATCCGCCCCCACAGATCCAGCACGCGGTCGGTGACCGGGTCGCTGCCGCGGGCGGCAACGAAGTCGGTCGCCCTGCCGAAGTAGTCGACTTGGGCGTCCAGTGCGGACATCTCCCCGCCGGAGGCGAGCCGGACGGCACGCCGACCGGTGACGTCGTGGGAGATCTCCCTGATGGCCCGAATCGGATTCTCGAACGTGAAGTCCTTCAGCGGCACGCCGGCTTCGATCATCTCCAGCACCAGCGCGGCGCTACCCACCTTGAGAAGGGTGGTGGTCTCGCTCATGTTCGAGTCGCCGACGATCACATGCAGCCGGCGGTAACGCTCGGCGTCCGCGTGGGGCTCGTCGCGGGTGTTGATGATCGGGCGGGATCTGGTGGTTGCCGAGGAGACACCCTCCCAGATGTGGTCGGCCCGTTGCGACAGACAGTAGGTGGCGCCGCGCGGGGACTGCAGCACCTTGCCGGCGCCCACGATGAGTTGCCGGGTGACCAGGAACGGGATCAGCCCGTCGGCGATCCGGGAGAACTCGCCCACCCTGGAGATCAGGAAGTTCTCGTGGCAGCCGTAGGAATTCCCGGCAGAATCGGTGTTGTTCTTGAACAGATAGATCTCGCCGCCGATCCCCTCCTCGGCCAGCCGGGCCTCGGCATCCACCACCAGGTCCTGCAGGATCCGCTCCCCCGCCTTGTCGTGCGCGATCAGAGTGAGCAGGTCGTCACACTCGGCAGTGGCGTACTCGGGATGCGAACCGACATCGAGGTACAGCCGGGAACCGTTGCGCAGGAACACGTTCGAGGATCGACCCCAGGCAACCACCCGACGGAAAAGATAGCGGGCCACCTCGTCGGGGGACAGTCGGCGCTGGCCGTGGAAGGTGCAGGTGATGCCGAACTCGGTCTCCAGCCCCATGATCCGCCGCCGCATCCGGACACCCTATTCCTGCAGCCGGGCCCGGGATCCGGTGCGGCGGACCTCAGGGCGACGTCGGGTGGCGTCACCGATGTCACCGATCAACTCCTCGATGACATCCTCGAGCATCACCACGCCTCGACGCCTGTCCGGCATCGGTACGGCGACCACTCGCCCGGAAAGTCGCTGGGCCTGGGCGCCGGTCGGGTCGGCGGCCACCTGCGCCAGGTGGGCGCCGGCTCGGCGCATCCGGTCGAGCACCGCCCGCAGTTCTGTGCCTTCGGCGAACGCCGGCAACGGCCGGATCAGGTCAGCCGGCAGCGGCTCGTCACGCCGGTGCGGCGGGATACCGACCACATCGCGGATGTGCACATAGCCGGCATACCGGCCCTCGGTGTCCAAGATGGGGAACCGGGAGAAACCGGTGCGCGCGCAGGTGCGCTCGACCTCGGCGGCGCTGGCGCCCGGCTCCAGCCCGACCACCTGATCGGTGGGCAGCAGTACCGCCTTCAGGGTGCCGGATTCGAAGTCGAGCGCCGAGGTGATGAGCTGGTGTTCGTCGGCGTCCAGCAGGCCCTCCGCGCGTGACTCGGCGACCAGCCCGGCCACCTCTTCGCGGGTGAAGGAGGAGGTGACCTCGTCCTTGGGCTGCCGGCCGGTCGCCCGCACCACCCAGTTGGCGAATCGGTTCAGTCCCCGGATCAGCGGACCGAGAAGCGCCGCGACCGCTCGCAGCGGAGGGGCCAGCAGTATGGCCGCCCGTTCCGGTCCTGCCAGGGCGATGTTCTTGGGCACCATCTCCCCGAGGGCGACGTGCGCCGAGACCACCAGCAGCAGTGCGACGGCCAGGGCGACCGGATGCAGAGCGGACTCCGCAACTCCGAGCCGGCGGAAAAGCGGTTCCAGCAGGTGGGCGACGGCCGGCTCGCCGAGTGCGCCGAGCAGTACCCCGCACAGCGTGATGCCCAGCTGCGCGGTGGCCATCATCAGCGAGACCTCTTCCATCGCCCGCAGCGTGGCCCTGGCCCGGATGCTGCGCACCGCCAGCGGCTCCACGACGGTGCGCCTGGCGGAGACCAGGGCGAACTCGGCGGCGACGAAGAAGGCGCTGGCCAGCAGCAGCAGGATCACCAATCCGACCAGCAGTACCGATCCGGTCATTGCCTACCCCGCAGCGGGTCGACGCTGGACAGCTGCACCACCTGGATGCGTCGGCGATCGACCTGCCGGACCGACAGCCGCACCGTCACCGCCCGCGGCAGGCCATCCTCGGTATCGGCTTCCAACCGGATGCCGTCGTCCAGCGCTCCCAGCACCGCATCCGCGGCGGCCAGCGCCTGGACCTCGACGTGGTCGCCCTCGACGGCTATCCGGCCGAGCAGAACCACCAGCAGGCCGGCCACCGTCTCATACGAGGCATCCTCCGGCAGCGCGATGCCCGACATCTCCTCGATCTCGTCAGGTCGCAGGCTGCCGGTCATCATCCAGGTGCCGTCGGCCAGCCTTTCGGCCCGACCGGCCACCGGGTCATGTTCGTCGGTGATCTCGCCGACCAGTTCCTCGACCACGTCCTCCAGGGTCAGGATGCCGGCGGTCCCCCCGTATTCGTCGACGACGACGGCCATCTGCAGACCTCGCTCACGGAGCTGGTCGAGCAGATCGTCCAGCGGAATGGTCTCCGGGACCAGCGGCACGTCGATCATCAGCTGTGAGACGCGCACTCCGTCCCGCTCGTCCGGCGGGATGGAGACCGCGCGCTTGAGATGGACGAGGCCGACGACGTCGTCGGAGTCCTGGCCGGACACCGGGAATCGGGAGTGCCCCGTCGCCACCGCTGCGTCGATGATCGACGTCGCTGGATCGGCCGCCCTGACGAACCGCACCTGAGTGCGGGGGGTCAGCACGTCGTCGGCCGTCTTGTCGGAGAACGAGATGGACCGGGCGAGCAATCCGGCGGTCGGCTGCTCGAGTGTTCCCTGCGCCGCGGACCTGCGGACCAGCGATTCCAGCTCTTCGCTGCTGCGTGCCGACCGGAGTTCTTCCTGCGGCTGGATCCCGATGAGTTTCAGCACCCCGTTGGCGATTCCGTTGAGCACCCAGATCAGCGGCCGGAAGATGGTGGTGGACAACCGCATCGGTCCGACGACACTCTTGGCAGTGTCCATCGGTTCGGCAATCGCGATGGTCTTCGGGACCAGTTCGCCGAACACCATCGACAACGCGGTGGCCACGATCAGTGCCACCGCGACGCCGATCGACTCGGCGGCTCCCTCGGCCATTCCCATCGCCTGCAGCGGCGCCGTCAGCAAGGAGGCCAACGACGGTTCCATCACGAATCCGAGCGCCAGCGTGGTCACGGTGATGCCGACCTGAGCACCGGAGAGCTGCGTGGACAGCGATTTCAGGGCGCGCTGTAGGGACTTCGCCCTGGTGTCGCCGGCTGCCGCCTCCCGGTTGACTGTTGGCCGGTCAACGGTGACGAAGCTGAACTCCGCAGCGACGTACAGCGCTGTCAACGCGATCAGGACGATTCCGACGACCAGCAGGATCCACTGGGTGATCATTCCTGGTCCCCGGCGGGGTCACCTGCTCCACTCGGATCGGCGCCCTCATCCGTCGGGGTCGGCTTGTCCACCGGGGCGTCCCGGCGGTGGACGTTTGGCTCACGCTGCGCCTCCGGCACCGACTGGGCTGCGGTGTCGTCCACCCCGGTTGTCTGGAGCTCGGCTCCGCTGCCGGCGTCGGCAGCCGTGGCCTCACCGGTGGACGGTGCGGTAGCGGCCAGCATGGCGATCAGTGCGGCCCCCTCGAGCCGCCGGAACGTGCGGCCGGTGAGCCGACGGTCGAGCACCGCGACCTCCAACAGCGTCGAGGGAATCTCCCGATGGCTCGGATCGGCACCGTTGCCGCCGGCCGTTCCGTTGCTTGCGGTGCCCGGACCTCCCCCGCTCCCGGTACCGGTGCCCAGGGCGTCGACGCAGGCCCGCAGCGCCACCGGCAGGTCCCACCCCTGGGTGAACGAGGCTCCCAGGGCACTGCTGACCGGCTCGGTGACGCCGCCCATCACCGCGAACCTGGGTTCGTCGAAAATCGAGCCGTCGTAGGTGATGCGGTACAGCTGATCGGCGCTGCCGTCGGCAGGTCCGTCGGGCCAGCCCACCTCGGCCACGCAGATCTCCACCTCCAGAGGCTTGGAATGCTCGGAGAAGATCGAGCCGAGGGTCTGGGCATAGGCGTTCGCCAGCCACCGCCCGTTGACGTCCTGCCGGTCGTAGGAGAATCCGCGGACATCGGCCAGCCGAATGCCGGCGGTGCGGAGGTTCTCGAACTCGTTGTATCGGCCGGTGGCGGCGAAGCCCATCCGGTCGTAGATCTCCGAGACCTTGTGCAGTGTGGGTGACGGGTTCTCGGCCACGAACAGCACGCCACCGGAGAAGATGGTCACCACCACGCTGCGGCCGCGGGCGATGCCCTTGCGAGCATAGTCCGAGCGGTCCCGCATGAACTGCTCTGGTGATGCATAGATGGGCATCGTCACGATCGGCGTGCTCCTCGGTTCATGTGCGGTGCGGTGCTTGTCAACGGTGCAGTGCTTGTCAACGGTGCGGTGCTTGTCAACGGTGCGGTGCTTGTCAACCCGCTGAACTCCACGGCCGTCAGCCGCCCGGGTTCGTCATCCGGTCGGCGACCACCTGCTCGGAGATCGCCCCGACCGCTTCGTCTGCCCAGCGCACAGCGCCGTCGACCCCGACCGCGACCACCACCGGGAAGATCCGCCGCGTCAGGTCTGGACCGGCGGTGGCGGTGTCCTCGTCGGCGGCGTCGTACAGCGCCTCGACCGCCGTGCGGACGGCCGCCGCCGTGGTGTCTGCCCGGCGGAACCGCTTCTTCAGCGCCGCCCGAGCGAACACCGAGCCGGAGCCGACCGCCGAGTAGTCGTGGTCCTCGAAACGGCCGCCGGTGACGTCGTAGGAGTAGATGCGCCCGGCCCGGGTCGGGTCGGCAATGTTCAGGTCGTAGCCGACGAACAACGGCAGCACCGCCATGCCCTGCAATGCGGCCGCAAGATTGCCGCGGATCATCGAGGCGAGCCGGCTGGCCTTGCCGTCCAGCGACAGCCGGACCCCCTCGATCTTCTCGTAGTGCTCGAGTTCGAGTCGGAACATCCTGACGATCTCGACGGCAAGACCGGCAGTGCCGGCGATCCCGACGGCGGAGTGCGAGTCGGCGACGAACACCTTCTCGATGTCCCGCTGAGCGATCATGTTGCCCATGGTCGCGCGCCGGTCGCCGGCAAGGATCACCCCCTCGGCACAAATGAGCGCGACCACCGTGGTGCCGTGCCGCAGCTCGGTCACGGCGCCGCCGGCCCGGCCGTGGCCGGGCAGCAGATGCGGCTCGGCACGCGCTACGAAGTCGGTGAAAGAACCGTTGCCGGGCGTCAGATAGCTGGCGGGGATGGCTTGCGGCGGCCAGTTGTTACTCATGTTCGGCCTTCATGTTCGGCGTCCCGCTCACGCGGGTTACTCGCCACCTTTCTGCACGTACGCCCGGACGAAGTCCTCGGCATTGGTCTCCAGCACGTCGTCGATCTCTCCGAGGATGTCGTCGGTGTCGGTGGCCAACTTGTCCCGGCGTTCCTGACCGGCCGCATCCGCACCGGAAGTATCCTCGTCCTCACCGCCCCCGCCCTGCTTGGTGCTCTGCTCCTGTGCCATCTGGACTCCTCACCGTGGACCGCCGCTAGTTCTGCTGTCCCCGACCTTACCGAGCGGGCCGACGCCCGGCGGCCGGGAAGGATCGGGCGGTGCGGGACCCGCTTCCTGCGAGGCAAACGCCATGCGTCAGCGTCGGGTGAGCGCGTCGACGAACTGGGCGGCGTCCGAGGAGTTCTCGAAGAGTTGGTCAACGTGAGCCTTGGTGCCGCGGGTCGGCTCCATGGTCGGGATCCGTACCAGTGAGTCGCGGCCCACGTCGAAGATCACCGAATCCCAGGACGCGGCGGCCAGAGCCTCCGGGAACTGCGCGACGCAGCGCCCCCTGAAATAGGCACGGGTGTCTGTGGGCGGCTCGGTCATCGCGGTGATGACGGCGTCCTCGGTGAGCAACCGCTTCATCGACCCCCGGGAGACCAGACGGTTGTACAAACCCTTGCCCAGCCGGACATCCGAGTACTGCAGGTCGATCATGGCCAGCCGGGACGCGCCCCAGCCGAGCCCGTCGCGCTGCCGGAACCCCTCCAGCAGGCGGAGTTTGGCCGGCCAATCGAGTTCGTCGGCCAGTTGCATCGGATCGTCGGACAACCGGTCGAGCACATCGATCCAGCGGTCCAGCACGTCAACGGTCTGCTTGTCGACATCGGCGCCCAGCGTGCGTTCCACGAACTGAGCTGCCCGCTGGTGATAGGCCCGCTGCAGGTCCAGACCGCTCATCTTGCGGCCATCTGCAAGCGGTACCACCGTCTTCAGCGTCGGATCGTGTGAGATGGAGTGCACAGCGGAGACCGGCGCTTCTAGTTCCAGATCGCCGAGCGGTTCCCCCGCCTCGATCATCGACAACACCAAGGCGGTGGTCCCGAGCTTCAGGTAGGTGGCGATCTCAGCCAGGTTCGCATCGCCGATGATCACGTGCAGGCGCCGGTACTTGTCGGCGTCGGCGTGCGGCTCGTCCCTGGTGTTGATGATGCCCCGCTTCAGGGTGGTCTCCAGGCCGACCTCGACCTCGATGTAGTCGGCGCGCTGTGACAGTTGGTATCCGTCGGTCTGACCGGTCCGGCCGATACCCACCCGTCCGGATCCGGTGATCACCTGCCGGGATGCGAAGAACGGCATCAGGCCCGAGATCAACTGCGGGAAGCCGGTTTCTCGCTTGCAGAGATAGTTCTCGTGAGTACCGTAACTGGCGCCCTTACCGTCCACGTTGTTCTTGTACAACTGGAACGGCTTGGATCCGGGAACCGCCGACGCCAGCATGGCCGCTCGCTCCATCACCCGTTCGCCGGCCTTGTCGAACAGCACTCCGTCGAGTGGATTGGTCACCTCGGGGGCGGAGAACTCCGGGTGCGCGTGGTCGACGTAGAGCCGGGCTCCGTCGGACAGGATGACGTTGGCCGCCCCCAGATCGTCCACATCAGGTTCCACCAGCTGGCCGAACAGACCCGACAGGTCGTATCCGCGGGCGTCCCGCAACGGCGACTCGACCTCGTAGTCCCAGCGTGGCCGGCGTGCCCTGGGCGCCGCGACGGACGCGGCGTAGGCCAGCACCACCTGGGTCGACGTCATGACCGGGTTCGCCGCCGAGTCGCCCGGCACCGAAATGCCGTACTCGACCTCGGTCCCCATGATCCGGCGCACGCTCATGTTCTCCACGCTATCCCGCGGCCAGAATGGGACTCGTGACGGACCGGACAGCACCGACGGCCTGCTGGTTGCATCCTGCCGTCGAGGTGCGCGGGTCGGCTATCGAGGGGCGCGGTCTGTTCGCCGGCGAGCCGATCGGCGCCGACCAGGCTGTGTCCCGGCTCGGCGGACTGATGGCGACCGACGACGAGCTGGCGACGATGTTCGGTGAATCACCCGGCTACATCGACACCATCTCGGTGTCGCGAGGAACCAACCTGGTATTGCCGCCCGGTGTTCCGAATCGGTTCGGCAATCACAGCTGCGATCCGAACCTCTGGTGGGCCGATGCCTTCACCCTGGCCATGCGGCGCGACATCGACACCGGCGAAGAATTGACCAACGACTACGGGACCTGCACCGACGATGCGACCTTCAGAATGGACTGCCGGTGTGGATCCGTGCGCTGCCGCGACCCCGTGACGGGACGGGACTGGCAGTTACCGGGCCTTCAACAGCGTTACGGCAAGCACTGGGTGCCGGTGCTGCTCGAACGCATCGCCGATCGATGATCGCCGGCTCTAGCTGCGCGCTTCCTGGCACCTCGACCGTGGTGATCTGCCTCAGCCCCGATGCACCGTGGGAGACGACTCTGCAGAACGCCACCAGTGGATAGCGCGCTTCTGGGACGACGGCATCCACTGAAACTGTTCTGCAGACTCGCGCTGGCCCCGCGACCTGCCGCAGCGCCCGCTGCCCGACATGACGCCCGGCGCGCCGTGCAGCGGAGGGGTTCTCGGCCGATCAGAGAGTGGGTACCTGGCCACCGTCGCAGCGCATCGCGATCCCGGTGACGTAGGACGCCGGCGCGCTGCACAGGAACGCCGCCACCGCACCGAATTCCGCCGGCTCGCCGTACCGGCCGGCCGGGATTGCCGCCAGCGCCTGTTCCTTGACCTGCTCCACCGGCGTGCCGGTCTGTTCGGAGCGGCCGGCATCCAGGCTCCGCACCCGGTCGGTGTCGATCCGGCCGGGCAGCAGCATGTTGGCCGTGATCCCCTCGCCGGCGATCTCGTTGGACAGCGACTTGAGGTAGGCCGCGAGCGCCGCCCGGCCGATGTTGGACAGCGCCAGACCGGTGATCGGGGCGGCGACGCCGCCGGACCCGATGGCGAGTATCCGACCCCAGCGGGACGTGCGCAGGTGCGGCAGAGCCTCGGCCACGATTGCTTGCTGCACCAGCAGCAGCGAGGTGACAGCCGCGGTGATGGACGCCGTGTCCTGTGCACTGGCCGTGCCTGGCTTGGGGCCGGGGCCGTTCAGCACGACGATGTCCAGCGGACCGACGGCGTCGACGGCGGCCGCGTGCAGCGCGCGTCCGCCGGCCGCATCACCGAGGTCGGCCTCGATGCCGACGCAGCCGTCGTAGTCCGCGGCGGCGCTGCGGGCCGCGTCCCCGCGCCGGCCGCTGAACACCACCCTTGCCCCTTCGGTGGCCAGCGCCCGTGCGGTCGCGGCGCCGAGCCCTGCGGTGGATGCGCAGACGAGCGCGGACTTCCCGGCGATACCCAGATCCATCTCAGTGCTTCCCTTCGTTGTCGATCATCGTCTCGACGTAGGTCAGGTGACGGTGCAGCAGATCGGTCAACGACGGCGGCAGCGCAGCGGCAGGTGGGCGGACCCGGCCGCGGGTGATCAACCCACGCACGCGCAGGCACTCCTTGCGCACGGCCAGGGCGATCCCGGCCTGCTGCTCGAAGTTGACCAACGGCAGGTATGGGGCAAACACTCCGCGGGCGGCGTGGTATCCGCTGCCGACGTAGGCCTGCACGCAGGCCAGTAGTGCTTCCGGATAGGAGAAGCCGGTCATCGCGCCGGCCGAACCGCAGGCCAGTTCGTCCAGTAGGCCGATCCCGCCCAGGCCACCGAACACCGGCACCTGGAGGTCGGCCAGCGCCGCGATCGCCGGTGGCGTCGGCGCGGACTCAGCCTTAACGGCAGCAACCCGTTGCGTCGACTCGACAACGGTGCGCAGTGCCGGTAGCGGGATCCGGACACCGCTCGCGACCGGATAGTCCTGGACGACGATCGGGACGTCGGTGTGCTGGACGATCCTGGTCAGGTGGGCCGCGACCACATCCGGCTGTGGACTGTTGACCTGCACCATCAGCGCTCCGAGCCGGTCGCCGAGCACCCGCTGCGTCGCCTCGGCCTCTTCCAGCGCCGGCTCGGTGGCCATCGAGGTCATGCCGACGACCAGCGGCAGGTCGACGGTGTCGGCGACGGTGGCGAGCACCAGATCGCGTTCCGCGCGGGACAACGCCGCGGCCTCGCCGAAGACGCCGAGCACGGTGAGTCCGGCGACTCCGATCGACTGGTAGTGGCCGACCAGCCGGCGCAGGCTGTCCAGGTCGAGCCCGAGATCGTCCCCGAACGGGGTGGCCACCACTGCCCAGACGCCGGGCCGCAGTGTGCTGTCCGTCATCGGCCGGTCCACACCGGCGTGCGCTTCTGCTGAAAGGCGAGCACCCCTTCCCTGCTGTCCTCGCTGTCCAGGGCGGCCATCACCGCCGGCAGCCGGGCATCGCGCGCTTCTCGCGGGGTCAGATGCGGCGTGCGGACAGCGATCTGCTTGATCGCCCGCAACGACGACGGGGAGCAGGCCAGCACCTCGTCCACCCACCGTTGCACGGCGTCGTCCAGTTCGGCAACGGGCACCACTTCGTTGACCAGGCCGACCCGGTGCATCTCCTGGGCGGAGGCGCGGCGGCCGGTCAGCAGCAGTCCCATTGCGACGTTGTACGGGACCTTTCGCTGCAGCAGCACCATCCCGCCGTCCAGCGGAAGCCGGCCGACCCGCGGCTCGGTGAGTCCGAACCTGGCCCGGTCCGATGCGACCACGATGTCGCAGCCGAGCACCATCTCCATCCCGCCGCCGAGTGCGTAGCCGTCGACCCTGGCGATCACCGGGACGTCCAGACTCTGCCGCAGGCTCAGGCCACCGAAACCGTTGGCCTCCAGGTCTGCCCAGTACTCCAGTCCGGACTTTTCGATCGCGGCGGCGGACATGTCCGCGCCGACGCAGAACGCCTTCTCGCCGGCGCCGGCGACCACCACGCAGCGCACATCGGTGCTCTCGATCTCGCCCCAGATCCGGTTCAGCCGGGCCAGCGTCGGCCCGTCGACCGCGTTCAGCACGCCGGGTCGGTCGATCACCACATGGGCGACGTGCTGCCGAACCTCGTATCGGACGCCGTCGATCGGGTCGGTCACGTGATCACTCCGTTCTCCCGTAGGGCGGCGATCCGGACCTCGTCGTAGCCGTGCTCGCCGAGCACCTCGGCGGCATTTTCGCCCAGTTGTGGCGCCCGGCGGCGTACGGCGGCCGGGGTGGCCGACAGGGTGATGGGGGCATTGAGCACCTGCACGGTGCCCTCGGTCGGGTGGTCCATCTCGATCACCATGTTGTTGACCGTCGTCTGTTCGTCCGCCAGCGCCTCGGCCATGGTCAGCACCGGTGCACAGAGCAGGTCCTGCGCTTCCAATTGCTTGACCCAGTGGTCGGTGGTGTCGGTGCAGAACCGGAGCCGGAAGAGCTCCTGCAGTTCCGCCTTGGCCGCCATGTGACCGGTCGGATCCTGCAGATCGGGCCGCTGCCACAGCTGGTCCGGCAGGCCGAGCGCCGCGCAGATGTCGCGCAACGGCTCGGCCTTGAAGGCGCCGACCATGCAGACGGCGCCGTCGGTGGTCGGGAATACGCCGGACAGCGGCATCGCGGCCCAGTTGATCTCGGTGCCGCGGTTGAGCTGGGTGGACGCCTCCTGCATCTGCATGTGCAGCATCGAATCGAACATCCGCACGTCCACCCGCTGGCCCTCCCCGGTGCGTTCCCTGGCCAGCAGGGCCAGCAGGATTCCCTGCAGCAGATGCATGCCGGTGGTGTAGTCGCACAGGGTCGTCGGATAGACGCTGAGCGGGATGTCGTCGCTCTGGCGGCGCCACATCACCCCCGACAGCGCCTGCAGTAGGACATCCTGGCCACCCTTGTGCGCGTACGGTCCGTTCTCGCCGAAACCGGTGCCGGACGCCCAGACCAGCCGCGGGTTGATCGCCGCGAGCGTGTCGTAGCCGAACCCGATCCGCTCCATCACGCCGGCACGGAAATTGCTGACCACCACATCGGCCTCGCGGATCAAGTCGTACGCGATCTGCTTGCCGTCCTCGGTGCGGGTGTCGATGCTGATGCTGCGTTTGTTGCGGTTGATCGAGTAGAAGATCGGATTGTCCAGCCCGGATTCGTCGACGATCGACGAGCGGGACAGATCGCCCCACTTCGGTCGCTCGACCTTGATCACGTCGGCGCCGTAGTCGCCGAGCAGCTGGGTGGCCGACGGTCCCATGTAGACCTGGGTGAAGTCGACGACGGTGATCCCCTGCAGGGCCGTGGCGACGTGCTCGGTCGAGCTCACGAGTGATCCACCTCCACTGTTGATGGTGGTCCGGACGATGCGTTCGGACTCGGTACGTCGCCGGGGTCGGCGCCCTGTTTGCGCATCATCAGCTGGATGTCGACGGCCGGGACATCGCGGACGGTGATCCCGCGATCGACGGCGATGCCGGCCGCGATCCCGGCCGCCTGGCCCATCGCCATGCAGGGCGGAATCTCCCGGGAGATCTTCTGCGCCTGCGGCGTCGCCGAGTAGTGCCGGCCGGCCACCAACAACTGGTCGACGTTCCTGGGCAGCAGCGCCCGGTACGGCGTGTAGTAGTCGCGACCGCGGGCGACGCTGTCCGGGAAGTGTCGGCGGGTCTGCACGTCATCGGCAGTGACGACGTATTCGCCGTTCAGCAGCCTGGTCTGCCGGACGCCCATCTGGTCGGCGACGTCGACGATGTAGGCGTCGGCAAATCCGGGAAGCGTCTCCCGGCACAACTGCACTGCCCGGGCGATCTTGTCGCGGGCATCGAACTCGGCGGCGGTCAGCGATGCCGGGTCGGTGCCGTCGTATCCGGTCATATGCGGTGCGTTGCACCAGACAACGCCGGGGATGGGGGTCTTGAGCCACCACAGTTCCCAGGCGCCGCCGAGCAGCCGCTTGATTCGCCGGTTGAGCTGGCGGGCGGCCTTCGGATCGGCCTGCTCGAAGCGTTCGGCCTGGTCGGTGTCGACGGCACCGAGCCGGAAGACCAGCGTGGTCAGGTAGGAATCCTTGACGAACGGCGCGCCCGCCCGTGAGGCCACGTCGATGTCACCGGTGGTGTCGATCACCACGTCGGCGAACACCGCCTGTGGACCCGACTTGGTCTCAGCGATCACGCCACGCATCACCCCGTCCTGCACGATGGGCCGGGAGAACCAGCTGTGCAGCCGCAGGTTCACCCCGGCGTCCTTGACCAGGTCGTTGGACACCCGCTTCCAGCCGTCAGGGTCGAACGCGACGGCGTAGCAGATCGGCTTCGGGTTCTGCACCTGGTGGAAGTCGAACACGCCGTACCGACCCCACTTGTTCCAGGTCTCGACGGAGGCGTGGCGATCCTCCTCGGGCGGCACCACCGCGAGTTCGATCTCGGCCATCCGCTCGATGTACTCCGACACCACGCCGGTGACGGTGATCTCCTGGCCGTTGATCATGTCGTCAAGGACCAGGACCATCCCGCCGGAGGCCAGGCCGCCCAGCGCCGGATAGCGCTCCAGCAGGGTGACTGCGGCGCCGGTCCGCGCCGCGCTGATCGCCGCGGACACTCCGGCCGGGCCGCCCCCGACGACGACGACGTCGGAGGTCGCCACCACCTCGCAGTCGACAGCGGACGGTGACACTCGTAGGTCACTCACCGACGAACACTCCTTCGGTCTTTCGTGCCCACAGGTAGAGCACGATACTCAGGGCCGCGAGAACGGCCATGTACGCCGGGAACAGCTGACTCAGTCCCTGCCCGGATAGCCACACCACCAGGTAGGAGGCGGTGCCGCCGAAGGCCGCGACGCCGATCCCGTAGCCGAGCCCGCCGCCGGCGGCGCGGATGCCCTTGGGGAACAGCGAGGCGCTGGTGACCACGTAGAGGGTCATGTTGAGCAGCAGCACCGGGGCGCCGATCAGCAGGACGGCGGCGAATCCGCCGAGGCCCTTGGAGGTGTAGAGCAGGATCAGGAACACGGCAGGGATCATCAGGACCCGGCCGATCAGGAACATCCGGCCCAGCCGGAACCGGTCGGCGAGCGGCCCGACCGCGAGCGAGCCGACGGTCATGAACAGCGCCAGGATCGTGGTGATTCCGAAGACGCTGGTCGGGTCCTCCTTGAAGCTGCTGCGGGCCAGGTTCGGCAGACCGACGTTCCAGCCGTAGTTGAAGGCCTGCGCGGCACCGATGATGAAGATGATGGCCAGCAGGCTCCGCCACCGGGTGGTGAAGACCTGCTTCCAGACCTTGGAAGTCACCCCGACGTACTCAGGGTCGGCCTGGTGCAGGGTCTCCGGCAACGCGCGGCGCAGCCAGAATACGACGCCGCCCATGGCGGCGCCGATCAGGAACGGCAGCCGCCAACCCCAGTCCCCCATCACCGCCGAGCCGAGCGTTAGCCCGAGCAAGTAGTTGATCAACGAGGCGAGCAGGATGCCGAAGTTGACGAAGAAACTGATGATGCCCGCAGCGGTGCCGGACCTGCCCCGTGGCATGACTTCCACCGCGTACGCCGTGGACAGCGGCGCCTCGACTCCGGTGGACAGTCCCTGAAGCAGCCGACAGATCAGCAGGATCACCGGAGCGGCGGCGCCGATGGTGCCGGCGTCCGGCATCACGCCGATGATCAGCGTGGTGACGGCCATCAGGCCGACCGACCAGAGCATGACGCTCTTGCGACCGACCTTGTCGGCGACGCCGCCGAGCAGGATGCCGCCGATGGGCCGGGCGACGAATCCCACCGCGAAGATCGACAACGTACTCAGGGTCGCGTCGAGAGTGCTCTCGCCGCGGAAGAAGTGTGGCCCGATGGTCGCGGCCAGCAGTCCGAAGACCTGCCAGTCGTACCACTCGAGGGTGTTGCCGAGACCCAGGCCGAGCATGGACCGGCGCAGGGACCGGGGATCGACGGCTGGGTCACCATCGACGGGCATCGGTGCGCCCGTCTTGGCCTGCGGAGCTGTGGACATGGCTTCGCCTTCCCGATGGCAGCATGACGCGACCATCCGGCTCGTTGGAGCAGAGCAGTGGAGAGTTCGGGATACGACACGGTGCGGATCGGACACGGTGCGGATCGGACACGGTGCGGATCGGACACGGTGCGGATCGGACACGGTGCGGATCGGACACGGTGCGGATCGGACACGGTGCGGTGGAACGCGGTGCGGGACTGGCGCCGGTGCTGGCAGTTCTCGGTGCGGGCCGCCCGGGGTTACCAGGTGGGTGGGGTGGAGATCCAGATGGAGTTGGTGGACTCCGGACCCGGATTGACGAACCAGTGCGGGACGGTCGAGGAGAAACGGATCGAATCTCCGGCGGAGAGGCTGTACTGCACGCCGTCGATGTACACGTCGATCTGTCCGGACAGCACGATCCCGAACTCCTCGCCGTTGTGGGTGAACGGCGTGGCGCTGGTGTCGTGGCCGGGCTCGGAGCGGACCCAGGTGGCCTCGAGCGCACCGAGCAGGTCCGGAGTGAGCATCTGGTAGGTGACGTGCTCGGAAGGGATTCCGTGGCCGTCGATGCGACGGCGTTCTGCCTCGCGAACAACGGGCGACGAACCCTCGTCGATGTGCAGCAGTCGTCCCACCGGCACATCCAGTCCATGGGCCAGCTGAACCAAGGTCGCGAAACTGGGATTGCCGATTCCGCGCTCCAACTGGCTGACCATGCCCACCGACAGCGCACTGCGGTCGGCGAGCTGGTCCAGCGTCATCCCGCGGTCCTTGCGCAGTGACCGCACGGTGCTGCCGACCGCCGCCACCATGGGGGCGACGTCCGGTGTCAGGGACGGCGGCGGCGCTTGACTCATAGGAGGAACATAGTGAATATTTTCATTCTGTCAACTGTTTGGGCCTAGAAATGAGGGAGCACCGCGTGACCGCCACAGAAATCATCCCCGACACCACCAGCGAGGAACTCGATACCGCACTGTCCGCAGCGCAGCACGCCGGCCCGCTGCTCCGACGATCGTCCGGCGCCCAGCGGGCGGCCTGGCTACGCGCGGCTGGGGCCGCGATCGGCACGCACCGGACCGAACTCGTCGAGCTCGCCGCCCGGGAAACACATCTCGACGCGGGCGTGCTGGACGGCGAGGTGTCGCGCACCATCTTCCAGCTCGAACACTTCGCCCGGGTCGCCGAGTCGCCGGACGTCCTCGGACTGGTCGTCGAGCCGGCCGACGCCGACTATCCGGTCGCACCACGACCGGACCTCGTGCAGGCACTGCAGCCACTCGGGCCGGTGCTGGTGTTCACCGCGAGCAACTTCCCGTTCGCCTTCAGCGTGGCCGGCAACGACACCGCGTCGGCGCTGGCTGCCGGCTGTCCGGTGGTGGTCAAGGCCAACCCGGGCCACCCCGCTCTCAGCGGCCGCACCGCCGCCATCGTGGTCGCCGCAGTCTCCGCAGCCGGAGCGCCGGCTGGCACCTTCGGGCACATCCAGGGAGTCGATGCCGGCGTCGCTGCACTCACCGATCCGCGGATCGCCGCCTGCGGCTTCACCGGCTCCGTCGCCGGCGGGCGGGCTCTGTTCGACCTCGCCGTCGGTCGACCCGACCCGATTCCGTTCTACGGCGAACTCGGCTCGCTCAATCCTGTCTTCGTGACTCCGGCGGCGGCCTCGGCGCGAGCCGCCGAGATCGCCGCCGGTTTCGCCACCAGCTTCACCTTCCGCGGCGGCCAGCTGTGCACCAAACCCGGCGTGCTGTTCGCGCCGGCCGATTTCGGCATCGGAAACCTTGCGGCACAACGGATCTCATCAGCACCGGTCGATCTGCTCACCGATCGGATTTCCGCCGCGTATGCCGAAGGCACCGCTCGGCTGGCCGGCGTCCCGGGCGCGACGGTGCATGCCACCGGTGACGCATCGACCCCGATGTTGATCACCGTGCCGGCCGCCGTCGTCCTCGACTCGAGCGTGCGACTGCAGGAGTGCTTCGGCCCGGCCGCGGTGGTCGTCGAGTACGACGACCCGGCACAACTCGCCGCACTGGCCGACCGGATCGGTCCCAGCCTGACCGCGACGGTGCACGGTGAGGCGGACGACGCGGTCGCCATCGGCCTGACGCCGCAGCTGGCCGGACTGGCCGGCCGCATCATCTGGAACGGCTGGCCCACCGGCGTCTCGGTGACCCGCGCCCTTCATCACGGCGGACCGTACCCGGCAACGACGGCGCCGACCTACGGATCGATCGGTGCCGGTGCGATCGGCCGCTGGTTGCGACCGGTGAGCTATCAGAACTGGCCGCGCGAACTGCTGCCGGAGCCGGTGCGCGAGGCGGTCGCACGGAATCGCGACCGGGCGCTGTCGGGCTGATCGGAACGGCGGCCGGGCGACGCATCCGTCAGGTCCAGGGCAGAGCCGCGCGATGACGCCAGTACCGGTCCGCCGGTTCGGCTAGTTCGCCGAGCGCGGCCAGCTCGACGTCCGTCAGTTGGACATCGCCGGCCAGCAGGTTCGACACCAGTTGTTCGCGATCGGCGGGTCCGAGCAGCACCCGGGCGGCGAACGGCTGAGCGGCGGCGGCGGCCAACGCGATCGCGTCCGGGACACCGGCCGCGGGCACACACCGGGCGGCGCGACAGCCACCGCGGACACGAGGACCGGTCAGAGATACTGGCCGGTGCTCGGAGCGGTGTCGATGGCCCGGGAACCCTCCGACTGCTTGCCGGATACCAGGGTGCGGATATAGACGATCCGTTCGCCCTTCTTGCCGGAGATGCGGGCCCAGTCGTCCGGGTTGGTGGTGTTGGGCAGGTCCTCGTTCTCGGCGAACTCGTCGACGATCGCCTCCTGCAGGTGGCTCACCCGCAGGCCGCTCGCGCCGGTCTCGATCTTCGCCTTGATCGCCGCCTTCTTCGCCCGATCGACGATGTTCTGGATCATCGCACCGGAGTTGAAGTCCTTGAAGTACAAGACCTCCTTGTCGCCGTTGGCATAGGTGACTTCCAGGAAGCGGTTCTCGTCGGACTCGGTGTACATCCGCTCGACCGTCGTCTGGATCATCGCCGACACCGTCTCGGCCCGGTCTCCGCCGAACTCTGCGAGATCCTCTTCGTGAATAGGCAGGCTCTCGGTCAGGTACTTGGCGAAGATGTCGGTGGCCGCCTCGGCATCCGGACGTTCGATCTTGATCTTCACGTCCAACCGGCCCGGCCGCAGGATCGCCGGATCGATCATGTCCTCGCGGTTGGATGCGCCGATAACGATGACGTTCTCGAGGCCCTCGACCCCGTCGATCTCGCTGAGAAGCTGTGGCACGATGGTGGTTTCGACGTCAGAGGAGACACCGGTACCCCGCGTGCGGAATACCGAGTCCATCTCGTCGAAGAAGACGATCACCGGGGTGCCGTCCGACGCCTTCTCCCTGGCCCGCTGGAAGATCAGCCGGATGGTGCGTTCGGTCTCCCCGACGTACTTGTTGAGCAGTTCGGGACCCTTGATGTTCAGGAAGTAGCTGGTGACGCGCTCCTTGCCGCGGGCTTCGGCAACCTTCTTGGCCAACGAGTTCGCGACGGCCTTGGCGATCAGCGTCTTGCCGCAGCCGGGCGGCCCGTACAGCAGAACACCCTTCGGTGGGCGGAGTTGGTACTCGGCGAACAGTTCGGCGTGCAGGAACGGCAGCTCGACGGCATCGCGGATCTGCTCGATCTGCCGGCCGAGACCGCCGATGTCGGAGTACTCGACATCCGGCACCTCTTCCAGCACCAGGTCCTCGACCTCGGCCTTGGGCACCCGCTCGTAGGCGTACCCGGCCTTGGTGTCGACCAGCAGGGAATCCCCCGGCTTGAGCGGGCTGTCCAGCAGCGGCGACGCCAGGTGCACCACCCGCTCCTCGTCCGCGTGGCCGATCACCAGCGCCCGATCCGAGCCGAGCAGCTCGCGCAACGAACTGACCTCGCCGACCATCTCGTAGCCGGCCGCCTCCACCACGGTGAGCGCCTCGTTCAGCCGCAGCTGCTGTCCCCTGCGCAGCGCCGCAATCTCGACGTTGGGGGACACCGACAGCCGCATCCGGCGACCGGAGGTGAAGACCTCCACCGTCGAGTCCGGCCCGGCATTCAGGAAGACGCCGTAACCGCTCGGTGGCTGGGCCAGCCGGTCGACCTCCTCCTTCAGCTGGAGCAACTGGGTGCGGGCGTCCCTGAGGGTGACGATGAGCTTCTCGTTGCGCTCGGCGAGAGTGGCCACCTTGCTGTCGGAGTCCGCTATCTGGCGTTGCAACGGCCGAACGTCGGGGGGCCCGATCGCCAGCCGCCGGCGCAGCAACGCGATCTCGTCGTTGAGGATCCGGATCTGCGCCGCGAGCTGCGCTGGAGTCTGCCCGTAGCCGGTCGTACCGGCACCCCATGATCCTGGATCGCCGCCGTCGATGTCGCTGTCCGCCACGTCTGCTCCCATCGGCACGCGCACGCTGTCCCCATCTTTGAGCCTACCTGGGGAGGTGACCCGAGTTCAGGACCGCGGGGCGGCTCGGCTCGGTCGGTCCGGCTAACGCACACGTGCGGATCCGGCGACGACCGCGTCGGCAGGAGACCTCCCGTCAGTGTTGCATCTGGCCACCGAACGCCCGAGGGTTTGACACACTGCATGCATCGAGTAGGGACCGCTCCGGCGTCTGAACCGAAGGCGCACCGTGAGATCGAAAGGCACATCGTGACGACGTCATCGCCATATCCGGGTCATCAGCCGCCGGCCGGAGATCCGCACGGCTACGGGCCTCCGCCAGGTCAGCACCCGCAGTGGCCGCCGACCGGTCAGCTCGGTCATCAGCTGCAGCAAACCCCCGAGCACGGGCAATATCCTCAGCAGGGGCAGTCGGGTTCCGACTACGGCGGCCCCGGTCAACCGCCGGCCGCAGGCTTGGGCACCCAGGCGCCGACCCGGTCCAATTCGGCAGTGGTGATCGCTGTCCTGGTCGCGGTGCTGGTGATCGGCGGCGGACTGTCGGCATGGTTGCTCTCCACCCCCTCCTATGATCGGACCACGGCTCGAGGTGCTGCCGAGGCGTTCGCGGAGGCGATCAACTCGCGGAACATCGACGCCGCCAAGGAACTGGTGTGCAACCGGGACCGTAATGCGATGGACGACGCCAAGGGCGAAATGAGTCAGGTCTTGTCGTTCGCGACGCTGAAGGTGATCGGCGTAGAGGCCTCGGAGAACGAGGGCACCGCACGGTTCGAGGTGGTTGCCAACCTGGGGAGTCGGGAAACGACAGTTCCGATGGAGCGGGTGACCGACTCCGGCCGCTGGGTAGTCTGCTTCAGCGACGCCTCCCAGAGCTGACCGACTTCCGGTGACGCAGAATTGGCCGCCGCAGTCCGGGCGACCCGGGCCGAACAGGCCGCGTCCGCCGTCCCCGCAGGATCCGCAGTGGCCACAGAATTCGCAGCGCGGCCAGGATGCAGGATCCGGGTGGATCCGTGCCGGCCCACCCGGCGGTGGGCCGGCTGACCGGCTCGGACCTGGGCCCGCGGCGCACCCACCGCCGGGAATGGGGGGCGCTGGCCCGTACGGGCCACCCGCGCCCTACCGGGTGGCCGCCGCGGGCGTGCAGGGCACACAGCAGGTTCCCCCACCGCAGCGGCGAAGCCGGGCACCATGGATGATCGCCGCCGCGGTCGTCGCGGCCGCGGTCGCCATCGCGGCGGTGATCGTCATCTCGAAGTCAGGTGACGGTGGCGGCAACGCCGATCCGACGTCGATTGCCGACACCAGCGGGGCCATCCGGCCCTACCCCTCACAGTCCTTCAGCACCGATCCGCGGGATGCGGTGTCCCGGCAGCAGGCGCAGCAGGTCGCCCAAGGCTGGGTGGCTGCCGTGAACAATTCCGATGTGGACAAGGCGACCTCGCTGATGTGCCTGAAGGACAAGAACGTCTCAGGGCGCGAGCTGTTCGGCGGCATCAAGGCGGGAAGCATCAAGGCCGGCGAGGTGTCGATCAGAGGGAAGAAGGGATCGATGCCCGTCACCCTGACCACCAGCGGTGGAGACGACACGTCGGTCACACTGCCGATGGTGCTGGAGGACAGCTGGAAGGTGTGCCTGCCCTGATCGTCCGGCACGTCGTGCCAGGGCTTCTGCCGACGAGAAGGGTCGGTCAACGGCCGGTCGAGGTCGGTCGGCGCTGGGGCCGCGGCGTCGTCACCCCCGGCGCCAGTCGCCGCGCACTGAGCAGGAAGGCCGTGTGCCCCACCATCCGGTGCTCGGGCCGGACCGAGAGCCCGACCAGATGCCAGGGCCGGTGCAGGGACTCCCACGCCTGCGGTTCGGTGAAACCGCCGTTCTCGCGCAGGGTTTCGGCCACCCGGGACAGCTGGGTGGTGGAGGCGACGTACACGATCAGCACGCCACCGGGAACCAACGATGCGGCCACCGTGGGTAGTACCGCCCATGGCTCGAGCATGTCCAGGACGACCCGATCCGACTGTCCCGAGTAGTCTGCCAGGTCACCGATCACCAGTGTCCAGTTGCGGGGGTGTTCGCCGAAGAACTGCCGGACGTTCCGTTCGGCATGCTCGGCATGGTCCTCCCGCAGCTCGTACGAGATCACCTCGCCCTGCGGGCCCACCGCTCGCAGCAGCGAACAGGTCAGCGCACCGGAGCCGGCACCTGCTTCCAGCACCCTTGCCCCTGGGAAGACGTCCCCCCAGTGCACGATCTGCGCCGCGTCCTTGGGATAGATCACCGCTGCCCCGCGGGGCATCGACAGCACGTAGTCGGTCAGCAGTGGCCGCAGCGCGAGGTAGGACGTCCCGACCGCCGACGTCACCAGACTGCCGTCCGGGGCGCCGATCAGATCGTCGTGGTTCAGTGCGCCGCGGTGGGTGTGGTAGACGCCGCCGGGCTGCAGGGTAACGGTGTACTTGCGGCCCTTGGCGTCGGTGAGCTGCACCCGGTCCCCCGCCGCGAACACCGCATCCCTGGCTGGCTCACCGCTCACGAGGTCCCCCATCGTCACTCATCTGGTCAGGCCGGCCGGCGTTCGGATCGGCACCGGGCGGAGGGCGGCCGCCGAGCATCCGGGTCAGGTCCGCCCTGGACAGGATGCCAGCGGGGTTGCCGTCGTCATCGATCAGCCGGAAGCGGTCGGAGGAAGTGCGCCGCAGGACGGCGCCGATCTGCTCGGCGTCGTTGGTCGACAGCACCAGCGCCGATGGGTCTGGCGGACTGCCCTTTCCACCCGACGGGAGCGGCTGGGCCATCCACGCCAAGCGCTCAGCCGTGATGATTGTCCAGGACGCGTCGCCGGCGCGCCGGCCGACGGACGGACGCCGTTCGGATCGCCATTCCGCCCAGCCGGCAGCCGCCAGGTGCAGCGCCATGGCGGCGATCACCACGGCCTGCACCCTGCCGCTTGCCGGGTCGCGGATCCACAGCACCACCGCCGCCGCGACCATCAACGCGCAGACCACCACTGAGGACAGGTAGCCGATCAGCGCCCCGGTCCGCCGGCTCCCGCTGATCCGCTGTCCGAGGCTGCTGACCAGCTGCCCACCATCCAGTGGGAGAGCCGGCAGCAGGTTGAACACGGTGAGCAAGGCATTGACCACCCCCACCGTCATGGCCAGCAGCCATGGCACGGAATGCCGGGTCAGCGCGGCCGCGACAGCGACGCCGAGGCCGGAGCAGGCCGCCGAGATCAGTGGGCCGGCCAGCGCGACCAGTGCGTCCCGGCCCGCGGTGGCTGCCGATCCGACCAGGTCGGTCCGTCCGCCGAGCACGTCGAACCTGATCTGCAGAACCCGCTGGCCGACCAATCTGGCGGCGAACAGGTGGCCGAGTTCGTGCAGCAGCACGCTCAGCATCAGCATCAGGGTCAGCGTGGCGGCGGAAATCAGCACCGAAGCCCATGACCGGTCGGGAAGGACCCGGCCGGCCAGCAGGGCGACCACCCCGACGACGATGACCATGGAGATCGGCCAACTGCGACTCAACCGGATCGGCACACCGCCGATGTGACCGAGTCGAGTGCCCGTCGCTGCGTTCCGGACGGCGGCAGCGGAAGCGGCGGGCATCACATCAGCCTACGAACATCGGGCGCCCCGCCAACGACTCCAGGGTGCGGACTGAGCCGGCCCCTGTGGATACCGGTTCCCGATGGGGCCGGGCGGACGCCGCCGGATACTCTCGCCGGGTGATGCGCAACCTGCCACGATCGGACACCGGGAGAGGCGACACTACGGAGGCCAGCGCGTACTACCTGACGCTCGGTGACGGGCGCTACCAGCCGACCATCCATACCGAGGGCGCCTGGGTCACCGAGGAACAGCACATGGCTCCGGCATCCGGCCTGCTCGCCGATGCCATCGAAACCTGTTCGGCCAGAACCGATCTGGTCACCTCGCGGATCACCTTCGACATCCTGGGCCTGATCCACCGTGAGCAGGTGCGGATCACCGCGTCAGTGATCCGGCCGGGCCGGACGATCGAACTGGTGCAGGCCGAGATGCACGCCGGCGGGCGGGTGGTGGTCCGGGCAACCGCCTGGCGCCTGGCCAAGTCCGACACCGCGGATCTGGCGGAGACGGAGCTGACGCCGATACCGGGCCCGGATACCGCCGAACCGTGGAACGGCGTGCAGGTGTGGGGCGGAGGTTTCATCAAGTCTCTCGAGTTCCGCTCACTCCCCGGCGGGCGTCCCGGCCGCGCAAGGGCGTGGATCCGCACCGAGCATCCACTGCTCGACACCCGGTCGGTGAGTCCGTTGGCGGCCTACGTCGGCTTGATCGACACCGCCAATGGCGTCGCCGTCCGGTCCAAGCCCACGGAGCTGCTGTTCCCGAACACCGATCTGACCATCCACTTCGTCCGCGAACCCCGCGGGCCTTGGCTGGGGTTGGACACCTCTGTCTCCTACGGCCCAGGCGGGGTCGGGCTGACGTCGTCGGTGCTGCACGACATCGACGGCCCGGTGGGTCGCGCAGCCCAATCGCTCACCCTGCGCCGGCGTTGATCCGCGGACGCCAAAACCTCTGAGCACCATCGGGGCCAGCAGGTTGGCCCTCTTCGTCGACCGCGCGAGCTCAGGTGTCGACCGGTGTCGGGTCGTTGTCGGAGGTGTCGAGTTCGGGCTGTTCGTCGTAGCTGATCGCGATGGATTCCACCGCGGTGTGCGGTTGGTAGGTGGGGTCGAGGCGGAGCAGATCCCATTCGTTGATCCAGGCCCGGACGTACTGGCGCATCCGGGTCGCCCCGAGCCGCTCCAGCCCGGCGACGTCTGGGGCGTCCCAGCCGAAGGCCTCGCTGTGCAGGGCCTTGAGCTGGCGGTAGGTACGGTCGAGTTCGGCGGCGTCGGGCTGCGCCAACAGCAGCATGTCGTGTTCGATGAGCCGCATGCCGGTCTCGGCCCGTGCGGCGGTCTCGTCCCATTGCGGTTGCTGTTTGGCTCGCAGCTTGGCCGGGACGATCTCCCGGTCGTTCTTGTCCGTGAGCACCGCGGCGTCGAAGTCGTCGGTCATCGCGAACACGGTGGCCAGCCGGCTGGCCGGGTCCTCGGGGTCGGGCAGCAGCCAATCGGCCAGCTGCGCGTAGGACTTGGCACGCTGCATCAAGGTGTAGCGCCCGATGAGTTCGACCTCGTCGAACAGCAGGACCCATCCCTCGCAGCCGGCTGCGGTGAACAGCCTGGCCAGGAACCGGAACCGCTGGACGGCTAGTTCACGGGCCGACACGGGGGCCAGCGCCCGGCGCCTTTCACCGGCTTGTTTGGCCTGCCGGCGCAGCTCGGCGACTGCGATCCGTTCGCCGGACCAGAACCGGACGATCGCCTCGGCGAAGTCGTCGTCACCTGCCTGGGCCCGCGGGAACAGGGCGACGGTCAGCGGGAACCGCTCGTCGACCGGGCCGCCGCTGGCCCAGCGGAGCAGCTCGGTGTAGCCGGGGCTGCCCGGGTCCAGCCCGGCGGCGGCCTCGGCAACCGCGCCGATGGCGCCGGTCGGGCTGATCGCCGATTCGACCGCCGCCCGGAGCACCTTGGCCGGGTCGTGCAGCGGGGTCTCCTTGCTGATCACCACCCGGCTGACGGCGAAACCGCGGTCCAGGGCCAGGTGGGCCAGGTGCTCGAGTAGGTGACTCTTGCCGGCGCCGAAGCCGCCACCGAGCAGCACCCCCCGGTACGTCGACCGACCGCCTGTCCCTACGCTCTGGAGCAGGTCGGTGACGCGGTCCTCGGCCTCGCCCTGGCCGCTGCCCAGCGTGGCGACAGCGTCTCGGCTGGGCACCCCGCAGCGCAGCGCCTCTACCGCGCGGCGCGCGGACAGCCGCCCCGGGGTCAGCATCGGCGCCGTCATGTGGTGGCCTCCAGCCTGGTTTCCAGGCGCACCATCGCGGCGAACGGGTTGGCCCGGCGGCGGTCACGCACCTCGTCGACCACGCGCAGCTGCAGGGCGCTGTAAGCCGGCAGTCCTCGCGTCTCATCGGAGGCGAGCTGAGGCGGCAACGCCACGGCGACGAACGTCCCCCGCAGCGCGTCGGTGGCATCGATGAGCTGACGCAGCACCTCATAGGCGTCCAGCACGGCGGCCTTGCTGTAGTAGAAGCCGAGCCGTTGCTCCACCGGCGGGCGGCGGGATATCGCCAGCCGGGCCAGATCCACATCGAGCACCAGCCCGGCGCCGGCCACCCGCGCCCGCCAAGCTGCCAGCGAGACCAGCATCGAGCGGGCGTTGTGGCGGCCGATGCGCGCGTACAGGGAGGCCGACCGCAGCTCCCGCAGCGCAACCGGCTCCACCCGCAGCCAGGACAGGACCGCCTGGGCCTCTGCGGCGGTGACCTCCCCGGTGCCCAGTTCGGCCTGGCACAGTCGCAGCACAGCCAGGCGGAACTCCCGGGCCAGGGACGGATCCCGCAGCAGCGTGCCCTCCAGCTGGCGCCGCATGCTGCGCGCCGCCTCCCGCGCATCGACCTCGTGCCGCTCGGCCACCGCCGCGACCGACAGCGAGTCGGGATCGGGTGCCGGCAGCCCGAGCTGCTCCCATGCGCCGGCCACTTGGCGGCGCGCGAGATCGGGCCAGTCGATGTGGCGCGCGACGGCCGCGTAGAGCTGATCGATCAGATGCACCCGCACCTCACCCGCCTCCGCGGCGAGGTACAAGTACCCCGCTCCGGCCGCCGCCGAGGCCAACTGCTGGTGCCAGCGCAGGGCCACCTCGTCGCTGCCGGTGACCACGAACCGGACTGCGGCGCCGCCACCGCGCACATATTCGCCGAGATACTCGGCTGCCACGAACGCGGCGTAGGACTCCGCGGTCAGACCCGTCCCGCCCAGCGGGAGGCCGCTGCTCTGCGTCTGACTCACGGATGCGCCTGACTCGGTGCGGACTGCTCGAACGCGATGCCCCAGTAGCGCTGTTGCTGCCCGCTCTTGGCGACCGTGCTCAACACCCCGGCCGAGCGTGTGCCGGTGCTGGCCGCCCAGCGCACCGACCGCCCGCTCGAGGCGACCGCGGTGACACCGCTCTGATCGAGCAAGTACAGGTCGCGGGTGAACTCAGGCTTCGTGTACTCCCGGATCTGACCGGGCAGCAACGTCAACACCGAATACACATCCACCAGCCGCACCACCGCACCGGCCGCCTTGCCCTGCTGGGCCAGCACCAGGTCGTAAGCCGCGAGCAAACTGGTCAGGAACGGCTCAGGCTTGAACCGCGGGCCGGCGTTCTGCGCCCGCTGCAGCGCCGCCACCACGACCGACGGGCGCAGCGCGCGAACCTTGCGCCGGTCGACCTCCAACGCCAACTCGGCGGGCAACACCCGCACGATCGATGGGTAGCACAGCAGCCGATCATCGTCCTCGGCGAACATCGCGACGCCGGCCGCCGACGCGGCCGCGAGTAACTCGGTCGCGTACGCGCCCGAGAACAGCAGCTCACCCTCGTCCACGTCATAGGACGCGCGGGCATCTGCGACGGCCTGCGTCACTTCCTGGGCGGCCCCGGCCGCGGCATCAAGAGCACGCCGCAACTCACGCAGCTGCCCGGCCGCGGCAGCCGTGTGCGCCCGCTTCAACTCCCGCGCAACGGCCCTGGCCGCCCCAGCCGCCGCATCGACATCCGCCTCGGCTCGTGCCAGCGCGTCCTCGATCATCGCCGTTCCTGCCGTCAATTCCAGCTCCTCACGGTGTGTGTGCGCGCTACCCTATCGACCCACCGGAGAGCACAGCTGACCACCTCCGGCACGACGTCGGTGTGCAACCGATCGCTCCGCCCGGGGTGGATTCGATGTGGTGGGGACGCAACGTCTCACAGTCGGCAGGACCGGATGTCGGAAGCCAGGATTGCCTTCGCTCCCAGTTCGGCCAACGCATCCATCACCGGGTTGACCTCGGATCGGCGCACCATCGCCCGCACCGCCACCCACTCCGGATTGGCCAGCGGCGCCACCGTCGGCGACTCCAGGCCCGGTGTGATGCGGGCCGCCTCGTCCAGCAACCGCTTCGGACAGTCGTAGTCCAGCATCAGGTACTGCTGAGCGAACACCACACCCTGCAGGCGGTTCGACAGCTGGCGGATGGCCGGCGTCAGCTCGGCGTCCGCGCGGGTGATCAACACGGCCTGAGAGGAAAGGATGGTGTCCCCGAACGCTGTCAACCCGTTCTGCCGCAACGTCCTTCCGGATCCGACTACGTCCGCGATGGCGTCGGCAAGACCCAGCTGGATGGAGATCTCCACCGCCCCGTCCAGCCGGATCACCTCGGCCTGGATGCCGCGCCGGTGCAGGTCGTCGTTCACCAGCGTCGGATACGCGGTGGCGATCCGCCTGCCGGGCAGATCACCGACCGTCAGTGCCGCCTCGATCTTTGCGGCGTAACGGAACGACGAATGTCCGAAGCCCAGCTCGACCAACTCGCTGACGTTGGCCGCGGCCTCCAGAGCCAGATCCCGGCCGGTGATCCCCAGATCCAACTCGCCGGAGTTGACGTAGATGGCGATGTCCTTGGGACGAAGGAAGAAGAACTCGACGTCGTTCGCCGGGTCCAGCACGGTCAGGTCCCTGGGCTCATGCCGCTGCCGGTAGCCGGCTTCGATCAGCATGGCGGTGGCGGGTTCGCTGAGCGTCCCCTTGTTGGGGACAGCGACTCTCAACATCAGATGTCCTCTTCCGGGTCGGTCCCGCTGGTCGGTCTGCGGACGCGGCTGGCGTGCCGGCGGCGCTGGAGAGCGGGGTGGCCGCTTGCGTTCCGTGAAGCGGCCCCGCACTGACGGCTACAGATGCCGATAAACCTGCTCGAGGCTGATGCCCCGGCCGATCATGACCAGCTGGGTGCGATACAGCAGCTGGGAGATCTCCAGTGCCAGCGCGTCGTCGCTCTCGTGCTCGGCAGCCAGCCACACCTCGCCGGCCTCTTCCAGGATTTTCTTTCCCTGGGCGTGCACGCCGGCGTCGAGGGCATCGACCGTCACCGACCCCTCCGGCCGAGTCGCCGCCCGGTCGGTGAGCTCGGCGAACAGCTGCTCGAACGTCTTCACGGCTCGATCATCGCAGACAGGCGCTCAGCCCCGGCTGCCAGCCTTGGCCGCGCCGGATCGACCGTTCCGAGTGTTGGTGCGGGGTGACGTGGCGCTCTCGAGGGGGCCGGGCGTAGTTCCGTTCACCCCGGCCGCACCGTTGGCTGCGGTGGTGCCGTTCAGTGCCGTTGCTCCCAGGGTGCCACCGCCGGTCACGGCGACCGAGCGGTTCACCGCCTTCGTCGCCGCCTTCGCCCGGCTGCGTGTGGCCTGACCGGAGGGGGCCGACACCGGCCTGCCGCGACCCGCGAGGACCCGCGCCAGGTAGTGACCGGTGAAGGAATTCGGATCCTCGGCCACAGCCTCCGGCGTACCTTCGGCAATCACCAGACCACCACCGGCGCCGCCCTCCGGCCCCATGTCGATCAGATGGTCCGCCGTCTTGATCACATCGAGGTTGTGCTCGATGACGATCACCGTGTTGCCCTTGTCGACCAGACCGTTGATCACCAGCAGCAGCTTCTCCACGTCGGCGAAGTGCAGTCCGGTCGTCGGTTCGTCGAGCACGTAGACGGTGCGCCCGGTCGACCGCTTCTGCAGCTCCGACGCCAGCTTCACCCGTTGCGCCTCCCCACCGGACAGCGTCGGCGCCGGCTGGCCCAACCGGACGTAGCCGAGGCCGACGTCGACCAGCGTCTTCAGGAAACGATGGATCGAGGTGATGGGCTCGAAGAACTCGGCCGCCTCCTCGATGGGGGTGTCGAGCACCTCGGCGATCGTCTTCCCCTTGTAGTGGACCTCCAAGGTTTCCCGGTTGTACCTGGCGCCCTTGCAGACCTCGCACGGCACGTAGATGTCCGGAAGGAAGTTCATCTCGATCTTCAGGGTGCCGTCACCGGCGCAGGCCTCGCAGCGACCGCCCTTCACGTTGAAGGAGAACCGCCCGGGCAGGTAACCCCGGACCTTCGCCTCGGTGGTGGACGCGAACAGCTTGCGGATGTTGTCGAAGACCCCGGTATAGGTGGCGGGGTTGGACCGTGGGGTCCGCCCGATCGGGGACTGGTCGACCCCGACCACCTTGTCCACCTGGTCCAGACCGGTGACCCTGGTGTGCCGCCCCGGCACCATCCTTGCGCCGTTGATCCGGTTGGCCAGCACCGCGTGCAGGATGTCGTTCACCAGCGTCGACTTGCCCGATCCGGACACGCCGGTGACGGCGATCAGCTGGCCGAGTGGGAAGTCGACGGTGACGTCCCGCAGGTTGTGCTCGCGCGCGCCGACGACGGTGAGTTTCCGTTTCGGATCGATCGGTCGGCGGATGAGCGGAAGGGCGATCTCCCGGCGACCGGACAGGAAGGCGCCGGTGATGGACTCGGTCGACGCTTCCAGCGCGGCGACCGGTCCGGCCACCACCACCCGGCCGCCGTGCTCTCCTGCGCCTGGTCCGATGTCGACGACGTAGTCGGCGCTGCGGATGGTTTCCTCATCGTGCTCGACGACGATCAGCGTGTTGCCGAGATCACGCAGCCTGGTCAGCGTCTGGATCAGGCGGTGGTTGTCCCGTTGGTGCAGCCCGATCGACGGCTCATCGAGCACGTACAGCACACCGACCAGGCCGGAGCCGATCTGGGTGGCTAGCCGGATCCGCTGCGCCTCCCCACCGGACAGGGTCGCCGATGCCCGGTCCAGCGACAGGTAGTCCAGACCGACGTCCAGCAGGAATCCCAGCCGGGCGTCCACCTCCTTGAGCACCCGCTCGGCGATCATCATGTCCCGATGATTCAGCTCCAGGCCGGGGAAGAACGCCGCCGCGTCCTTGACCGAGAGGGCGGCCAGCTGAGCGATGTTCATCCGCCCGAGTTCCCGATGCCGCAGGGTGACGGCCAGAATTTCGGGTTTGAGCCGAGTGCCGTTGCACTGGGGGCAGGGCACCTCGCGCATGTAGCCCTCGTACTTCTCCCTGGCGAAGTCCGAATCGGTCTGGGAGGCCCGGCGTTCCAGGAACGGGATGACGCCCTCGAACTCCGCGTAGTAGGACCGCTGTCGCCCGTAGCGGTTGCGGTAGGTGACGTGCACCTGCTCGTCGATGCCGTTGAGCACCGCCTTCTGCACCCTGGCCGGCAACTTCCGGAACGGGACATCGACGGAGAATTTCATCGCGGTCGCCAGCCCGGACAGCAGCCGGCCGAAGTATTCGCTGGTCTGTCCGCCGCTCCACGGATGCACAGCGCCGTCGGCCAACGAGAGCTCGACGTCCGGCACCACCAGCTCCGGATCCACCTCCTTGCGCGTCCCCAGTCCGGTGCAGACCGGACAGGCGCCGAACGGCGAATTGAAGGAGAACGACCGTGGCTCCAGCTCGTCGATGGCCAGCGGGTGATCGTTCGGACAGGCCAACCGCTCGGAGAACCGGCGTTCCCGGTTCAGGTCGTCGTCCGGCAGATCGACGAACTCCAGGATGGCCACCCCGTCGGCGAGCTTGAGCGCCGTCTCCACAGAGTCGGTGATCCGCTGCTTGGCCGAGGTCCGGCTGACCAGCCGATCGACGACCACCTCGATCGAATGTTTCTCCTGCTTCTTGAGCACCGGGGGGTCGGTCAGCTGGTGGACGATGCCGTCGATCCTGGCCCGTGAATACCCCTTGGACTGCAGGTCCTCCAGCAGGTCGACGTATTCGCCCTTGCGTTCCCTGATCACCGGAGCCAGCACCTGGAACCTGGTGCCCTCGTCCATGGCCAGCACCCGATCGACGATCTGTTGCGGCGTCTGCTTGGCGATCGGTTCGCCGCAGACCGGGCAGTGCGGATGACCGATGCGGGCGAACAACAACCGGAGGTAGTCGTAGATCTCGGTGATGGTGCCGACCGTCGACCTCGGGTTGCGTGAGGTCGACTTCTGGTCGATGGACACCGCCGGCGACAGACCCTCGATGAAATCGACGTCCGGCTTGTCCATCTGCCCGAGGAACTGCCGGGCATAGGAGGACAGCGATTCGACGTAGCGGCGTTGGCCCTCGGCGAAGATGGTGTCGAAAGCCAGCGAAGACTTGCCGGAACCGGACAACCCGGTGAACACCACCAAGGAATCGCGCGGCACCGACACGTCGACGTTGCGCAGGTTGTGCTCGCGAGCACCCCGCACGATGAGCTGTTCGGTCACGATGACCCATGCTAGGTGCCAGCACCGACAGCGACCGCTCCGGTGACGAAGCACATGCCGCTGAGGCGCCACGACCTCGGCGCCGCCGATCGGGGCGCGCCGGTGGTGTCCGGATCCGCCCACGCTCTGGCAGGCTGGCTGGCGGGCCGCTCCGACGGCAGCGAACTGGCCTGCGACGGTCCCCTACCCCACCTGCCCAGCTGGTGAAAGGCGAGAACTCCATGGAGATGGCCTATTCCGGGCACGTGGAACCGGGCGGCCCCGCCGCGACCCGGGAACTACCGGACGTCACGATCAGCAAGTTGTCCGTCGGCGACATGGACAACAACGCCTACCTATTGGTCTGCCGCAAGACCGGCGACGCCACTCTGATCGATGCGGCCAGCGACAACGAGCGGATCCTGGACCTGCTCGGTGACGGCCCGGAGCGGCCGAGGCTGCGCAGCATCGTCACCACCCATCGGCACCGGGATCACTGGGAAGCGCTGCCGGCCGTCGCCGGAATGACCGGCGCGAACCTGTATGCCGGCGCCGCGGACGCGGATGCGCTGCCGGTGCCGACGGACGTCCCGCTCGAGCAGGGGTCGGTGGTGCCGCTCGGCGACTGCCAGCTCGAGGTGATCGCCCTGCGCGGTCACACCGAGGGGTCGGTGGCATTGCTGTACCGGGCCCCCGAGGGCTCGGCGCATCTGTTCAGCGGAGACTCGCTGTTCCCGGGCGGTCCTGGCAAGACCGGATCTGCGCAGGACTTCGCCTCGCTGATGGACGACCTGCAGCGACGGGTGTTCGACATCCTGCCGGACGACACCTGGGTGTACCCGGGCCACGGTGACGACACCACGCTCGGCGCCGAGCGCCCGCACCTCACAGAGTGGCGGGCCCGGGGCTGGTGATCGCCGGGTGGTGATCAGCGGATGAGACCGGCCAACGGCGAGTCGTCGAACAGCTCGTGCAGCTCGGCCGGATCGCGGTAGACCTGTTGTGCCCCAGCCTGTTGCAGCGCCTGCCTGGCGATGCCGCCGGATTCCAGGGCAACGCAGCCAACGCCTGCCTTCTTCGCCGCCTCGACATCCCAGACAGTGTCGCCGATGGCAATGGTCCGGTCCGGGTCCAACCCGAACTTGTCGATGCCAGCGGTCAGCAGATCGGGTGCCGGCTTGGCCTGATCGACATCCGCTGAGGTGACGGCCCCCGCGATGGCGTCGTCGGCGTGGATCGCCGGCAGCATCCAGTCCAGGTCATCCTGCTGACCGGAGGTGGCAAGTACCACGGTGAGTCCGGCGTCCCGGCATCGCCGGATCAGATCCGCGGCGCCGGGGAAGGCCGCCACCTCATCCCGGAGCTCCGAGTAGGCGGCGGTGTGCGCCCGCACCACCTCGTCGTCGAGGGTGCCCAGGAGCCGCTGCACCAGACCTTCGGACTCGATGCCGATGGCCCGGTGTAGCGAGGCCATCGAGGTTGCGCGGTGACCGCGCTTCCGGAATGCCCTGCACAAGGCCACGACGTGCAGGTAGTTTGTGTCCAGCAAAGTTCCGTCGACGTCCAACAACACACCGGGTTTGCTCATGCCGTCGATTGTCCCTTCCGCAGTTCCGGCAGCACCTCCGACCCGTAGGCGGCGATCATCTCGGCGTAGTGCGGGCCCATGTTGGCGACATACACCTCGTCGAAGCCGGCATCCAGGAACGGCTGGAAGGCATCGATGTGCTTGCCGGTGTCGCTGCCGAATGTGGCGCTCTCGGCGATGGTCTCCCGGGTCACCAGTTCGGCGACCTGTTCGAAATGCTGCGGCGACGGCAACACCTGCGAGAGTTCGCCCGGCACCACGCTGTTGGGCCACAACCGGTGCGCATGGTCGATGCCCTCATCCGCGGTGGGAGCCCATCCGGCCTTGAACCCGACCTGGGTGACCGCACCGGAACCCTTGACCTGCTTGAACCTCTGCACCGATTCGGCGTCCGGCTTGGTCGACATGAATCCGTCGGCGATGCGGCCGGCCAGCTCCAGTGCCTTCGGTCCGAAAGCACTCAGGTAGATCGGCGGCGGCGAGTCCGGCAGGGTGTAGATCCGGGCTGTGTCGACGGTGTAGTGGGGGCCCCGGTGGGAGACCACATCGCCGGTCCACAGCTCACGGATCACTTCCACGGCTTCTTCCAGCATCTCCAAGCGGATGTCGGCAGTGGGCCAGACGGTCCCGAAGATGTGCTCGTTCAACGCTTCCCCGCTGCCCAAGCCCAGCCGGAACCGGCCGGGGCCGAGCAGCGCCGCCGAGGTGGCAGCCGCCTGGGCGATGATCGCCGGATGGATCCGCACCGTCGGACAGGTGACGGCGGTGGTGACCGGAAGGTCGCACACCTGGCCGATCGCCCCGATCAGCGACCAGACGAACGGACTCTGGCCCTGGGCGTTCGTCCACGGATGGTAGTGATCGCTGATCCACAGTGCGTCGAAACCGGCCTGTTCGGCCAGCCGGGCCTGCTCGACGAGCTGCCCGGGGGTGTACTCCTCGCTGGACAGGAACCAACCGAATGTGACTGGCATGAAAGTCCTTTCCTCTGAATGGGGGTGCAAGCGCTCGAGATTCGACGCGCGAAGCCGGGCGCTGCTTCGGCGCCAGCTCCCCGGTGCCCGATGCCGGCGCCGGTCACACCTGCGCGCTCCGCCGACCTCCGGCCGGCCGCCGACTTGCCGCGTGGTTACAGTCTGCTGATGATCCGAACCGTGTTCCGCGGCGGCACTGTGTATGACGGCACCCTCGCCGAACCGTCCTCGGCGGACGTCGTGGTGCAGGGCGGCCGGATAGTCGAGGTCGGCACCGGGCTGGACGGCGATGAGCAGGTGGACTGCACCGGGAAGTGGCTGTCACCAGGGTTCTTCGACTCGCATGTGCACGTCATGATGGACGGCGTCGACAGGATGCGTCAGTTGAGCACTCCGTTCAGCCTGAGCTTCTACGTCGCCGCGCTGAACCTGAAGAAGACCCTGGACGTCGGTGTCACCTCCGTGCGTGACGCCGGCGGGGCGGACCTCGGGGTCAAGGAGGCCGTCGATCGCGGTCTGATCTCCGGCCCTCGGATGCAGGTGGCCATCAGCATGCTGACCCAGACCGGCGGCCACGGCGACGACTGGGAGGCCTGCGGCGCCGACGTACCGACGTTCGTGCCGCACCCCGGCCGCCCGGACACCGTGGTGGACGGCCCCGACGAGATGCGCAAGAAGGTCCGCGAGCTGATCCGCAACGGTGCGGACGTGATCAAAGTGGCCACCTCAGGAGGGGTGCTGTCGACCAGGGACGATCCGCGGCACGCCCACTTCCGGGACGCCGAGATCGCCGTGCTGGTGGAGGAGGCGACGGCCGCGGGCATCTTCGTGATGTCCCACGCGCAGGCCACCGACGGCATCAAAACGGCTATCCGCAACCGAGTCCGGTCGATCGAGCACGGCATCTATCTCGATGACGAGGCCATCGAGATGATGCTGCGGGCCGGGACCTGGCTGGTGCCGACATTGCACGCCCCGCGCGCGGTCATCGCGGCGGCGGCGGCCGGTGCTTCCATCCCGGCCGCCTCCGTCGACAAGGCCAGGATGGTTGCCGCCCACCACGATCAAAGCGTCCGCAGGGCACACGCTGCGGGGGTGCGGATCGCGATGGGCACGGATTGTGGTGTCGGCCCGCACGGCTCCAACCTCGATGAACTCCGATACCTGACCGAAGCCGGTCTGTCTTCGTTGGATGCGTTGCACGCCAGCACATCCAGCGCCGCCGAACTGTTCGGTGTTGCCGATGATCGCGGACGGATCATGCCCGGCCAGCGGGCCGATCTGGTGCTGCTGGACGGGGATCCGCACGATGTGTCCTCACTGGCCGGCACCGTGCGCGGGGTGTACCTGGACGGCGCGCTGGTGTCGTCAGGGCCGGGATCAGCAGCCTGACGTCACGAGCCATCCCGCTCACGGCCGGTCTGCCCCGGTGCCGTTGCCGGCGCGGCGGAGGGTTCCAGCCGCAGGATGATCGCTTTCGACGTCGGGGTGTTGCTGCCCTTGGCGGTGCTGTCCAGCGGGACCAGTGCGTTCGCTTCCGGGAAGTAGGCGGCGGCGCACCCGCGGGCGGTGGGATAGCGGACCACCCGGAAGTTGCGCACCACCCGGTCCACACCGTCTCGCCATTCGCTGTGCAGATCGACCAGGGCGCCGTCGCAGATGCCGAGATCCGACAGATCGTCCGGATTGACGAACACCACGCGCCGCCCCCGGTGGATGCCGCGGTACCGGTCGTTAAGGCTGTAGATAGTGGTGTTGAACTGGTCGTGGGACCGCAGCGTCTGCAGCAGCAACCGACCCGGCGGGACGTCGATCGGCTCCAGTTCGTTGACTGTGAGCATCGCCCTACCGGTGGGCGTCGGGAACCTACGCTCGTCGCGGGGCGGGTGCGGCAACACGAACCCGCCGTCCTGTCGAACCTTGGCGTTGTAGTTCTCGCAGTCCGTGATCGTGTTCGCGATGTGGTCGCGGATGGTGTCGTAGTTGCGCTCGAACGCCGCCCAGTCGACGGCCACCTTGTCCCCGAGCACCCGTTGCGCCATCCTGCTGACGATGGCGACCTCCGACAACAGGTGCGGAGCAACGGGTTCGACCACGCCGTGGGAGGCGTGGATGGCGCACACCGAGTCCTCGACGGTGACGAACTGCGCCCCGCCGAACTGCCGATCGATCTCGGTGCGGCCGAGCGTCGGAAGGATGAGTGCCTGCTCCCCGACAACGCCGTGGGATCTGTTCAGTTTGGTGGAGATCTGCACCGACAGCCGGGTCCGGCGGATCGCCGCCTCCGCGACTTCGGTGTCCGACATCGCGGACACCACGTTGCCGCCGAGCGCAACCAGCACCCGCACCTCGCCGGCGCGCATCTGGCGGATGGATTCGACGACGTCATATCCGTTGTGCCGCGGCGGATCGAATCCGAATTCGCGCTGGAGCGCGTCGAGGAAGAACTCCGGCATCCGTTCCCAGATGCCCATTGTCCGGTCGCCCTGGACGTTGCTGTGGCCGCGGATGGGTGAGGCGCCGGCACCCCGCTTGCCGATGTTCCCGCGCAGCAGCAGCAGGTTGATGATCTCCTTGATGGTGTCGACGGCCTGCCGATGCTGGGTCAGCCCCATCGCCCAGGTGACGATCACCTTGTCCGCGTTGAGGTATCGGTC
>JAABUT010000702.1_pt1 | contig 47812 bp, 49 predicted proteins | sample 5559281 | NCBI WGS metagenome assembly JAABUT01 (sample SAMN10711880, study PRJNA513359) | rock metagenome | isolation source: Antarctica rocks | place: Antarctica: Victoria Land, Ricker Hills nord | collected 2016-01-04
CCCGGCCCGCCCCGACGAGGCCCGGGTCAACCGCGACAACACCTCCCGGTCACCCTCACGCAACACCAACGCCGCCGCCCCACGATTCGCCATACCCCATCATCCCAGAGGACAAAACGTAAATCAATTAACTAGACACGCCACTAGGCGGACTGGTCGTGCGGTCCCTCGACGATGGAGCATCTCCGGCAGGAGTGAGCAGCTCCGCCGACAAGAGGGTGGCGGTCACGACCACTTCCTGAGCCTCGGGGCAGGATGGTCGCGTGTTAGCAACGGCTCTGCTGTTCAGCCTCGTGCCGGTCGTCGCCGCAGCGTTGTCCGGTGGTGCCGCCGCCGTCCGCGCGCCGGGTCCGAGGGTGACGAGCGGCCTCCAGCATTTCGCGGCCGGTGTCGTGTTCGCCGCCGCGGCCATCGAGTTGCTGCCCGGCGTACTGAACGAGTCGCCGTGGGTCGCCGTGGCGGGCTTCGGTGCCGGTATCGCGGTTATGTTCGCTTTCCGCGCGGCCAGCGAACGGGCCGAGGAACACCGACGGCGGCGTGGCCAGGCCGGCGTACCGCTCGGTCTGGTGGCCGCGATCGCTGTCGACTTCTTCATCGACGGGGTGATCCTGGGCGCCGGCTTCGCCGCCGGAGGCCACACCGGCGTCCTGCTGACCATCGCCCTGGCCGTGGAGTACCTCTTCGTCGGCCTCTCGTTGTCGGCGACGCTGGCTGGTTCGGTGCCCAGGCAAGTCGTCGCGGCCGCACCGGTGCTGCTGGCGGTTCTGACCGTGCTCGGCACCGTGCTCGGCGTCGTGGTGCTCGCGGGAGTCTCGGCGTCGGTTCTCGCCGGCGTCCTCGCGTTCGGTGCGGTGGCCTTCATGTACCTGGCCACCGAGGAACTGCTCGTACAGGCGCACGTACGCGGTGAGACGAGCCTGGGCAGCGCCGGGTTCTTCGTCGGCTTCCTGATCTACCTGGTGCTGCACGAACTCATCCACTGATGCGCGCTCATACCCCCGCAGCGATGTGCTCGCTCTGCCAGTCGGTCATCGCCTGGACGAGGTCGTAGGTCTCGAGCACGCGTTCGGTCGCAGCCGCCGTGTGCAGAGCGGACTCATCGTCGATCAGCCGGGTCGCGGTCATACTGCGGTAGCGGAGGAGCTCGGCCCTCGGGTGGTCGGCGGGAAAGGCCTTCGGTACGCGCGTCAACATCGTGCCGGTGACGTCGAACCCCAGACCACGCAGGCTTTCGACGATCTGCACGAGTTCGGATCCGATCGTGTCGTCGTCGACGGCGCGTCGATAGCGCTCAACCTGTGCGCTCGTCGGATAGCCCCAGCCGCCGCCGACCCACAACCCGTCGAGATCGAAGCGCACACTCAACTCGACGGGTGACTCGACGCGGACGATTCCGCACTGGTGCTGCCACCACCAGGGTGTCTTGCCGTAGCCCCACACCGAGAAACGTTCGTATGCCTGGTCGGCGGTCGCCACGTCGGTGAACAGGTCGATCATCGGCCGCCGGACCAGGTGTTCGCGATCGTGTCGCAGCCGCTCGCGGGTCTCGTTCGACGGCTCACCCTCCAGCTGCAGGAGGACGTCGATCGCTTCCGTCGGCCAGCCGTCGAACAGTCGATCGTGGGTCATCTGGTCAGCTGTACATCAGAGAACCCGGTGTTGTCAGCACCTCACCGGTCTCGAGCCACGTCTTCAGGCCGGAGAGGATCATCGGCCAACCGCCGTAGACCTGTTGGTTCGCGCTCGCACGCAATTCCCCATGGGTGACGGTGAGGCGGCAGGAGTCACCGACCGGAAGAATCTCCCAGGTGAGGCGAGAGGTCCCCTCCTGCTTCACATCCTCGCTCCACAAGAAGGTCATGGCCTGTACGAGCCGGCGCGGCGGGTCGACCTCGAGGTTGACGCCGTCGCTCAGCAGCATTCCGGGCGCGCCCGGATTCGTGATCTCGAACCGCGAGCCGGGCGCCCAGTCGGAGTCGACGCGGTTACCGAACTGGAACCTGCCGCGGATGTCGGGATCGGTGATCGCCTCCCACAGTCGTTCCGGGGTGGTCCGGATGTAGATCTCGTAAACCTTTTCCATCGTCGACTCCAGTCTCGTCTTCAGGTCGCTGAGGCCGGCGACCCACGGCTCTGCGTATTTGCTGACCCAGCGGTCGTGCACCAGCCGGATCGGGACGGGGTTGAGGAAGTGGAGCTTCTCCCGGCCACGCCGCCGAGTCACGACGAGACCGGCTTCCTCGAGTAGCTTCAGGTGCTTCATCACGCCGAAGCGGGTGATCTCGAAGTGCGCCTCGAGTGCGCGCAGTGTCTGGCCGTCCGCACGGAACAGTTCGTCGAGGAGGCGTCGTCGCGTCGGGTCGGCCAGCGCCCGGAACACCTCGTCCATCCACCGACCATAGGTGACTGTTTAGTCACATGTCAAGGAATGGGACGGCTGGACCGAGCCCCGCGGTCGCCGGGTCGACCTGACTTCTGGTCGTGCCGCTCGACGAGGATGGCACCGGCGAGCGCCGCGCCGAAGACGATCGCACTGAACACGACCAGCCAGATCGAGAGCACGAACGTCGCGCCGATGAGGCCGTACTCGTCGACCTGCTCGGTGATCTGGCCCGGCAGTACCAACCGGGACACGTTGAGGAGGACGACGGTACCCAGCGCGGTCAGCAGCGAGCCGGGCAGCAACCGACGGACGCTGACCTGACCGGCGAGCAGGAACGATTGGCTGGCCAGAAAGAACAGGGCCGACACGCCGCCCTGGGCCACGATGCGGATCAGCATGCTGAGATGCAGGTCGGGGCCGAGGACGTGCGCGAGCCGGCCGGCGAACAGGACCGCGGTGATGTAGGCGAGGAGGGCTACCACCCAGACCAGCTGCCGGCCGGTCGCGCCCAGGCCCGCCCTCGGTTGCGCCCAGATCGCCTCGTAGCCGCGTTGGATGGTCGCGGCGATCCCGGTGCTGAAGACCGCCGTCAGGACCAGGCCGGTGACCAGGCTCCGCGTCGTCACGCGGGCGGAGTTGACGAACAGCGCGCTGACGTCTCCCGCGGCGTCGCCGGTGAGCCCGAGCACATGCGCGAGCATCACGCCCATGTCGGTGCCGTTCAACCTTCGGACCACGGCCGACATCGCTACCAGTAGCGGCGCCGCGCACAGCACCTGCTGTGCGCTCAGGGCGAGGGTCAGGATCACCAACCCTGCTTCGTGTGCCTTGCGCCAGCTGTGCCCCGGTAAGCCGTTCGTCCAGCGGGTGATCCCCTCCCGGAGCCAGGCCCGCGGGCCGCCCCGGTGCACCGGATCGGTGCCCACCGTTCGCAGATCGTCCACGACGGCCCCCGTTCCGATTCGGCCGGCCATCGATGCTGCTCGCCGGCTCGCACCCAACGGTAGCCGTGCCCCACCCGTACCTCCCGGCTCCGATGGGCGGGTCTGGACAGGTGACCATAAGGTCACGTAACTTGATTCGCGGTTCCCCCACCCAGAACGTCGACCGACGACCGAACAGGAGTGCGCTGTGACTTCGACCCAGCTGTACCAGGTATTCATCAAGGCAACCCCGGAGCAGATCTGGGCGGCCATCGTCGATCCCGAGCAGACCCGGCGCTACTTTCACGGCGCGTCCATCCTGAACACCCGGGAGACGCATGTCTCGCACGGCCCGGACGGCACGACGTGGGGCGACGGTGGACCCTCGAATGGGACCCGCCACGACGTCTGGTGCACGAGTGGAGGTCGCTCTACGACCCCGAGCTCGCGGCGGAGGAGACGAGCCGGGTCAGCGGGGACATCGAGCCGGCGCAGGACGGCGTGTGCCGCCTCACCCTCACCCACGACCGGCTCGAGGGTGCACCGAAGACCGCGCAGAGTGTGTCCGGCCCCGGCTGGATGTTCGTCCTCAGCGGCCTCAAGACCCTCGTCGAAACCGGCAGCTCGATGGCCGCTTGAGCCGATCTGGGCTCGGTGCTGACATGACGGCAGCGTGGGCCGCCGCGACGCGACCTGCATGCGAAGATCCGCAGATGACCTGGACCGCGCCGACCCCTGCCCCTGCCGACGGACCGCTCGTGGGGGCCGATCGGCCGATACTCGAGGGATACCTTGCCTGGCAGCGAAGTACGCTGCTCAACATCTGCGCCGGCCTCACCGCCGAGGAGCTCGCCCGCCGCCCGGTGAGCTCCTCGAACCTGTCCCTGCTCGGGCTGGTGCGGCACATGGGCAAAGTCGAGCGAATCTGGTTCCGGCACCGGGCGGCGCTCGACCCGATCGGGCCGATGTATGACCCTTCGCTCGGTAAGGACGCGGATTTCGACAAGCTCGACCCGGACGAGGCGGCAGCAGCGGTGCAGCGACTGGAGGACGAGTGGGTCGAGTGCGACCGAGCGGTGGCCGGGCTTTCCTTCGACGAGCCGGTCGAGGCCCACGGCCACGTGATGTCGCTGCGGATGACCTACGTCCACATGATCGGGGAGTACGCGCGCCACAACGGCCACGCGGATCTGCTGCGCGAGGCGATCGACGGGGTCACCGCCCGCTAGTCGCCGTGCTGTCGCCGACTCGTGCAGCACCACCGCGTCCCGGTCGTCGGCCCGTCAGAGTCGCTGATAGCGTGCCTGCGCGAAGGCGAAGACGCCCGCGGCGGCCAGGCCGATGGCGACCGCCGTCAGGAGATAACGGCCGAACGGCTGCCCCAGGACTGTGTGCAGCGCGCCGTCGAGGCCGTTGGCCTTCTTCGGATCCGCCGTGACCGCCGCGTAGCCGAGGAGGATTCCGATGAGCACGAACGCCAAGCCCCGCGCGATGTAGCCGACGGTGCCGATCGTGCGCACAGCAGTCCGGGTGTTCGACGACATTCGGCCGGTGGCGAGATCGTCCTCGAAGGATCCCTTGATGCCCTGGACGATCGAGACGACGCCGACGATCACGACCACCGCCGCGGCGATGACGACGAGCACCTGCCCGCCGGGTAGCGACAGGACACCCGACGCCGCCTTCTGCTCCGACTTCGTGCTGGACGTGCCGGCGCCCGCGACGACGCGCAGCGCACTGACGCCGATGGCGGCGAACGCGATCGCCTTACCCCCTGCAGCGACCCGCTTGCGGGTTCGCTTCGTGTCGTCGTACTGGCGGCATCCGACCGCGGCTTCGAACCCCTGCCAGACGGCGAGCGCGATCAGGCCGATGGCGACCACGACGAGCAGGGCTCGGCCGAGCGGCTGATTCGCCAGCGTATGAAGGGCGCCGGACGCATCCGCGGACCCGCGGCGCTCGCCCCACGCCAAGTTGAGCGTGAGCCAGCCGATCAGGAGGTAGATGATCCCGTAGGCGACGAAGCCCGCTCGGGCTCCTGCCTGCAGAGTCTTGTTGCCCTTGGCCCGCTCGGTCGTGCGTTCGGCGTCAGTCACGTCCGCAAGGATGTCAGGTCGCGCACCGCAACAGCCGGAAGAACTCGTCGGCGAGTACGACTTCGAAGTTGTCCGGAAGCGAGTCGAGGGTGACGATGTCGTCGGCGTCCACGACCACGCGTTGATCGCTCCCGCGACGAAGTGCGGCGCGGCTGCCGACCAGCCGTCGACGTGTGCCAGCAGCGCCGTCTTGTAATCGGCTGCGCCACAACGTCGTCCATCCGCCGTCGACCGGAGTGCTGTGGGAGAACACGAGATCGGTGCCGGTACGGCGCATGTAACGGCTGGACAACCTCGTGTAGACGTCGAGCTCCGCGCCGATGGGTTACGCCGAGTCACGGCGCTCTCATACAAGAACCGCGGGTGACCGGAAGGGAACATCCCCGTCCAGTCCGGACCCCGCCCACGCCTGACTCCGGCCAGACTTTCGAGTCACTCGACCAGTTCGTTCGCGACGAGATCGGGGGAGTCCCCGGGGCGGAATGCAGACCCGGCGGGGTGATCTCGGTCCGGGTCGACGCGCTCGACACCATCCTCCGTCGTCGCTGCGCCGTTCACAGGACGAACGCGTAGCAAACGTAGAACACGGCCGCGCCGATGGCCGTCACGGCGAGGCCGAGCGTCATCGTCGACGCCTTGACTCCCGTGCGCAGCGGCACCAGCGTCGCGATCGCCACGCCGACCAGGGCCTGCAGCGACCAGTAGACCGGGCTCGTGGTGTCTGCGATCAAGGTCAAGCCGTACACGCCCTCCCCGACGAGCACGGCCGCCGGCACCGCGCAACCCAGCATGCGCCGGAGCTCGACCGCTGATCGCACCAGACTCGCCGCGACACCGAGCACCGGCCCGGCGACGACGGCGACCACGGCGAAGATGCCACCGAACGGCGCGCCGTAGAAGCTGCCCCGCAGATTCGACACGACTCCGTACGCCTCGTTCATGACGACGAAGGCCACCGCTCCGAGAACTGCCGCCAGCCAGGTCCGGCTCCGGCTGAGGTAGACGAGGGCGAACGCCAGTGCGGTCCACGAACCGGCGGAGTTCGCGAACGAGGAGAGCGCGTGCGGTAGATAGCGCTGGCCGTACGGGGTGAGGCCGCCCACCGCCGCCGCGCCGACGACGACGACGGCGACCGCCGCGAGCCCCGACCGCCAGGTGGAGGCCGTCGCTACCGGCGCCGGCGCGGCACGGATCGTTTCCTCGTTCCGGGTCATCGAAGCCGTCCCTGTCGGTGGTTGTCCGGTTTCGTGGACCTGGCGTTCGGGGCCAGGGTATGTCGGGCTGCCCGCGGGTTGGCACACTGACTCCCATGACACGAGCCCTGCTCGACGGCGACGAGGCCGGCATGCAGCTGCTGGCGACGCTGTACACCGACGACCCGGCCGTGCGCCGCGACGGGGACGAGTACTACCTGCACGCGCAGGTGTTCGAGGAAGGCCTGGCCGACCACACCTACGCCGATATCGCCGAGAGCCTGATCCAGGTGATGAACGGCACCGCGCGGCTCCAGTTGCAGGGGCTGATGCTGCCCAGGCTCACCGGTGACTGGGACGAATTCCCCGAGGACTACGTGCCGAACAGCCGGGTCCGGCTGGCCGGGTTGCCGACGTCCGCCGTTGATGCGGACGCCTTGAGCCCGAAGGAGGCCCGGCATGCGCTCGCGCTGGCTGCCCGGCGCACCGACGTGGCACTCGTCCTCGGGTTCCTGGCGACCCCCGACGACTGGGACGTCACCTGGTTCGACCTGGCGAAGGTGTACGAGATCCTGCGTGACGACCTGGGCAACAAGGCGTTCGCGAAGGCGTGGCCCAAGCATCCCGAGGATGCGCAGAGTGCGTTCGCGGTGTCGGCGAACAGATTCAGCGTGAGCGGCAAGGCGGCACGGCACGCCCCGCACAAGACGAACCCGGCGAAGCACATGATGTCCAAGGGCGAGGCCAAGAGCATCCTGTACCCGATGGTGCGCCGGTGGCTGAAAGGCCTGGAGCTCAAGCCCTGAGGGAATTCGCCGTCACACGATCTGAATGGCGGCCATCATCGCCGTGTCATCGTCGAGCGGCACGGAGCCTCCGCCCGATCCCGCCATCCGAGCCGGCCTAGAAGACCGTGAAGCCGCCGTCGATGGTCACGACAGATCCGGTCATGAAGCTGGATCCGGCGCCGGCGAGGAATACCGCCGCCGCGCCGAGTTCCGGCGGCAGGCCGAAACGCTTCATCGCGGCGGGATCGACACACCATTCCTTGAACTGGGGTTGGTCGACGGGCGACATCTCGGTGAGGAAGTAGCCGGGCGCGATCGCGTTCACCCGGATGCCGCTCGGTGCCCATTCTGCGGCCAGCGCCTTCGTCAACTGGTGCACGGCGGCCTTCGACGCCAGGTACGCGGGCTGCCAGAGCGGCCGGTTGACGATGGTGGCCGACATCGAGCCCACGTTGATGATCGACCCGCCACCGCGTCCGGCCATCTGCCGGGCGACCGCGCGGCTGCAGAACCACAGTCCGTCGACGTTGGTGGCGAAGACCGAGCGCCAGTCGGCGTCGTCGATCTCGAATGCCGGTGCGGGGATGGAGATGCCGGCGTTGTTGAGCAAGACGTCGATCGGGCCGAGGGCGCCGGTGATCTCGGTGACCGCACGGTCGACGTCGGCGGCATCGGTGACCTCGAGCCCGAGACCGAACGCGGTGACGCCGAGGTCGGTCAACTCCTGGGCGGCCGCTTCAGCGGATGCCCTTGTCCGGCTGCTGATGGCGACGGCTGCCCCGGCCTCGCCGAGTGCCTGTGCCATCGCACGACCGAGGCCGCGGTTGCCGCCGGTGACGACAGCGACCTTCCCGCTGAGATCGAAGCTGTCGAGAACGGTCATGCGGAGTCTCCTGAGAAGTGTGGTCGAGCCGGCCCGGGTGGACGCGGCTGGGGAATGAACGGTCAGAGTGGTTGTGGCTGCCCGGTGTCGAGGCTGCGGTGAACGGCTTCGACGGCGCGGGTCACGAGGAGACCGTAGGCCGCGTCCGGCATGGCCAGGTCTGCGCCGGCGCTCCACGCGATGAAATCGTCGGCCATGTCGATCGGGACTCCGCGCAGCTTGCCGTGGTGCTCGTAGACCCCGAACTGGAGCCAGTTCACACCGGTCGGGTCGTAACGGGTGACCCCGGTGTCGGAGATCCCGAGGCGGAAGCTGGTGGTCTCGGTGTTGACCTCGTAGCGGAAGTCGAACACCGACGGCGCCGTGACCGGCAGCACCCATTGGGAATTCAGCACGACGAGCGATCCGTCCGACATCGAGAAGGACGCGGTGATCGCATCCCAGGTGTCGACGCCGAGGCTCGGGAGCAGTCGTTTCGTGCCGCGGGCGAACGCGTCGGTCGGCGTGGCACCCGAGAGCCACATGGTCAGATCGAGGCTGTGCGGCATCAGGAACCACGCCGGCGAGCTTCGTGCCGCCCACGACAGCATCGTGGTCGGGACGAAGAGGGTGTCGTTCAGATCGGCCACCTGGTTGACGATCCGGCCGCCGGCGGGATCTGCCAACTGCCGGCGGACCTCGACGAACCTCTGATTCCAACGGTTCTCGAAGCCCACCATCACCCGTGCGCCGCCGGCGGCGACCGCCGCGACGATCGCCTCCGCATCGGTGCTGGTCGTCGCGAGAGGCTTCTCCACCAGCAGGTCGAGTCCGCGCTGCGCGCAGCGGACGGTGGGACCGCGATGTGCGAAATCAGGCGTGGCAATGACCGCAGCAGTCAACTCGGGATGCGCGTCCAGCATTCTGTCGAGGTCGGCGTACACAGGGATGCCGAGCGCCTGCGCATGGCGTTCGCGAACGGCGTCGGCGGGCTCGCACATCGCGACCAGGGTGGCGTTCGGATGTTGAGCCACCGCACGGGCGAACATCGACCCCCGTATCCCGCCGCCGACGATACCGATCCGGGGATGACTCGTAGACACCTGGACTACCGCCTGTTCGACTGTGCCGGGACCATCGGCTGGGTGCTTGGCGATGAACGTCGATGTCTGCCACGCTGAGTTAGTAGTGGCAACCTACATACCTGGTGGGGGAGCGTCAACCGTTCTCCGCGGAAGGAGCCGACCATGACCGGGCCCGTCTTCAGCGCTGCCCCGCGACTGCTCGGCCCGACCATGGTCGGACAGACGAACCGGCGACGGGTGCTCGAACTCCTGCACCAGAACGGGCCGTCCAGCCGCGCCGAGCTGGCGCGGGCGCTCAACGTCAGCCGTGCCACCGTTGCCACGATTCTCCAACCCCTCATCGACGATCGCACCCTCGTCGAGGGCGAGCCGGTCGCCGCATCGCCCGCCGGTGGGAAGCCGGCCCGGCCGCTCTGGTTCAACTCCGACGGTGTCGAGCTCGGCGCGATGCGGATATCGGCAACCTCGATGTCCGTTGCGCGGATCGGCATGGACGGGACGATCCGCGTGCAGGGGCACGGCAATCTCGATGTCGACGCTCCCGTGGACGAGGTGCGGACCGCACTGCTCGAGCTGGCGGCAGCGTGCTTCGGTCGTCGACCGCTACTCGGGATCGGCGTCGCCGCGTCCGGGATGGTCGACACCACGGCGGGTGTGATCATCTCGCTCCACCTTGCGCCCGTCCTCAACGGCTTTCCGCTGGCCGAGGTGCTGCGTCGTCGGTTCGCCACTGTGGTGAGCGTCGATCATCACCCCCGGGTGCAGGCGCTGGGGGACAAGTGGTTCGGCCAGGGCCGCCATCGTCCGAGCTTCGCCTCCGTCTACACCGGCGAGGCGCTGGGCTTCGGCATCGTCTACGACGGAGAGATCGTGCGTGGCGTGGACGGTGCGGGAGGCGAGTACGGCCACACCGTCGTCGACATGAACGGCGACTGGTGCATGTGCGGTCGCCGCGGCTGCTGGGAGACCGTGGCGACCTGGGGCTGGCTTCGTCGCGAGGCGGCACGTCTGGGTCTCGCCGGTGCGGCCGGCATCGACTGCGCAGAGCTCACGGCGAGGGTCGAACGAGGTGTCCCGGCAGCTGCGGAGCTCCTCGATCGCTACGCGCACAATCTCGCGATCGGCATGGCGAACAACGAGCACATGCTGGCCTCCGGCGTCTACATCATGCACGGAGACGTCTGCTCGGGTGGGGAAGCGATGCGCCGCCGACTTCAGCACTGGCTGGTCGAGTACAGCCCGCGGCGCGGCGTGACACCCCAGGTCATCCTCGGAGATGTCGGCGACGAGATCACCCTTCTCGGCGGCGGCGGGCTGGTGTTGTCGAGCATTCTCGCCACCGCCGTGTGACCGCGGTGGACGGTGCCGGCTTCAATCGCCCGCGCACGGCGTTTCGCCGGTCACACGCGCCAGAATGCGGTCGGCGACGGTTCGCAGCTGATGCAGCTGCTGCCTGGTCAGGCTGTCGATCACGATCGAGCGTGCGGTCGCGACGTGGCCCGGGGCGGCCGACTCGACCTTGGCCACGCCGGCGCCGGTGAGGATGGCGTTCGTGTAGCGGCCGTCGACGGCATCGCTCTCCCGATCGAGGAAATGCTGGGATTCCAGCCGTCGGGCGACGTGCGACAGCCGCGACGGCGAGCCGTTGGTGACGGCGGCCAGTTCGCTCATGCGCATCCGGCGTTCGGGCTGTTCCGCCAGCAGCGCCAGGACCATGTACTCGAAGAACGTCAGCCCGGCGCCGCGCTGGAGCTGCGCGTCCAGTGCGGATGGCACCGGCATCATCATCGCCAGCAATGACAGCCAGGTTGCACGTTCCTCGGTGTCGAGCCAGACGGGCTCGGTCGATGCCGTCGCTCCGGCGGATGAGTTCGATCGTTCGTCGGCCACACCGAAGCCTACTCGCTGACTTGATCGTTCAACTCACTCAACGTCCGACCGGGTGCCGGGCCTCCTGCGCCTACTAGGGCGCTATCCGGCCACACGTCGGTCGCTTCAGGACCGTCGTTTCTGCCACCCTGGTTGCACGATCGAGGCCACCCCGAGGAGTTCATCCATGTCCGTGTTCCGGCGTCCGTCGCCCGGTAGACCGGTCGGCGACGCGATCCCGTTCGCGCACGACGGCGACTACCACCTGTTCTTCCTGAGTGCACCGTCGGACGACTCGTCCTGGCTGCACTGGCGCACGCGCGACTTCGGCACCTGGACTGAACTCCCGGTGGCAGTTGCCGCCGACGCCGACGAGGGAGCGGCGTGGACGGGTTCGGTGATCGAACGTGATGGCGTGTTCCACCTGTTCTACACCGGCTCGCTGGCCGGTTCGGAATCCCCGCAAACGGTCTGCCGTGCGACCAGCACCGACCTTGTCACGTTCACCCGCGTCGCTGCGCGCAACCCGGTCCTGCGACCCGACTCCTCGGTCTACGAACCCGGTGACTGGCGCGATCCGTACGTCTTCTTCAACCCGGTGGAAGACCTGTACTGGATGGTCGTCGCAGCCCGGCGCAACGTCGGGCCGCACTGGCGCCGCGGCTGCCTCGCGTTGGCCACTTCGCCCGATCTCGAAACCTGGACCCTCGAGCCCGAGCCGCTGTACGAGCCTGGCAACACCTTCTGCCCCGAGTGCCCGGAGATCTTCTCGATCGGCACGACCTGGTACCTCGTCTATTCGCGCTTCTCCGAGAACGCGGCGACGGTGTACCGCACCTCGGAGTCGCCGCGCGGCCCGTGGCGGACCCCACCGCACGACACACTCGATGGCCGTCGCTGGTACGCGGCGAAGTCCATGCCGATCGGGGACGGCGACCGGCGAATGTTCTTCGGCTGGATCGCCGACCGCGCCGGCGACACCGACACCGGTGACTGGCGCTGGGGTGGTGACTTCGCTGTCCCCCGTGAGGTGGTCGAGTCGGCACCGGGGCAACTCGCCGTCCGGCTCCCCGAGGCGGCGCTGGCCTCGTTCACCGAACCGATCCCAGTGCCCGACCGCGTCGACCTCGGCAGGGCGGGTCGCACCGACCACACGTTCGTCCACCTGGATGCGGCGATGATCGACAACGGCTACCTCCTGGACTGTGTGCTGCGGCCGGCCCCCGAGACGGCCGAGTTCGGCATTCTGATCCGCGTCGACGACGACCTCGCCGGCTACGCGGTGACATTCGCGCGGGGGCGTGGCACGGTGTCGCTGACGGCGTGGCCCCAGCCGGCGTCGCCGCCGTGGAGCGAGTCGATGGCGCATGCGTCGACGTCGGGACCCGATGGACCGAGGCTCGTCGAGATGCCGCTGCCGGGTCTGACGGATGCGATTCGATGCCGGCTCGTCGTCGAAGGCAGCCTCATCGAGGTCTATGTCGACGACGTCGCTGCGCTGAGCTACCGCGTCTATGCACGGGCACGGCACGAACTCGGCTTCTACGCCGACGACGGGGCACTGCTCGTCGACGCGATAGAGGTTCGTTCGCAGCCGGTCAGCTAGCCGCAGCCGGGTATCGGGGACCCTTGAGTGATGACCGGTCCCGAGATCGCGCCGGGGACGGAACCACGGAGTGTCGATCGGCGTCCGTTCAGCTGGGCCGAAGTGCTCTGGCCCGTAGCGATCGGCACGGTCCTCGTCGTGGTGTCGATGTGGGTGGTCGACCAGGGGCCGGAGCGGCTGACCGACGCCGGCACCCGGCTCGACTCGATCGGCTTGCTCACCGGCCTTCTCTCCTCGGACCTCCTGCTGCTCCAGGTCGTGATGCTCGCCAGGATCCCGTGGGTCGAGCGTGCGTGGGGGCACGATCTGCTCGCCCGCCGTCACGGCCGGATGGGGTTCGCGTCGTTCTGGTTGATGATCGTGCACGTCGCCGCCTTCGCGCTGCTGCGGCTCGCCGAGGGATCGCGGTCGGCAGTACAGGTGCTGTGGCAGGTCTTCGTGCGCGATCCGTGGATGGTGTGGGCCACGATCGGAACCGTCCTGCTCGTCGGAGTCGTGGTCACGTCGGTGCGCGCCGCCCGCCGTCGGTTGCGGTACGAGTCGTGGCACCTCCTCCACCTCTACGCCTACGTCGGGGTTGCGTTCGCGCTGCCGCACCAGATCGTCGACGGACCGGACTTCCGGTCCCCGCTCCGCCAGCTCTATTGGTGGGGTCTGTACATCGCCGCGGCCGGCGCGATCCTCGCGTTCCGGGTCGGCCAGCCCGCGTGGCGATCGTGGATCCATCGGTTGCGGGTCGTGTCGGTGACGACCGAGGCACCGGGGGTCGTATCGGTGATGGTGGAGGGACGCCGCCTCGAGCGGCTGCGAACTCGGTCGGGTCAGTTCTTCATCTGGCGATTCCTCGACGGACCCGGCTGGACCCGCGGCAACCCGTACACGATCTCTGCCGCGCCGACCGACGACCGCCTTCGCGTGACGATCCGCGCGGACGGCGACGGGAGCAGCCGCGCGGGCCGGCTGCGCGTCGGGATGCGGGTGCTGATCGAAGGTCCGTACGGCACGATGACGGCCGGGGTGCGACGCAAGCCACGGATGCTGCTGATGGCCGCGGGTGTCGGCATCACACCGATCCGTGCTCTCCTCGAGGACACGCCGTACGAACCCGGTGACGCCACCTTGATCTACCGGTTCACTGAACCAGGGCGAGCGATATTCACCGACGAGATCACCACGATCGCCGCCGCGCGCGGCGTCGAGGTACATCTGCTCGCCGGGTCTCGTCGGGCCGAGGGCAGCTGGCAGAGCGCTGTCGGTGTTCCCGACGGAGCGGACGTCGACGACGCGGCGGCGCTCCGGGCGCTGGTTCCCGACCTCGGTCAGTCCGACGTCTTCGTCTGCGGTCCGCCGGCCTGGACGTCCGCCGTCCGCCGCGCCGCGCGACGCAACGGAGTGCCTCGCGAGCAGATCCACACGGAGACGTTCGCCTGGTAGGGCCTCGCCCGGCCGATCGATGTCGCTGCAGGTATTACCGACGGGCAGACCGGATCGCGGTCACCAACTAGGACCACCGACAACAGTGGCCACACCGGCAGGGCGCCGGTGTGGCCAGAGGTTGTTCAGACGTTTGCGGTGTTCAGCCGTTCGCGCCGCTGGTGTTGAGCGTGCCGTTGACGCCCCACGGGAAGAACCCGCCCTTGGAGACCGACCTCGGGTTCAGGTAGACGATGTTGAGAACCTGGCCCGGGGTACGGCTGTAGACGATGCCGTTGGCGTCGGTGGGAGTGATGTTCACGTTGCCGTTCAGGGACGGACCCTGGTCGTCGTCGGAGCGGCCGTCGAGACTGTCGCGGGCTGCCGAGATCGAGTTGGCAGCACCGTAAAGGCCCTTGTCCAACAGGGCGAGGCGAACGCTTCCCGCGTGATAGGCCTCGACCGCGAGGATGCCGGCCGCCGCTTCGAGGTAGGTCTTGTTCGTGATGAGGGGAGCGGCACCCTTGTAGGCCGTCACTCCGACGTCTTCGAAGATGAAGGCGCCGAGCAGGAAGTTGTTCTCGTTGGCGAACGGGTCGAACGTCTGACCGGCCTTGATCAGACCGGCAGCCTGCGCGGCCGCTGAGAAGCTCTCCTGCAGATTGATGTTCGGCTGCGCGACCTTGGCGCTGCCAAGCGCGTTGCGCAGGAACGAGACGTGGTTCGTCTCGTCGCCGGCGATCTCCCAGGCCATGTTCTTGATGAGCTTGGTCTTGAACGGAACAGCGTGGCCGCCCTTGACCGCGCCGTGCCTACCGGAGCCCGTCGTCATGCCGGTCGGAAGCCCGTGTCCGTGCACGGCGTAGGAGTAGAACTCCGCCTCCAGGTATTCGAGGTTGAGCGCGAAGTTCAGGATCGCGCCGTCGCTCGGGGCGTCGGCCGCATTGGCCGCGCTCATTCCGGTGCCGGACAGGACGGAGGCGCCGACGACGCCGAGCCCTGCCACTCCGGCACTCTTCAGGAACTTGCGTCGATCCGTGTCGTTCTCGGCGCTTCGGTTGATGAGATCGCGCACGAACGTCTTTCCGAACATGTGGCCTACCTTCGATCGTGGCGCTCGCAGGAGTAGTGAGCACCTGGACCCTGGCACTTCGACACAGGTCGCAGGATCGATTGGTTGGTTCGGTGAGAATCTTCAAGCCTGCTTGAGAAAGCTGTCCTCGATCGAGCAAATGACGTTATATGTCCCGATCCGTATGTCCACCTTCGGCCAGTGTCGGTCGGCAGTCCGCACGCGCGCTGCAACGTCGAGTGATCGTGGCGATTCAGGCCGTAGCCGGCGCGTGCCTGAACAGCGCTCCCGAACCGTAGGCGGCCGTGGCCACGATCGCGATTCCGACGGCCACGAAGGCGATCCGAACGCCGGCCGCGTCCGCGAGCGCTCCGACGAGCAGTGCCGTGACAAGACCCGTCCCCGGCAGCGCAACCGTCCAAAGGCCCATCACCCGGCCCCGCATCGCGGGCTCGGCGGTGAGTTGGACCAGGGTGTTCGCGGCGGCGATGAACCAGATCGAGGCGAACCCGAGGATGACGGTGGCGGCGAAGGCGATGGTGAAATCCGGCGCGAGACCGACCGGCAGCATCAGGACGCCGGTGAGGGCAGCGAGAACGGCCACCAGCCGGCCCGACGGTTCGCCCCTGGTCCCTGCCGCGGCGACAGCGCCGGGTATCGCGCCGACCCCGAACGCAGCCATCAGCAACCCGTAGGCGCCACCGCTGAGATGGAACACCTGCGTCGAGAGCAACGGATAGAGGAGTCCCTGGTTGAACAACATGCCACCGGCGGCGGCGAGTAGCAGGCAGGCACGGATGGCGGGAACGCCGAACGCGTACGCCAGTCCGTCACGCACGCTCGTCGACGGAGCGGTAGCCGCCGGTGTCCCGACGATCGCACGGGCCGGTCGGAGCGAGAGCAGGACGATCAGCGGGACGACGTAGGTGGCGGCGTTGACGCCGAAGCACGCTGCGGGGCCGAACAGGCCGAGCAACAGGCCGCCGACGGACGGCCCGATCACCCGGGCGACGTTGAGCACGACCTCGTACAGGCTCACAGCGCTGGCCAGCCGTTCGGTGCCGACGAGGTCGAGGACGAATACCTGCCGTGCGGGTCCGTCGATCGATGCCACCGCACCGGTGAGGAAGCCGAGAGCCAGGATCATCGGGAACTCGATCTGACCGGTGGCCGTGAGGAGTGCCAGCAAGCCGTTCGAGACGATGAAGATCGATTGGGTGACGATCATGATCCGGCGGCGGTCGAAGCGGTCGACCAGGCTTCCCGCCCATGCGCCGCCGAGCAGGATCGGCAGCAGTGTCGCCGTGCTGACAAGTCCGAGTGCGACCGCGCGGTGGGTGAGTTGCAGGACGAGCCACGACATGGCCACGATCTGCGTCAGGTTGCCGGACGACGCCAGCACCTGGCTGACGAACCACCATGGGAAGCGGGGATCCTCGAGCGACGCGAACGCACGGGTACTACGCCGGAGTGCCGCGCTCACACCCGTACCGGCGCCCCGTGGCGATCCGGTCGTGACGTGCTGTTCGTCGTCCGTGTGCTGACGCACAACACTCCCTGTTCGACCTCGACCGCGGTGCGTCAACTCTCGCACTGGGGGGATCCATGATGGTGACCGGGTCAGGGTGGGGGACGGGTACGGTCGCGCGGGTGGCGACTCTGTACCTGCGATCGGCCGATGACCGGCCCGACGTCGACAGCCCGCTGCCGGCGCGTTCGGTCGCTCTCCGATTCGTGGTCGATTCAGGCCGCCGGGCCGTCGTGGATGCCTCCGTGGACGGAGTCGACGTCCGGATGCTCGTGCACGCGAACGCGGGCTTCCTCGCCATGCTCACCCATGACACCGCCTTCCGGATCAACGGTCGGCGCGTCGTCAAGGAGAGCGATTTCGGGTTGGGTCACGACCTCGAACTCAGCCCGTCGGGTCGCGGGCACATCAGAGTCCGCACGCTCGAGGTCGCCGACGCGCTCATCGTCGACGCGCGGATCGAGGTCTTCGACCTGCCGACGGTCAACTGGGACGGCATGCTGGGTCTGGCGTGGCTCGCCTCGACCGGCGCGGTGGTCGACTTCGGCCGGGCGCGGCTGTCGATCCCGATCGACGGCAACGCGCGCGCCGCGCTGCTGCCAGAGGTCGACGCCGGCGTCAGCGCCGTGCCGCTGACCCGCGATCCGGAAACGGGCCGTTTCCTCTGCGCACTGTCCTTGAACGGCGATCCGGATTCCTGCAGCCGCTTCGTCGCCAGCACGGTAGGCGAGACCATCCTCGACATCGAGTGTGCCCGGCGCCACGGCATCGAGCGCGGTGAGCAGGTCGGCGAGGAGCACGGACCGGGCGGCGCCGTCGTCTTGGCCCATCGCGCGAGCCGACCGGTCACCTTCTCAGCGGGCGGGATCGAACTGACGACGATCACTCCCGAGATCTCCGACATCTACGCCTACAGCGACACCGCCCGGCCCGAGGGCAGCGAGATCGTCGCCGGCTATCTGGGTGCTGACCTCCTCGCCGCCCGTCGAGGTGTCATCGACTTCGGCGTCTGACCGCGCTGCGGCTGAGGGCGGGCGCGGTGGCGGGCTGGTTGTCTCAAGCCGTTGTCCCCGCGCCGATCGGGCCCTACCGTCAGCTCTGACGGGGTGGTCTGCTTGGAAGGGGCGGTGCGACATGCCATCGACGAGACGGTCCGAGCTCGTTCACGGACTCCTTCCCGTAGGCCCAGCGTCGCCATCGGATTCGCGTGGTGACCGTCGCCGCGCTCGCGCGGTCGCACGCGCCGTCGAGCAGGACCGCGCCGTCCGAAGCCGGCTCGACGCCGCCCGCGTCGTCATCGCTGGAGCGGCGGACGTCGTCGCCGGCGGCTGGATCCAGAACGCCTGGTACCAGGTGCGCGACGACACTGCAGCCGTCCGCACCGTCACCGCACACAACCTGTGTCTGCTCGAGTGCGGCCCGGTCATCTCCGCATGTCTGGTAGGCGCGGTCGTTCAGGCGGCCGGCGGTCGGTACGCCGCACACGACCAGGTCACCGGCGATGCGCTCGACCTGGTGTGGCACGCAGCCTTCGCCGACGATTCACGCTCCGCGATCAGACTCGGTCCGCCGCCGTCGGTTCGATCCCTGCGGGTGCGCGAGCTGACGCGCTGGAACGACCGTCCGGGACGTTGCATCGGCGAAGTCCTCGAGCTTCTCGATACCGCCGACGACCGCGCGATCGCCGAAGCTGTCTCGAACCGACGCTGAGGTCGCCTTCGGTCGCGCAACGGTCCGCTACGCACGAGTGCGCACGTGTCGAGCTCGACCTGACCGACGGACCGGTGGCGATGTCCGGTGCCAGGTCCAGGCCGCGATCCCCAACAGGCACAGGCCGATCGTGAAGAAGCTCCACTCACTGTGCAGCCCGACGTTGGCCTCGGAGAAGACGTGGCGAGCCATCGTGTCCATGAGTTGCCCGACGACACCGAGCACGACGACCGACGCAATGAAGGTGAGCACGCCGAGACCGACCCGTCGGGCGCCCTTCGCGCGAGCGCTGACGTAGACCGACAGAGCCACGGCTGTGACGGCGAGACCTCCGAGGCCGACGAAGAACACGGCGTTGTCCAGCCGGCCGAAGCTGGAGTTGATCGCCGTGATCGTGACGGTGTCGACGACGAGCGCGGCACCGCCGACCAGGCCGGCGACGCAGGTGGCCATGGCCGCTGCGGATCGGGTACGTGGAGTGGTTGTGGTGATGAACGGGTCGGCGTCGAGCGCCGTCGAGGAGTTGGTCATGGCGTCGACCTTGGCTGGTGTACGGGTCGTAATCGTCACCAGAGCGAGTGATTCCCACCCCTCGGGGCGGAGGGATCATCCCTCCCGAGAGTGACGCGCGCGGTCGGCTGGCGACCTACGCTCAGCATATGAACCGCATCGACCGTCGCGATGCGCTGGTGGCCGTCGTCCTGACGATGCTCGCCGAGGTCGAACTGCTCATCAGCGACACGGGGCGTGGCCTGATGAGCTTCGTCTTCGCGGCGGGGTTCCTGTTGGCCGCAGGGGTGTCACGACGACCGCTCCTCGTGCTCGTGTCGGTCAGTTTGCTCTTGTGGGCGGACGGTCTGGCCGGCGGTGTGATCGCGTCGGACATCACTGTCGCGCTCGTCGCCGTTGCCTGGATCGGATTCGTCGCCGGTACCCGGACGCGACTCGTCCCGCTGCTTCTCGCCGGGGTGGTGGGCGCCGGATTGCTCTCGATCGCCAACCAGATCGAGTCACCCGGCCGATTCGCGATCGCCGATGACGGAGTGTTCTACGGGGTCGTCGTGCTCGGACCGGTGCTTGCCGGATGGATTCTCGGAACTCGCGCCCGGCAGCTCACCGAACTGCGAGCCCGCAACGCGGAGCTGGAGCGGCGACGCGAGACAGCCGTCCGCCTAGCCCGGGTGGACGAGGCCGCGCGGGTGGAGCGTCAGATCGACGTCGCCCTGGCCGGGCGCCTACGGACGATCATCTCCGCCGCGAGACACGCGGGGGAGCTCGACAAGGAATCGCCCGAGTCGGTGCCCGCCCAGCTGGCGGAGGTCGAGACGACCGCACGTGCGGCATTGACCGACCTGCGCGAGGTGCTCGGTGCGCTCGGATCCGGTGCCGCGCCGTTCCCGGGCGAACCCGCCCGTGCCGAGACGACCATCCGATCCTCAGGTCGTATGCCCCGCTTCGATCTCTACGACGTCCTCCTCGTGCTCGCGGTCGTCCCGTTGGCGATCGAGACGTCGCTTCAGGGGCATCGCGGCGCGGGATGGCTCAATGTCTGGGCGGCGCTCGTCCAGGGCGTCCTGCTCGTCGTCGTCCGGCGGCGACCGCTGTCGGGAACCGTCGTGTTCCTCCTCGTCGCGGGCCTGCAGACAGCACTGCTGACGCCGCTGGCGCCGACGGTGAGCTGGCTGCTGCCGGGGTTGCTGGTCCCGTTCCTGATCGGTGCGGGGCTGCGAGTGCGCCGGTCGCTCGCCGGACTGCTGCTGGTGCTGGTCGGCGTGGCGGTGATGACGGTGGTGACGCCGTCCGCCGACCGCTCGCTCGGGGGTCTCCTGCCGAGCCTCGTGATGGGCCTGCTCGCATGGTGGGCCGGCCGGACGGTGGCCGTTCGCGACTTTCGGGCGTTCCGGCTGCACGAGCTGGCCGACCACCTCGCCCGTACCCGCGACGACCAGGCTCGACTCGCCGCTGCGGACCAGCGGGCCGAGGTCGCCCGTGAACTCCACGACGTGGGCGCGCACGTCCTGACCGTCGTCTGTCTCCAGGCGGGAGCCGCTCAGACGATGTGGTCCCGCGACCGATCGCAGGCTCGCAACGCCCTGCGGGTGGTGTTGGAACTGGCCGACGATTCGCTGGTGCATCTGCAGGATTCGCTGAGCGGGCTCGCGATCCAGGACACCGTTGCACCGTTCGACATTGCGGCGCTGGGGGTACTCGCGGGACTCGGCCGCGTGCTCGGCCTGCAGGTCGACGTGAGTGTCCGCGGTGAACCTCGGCCGCTGTCGGCCGAGGTCGCACGAGCGGCGTTCCGGGTGGTGCAGGAAGCACTGACCAACGTCGCTCGTCACGCGGCACGCGCCGACGTCTGGATCGACCTCGACTACCTGGCCGACGCGCTCGAGGTGCAGGTGAGCGACTCGGGTCCGGGGCCTGTCGACACATCGTCGGAGGTGGTCGTCAACGGCGCCGGTCTCGGGCTTCGCGGGATGCGTGCGCGGGTGGAGGCGTGCCGGGGTGAGCTGACCTTCGGCCCGCTCAGCGGAGGTGGCTTCTCGGTGCGCGCGGTGTTGCCGTTGTCGGTGACACCGGTGGCGTCGTTGTCGCTGGCGGTGTCCCGGTGACCACCGTGCTGATCGTCGACGACCAGCAGCTCGTGCGCACGGGTCTGCGGATGATCGTCGACGCGGAGCCGGATCTGGATGTCATCGGCGAGGCGGTCGACGGCGTCACGGCGATCACGGCTGCACGTGACCTGCGCCCCGAGGTGATCCTGATGGACGTGCAGATGCCGCGTGTCGACGGGATCGAGGCGACCCGGCGGATCCTCGCCGCACCCCCGCCGAAGCCGCGGATCGTCGTGCTCACGACATTCTCCCAGTCCGAGGTCGTCTACGACGCGCTGGTCGCCGGGGCGAGCGGCTTCCTGCTCAAGGACATGCCGGGCGTCGCGCTTGTCGGGGGGATCCGGGCCATCGCCCGCGGCGAGGAGCTGCTCGCGCCGGCGTTGACGCGGCGGCTGGTCGAGCAGTTCGTCGCGCAGGGAAGGCGGAATCCGCATCCAGGGCTCGAGCGGCTGACCGCGCGTGAAGTCGACGTGCTCCGGCTCGTGGCCGGCGGGCTCTCCAATGCCGAGATCGCCGAGCGGCTCGTGGTGAGCGTCGAGACAGTCAAGACGCACGTGTCCCGAATGCTCGACAAGCTGGCGATACGCGATCGGGTGCAGGCGGTGATCGTGGCCTACGAGGCGGGGATCGTGAGCGTCGCCGACCGATCCAACCGGGGCTGAGGTCGTGCTGCGACGGCCCGGGGAATGATGACGCGTGGTCGCGTGCTGAATGCCGATGACACGGACGACGTCGAGCAGAGGAGTGTCCATGAAGGCTGTGCAGTTCGGTGAGTACGGCGGCCCCGAGGTGTTGAAGCTGGTCGAGGTCGACGAGCCTCATGCCGGTGCGGGCCAGGTGCGGATCGCAGTCCGCGCGGCGGCCGTGAACGCCCTCGACTGGAAGATCCGGGCCGGTTACATGGCCGAACAGATGCCGATCCCGCTGCCGTCCGGCACCGGACTCGACGCGTCCGGCGTCGTCGACGAGATCGGCGACGGGGTGAGCGGTGTGACGATCGGCGACGCGGTCTTCGGCTCCGGGTCGGCCACATTCGCCGACTATGCGCTGCTGGACAACTGGGCCCGCAAGCCCGCGGATCTGTCGTTCGAAGAAGCAGCCGGCTACCCGGTCCCGGTCGAGACCGCGATCCGCATCCTGGACCAGCTCGGTGTCCAGGCGGGCGACACGCTGCTGGTGAGCGGAGCGTCCGGCGGTGTCGGCTCCGCCACCGTGCAGATCGCCCGTGACCGCGGGATCACCGTGATCGGTACGGCCAGCGAGCGCAACTCCGACTACGTCCGCTCGCTCGGTGCGATCGCCACGACCTATGGCGACGGGCTCGTCGAGCGGGTTCGTGCCCTGGCTCCCGACGGGATCGACGCGGCGCTCGACATCGCCGGTTCAGGCGTCCTCCCCGAGCTGATCAAGCTCACCGGCGACCCGTCGAAGGTGCTCTCGATCGCCGACTTCACCGCGCCCTCGCTCGGTGCCCAGGTGTCGACAGGGGGCAACGCGGCAGCCGCTGCCTACGCCGAGGCGGCCCGGCTGTTCAGCGCCGGCAAGCTCCGCATCCCCGTCGACAAGACCTTCCCGCTGGAGGACGCGGCGACGGCGCAGGTCCAGAGCGCGGCCGGACATGCCGTCGGCCGGCTCGTAGTGACGGTCACCTGAGGGGCGCCACGCAGCGACCCACCGACTGCTCTAGAACTTGACGGCCTGCAACGTGTACGTGTGCGGCAACCGCTCGGGCCGATCGGTCAGCCGGAATTCGTTCCGGGAGACCTCGGTCATCTGTCCGGGCAGGGCATCCCACGGGACGGTGTCGTGCTCGATGAGCATCGTCAACCGCAGACCGACGTCGAGAAGTGCGGTCACCACCTCGCCGACCCCGTGGTTCCAGGTGGCGCTCGCGCTGTTCCTGAACACGTGGTCGGTGTCGACGTAGGTGCCGGGCTCGTCCCAGACCGCCGGCTCGCGGGTCTCGAAGTACGGGAACTCCAGCGTGAGCAGGCCATCCGGTCGCGGATCGGACAACGCCCACAGCACGGGATGTCCCTCACGGAGGAAGAGCCGACCACCCGGCGCGAGCAGCGCGGCGACCACCTCGGCCCAGCGGCGGATATCTGGGAGCCAGCACAGGGCGCCGACGCCGGTGAACACGAGGTCGAACGCACCGCGATCGAGGACGTCTGGTGCGTCGTAGAGATCGGCCTGGACGAAATCGATCTCCGCGCCGGTGCGTTCGGCGAGCGACCGTGCCTGCCCGAGTGCCGGTGCGGAGAAATCGAGGCCCGTCATCCGTGCTCCGAGCCGGTGCAGCGACACGGTGTCGGTGCCGATGTGACACTGCAGGTGCACAGCACGAGCGCCACTGACATCGCCGAGCCTGGGTAGATCGAAGCGCACCACCTGAGACAGGTGCGAGGCATCGGTGATGAAGCGATCGATTCCGTAACCGGCTGATTCGGCGTGCGGAACGGCCCGCTCATCCCAGATCCTGCGGTTCAACGCGGTCCAATCGGTCATCTCGACACCATTCCACAGGGCTGCCCGCGACGCCTTCGATCCCCTGCCAACGCCCCGACGTCCGACCGGTCCCGGGAGGCGAGCGTGAGCACCGGCACACATTCCAGGGGCTAGACACCCGGTGGCGGACGGTGCAGAGTCGAACGCATTGAGCAACTATCCAGTTCTCCTCCCGGAGGTTCCATGCGCCGTGTCCTGGTTGTCCTGTCCGCATTGATCGTCGTGATCGTGCCTGCTTATGGCGCGGCATCGGCCGCTCCCGCTCCGGCAGTGCGGGGTTCGACGCATCGCAACGTCGAGGTGTGCGACATCGCGTCGAACGGCCGGGCGGGGTGCGACGCCATCCGGCACGACCTGATCGACAGCTCCGGCAGGCTGATCTCGAACGACGCGGCACGACCATCGGTCACGCCGGCCGGCTACGGGCCGGCGGACATCCGGTCGGCGTACGCGCTCACGTCGTCGGCATCCGGCGGCAAGACGGTCGCGATCGTCGATGCGTACAACGACCCGAACGCCGAAGCGGACCTGGCCACCTACCGCAGCCAGTACGGACTTCCCTCCTGTACAACGGCGAACGGCTGCTTCAGCAAGGTCAGCCAGACCGGCGGTACCACGTATCCCGCGTCCAACGGCGGCTGGGCACAGGAGATCTCGCTCGACCTCGACATGGTCTCGGCAGCCTGCCCCGACTGCAGGATCCTGCTGGTCGAGGCCAAGACGTCGTCCTTCGCCAACCTCGGTACCGCGGTCAACACGGCCGCGAGGCTGGGCGCCACCGCGATCAGCAACAGCTACGGCGGCAGCGACACATCGGCAACGTCGGCCTACAACCACCCGGGCATCGCGGTCACGGCGTCCACCGGTGACTCCGGCTACGGCGTGCAGTCACCTGCGTCCTACGGCACCGTCGTCGCGGTCGGTGGGACCTCGCTGACACGCAACTCCTCGACACGCGGTTGGGGCGAGACGGCCTGGAGTGGTGCCGGATCGGGGTGCTCCACCCTCAACGCGAAGCCGACATGGCAGACGGCAGCCACCAAGTGCTCGGGAAAGGCCGACGCGGACGTGTCGGCGGTCGCCGACCCCAACACCGGCGTCGCGGTCTACGACTCGTACGCCTACCAGGGCGCGAAAGGCTGGCTCGTCTTCGGCGGGACCAGCGCGTCGTCCCCGATCATCGCCAGTGTGTACGCGATGTCGGCGAACACGAGTGGATACCCGGCGTCCTACACCTGGGCGCATTCCAGTTCGCTGAACGACATCGTGTCCGGCAGCAACGGCACCTGCTCGACCGCGATCTGGTGCAGCGCCGGCACCGGCTGGGACGGCCCGACCGGCCTGGGCACGCCGCGCGGCACGGGTGGCTTCTAGACCGACGTCCCGGTCCGATGATCGAAATCGCCGCGTACGCACGCGATGTAACGATCGGCCGAGCGTCGGACGGAGTCGTCGGCGTGCTCGCGCACGCCTCCGCCGAAGTTGTCGTAGAGCCGGTCGAACGGTCTCGACAGAACACGCTCGGCCACGATCGAGACCACGGCAGCCGACAGCGGCACCTTGTTCGGATAGCTGCGCATGAACGACACCCAGTCCTCGCCCGGAGTTGCCGCGACGGTGTCGCCGCTCAGCAGCACACCGCGACCATCCGACCCTGTCCCCCGAGCGACGGCACTGCCGGCGAAGTGGCCGCCGATCCGCTGAAGAGCAACGCCGGGCAGCACGTCGAGGCCGTCCTGCCAGTACTCGAGGACAGCGTCCTCGCGCCGCACCCACTCCCGGTCCGCCGCGCACACGTAGACCGGTGCATCGCCGAAGCGTCGCGACCACTCGACCTGGACACCGAACATGTGCGGATGACTCGCCGCGATCGCGGCCACCCCACCCACGCCTTCGACGAGGGCGGCCAGGGCGTCGTCGACGTAACCGGTCGGATCCCACAGGAGGTTGCCCGCCGGCGTCCGGGCCAGCAGAGCCTGTTGGCCGATTCCGACCGCCGGATCGACGGAGATCCCGAATAGCCCCGGCTCTATCTCGAGCACAGAACCGGTGCGTCCGGAGTCGGCCAGGTCGGCGAGTGTGGTCCATTCCTGGCCGCTCGGGCGCACGTACTGGCGTTCGTCGTCGCAGATCGCGCATACGGCTGGAGGATTCTCGGAGTCGCGATACTCGACCGCGCAGGTGGAACAGATCCATGAGGTCATGAACGCGCATCCTGTCCTGATTCGCAGGGATTGTCACTGCGGGTGAAAGTTCCGGACCCGTGGTGACAGTTGCTCATTGTCTATTGCGCCGATGTTCGGGCCGAAGCACACTTGGCCGATGCCCGGACCCCGATGGCACCCGTTCCGCAACGTTCAGTGGGGCGCGGTGTGGCTCGTGATAGTCGCACTCGTTCTGGCGGTCGTCCTCGCGTGGGTGTTGGCCTATGTGCATGCTCCGACACCGGTCATCCCGGCGAAATAGCTTTCCGCCCAGTGAGTCGGGCGTGTTTTGTCGAGCTGTCGGCGGGTAATCAGCCATACGATGCGTTCTCGACCGGACGAGTCAGCTTCGGGCCCTGCCCAGACCCACCCCACTCTCGTGCAGAGGAGTTCCGGATGAACTTGTGGCGCACCAAGACGATCGAGCAGTCGATAGCCGACACCGAGGAACCCACACACCAGCTCCGCAAGCGTCTGGGTGCTCTCGACCTGACCGTATTCGGCGTCGGGGTGGTGATCGGTACCGGGATCTTCGTCCTCACCGGCAAGGCAGCCGGAGTGCAGGCCGGTCCCGCCGTATCGTTGTCGTTCGTCTTCGCCGGTATCGCCTGCGCACTGGCCGCACTGTGTTACGCCGAGTTCGCCAGCACGGTCCCGGTGGCGGGGTCGGCCTACACGTTCTCCTATGCCAGCCTGGGAGAACTGGTTGCCTGGATCATCGGGTGGGACCTGATTCTCGAGCTTGCGCTCGGCGCCAGCACCGTCGCTGTGGGGTGGTCGACCTATTTCGCCGACGTCATGAAGCAAGCGGGCGTGGTGATTCCGGCGTTCGCCTACGGCGACGGGCACAACCTCATCGCCGCTGCCATCGTCCTGATCCTCACCGCGGTGATCTGCCTCGGGATCAAGGTGTCCTCGCAGGTGAACCTCGTGATGGTGACGATCAAGATCGCGGTCGTCCTGTTTGTCATCGTCGCCGGGCTCTTCTATATCAAGACCTCGAATTACTCCCCGTTCGTCCCGCCCACCGGATCCACGCCGGCGGCGGGGGCGGAGAGCGTTCCGTCGCTACTTCAGGACCTCGGGTTCGCGCCGGGTTCATTCGGCATCAGCGGCATCTTCACCGGGGCGGCCCTGGTGTTCTTCGCGTTCATCGGATTCGACATCGTCGCCACCGCTGCCGAAGAGACGAAGAATCCGCAGCGCGATGTTCCGATCGGCATCCTCGGCTCGCTGGCGATCTGCACGACGCTCTACGTCGCGGTCTCGCTGGTCGTGACCGGGATGGTCAAATACACCGATATCAAGATCGACGCTCCACTTGCCGAAGCGTTCAGATCGGTCGGGAAACCGGCTTTCGCGACGATGATCTCGATCGGCGCCTTGATCGGACTGACCACCGTGATGATGATCCTGATGCTCGGCCAGAGCCGTGTCTTCTTCGCGATGAGCCGGGACCGGTTGCTGCCGGCGGGCTTCTCGAAGGTGTCCGAGCGGACCGGAACACCGGTGCGGACGACCATCACCACCGGTGTCGTGGTCGCCATCATCTCGACGTTCGTGCCGTTGTCCGCACTCGCCGAACTGGTGAACATCGGCACGCTGTTCGCGTTCATCCTGGTCGCCGTCGGCGTGCTCGTGCTGCGCCGCAAGCGTCCCGATCTGGCGCGTGCGTTCCGCTGCCCGGGTGTCCCGGTAGTGCCGATCCTGGCGATCCTGACGTCGTTCTACCTGATGTTGAACCTGCCGGCCGCGACCCGGGTCCGCTTTTTCGTGTGGATGGCTGCCGGTCTCGCTGTGTACTTCCTTTACAGCGCGAAGCACAGCCGGCTCGCGACCGACCCGAACTACTCGCGTGACGCCGACGCGACAGCACGCGACGCGCGGACGGATGCGCCATAGTCGAGACCAGCCATGCGATTTGCTCGCTAATGAGCCGGAATCACCGGCAGTAGGACATGCGTCGAGTATTTGCTGCTGTGGTGGAGCGAGACGGTCGCCGGGAGCATGTCGGGCAGTCTCTCCGCGGCGATCATGCCGCCGGTGTTGGAATTCCGGTCGTATCGAGGGAAGTTGCTGCTCGACACGTCGACCCGGATCCGATGCCCGGAGAGGAACACGTTCGACGTGGCCCACATGTCGATGCGGACCTCGTACACCGTGCCGGGCTCGAGCGGCTCGGGGGTGCTGAGCGAATTCCGGTAACGCAGACGCAGGATCCCGTCGGTCAGGAGCTCGGCGCGGCCATCGGGATGAACATCGATCAGGGTGGCGGTGAGGTCGGTGTCGGTCGTCGAGGCCGAGACGTACGCGATCATCGCGACGGGGCCGGTTACCTCGAGCGCATCCGTCAATTCGCTGCCTACGAAGGACAGCACGTCGTCCCGGTCATCGTTCGCCCGCTGGTCCGACGGCCCTTCGCTCGAGAGGTAGCTGATCAGCGTTGCACCTCCGAGCGTAGGCACCGGATCGTTCGGGTCGAAGGCGTAGCTGCTCGGTGGCCGGTCCGTCGCCGGGCGCTCGAAGGACAGACCTTCACCGCCTTCGCTGCTGTCACCGCTGTCACCGCTGTCGGACGCACACAGGTAGAGCGGACGGTAGTCCGTGTTCGGGAGCGGCCAGGACGGCTCGGATCGCCACTCGTCGATACCCATCACGAACAGGTGAACGGGGTTCCCGATCGGCGCAACCTCCCGGGTCGTCAGCCAGCGGTCGAAGTGGTCGAACTGCAGAGCGTGGATGCCGGCCGGCGCCGGAGCAGTCGCTCCGTAGTCCCGACCCTCGAACCTGCCCGTCTGATTCATGTGCGTCCACGGACCGATGACCAGCTGCTGATGCGAGCGTGCCTCCGCGCCGTCCGCGTGGTCGCGAAGGTGCAGGTAGTTGTCGATCGTCCCGCCGAGGAATACGTCGTACCAGCCGGTGACGTGCAGCGACGGTGTCGTGACGAGCTCGTAGCGACCGTCGTAGTTGACCGGCTCCCAGGACGCATCCCGGTCCGGGTGTGCAAGCCATCCCGAGTAGTGCGCCCCTGCTGTTCCGTCGAGTTCGGTGACGGCGGTCAACGGTGTGCGCATGAGCAGATCGAGTGCCGCCGGCATCGACGTAGGGTCCAGCCCATGCCGGCCGTGTTGCTCGACAACACGTTGCTGAGTCCACTCCAGGCTCGTGGCTAGACAGAACGCCCCGCCTCGATAGGCGATCTGGCCGTAGGCACCGGATGGTGCGACCGACGGGGAGATCGCCTTGAGGGCGCTTGGTCGCTCGAACGCTGCGGTGAACTGCGTACTCGAAAGGTAGGAACTGCCGAACATGCCGACCAGGCCGGATGACCACGGTTCCCCCGCACACCAGGCGATCGCATCCACTCCGTCGGATGCCTCGTCGCGCATGAAACGGAACTCGCCTTCAGAAAGGCCGGTTCCGCGGCAGTCCTGGACGACGACGATGTATCCGCGCGCGGCCCACGTGAGGATGGGGGCGTTCATCATGCCGACGGAGACCAGCACGCCGCTCTTGCCGTAGGGAGTGCGGCAGAGCAGAACCGGGTGCCGTTCGGCGTCGTCGGGTCGATAGACGTCACCGAGCAGTGCGGTGCCGTCGGTGGCGGGTACGGCGACATCGGTCTCCACGATGAACTTCATGAGTTCATACTCGCCGATGTCAGGGCTCGACTGTGTCCCCGGCCGATCCGAAGGCGTAGCTGGTATCGGCGCTACCGCCGTTGTGCGCGGTGTCGAAGGAGAACGTGGCGCCACGACGGAGGATGAGGTCGTCGCGTCCGTCGCCGTTGGAGTCGCCCACGTAAACCTGGTCAGACGATGCGCCGAAGCTGTAGCTCGTGTCGGGTGTGCCCCCGTTGTGGGAGGTGTCGAAGGAGAACGTGGTGCCACTGTGCAGGATCAGGTCGTCTCGTCCGTCGGCATCGACGTCGCCGATGTAGACGTGATCGGAGGACAGACCGAAGCTGTAGGACGTGTCGGGTGTGCCACCGTTGTGCGACGTGTCGAAGGAGAACGTGGCACCGTGTCGCAGGATGAGATCGTCGCGGCCGTCACCGTTGACATCGCCGACGTAGACCTGATCGGCGGCCACCCCGAACGTGTAGCTGCTGTCGGCGTTGCCGCCGATGTGCGAGGTGTCGAAGTAGAAGACGTTGCCACGACGCAGGATGATGTCGACGCGACCGTCGCCGTTCACGTCGCCGAGGTAGACCTGATCGGACGCGTTACCGAACCGGTAGCTGCTGTCGGCGTTGCCGCCGTCGTGTGCGGTGTCGAAGTAGAAGACGTTGCCACGACGCAGGACGATGTCGTCGCTGCCGTTGCCGTCGACGTCACCCACATACACCCGGTCTGTCGTCGCGCCGAACCGGTACGTGCTGTCCGGGGTGGCGCCGTTGTGGGCGGTGTCGAAGGAGAATGTGCTGCCACTGTGCAGGATCAGGTCATCCCGGCCGTCGGCGTTCACGTCCGAGGTGGTGCTGATGTCGTGGGGGTGAAGGAAAAGGTCGACGGTGCCGGCCTGCATCCAGTCGTAGGCCGTATAGCCCTTGGTCGAGGAATAGTTGTCCGCGATCACCCGGACCATGCTTCCCTGGATCTGGTCGACGTACCCGACGTGCCCCCGGCCGCCGCCGCGCTCGCTGCCCCACCAGGCGATCGATCCGAGAGCGGGTGTGTGATTGCCACCCCCAATGTTCGCGGCCCACTCGACGGCGTTGCCCCACCTCCCCGGATCGGCCAGCCCGTTCTTCTGGAGCCTCCACGCTGCGTACAGGGTGCAGTTGTGGTAGCCGGTGGGTGTCGTCGCATAGCTGCCGCCGTAGCGGGTCCAGGCCCATCCACCGGCGGCGTTCGCGCCCGTGTAGCCAGGCGTGCACTCGTAGGCGTAGCTCTTGCAGTTCGTCACGGTCACGGCCGGATCAGCCAGGGCTGCGGGCGTCCTGACAACCAGTGATGCGAGCAGCAGGAGCACTGCGACGACGGTCGCAGACGGGCTGACACGAACCTGCATGGTGGGTCCTCTCGAGGGTGTGGTGATCCAACCCGCCAGAGACGACTCAAATCTGTAATCGAGACACTACGCTTAGTTACGAACGATCGTCCAGGTTTAGGCGGATTGGATGTTGAGCCAGGCGGACGAGAATGGCTCGTATGTCGCCAGGTCGAGGTGAGACGTGAGCGACGACGGGACCTGGGACGACTCGCTCTTCGCCGGCGCAGCCCGGTAGTACGAGCAGGGTCGGTTGCCGTACGCGCCCGGACTCGCCGATGCGTTCGCGCGGAGACTCGGTGCGACGGATCCGGTCGCCTGCTCGACGTCGGATGCGGGCCGGGGTCGGTCGCGCTACGAGTCGCTGCCTGCTACCGGTCGGTCGTGGGGCTCGATCCCGATGCCGGCATGATCGCCGAGGCCGAACGGCTGGCCGCGCAGCGCAAACGTGGTCAATGCGACGTTCGGCGGTGGACGGCCATTCCAACGTGCACGTCCCGGACACGCTCCTCAAGGTGTGGCGACCGCCCGCTGTCTCCTCGGTTGGCTTCGATCGCATCGTGCCCGAAAGCTGCAGCGCACGTTTCACATCGACCTGAGGAAGATCAGCCATGACCGATGCACGCATCTTCGAACTCCGGACGTATTACGCCATGCCCGGGAAGCTCGCCGCGCTGCACCAGCGGTTCCAGGACCACACCTTCGCCCTGTTCGCCCGGCACGGACTCGAGCTCGTCGCCTTCCTGTCGCCTACCGACGAACCCGACCGGGCGAACACCCTGGTGTATCTGCTCGCGTTCCCCGACCGGGAGCACGCAGACCGATCCTGGGAGGCGTTCCGGACCGATCCCGATTGGATCGCGGCCAAATCGGCGTCCGAGATCGACGGCCCGTTGGTCGATCACCTCGAGTCGATCTACCTCGCACCGACACAGGAGTCGCCGCTGCGGTGACGCGTACGCGTCCAGGTAGGGAACCCGGCGGTGCGTGGATTGCGACGATCCGGGACCCGGTTGGCGGCCGATCGGAGAGCGGACTGGAGATACCGTCTATGCGGCCGGTGCGACCAGCGCGCCATCGATGCGGTGGCGTGTCAGGGCGTCGGCGACGAACCCGCTCGACTTCATCTCCTCGACGAAGCCGGCCAGCAGAGCCTGCGCCTCGGCACCTCGTCCTGCCGGGATTCCCATGGCCTGCTGGATGACCATGAAACGACCTGGCAGCACGCGAACGCCCGGCGCACGCACAGCTTCGGCTTCGAGCAACTGGCGGATGCCCGCTGCGACCTCGACGTCACCGGTCCGTACGGCCTCGAGGGCGGGGGCTGCGCCGCGGAACCGGACGATCTCGGCGTGCCGGATCTCGCGCGTGAGGAACAGGTCGTAAGCGCTGCCCGAACCGACGGAGATGCGGTGATGCTCGCTGTCGACCTGCGCATTGTCTGTCGGGGTTGACGATTCGGGGACGAGGTAGCTGCCTTCGATGAGCACATAAGGCGCGGTGAACAGCAACCCGTCACTGCGCGCCGGATCGACGGCGAAGAAGCCGATGTCGGCATGCTCGGCTTTCACGGCATCGACCGAGTCCGCGGCTCGCGAGAACACCGAGAGTTCGACGTCCAGCCCGAGGCGGTGTGCGAACTCGTGCGCGAGGTCGATCGATACACCCAGCGGTCGGCCAGTCGTGGCATCGAGATTGGCGAGGATGGGATTGCCGACGTTGATCGATGCCCGCAGCGCGCCGGTCGGTGCGAACGCAGCGACGAGAGCCGGGGAGATCGTGGGCTTCTCGTGCTCCTGCGGTGGCATGGTCGCGAGCTTACGGAATGCGGCGCAGCGTCAGTCGATTCGGCTCGATCTCGTGGCTCGCCTGTCGACTCATTGCCGCTGGGGTAGTCGGAATCGCTTGTGGCGTTGGGGTTGGCGGTGTTGATCGTTGATCGATGGTGGGATGACTTCGGGGATGCCGTCTGCGCTGATGCGCATGTGCCAGCGTTGGTGGTCGGTGGTCCGGTCGGGGTGGGGGTCGGGTTCGACGAGTCGGTGGTGGGTGGGGCAGACGAGGGCGGCGTTGTCGAGACTGGTGGGGCCGCCGTGGTGCCAGGGTCGGATGTGGTGGGCGTCGCAGTCGCGTGGTTCGCGGTGACAGCCGGGGAACACACAGCCGCGGTCGCGGAGGGTGATGGCTTGGCGTAGGTCGCCGGTGAACAGCCGCGTGGACCGGCCCAGGTCCAACAGTTGCGAGTTCGATCCCATGATGGCGGGGAGGATGTCGGCGTCACACGCGAGCATCCGTGCCTCCGTCGCGCTGATCCGCGTGTTCGAGCCGAGCAACGTCGCGCGGCCCACACCGCGGATCAGGTGGTCGTAGTCGACGAGGACGACGACCCGCGGTCGGTCGCCGCCGTTGCGGGCACCGGGCCCGCCGGCCTAGTAGGCGTGGACGGGGGTCATCAACGCTTGTGCCCTGCGTGCTTCATAGGACAGCACCGGCTCCCCCCAGGATCCCTCCCAGTCCCCGTCCCCGTCGCTGTGGTCGGTCGGCTTCGCTCCCTTGACGATCGCTTCGACGACGGCACGGAGCGCTTCGCCGTCGGCGGCGGGGAGTTTCCCGGTGATGGTGGTGCATCCGTCGCCGTCGTCCCGCTGGCGGAGGTACTGGTTCTTGCGGGCGGCCCGGTCCTGCGCGTCGAGTTGGGCGGCTTCGGTCGCTTCGGCGATCTCGGGGGCGATGACCTCCAGCAGGTACGTGGCGAGGTCCCGTAGGCCCGTCGGGCCGTGCTCGGCGGCGAACCCGATCATCATCGCCTCCGCTGCCGTGACCTGCTCGACCGACAGAATGTCAGGGAGCTTCTTCAGGACCCCGACGATCGCGGCGGCCTGCTCGGCCGACACCGCACCTCGACTCATGGCTGTGAGGACTGCGGGGAACCGTCTGTGCAGACCGTTCGCCAGTCCGACCTCCCGATAGGCGGCAGCCAGGCTGGACGCGGTGGTGCCGTTGAGCCAGTTCGCGGTGCTCAGCCCGGTGGCGTGATGGACGACCTGGCGTTCCTCCATCACCCCGAGCAGATGCAGCTTGACCGCAGCGAAGGTGGCTTCGGCTTCGAGCACGGTGAGCATGGTGGTCAGGAACTGGTCCTCACCCAACTGCCACAACACCGCATCCACGGGATCGGCGACCGCACGCAACGACGCGAGCGTGTCGACCACGGCACGGGCGACCGGATGGTCCACCCCCGCTCCTGGTGTCACGCCCGTTGTCATCATGAAACCAACGCTAACGGCGACCACCGACAATCCGGTGAGCTAGAATCCTCAACCAGGTAATGGCATTCAGCAACCACTGGTCACCCGTCAGAGTGGTCGCTCCGCTACCCGACACACCGCGAAACCCGCACCGCAGCGACCACTCGAGCCCATCCGGCGGCACAGCGCTCGGATCCGTCCGGCAGTCTCACCCGCGTAGCGCGGCGATCGCTGCCGAGACGTGCTCGATCACGTCGAAGGGGACCGGCTCCGACCAGCGGAACGCCAAGGCGTCCTTGTTCCGGTACGGAGCGATCGCCGTTTCCAGGGGCTCATCCAGCGTTGGAACCGCGTACAGGCCGATGTGGTTCTTCCAGCCTGCGAAGTGGATGCCGTATCGCCGGCCGAGCATGACCGCCGGCATTCCGTAGCGGATCTGCTCGTTCGCGTCCGGCACTCCCCGGTGGATGGCCGCCCTCACCTGCTGGAGCAGATTCTGCCGCTCTGCGGGGAAGGTCTCGATGTAGTCGTCGACGGCCGCCGCGTCACCGGCCACTGGTGCCTCCGGCGTGAAGTCTGGGCGGCCCGGTCGACGAATGGGCAGCAGGCCGGCGATGATGACCGGAACCAGCATCGTGTGACACAGCGCCAGCGGGGCCGATGATGATGGCCGCTGGGATCACCCAAACCCAGCGGCCGGCGAGTGCGGCGGCGGCAGGGAGCCCGGCCAGCAAGGGACGCGCGGTGAACCCCGCGACGGTGAGCGTATCGACCTTCGCCGGGGCGCCAACGACCGATGAGCGGCGATACGCCCGCGCGTTCATCGGAGTTGCGTCTCGTGCGGATCGCCTTCGAGGAACGCGGCAATGCGGTCGAACGCACCGACCCAGACGTGCTCGTCGAAGAAGTCGCGGAGTTCCACCGAGGGAAAGCCGCTCTGCACGACCGTGACGAGTGTCGCGTCGCCCTGGGATTCGAAGGTGATCTCGATGCGGGTGGTCATCGTCATGCCGTCCGGGCTGCTACCGGTGGATTCGGTGACCAGCCGGTGCGGTCGGTCGATGACGAGGAAGGTCTGGGTTTCGCGGAACAGCGATTCCCGATCGGGACCCCACGACGCCGTCTGCTTGCCACCCACACGCAGGTCGACCTCGATCTCGACGATGCCAGGCGTGGTGTCGAGAATGCTGAACCAGGTCTTCTGTTTCTCGGCGTCGGTGTAGGCGTCGAACACCTGCTCAGGAGTGGCAGGCAGGAGCCTGGTCATCCGCATGTCGATGGTGTCGGTCTGGCCTTCGGCACGTCCGGTCATTGATCTTTTCCTTTCATGAGCGTGAAGTACGCGTCCAGCCCGTCGAGCCGACGCTCCCAGAGTCGTTGGTAGAAAGAGATCCACGCCATCGCGTCCTCGAGTCGTTCGTTGCCCAGCCGGCACTGCCGTGAGCGCCCGACCTTCTCGGTGACGACGAGTTCGGCATCCTCGAGGACCTGCACGTGTTTCTTCATACCGGTCAGGGTCATTCCCGATGGCTGTGCGAGCTCGCCGATGGTGGCAGGCCCCTCGCCGAGTCGAGCGAGAACCTGTCGTCGGGTCGCATCCGACAGAGCCGAGAAGACCCGATCGAGCACCACTTGGTGAACCATGAGGTTCAGCATAGGTTACTGAACCCGATGGTTCAACAAGAACGAGCGACGAGTATTCGGCCGGCTTACGGCTGGTGTCGGAGATGGGTCCGTTGGCCGTCGTGGTCGAAGATGCCGAGGATCTCGGCGGGACCTCCGAGTGCACCCAGGGCGTGCGGGATCATCGTCGAGAACTCGGCCGCCTCGCCGGCCTTGACCGTGATCGCGCGTTCTCCCAGCAGCAGCACGATCGTTCCCGACAAGACGGTGAACCACTCCTTGCCCGGATGGACCTTCAGCTCATCGGTGTCTCGCCTGGGCGGCGGTCGGCTGACCCGCATCTTCGCGACGGTCATGCCGTGCGGGCCGTCTTCCCCGCTGAGCATCCAGCTGGTCAGACCCCGCTCTGCGTTGTGCTGAGGCCGGATCACGACGTCGTCGTCGGCCACCGACGCGACCAACTGGTCGAGGGTCGTGCCCAGCGCCCGGGTGATCGAACTCAACTGGTCCAGGCTGATGCGCCGATGGCCGGTTTCGATGCGGCTGAGCGTGGACGGGCTGAGAAGGCAGCGGGCGGCGAGGTCGTCGAGCGACCAGCCTAGTGCGACGCGCAGCCCCCGGATGCGCTGACGAACCAGTCCGTCGAGGTCGCTGTCTTGCGTCATGCGCAAGATCCTATGTCATTCTCGCAACGAGCCCGTACTGTGAACAGCATGGACAAGGATCACCGCGGACACGAACCCGCCCACGACTCGGCAGCCCACGGACACGGCTCAGCACACGAACAAGGGCATCGCCACGGACACGGACACGGTCACATCGATGGCGCCGAGGCAGACGAGTCGGGCATGGCCGAGCTTCTCGATCTCGACGCCGAGGTTCTGCACGACTATCTGTCCGGCGTGACCGCCTGGATCGAGGAACTTGCCGCCGACGAGCCGCCGAATCGGATCCTCGACCTCGGCGCCGGCACCGGGACCGGCACGTTCGCCCTGCTCGATCGCTTCGACGGCGCCACCGCGGTCGCACTCGACGCATCCTCACAGTTGCTGGACCACCTGACGGCCAGAGCGCGTGATCTCGGCGTGGCGGACCGGGTCACCACCATCGAGGCGGATCTCGACGACGGCTGGCCGGCGATCGACCCGGTCGACCTGGTGTGGGCGTCGGCATCCCTGCACCACATGGCTGAACCCGATCGCGTCCTCACCGAGGTGTTCGGCGCGCTTCGTCCCGGCGGCCTCCTGGTCGTCGTCGAGCTGGACTCGTTCCCGCGCTTCCTGCCCGAGGACGTCGGCATCGGCCGGCCAGGGCTCGAGGCACGTGGCCATGCCGCGCTCGGCGAGCGTCGCGAAGTCGACCTGCCGCATCTCGGGTCCGACTGGGGTCCACGTATTTCTCGAGCGGGCTTCACGGTTCAGGCCGAGCGGTCGTTCACGATCGAACTGACCTCGCCGCTTCCCGCTGCCACCGGGCGCTATGCGCAGGCATCCCTGCGGCGGATGCGGGACTTCCTCGACGCCGACGACCTGGGCACTCTCGACACGCTGCTCGACAGCGACGGACCGGACGGGCTCCTGCAACGCGAGGATTTGAGCGTGCGCGCAGCGAGGACGATCTGGGTGGCCCGGAACGCTTGACCGCCGAGATTCTGACGTCCCGTCCGGGGTGGCCCATCTCCTGACCAGTCAAGAGAAGCCCAGCTGACGGTCGACCTGTGAGCCGGCCGAATGGGGTCCCGTAGCAGTCGACCACATCGGGACCTACGGCTCTCCCCGCCCCTGGGCTCCCGGTGCAGGCTGCAGGTGACGTCCGAGCCCGACCTGGATATCCGTCCATCCGCCGGTCGGACGCTCGTCGGAAGAGGACCGAGCCAGTGACAACCGTCCCGCAGACAGTGCCGCCCGTGGTCGTGCTTGCCGCTCACGGGCGGCAGCTGACCAAGGTCTACGGCCAGGGTGACGCCCGCGTGATCGCGCTCGACAGTGTCGACGTCGCGTTCCCGAAAGGCTGCTTCACCGCCATCATGGGCCCGTCGGGCTCCGGCAAGTCGACGCTCATGCACTGCATGGCCGGCCTCGATGCCTTGACCAGCGGAGAGGCATGGATCGGTGACACCGAGATCAGCGCGATGGACGACAAACACCTGACCGCGCTCCGTCGTGACCAGGTCGGATTCGTCTTCCAGGCCTACAACCTGCTCCCGACGTTGACCGCTCTCGAGAACATCACGTTGCCATGGACATCGCCGGTCATGATCCCGATCAGGCGTGGCTCGACGTCGTCGTCGACGCGATCGGCCTGCGCCCGCGGCTGCGACACCGACCCGCACAGATGTCGGGAGGCCAGCAGCAGAAGGTCGCCTGCGCCCGCGCGCTCGCCAACCGCCCGGCGATCATCTTCGCGGACGAGCCCACCGGCAACCTCGATCGCAAGAGCGGGGCAGACGTCCTGGCGCTGCTGCGTCGCTCGGTGAAGGACCTGGGCCAGACAGTGGTCATGGTCACCCATGACCCCTCGGCGGCCGCCTATGCCGACCGCGTGCTGTTCCTCGCCGACGGTCGGATCGTCCAGGAGATGTTCGAGCCGACCGCCGCTCGTGTTCTCGAACGGATGAAGGACCTCGACGCCGATCGCGACGAAGCCCTCGCGGCGGTGTGACATGTGGCGCGCCACTCTGAAAAGCCTGCTCTCACATCGATTGCGGCTTGCGCTCTCCGGCCTGGCGATCGTGCTGGGCGTGGCCTTCGTGTCCGGGACCATGATCTTCACCGATACACTCGCCCGCACTTTCGACAACCTGTTCAACGCGACCGCTGCCGATGTGACGGTACAACCGAAGACTGCCTTCGACGTCGGCCTCGCCGGCACGGGAGCGTCGGGGGCGACCTCCACGATGCCGAAATCCGTCATCGACCGTATCGCGACCGTCGAAGGGGTGGCCGCGGTGTCCGGTGACGTCCAGGCTGCCGGCGTCTATGCCCTGGACAGGAACGGAAAAGTACTCGGCACCGGGGGTGCGCCGGGCATCGGGATCAACTGGGCGCTGGAGCGTTCGGTGTCACCGGTCGTCCTCACTGCCGGCCGAGGGCCGTTGCGGGCGGGCGAAGTCGCCATCGACACCGGCGTGGTGGACAAGACCGGTTACCGGGTGGGGGACACCCTGCAGTTGCTCACGACAGGACCGCGGATCACCGTGCGACTCGTCGGAATCTTCAGGTACGGCGACAGCGGCGGCCTCGCCGGCGCGTCCGTCACCGCCTTCGATACAGCGACGGCGCAGAAGCTGTTCGGTGAGCCGGGCAGGTTCTCCGGTGCAAGCGTCGGTGCCGCCAACGGTGTCAGCGATTCTGTACTGAGGGACCGGATCGCGCAGGCTCTCGGCAGTCGGTACGACGTGAAGACGCAGAAGCAACAGGCACATGACCTCGCAGCCGCGCTCTCACAAACCCTGCAGTTCATCAGCGTCTTCCTGCTGGTCTTCGCCGGCGTCGCCTTGTTCGTCGGGACGTTCATCATCCTCAACACGTTCGCGATGCTCGTCGCCCAACGCCAGAAGGAACTCGCGCTGCTTCGAGCCCTGGGTGCGAGCCGTGGTCAGGTCACCAGATCCGTGCTGACCGAGGCACTCATCCTCGGAGTCGTCGGCTCGACCGTCGGGCTCCTCGTCGGCTTCGGGATCGCCACGGCGCTACGAGCACTGTTCGGGAAGTTCGGTCTGACGATCGACGGCAGTCTCGTCTTCGGGATGCGCACGGTCGCGTGGTCCTATGCGGTAGGGGTTCTCGTCACTTTGCTGGCTGCCTACCTGCCGGCACGTCGCGCGGCCAGAGTCCCGCCCGTTGCAGCGATGATCGACGACTTCGGCTCGTCCGAGCGCTCGCTGCGCCGCCGCACGATCATCGGACTCGTCCTCGCCTCGAGCGGCGTCGGCGCCATGATGATCAGCCTTGTCGTGGACGGTGGGAACACCGCGGCGACGTGGGTCGGCGCCGGAACCGTCGCGCTCGTCGGCGGGGCGATCGCGCTGAGCCCGGTGCTGGCCCGCCCGTTCCTGCGGACGGTCGGTGCCGTGCTCCCGCCCTGTGGGGCCGGACCGGCCGGCTGGCAAGGGACAACGCCCTCCGGAATCCGCGTCGGACCGCCGCCACGGCATCCGCGTTGATGGTGGGGCTCGCGCTGGTGACGGGGTTCAGCATCATCGGCGCCTCCGCCAACGCTTCCGTCAACACCGTCGTCGATCAGCGCCTGCGCGCCGACTTCGTGATCTCGACCGCCGTCTCGAAGCCGTTCACACCCGATGTGGCCGCTCGCGTCTCGCACGTCCCTGGCGTCGGCGCCGTCATGCAGGATCGGGTGGGCGCCGTGCTCGTCGACGGCCGCCAGACCTCGATCGCCGCGGTCGACGCCGAGGTCCTCGCCCAGACCATCGCACTCGACTACGTCGCGGGCTCTGCCGCCGGACTCACGAACAGCGGCATGCTCGTCGATCGGCCCACCGCCGAGGCGCGCAAGTGGGCGGTCGGCGACGCGGCGCACGTGCTGCTCCCGAACGGAAAGCGGATCAATCTCACGATCGGTGGAATCTACGAGCCGGATCGAATCATCGGGTCGCTCGTGATCGCTCTGAGTGCCTACGAAGCGGCCGGTGGCCCCGCACTCGACCAAGCCGTTTTCATCGACCTGGACCGGTCGGCGGACGCAGGTGCGGTGCGCGCAGCCCTCGACTCCGTCGTCGCGGAGTATCCCGTAGTGACGCTCAAGGACCGGAGTGAGTTCAAGGCACAGATGAGTGGCCAGGTCGATCAGCTGATCCTGTTGCTCGACGCGCTGCTCGGGCTCTCGGTCCTCATCGCAGGACTCGGCATCGTGAACACACTCGCCCTTGCCGTGATCGAACGGACACGTGAGATCGGTTTGCTCCGCGCCATCGGCATGTCACGTCGTCAGCTCCGGAAGATGATCGTTCTCGAAGCCGTGATCATGTCGCTGTTCGGAGCGCTCCTGGGAATCGTGCTGGGAGTCGTGTTCGGCATAGGTCTCACCCATGCCCTTGCCGGGCAGGGAATCGGTGTGTTGTCCGTACCTGTGTGGCGGCTGGTGCTCTTCCTCGGCGTGGCCGCCGTCATCGGGCTGGTCGCAGCGCTCTGGCCGGCCCGTCGGGCCTCGAGGCTGCGGATTCTCGATGCGATCGCGAACGGCTGACGGTTTCAGCCGCCGTGCGGATCCGCGCGGCGGCGGGCGACTGCGAGAACGACGCTGACCGCGACTCCCCAGCCAACGGTCAGCGCACCACCGATCCCGCCGAGGCTGCCGGGCAGGCCGGGGTAGACGACCGATTCGACCCCGAGCCAGACAGCGGTGAACGCTGCCGTCCCGGCCGGCAGACGGCTTCGCGTCACTGCGGCCAGCCCGACCAGACCGGCGACGGCGATGGCCAGCGACGCCTGCATCGGGTAGTGCGAGACACCGTTGGTGATGTCCTCGACCTCAATGGTGTTGCGTGCCAGCGGATTCCCGTAGACGACCGCGGCGACCAGCCCCATCACCGCGAGCCCGGACAGCACCGGGTCGGGACGGCGCCATCGGACCGGTCTCCCGCCGCCGGCCCAGGCCAGGAGCCCGACCGTGACGACCAGGCCAAGGCCGTTCCAGAGCTGCGGCGCGGCTGCGCCCCAAGCCGCGCCGACGAGCACGGCGACCGTGACGACGGCGAGCTGCGTCGAGGCGACCCGATCTCCGGGACGCAGCGCCAGCACCACCATCGGAACGGCGAACAGAACGGTGTACAACAATCCCCCAGCCGGACTCGAAGAGGTAGTGCTGGTGGAAGCGCTCGTCCTGCTCCACGACCACCGACAGGTCGATCAGGCCAAACCAGAAGAATCCCCAGAACACGGCCGCCACGACAGCCAGCACGCGTGCGGCTACCCGCCTCGGCCGCGTCTGCATGGCCCTAGTGTGTCGCGTGCGCGCCGATCGTCGCCTCGAGGTGGGTGACGACGACCCCGGCCGGGTCGGGGAGGAGCGACGTCTCGGCCTGGAGCCGCATGGCGCTGCGCCGGTAGGACGGGTCGTCGAGGACCGTTCGCACCGCGGCGCGGATCCGGGTCCCGGAAGGTCGGCCGGTGCGCAGGTCGATACCTGCGCCCGACCAGGCGACGCGGGCGGCCACCTCCGGCTTGTCCTCGCTCGATCCGGCGACCACCAACGGCACGCCGGCGGCGAGTGCGCGCTGCACGCCGCCGTAGCCACCGTTGCTGACCATGACGTCGGTACGCGTTAGCAGCTCGTCGTAGGGGAGGAACTCGGCGACGCGGGCGTTGGCGGGCAGCCGGCCGGCGAAGGCTGTCAGCACGTCCGCGGTGTCCCGGCCGCCGGTCGACGCGACGACGACCACATCGTCATCGGCCAGTGCGCGGATCGCGGGGATCAGCAGGTGGGTGGCGTCCGCGTTCGCGAGCGTGCCCTGGGTGAGATGGACTACTGGCCGGCTCCCGTCGAGGTCGCCCCACCAGTCCGGGTACGGGACGCCATCTGTCTGCGCGGACGCGATCGGGCCGATGAAGTGCACGGTCGACGGCAGTTCACGTCGCGGATACTCGAATCCGCGCACGGCGAGCTGGAACGTGGCGTCGAACAGTGTGACGTAGTCGAAGTAGTTGCAGCTGACGTCCACAACCCCCAACGAGGAAAGCGATCCGTCGATGGCGGCCTGGATCGGTCGCAGCGGCCCGTGTGTCAGCACGATGTCCAGGAACCGGTTGCGGCGGCGCGTATGCGCACTGCGCCCGGGATCGAGCCCCGATCCGAACGGGGCACAGTCGATGCTCCTGGTCGAGATCGGGGTCGCTGAGATCCCGACGATCGGAACGCGTGCCGATGCGGGAACGGTGAGCAGGGTGGGCATCGCGCCCAGGAAGCCGGCCTCGCACACGACGCCGTCATAGCGGGTGGCCTGCAGGGCGTCCATGAGGGCGATGTGCTGCGCGACGAGCGGCCGCACGAAGAGCCCGACGATGTCGTAGCGACCGGCGTCCAGACCTCGGCGCCGTGCCCGGCCGGGAAGCCAGTCGTCGAGGCGACCGTCGTCGAAGTCGGCGTCGACGGGTAGCGGCCGGAAACTCAGCCCCGCCGTCTCGACCTCGGCACGGAAGCTCGTTCCGGTGAGCATGCCGACGTGGTGCCCCCGGACACGAAGCGCGCGCCCGATCGCCAGCATCGGGGAGACGTGCCCGTACAACGGTGTACTGGTCAACAGGAAGTTCCCCATGCGGGCGCTCGTCCTTTCCGTCAGTCCGAGGGGGTGATCGTGATGGTGCGTCGGTGCCGGGCGAGCGCGGTCAACACCGATGCAACCACGGCGAGACCTGCTAGCCAGCGTCGCCGTCGGCGCCGCACAAGGCCGGCGTGTTCGCGACGGATCGGCGGCGCGACGGCCGGAATACGTCGCGAAGACAGGCGATTCCGGAGGTAGGCGAATCCGTAGTGGTAGCCGAAGGACACGAACAGCGTGTAGGCGAGTCCCTGATCCATTCGGCGCGACGACGTGACGACCGCGTTGTGGCGGTCCCACACGACGCGGCCGCGGCCTCGCAGCCGGCGGAGGATGTCGAACTCGTCGCCGCCCTGGGTGAGGGTCGTGTCGTAGCCAGGGAAATCGCTGGCCAGGAACGCGATGTTCGTGGCCGTGACGTAGAACACCTTGTCCACCAGGGCGTGAACGACACCGACCGCGGCGAACCACAGCCGCGGGAAGACGACCGCCCACCACAGTGGCTCGGCGTACCGGCACGGTCCGGCCACCGCGACGGCGGCTGGGTCCGACCGGAACCGGGCATCGAGCCGGGTCAGCCAGTCCGCTGGGTGCACCGTGTCGGCGTCGGTCGACACCACGATCTGCCCGCGGGCGTGCTCGGTGCCGAGCTGGCGGGCGGCGCAGACGCCGGGCCGGTTCTCGACGAGCACCCGCGCACCGTGGGCGCGCGCGATCGCGGCGGTGTCGTCAGTGCTGTTGTTGTCCACCACGATGATCTCCCAGGAACCGGCGAAGTCCTGGCGGTGCAGGGAATCGAGCGTGGCCGGGAGGTAGCCGGCCTCGTTGAACGCGGGAATGACGACGGAAAGACGTATCGGCCCGGTCGCGTCCTGCTCACCCATCCGTCTCCTCCGCCCAGAGCTTCGTTCGTCGTCACACCGTTGAGTCGGCTACCCAGTGCCGATCGAGTTCAGACGGGCACCGATGCGGCTGCGTCGGCGTGCGTCGATCGACGCGATGCTTCGGCACCTTCGACAGTGGTGGCCAACGGCTGGGGACGCACGAACGTCAGGGCGACGGCGCTGACGAGCATCAGCGGCACGACGGTCAGGAAGGTCGAGGTCAACGCGCCGTGGTAGGCGGCGACGATCGGCGTCCGCAGTGCGCCGGTGAGCCGGTGGAGTTCGGCCGGGCCGACGCCGTCCAGCCCGGCGGCGAACCGGCGGTCCGTCACCGGACCGGCCGCGAGCAGATGCGCCAGCCTGCTGGTGAAGACGGTTCCGACGACGGCGGTACCCAGCGATACGCCGATCTCGCGCACGAAGGCGTGAACGGCGGTGGCGGACCCGACCTCGTCGGCGGGTGAGCTGTTCTGGGCAACGAGGACGAGCGTCTCGAGCACGCAGCCCATTCCGGCGCCGAAGACGAACAGGGCGACGGCTACCGCTTGGAGACCGCTATACGCGTCGAGCGTCGACAGGCCGATGATCGCAGCGGTGACGGCGACGGAGCCGGCGACCGGTAGCCACTTGTAGTGCCCGGTGCGGCTGACGATCTGTGCGCAGCCCAAGGTCGCGGACCCGATGCCGGCCACCAGGCACAGCATCGTCATCCCCGCGCGGGCTGCGCTGAGACCGGCCACCATCTGCAGGTAAGTGGGCAGGTACGTGACGACACCGAAGACGGCGACCGCGCCGGTCAGACCTGCACAAGTCACGAGGGCGAAGTTCCTGTTGCCGAACAGGTGCAGGGCGATGATCGGCTCGAGGGCACGCCGCTCGAGCATGACGAAGCCACCGGCTGCGACGAGCGCGACCACTGCGGGGGCCACGATCATCGGCGATGACCACGGGTATCGCGTCCCTGCCTCGGACGTCAGCAGCACCACTGCGGTGACTCCGACCGCCATGGCCACGATGCCGCCGACGTCGATGCGCGTCCGCTCACGAACGGGCCGGGATCGCGGGAGCAACGTGAGGGCGACCAGGATCGCGCACCCGCCGAGCGGGATGTTGATCCAGAACGCCCAACGCCAGCCGATCCCGTCAGCGAACACACCGCCCACCACCGGTCCGGCGATCGCCGCCAGGGCGAAGACGGCGCCGATCACGCTCATGTAGGGCGCTCGCCGTCGCGCGGGAACGAGATCTGCGACGATCGCCTGAACGAGGACGAGCAGACCGCCACCACCGAGTCCCTGCACGACCCGGCCGGTGATCAGCTGCGGCATGCCGGTGCTGAGGCCGCCGACGACCGAGCCGGCGACGAAGATGGACAACGCCGCGACGAAGAGACGCCGACGGCCGAGCTGGTCGCCGAGTTTTCCGTAGACAGGCATGACGACGGTCGCGGCCAGCACGTACGCAGTGGTGATCCAGGACATGTGCGCCATGCCGTGCAGTTCGCCGACGATCGTCGGCATCGCCGTCGAGAAGACGGTCGCGTCGAGTTCGCTCACCAGCAGTCCCACCATCAGGCCGAGGAACACGAGCCGCCGGCGCACGTGCGGCTCGGCACCGTTGAGTCCGCGCACGTCAGGCGGTCCCGGGGATCGGCGCTGCGCTCTCCGCGTCGAGATAGGGCGCGACCGATAGCAGGCGGTCGACCGTGGTGAACCGGTAACCCTGGCTACGGAGTCGGTCGATGACGAGTCCGACCGCAGCCACGCTCTCGCGCCGCGGGCCGCCGCGGGCCTCCCGGCCGTCGTGGAAGATCAGGATCGAGCCCGGGCGGGTGCGCCTCGCGGCTCCGTTCGCCAACATGCGCGCAGGCGGCTGGAGGAGCTCGAGCGGATGGCAGAAGGTGCCGGACACGACCTGCAGCCGCCGCGTCGCAATGGTCCGGAGTACGGCCGGACGATGGCAGAGCCACGGCGGGCGGTAGAGCGCCGGCCACACACCTGCGATGTCGTGCAGAACCGCCTGTGCAGCATCGATCTGGTGCTGCTGCGAAGGGTCGGACAGGTAGCTGGGCAGCGAATGGTCCAGGCTGTGATTGGCGAGGACGTGCCCGTCCTGGACTACGCGCCGTGTGGCGTCGGGAAAGCGTTCGCCGCATCGCCCTACCTGGAAGAAGGTGGCGGGTACAGCTCGGCTGTCGAGGATGTCGAGCAGGTACGAGGTGTAGGGCTCGTTGGGCCCGTCGTCGAACGTGAGTGCGACGACTTTGTCGGCGGTGTCGGCGCGATAGGGGAAGTCGCCGAAGGCCTGCGAGCGGGAACCGAAGACAGCTCGGTAGCCGGCGCCGACGACGGCGGCGGCACCGAGGCCCAGCGCTCCCGCGACGACGGATCGGGTCAACTCGACGAGTCGCTCGGCGCGGGATCGTCGGAGATGCCGACCTCACCCTGGACGTCGGCCGGGATTTCGAGCCCTGGCGCCACGATGTAGAGCCGATCCTCGGACGTGTCGAACGCGACCGCATCGATCCACGGCTCGGCCGGCGCCCGGAGGCCACGCGCCTCGAACTCGGCCACCAGAGCCGACCGGATCGCTACGGTGTCGCCACCGCGGAACGTGCGGAACACATCGACGATCACATCCTGTTGCGCGCGGGCCAGCTCGAGCCGTTCGTTCTCCACGTCGGGCGTGGACGGGGAGATGAAGTCGGCCTGCGATTCCATGCATGTGCTCCTTGGGGTCGGCGTCTCATCTCGGTTACCCCTGAAGACCGCGGACCAAGCGCACGCACGAGCACCGTCGCGGCCGGTTGGCGGAGCGCACCCCCGGGTGTGCTCTAGGTGTGATGTCCAGTGAGGTTGGTCAGCCCGGGATCGGTGAGCCTGTCTGACAAGTGAGGGCCTCCGGTTGTGAAGTGGAGCTGTCTAGTTCACCGCTTCGCCGACCGGAGGCCCTCATGTCCCACGCTAACGCTGCCCTGACCACACGCGCCCGTCTGCGCCTGGCCCAACTCGTCGTCGAGTCCGGCTGGACCTACGCGGAGGCAGCCAAAATGTTCATGGTCGCCCCACGCACCGCGAAGAAGTGGGCCGACCGCTACCGAGCCAAAGGACCGGCCGGCATGGCCGACCGCAGCTCGCGGCCACACTCCAGCCCAACAAAGACCAGCCCGACCGTTGTCCGCACGATCGTCGGCCTACGGTGGCGCCACCGGCTCGGACCGGTCCAGATCGCCGGCCGGTTGAGTATGCAAGCCTCGACAGTGCACGCGGTGCTGGTGCGCTGCCGGATCAATCGGCTCTCCCACATCGACCGCGTCACCGGCGAACCGTTGCGCCGCTACGAGCACCCACACCCCGGCTCGCTGATCCACGTCGACGTCACCAAGGTCGGCAACATCCCCGACGGCGGCGGTCACCGCTACGTCGGCCGGCAACAGGGCGATCTCAACAAGCGCGCCACCCCGGGACTCCCGAAAGGCGCTGACGACAAGCCACGCACCGGCAAGGCGTTTCTGCACACCGTCATCGACGACCACTCCCGGGTCGCCTACGTGCAGGTATGCGCCGACGAGAAGGCCGACACCGCCGTGGGTGTCCTCCGGCGCGCAGTCGCCTGGTTCGCCAAACGCGGCGTCGGCGTCGAACGGGTTCTCTCCGACAACGGCGGCTGCTACCGCTCCTTCGCCTGGCGCGACGCCTGCGCCGAGCTCAACATCAAGCACAAACGGACCCGTCCCTACCGCCCACAGACCAACGGGAAAATCGAGCGATTCCACCGGACCCTTGGCGATGGATGGGCCTACGCGCGGCTCTACAACTCAGAAGCCGAGCGTCGCGCAGCCCTTCCTGGCTGGATCCACTTCTACAATCACCACCGCGCCCACAGCGCAATCGGAGGCAACCCGCCGATCACCCGGCTGACCAACCTC
>JAABUT010000703.1_pt1 | contig 47739 bp, 44 predicted proteins | sample 5559281 | NCBI WGS metagenome assembly JAABUT01 (sample SAMN10711880, study PRJNA513359) | rock metagenome | isolation source: Antarctica rocks | place: Antarctica: Victoria Land, Ricker Hills nord | collected 2016-01-04
GCTTTATTAAATTTTCTTTCCATGTCATAAATTGAAAGAAAACACTCTGCTTCTATATTTTATAAGCTTGAGGATATCTTTTTGTCATTAGCCGCTTTTATTCACAATCCTACCCTTGATTAGCATTAATAAATTATAAACAATGAAATTTAAAGTATAAAGTTTTCAGCTTCAGAATAAAAAGAAGCAACACTAAAAAACTCAAAGGGAAGCGATCAAAAAACGTGAAATGTTTCTGATGTTGCAGGCAGGCAGATTAATTTTATTTCTTACTTATCGTATTGCCTCAGTCTATCCTTTTGCTGATCTCGGCGTCAATTTTATCAAAAAGGTGCTGCGGCTTATACACTCTCCAGTTGGGGATACTCATCAGCTCTACGTAATAATTCAACTTTTTCCGTTTAAAATCGTATTGAGTCTGCTCAGGCATGTTTAGTGCAACTATCCAGCCGCCTTCATCCGTTACTTCTTCAAACCACTCTTCGTAATAATCTTTATCGCCACTATGAAAATTAAGTACGTTTTCTGCTATAAGAATAAATTTAGTAATATGTTCTAAAAACATTTCGTCAATAACATCCCGCTTTAAAGTCATAATATCATTTTCTATAGCATCATTCCATTCTCCTAACAATTCAATAACTGCAAAATTTTCTGCATAATCAACGTAAAGTACTTTCAAATATAAAGTCTTGCTCCCAAAGTCATCCCACTGGGGATGGATATAATAGTTATATACGGCTTGAGAATACTCAAACTCGCTATAGGTACGGCCGAAGAAAGGAGATTTCTCATCTTCTTCAGCCAGGTACATATGCCTCCAGTTAAAAAAAGGTTCAATATCATGCATATCTCTTCTCCGGTTCTTTTTTTTAAAAGGGTATTAATTATTATACGAAGGTAAAAGCAATATTGAAAATTAAAAAGTGTAAAAATTTTTCGGAGATATAGAGAAATAGCGGGGAAAGTTGTATAAGAGCCCTGCCTTTTACCTTATTTCTATTAATAAATAAAACAAAAAAAGGGCCGCTTATTGCGACCCTTTTCCTTAAAGCAAACATTACTTACTGAACTGCAATTTTATCGCTGTAAAATACATTTTGGTTGCGGCCTGTTAATTTTATTAAATACATTCCGCCGGCTGATGCACGGGGAAGTGACACTTTTTCTGTTTGTCCGGGAAGTGAAACAGTCAAAGCCCTGGTTATAACATTTCTGCCGGAGGCATCAGTTAACATAAGATTGTATCTGCCCGCAGGAACTTTGTCAAACTGAACACTAAAAGTTTTATTTACAGCAGGATTTGGATAAACGCTGATTGCATTATTACCTTTTATTTCAGACCATTCAAATTTGTCTGAATCGCCCTTTTTCTGGTACAGCAGGTTACTGTTTGCCAGGTCAGAGCTATTGTAAACCTGATCTTCTTTCTTGTCGATAGCAGCAGCCTGGAGAGTTGAAATATTTACTTTATAATAATTGTCGCTTTGTGTAGCGCTGCTTACAATCACATCGCCATTATCGTTTACTACCATACCATTACTGGTAAACTCCGCAGGAACACCTTTGAGCTGGCCAATATAATCTGCTATTCTTGTTTTAGGATTTATTTTGAAAATGTGATTGCGGTAGGTAACAAGGTACATATTCCCGTAGGCATCACCTACCATATCTCCGCCCCAACTGCTGCACTGGGCATGAATGCTCATAGTTCCGTTTTTCTTACCATCTATTAGCTGGCCAAGATTAGTGACAGAAGGTTTTTGGTCAGTAGTAAAACGAATAAGGCTTTTGCCGTCATTTGTGATAGCATAACCTGCTCCATCAGAGGTGAAAGCCATACGTGTTATTATATTTGCCTCATCGCCTTTATTGCCTGTATTAAAGGCAGGGTTATCATTAACTACAACATTTAAATCATTGGAGTTGAAATCAAAATACATTAAAGTACCTGAGCGCATGCCCGTAAAATAAAGACGGTTGTGAAGCGCATCAAAAGCAGCAGCGGCCACACCCGAACCTGTAGCTGAAGACAATGATGAATTAGCTTTTTCATCCCCTGACGCTAATTTGTAATTGATGGATTTTTTTACATTCGGGTCATAAATTGTACGAATTACTTCACCTGTAGACAGGTTAATTTCGCGAATAACATTCCAGGTAAAATTGCCTTTGGTTGGGCCGGTAACAGCAAAAGCAGTATTTTTTTGTGCAATGGAATGAGACGAAATTGAAAAGGATGCAATGGTAAATGCGAGTAAAATTCTTTGTTTCATATTGTAGTTTTTAATACTACTAAGGTATGATTTTGATATTAGAAACAATAAATTATTTAACGCTTTCCACTGCTTTTTTTATACTGCCATATTTGAGCAACAGCGATTTCGCTGATTGATAATCTTTTAGGTTCAATTGTTCCATTACCATAGCAACTCCGCGGTCTACCAGTTTTGCATTGGTCAGTTGCATATTTACCATTTTGTTATCGTCCACTCTTCCCAACCGTATCATTACTGCTGTTGATACCATGTTCAGCACCAGCTTTTGTGCAGTACCGCTTTTCATTCGCGTGCTGCCTGTTACAAATTCGGGACCTGCAATTACTTCCACCGGAAAATCTGAAAAAGAAGCGACCGGGCTATGGGGATTACAGACGATACAACCTGTTTTAATGCCGTTTTTTCTGCATTCTTCCAATGCGCCGGCCACGTAGGGGGTAGTACCACTTGCTGCGAGGCCTACGACCACATCTTTCGTACTTACAAAATCTTTTTGCAAATCGTTCCAGCCTTGTTGACGGTCATCTTCTGCAAACTCTACCGCCTGGGTTATGGCTTTTTCACCGCCTGCAATCAACGCTATCACCAGGTCGTAAGGAATGCCATAAGTAGGAGGGCATTCACTTGCATCTACAACGCCCAGTCGCCCGCTTGTGCCTGCGCCAATATAAAAAAGTCTTCCCCCGGCAAGCAACTGGTTTGTTATTGCGGTCACAAGTTTTTCAATTTGAGGAATGGCTTTTTCAACAGCATCGGGTACCGTCTTGTCTTCGCGGTTTATGTTTACAAGTATTTCATTGACAGTCATTTTTTCCAAATGCCTGTATTTTGATGGTTGTTCAGTTATTCTTATAAAGTCTTCCATAGTAGTAGTAGTCCAAAGTTCCGGAAAGGCATTTAGAACTTAGAAAAAAAATTTAGTTAATACCTGCAGATGCATATAACATGAATGATGAAGTTATAAATAGGAATGTGGAAATTTATGCTGCGACTCTTTAAATTTTTTTTTTGATACTGGCATTTGTTCTTTAGGGATCATCGTTGCGACGCATTTCGTTCATCCGTAAATCTTTTTGCATCTCCCGGCTTTACTGCAAAGTTATTTTTCAAATTTAAAAACAACTTTCCCGCATTTTATTTTCAAAGTTTTTGAGAAGAATAGTTGGAATGCTTACTCTTCGATTCTTTTTTCAGCAACACCAGTATGATATTTTACCAAGCCCTGCATTGGATTTTTAAGTAGCCGGCCTAATTTAAACCCGTAAACCTTGCATAACTCCTGCAAAACATCTTTAAAACCAAATGCTATACTTCCCGTGAAGTTAATTGGCAAAGTGCGGCTTTTCTCGTATTTAAGTAAATGCTTAAAAAAAAATTCATTGAACACCTCTTCTAAGATGTTTTCAACCATTTCATATCCGCGGTTTTGCGCAAGAAATATAGCAAAGCCGGCAAGATACCGGTTAGGAAAAGGCTTTTTATATAGATTTTCCAAAATCTCCATCTGCGTTGTTACAAACATTGCATCAAACCGGGCTTTTAAATCTTCGTCAAAAATATTTGAGAGATAAAACTGTAAAACTTTCTTTCCGAGCTGAGCGCCGCTGCCTTCATCACCTAACACATAACCTAGGCTTGGTATATTTTTCATTATCTTTTTACCATCGTAATAACAGGAATTTGAACCTGTTCCCAAAATACAGGCGATGCCTTTTTCATTGCCGCATAATGCCCTCGCTGCTGCCAGCAAATCAGTATCAGCCTTCACTTTAGCGTCAGGAAATACCCCGGCAAAGGCATTGCAGATAATTTTTATATTATCAGGATTGCCAAGACCTGTACCATAAAAATATACTTTATCCACTTCCGCATTTGGCAGGGCCGGTGTCAGCTCCTTTTCTAATAATTCTGCAATTTGCGCTGCATTTAAAAAATAAGGACTGATACCGGTTGTAAAAACAGTTTTGTTTTCTTCGTCATCATTTACGATGCACCATTCACATTTTGTAGCTCCGCTATCGGCAATTAACAGCATAATTTTAAAAATAAAAAGTAATAATTAAAAGATTAAAACAAAATAAGGTTTGTTTTTTCCTTCATTCCAGATTTAATAGAAACTTGTTTTAATAAACCAGGAATAATGAGAGGAGAAATGAAAAAAACAATTTTTATATATAGAAAGGCTTAGGCGCTAAATTCTCGCTTTCCATACCACTTCCTCTACATGATTAATATGGCCAATATAACGGGCTAATACAAAAAGGTAATCACTGAGGCGATTAAGATATTTAATAACCAGCGGCTCAATAAAACCGCCATTTTCTTTCATATCTACACACAACCTTTCAGCTCTGCGGCAAACACAACGGGTAATATGCGCCGCAGACACCGCAACGTGACCGCCCGGAAGAATAAAGTTTTTCATTGCAGGAAGCACTTCATTCATTTTATCCATCTCATTTTCCAGCAACTTTACATCTTCCTCTTTCAGATCAGGAATTCTCATCAAAGGTTCTTTGTCGGGATCGCACGCTAAGGAAGAACCAATGGTAAACAACCTGTCCTGTATTTCTTTCAAAACCACTTTTGTTGAGTTGTCCTGCACGTAATCGCCAACGAGACCAATAAAGGAATTTAACTCATCAACTGTTCCATAGCTATCAATCCTGATATTGCTCTTTGGCACTTTCGTTCCGCCAATAAGTGATGTCCTTCCAAGGTCACCTGTTTTGGTATATATTTTTGACGACATGATTTCTGTTTTTTTTAAAAGCTAAAGTAATGTGCAACTATTGCAAAAAGATCAATAAATGTTTTTTACTGCCCGCTTTATTCAAAAGACAAAAGTGCAGAGATTTTGTTTGCATAAAAAATATCTGCAGCTAAAGATGTAATAATAATTCCCGTTAAAACGGAAATGATAAGAACGCTTCCGGCAACAGCATTTAAAATACTAATAAAAGCCCTTGCAGTAAAGCCTGAAGATGCACAATGGTTTGCGGATGAACGAAATGCGTCGCAACGATGAATCATGAAGAACAAATGCCCGTACCAAAAAAATAAATTTTTGAGCGATTTAACAAAGTGAGGTTTTGTTCTTTGAGGTCTCAGCTTTTCTTGCCTTTTGCTAAATAAAATCTAAAATAAAAAAATTTTAATGGAATTGTATTCTTTGCATCTTTGCTCCCGGTGCGATATGAATTTTTTTTATAACAAAAGATGTAGCTAAATGGAATTTGCTGAAAGTATTTCTGCTAAACTAAATATAACAATTTCACAGGCAGAGACAGTGCTGGCCCTGCTGGAAGAAGGCGCTACCATACCATTCATAGCGCGGTATCGCAAAGACAAAACCGGTAACTTAGATGAGGTGCAAATACTGCAGATACAGGAAGAAGCGAAGATTTTAAAAGAGTTTTCTGAGAGAAAATCTTTTATTGAAAAAACTATTTTCGAACAAGGTAAACTGACTGAAGAACTGCAGGGCAAACTGAACAAAGCCACAACAGTGGCAGCATTGGAAGATATATACCTGCCTTACAAGCCAAAGCGGAAGACAAAAGCACAAACAGCGCGGGAAAACGGGCTTGAACCACTTGCTTTTCTTTTGCTTGCGCAAAAAAACTTTGACATTGAGGCAAAGGCCGGAGAATGTATAAATGAAAATGTAAAGTCTGCTGAAGAAGCGCTGCAGGGTGCACGCGATATTATTGCAGAGACAGTGAATGAAGATGCAGACGTGCGGGCAGGAATAAGGAAGCTGTTTGAAGATAAAGCCGCACTGCAAAGTAAAGTGACGCCTGGTAAAGAGACAGAAGGAATAAAGTATAAAGACTATTTTGATTTTTCTGAACCCGTTTCCAAAATTCCTTCACACCGTATACTTGCTATACTTCGTGGCTTTTTGGAAGGATATTTACGTATAAGTATTTCGCCGGATGAAGAAACGGCTACTAACCTTATAGAGAGTAAAGTAATTAAGGGGATGAGCAACTGTAACGGGGAAATCAGAAAAGCTATTAAAGACGCTTACCGCCGTCTGCTGCAGCCAAGCCTGGAAACAGAATTCAGAACATTGCTGAAACAAAAAGCCGATGAAGATGCCATTAATGTATTTTCAGAAAATCTGCGTCAGTTATTATTAAGTTCACCTTTGGGAAGTAAAAGAATTTTAGCGATCGACCCGGGTTACAGAACCGGTTGCAAAGTAGTTTGCCTAGATGAAAAAGGTGAGTTGAAGAAGACAGGGCTAATATATATTCATGAAGGAAATAAGCAGTTTGAAGCAGCGCACATCATTAAAGATTTGGTGTCGGAATATGCTATTGAGGTATTTGCCATAGGTGATGGAACCGCAGGAAGAGAAACCGAACAATTTATTAAAAAACTTGATTTGGGCCTGCCCGTCTTTTTGGTTAATGAAGATGGCGCGTCTGTCTACAGTGCATCTGAAACGGCAAGAGAAGAATTTCCTGACCAGGATATAACGGTAAGAGGTTCGGTTAGTATCGGCAGAAGACTGATGGATCCGCTGGCCGAACTTGTAAAAATAGACCCTAAGAGTGTTGGGGTAGGACAGTACCAGCACGATGTAAACCAGTTCCGCCTGAAGGAAAAACTCGATCAGACAGTAGTGAGTTGTGTAAATGCTGTTGGCGTAAACTTAAATACGGCAAGCAAACATTTGCTGAGCTATGTAAGTGGTATAGGCGATACATTGGCGGCAAATATAATAAAACATAGAAATGAGACGGGTAAATTTACGGGAAGAAAAGAATTATTGAAAGTGCCAAGACTTGGCGGTAAAGCTTTTGAACAATGCGCAGGTTTTCTTAGGATTAAAGATGGTGAAAATCCGCTCGATGCAAGCGCTGTGCATCCTGAAGCGTATCCGTTGGTACAACTAATGGCAAAAGACCTGGGTATTGAAGTGAAGTCATTAATTGGAAACGAATCGCTGATTAAGCAAATCAACCCAAAACAATATGTTACGGAACAATTTGGTGAACTAACGGTCAGGGATATTTTAAAAGAGCTGCAAAAACCAGGTCTTGATCCCAGAAGCGAAGCCCGGCAGTTTGAGTTTGCAAATATTTATAAAATTGAAGAAGTAACGGTCGGAATGGTAGTGCCTGGTGTTGTAACTAACATTACCCGGTTTGGTGCTTTTATAGACATTGGAGTAAAGCAGGACGGGCTGGTACATGTATCTGAAATTTCTCATAATTATATAACTGATCCAAATGAGGTGCTGAAACTTAACCAGCATGTACAGGTTAAAGTGCTGGAAGTGGATATTGCCAGGAAAAGAATTGCATTATCTATAAAACAAACAGAGGAAATGCCTGCCAAAAAAGAAAGGCCACGGTTTAAACATTCTGACCAGGGTTTTAAAAAACGGGAACCTGAACCAACTATGAATGATGCGCTGGCATTACTGAAGAAAAAGTTTGGTAAATAGGAAAAAGGATTTTGGAAGCAGAGGAAATTCGTAGGATTTTGTCTTTTTTCCCACTTATTCAGCGGATGCAAGACTGCAGCATTTTTTTTTCATCCGCACTTTTTTCTTCACCTTTATCAGGCAAGCCTTTTGCATAATTTGCAGTAATTCTTTAATCTAAAATTAAATTTATGCAACAGGAAAATGATGATAACGTACAAAAGATCAATCCACCGGATACAAGGCGATTTGAGGCCGAAGATGATGATGGACATATAAAAGGAAGCCACGAGGCAGGAAGCAGCAGTGAAAATTTGAAAAAGGAAAGGGAAAAGGATGAAAAAGACCAGTCGTCTGTTAATAAACCCGATGCTCGAGGCACTTTAAGTGGCGATGAAATAATATAAGCTTGTAAATGAGTTGTATTAAGAAGGAGGCTTTTTTTAAGCGCTCCTTTTTAATATTGCTGTTTTTTTATTTAGGCGAATTAGATTCAATACATACATTTTTTTTGAAAGTAAACAACGTTATTTTTACTCTTTTGCAACGGTTACACCACCGCTTGCAATTGGTGGCATCAGCTTCATTTTTGTTAACTCACTACTAATATAACTTTCCCATTCTTTTTGTTTCTTTTTAACACGGGAATGATTTGTTTCTTCATCATACTGACGTTGCATCAATTGATACTCGCGTTTTTTTTCATCGAATAGTAATTGTATCTCATATTCGAAATCTTCCGTATAATTATAATTTTCAAAGAGACCTTTGAGTCTCAACGAAAAAAGTTCTGCAATATCGAAGTGTAATTGCTCGTGTTTCAATAAAGCTTCCGATTGATATTCTTTTTTACAGGTTTATTACTTAATTGTACATAAATAACGTCGGTTTCTTTATCATATTTTACTTTCGTAATTTGTCTTTTATATAATACCATTACATACACATTATTTAAAAGCATTCTTCTCCTTTTGCTATTATTTCTCCTCAAATGTTCATTCTAACTTTTATGGCATTTAATTAACGACTCTATTGCTTGCATTACCAGTTTGCATATGCCTTTCTTTTGGAAATCAGTCCGCACAATTAACCTTCCGATATATCAGGTTTCATTCTCAGTAAAAGGTCTTACAAAGGCAATGATTTCCCGGTTTACCTTTGTTGCCAAATGTGTGACTTATCAAAGTCGTTTTCTAAGCAGGTTAAGTCCTGCTTGCTAAAGTAGGTAGGCGATAGTCATTATAAATCTCTGCTTTGCTTAAGCAGCACTGCTTTTGTAATTAAAGAATAATTTCTAAGTCCTCTTTATTTTCTGGTAATTGAATTTTACTGGCCAATTAAAACATTTTTTTACATAAAAAATTTTTACTACTTTGACGAATTAAACAAAGAACCTTTATTTAAAATTTATCAATTATGACAACTGTTCAACTGCCTGCCTTAGATAACTTTTATGCTATTGACGAATTACAAATACAGCAATTCAGAAAAAATGGATATGCATTACTTCGCAACGTTCTTACGCCTGGCGAAATTTCAGTGTATCGTGATGTCATCAATTCTGCTGCTTATAAATATAATACTGAAAAACGGGCATTGAAAGAACGTGATACATATGGTAAAGCTTTTTTACAAATTATGAATTTGTGGGAGATGGATGAAGATGTAAAAAAATTTACCCTGGCTAAACGGTTTGCTAAAATAGCAGCTGACTTATTAGGCGTGCAAAATGTAAGGATTTACCACGACCAGGCATTATACAAAGAACCCGGCGGTGGTTTTACTCCCTGGCACCAGGATCAATATTACTGGCCTTTAGATACCACTAACACGGTAACCATGTGGATGCCTTTGATAGATATATCTGTAGAAATGGGGATGCTTACATTTGCATCCGGTTCTCAAACTGCTGGTTTTGCAGAAAACATCGCTATTTCTGATGAATCTGAAATTACGTTAGAAAAATTTATAAAAGACAAAGGCTTTTCCATCTCAAGGGCGGAATATATGAAAGCGGGCGATGCTACCTTCCACTACGGATGGACCTTACATTCAGCTCCCGGCAATGCTTTACAAGATGTAACCCGCGAGATAATGACTATTATTTATTTTGCAGATGGAGCACACGTTACTAAACCTCAGAACAAACACCAGGAAGCCGACCGCCAACGCTGGCTGCAGGGAACAGAGCCAGGAGACTTAGCCGCTTCTTCTTTAAATCCCCTGGTTTTATAAATTGCTGACGATTCTATCTTCTAAGCACCCCTAAACTTTTTCAAAGCCCATCAGGCACAGCAGAATCAATAAAAAATCAAAAATTCTTTTAAAAATGTTTTTTCTATGTGCCTTGTGGTTAAAATTTTAATTAAAACTTACAACGACTGCCGCTAATGAAAAAATACACACTTAGTATATTACTGTTATTGCTTTTGCCCTTTCCGGAAGTTTTTGCCCAGCAACCTGGTCAACAGTGGTCTCAGGAAAAAATATGGAACTGGTATAACAAACAACCGTGGTATTGCGGCTTTAATTATATTCCGGCTTATGCCATTAACTATACTGCCATGTGGGATAAGACTACTTTTGATCCAACTGCAATTGACAAAGAGCTTGCTTTAGCTCAAGGTCTTGGATTAAATTGCCTTCGTTCCGTACTGCAGTTTGCCGTATTTGAAGATGATCCGGAATATTTTTTAAAAACCCTTGATAAATTTTTAGGCATCTGCGATAAACATAAAATAAAGTTTATGCCTGCTCTTTTTGATGATTGCGCTTTCGGTATTGAGGCCGATCCAAAGGTAGGCAGGCAGCCTGAACCATTGAAAGGCTGGTATGCATGGGCATGGTCGCCAAGTCCGGGGCATAGTCTTGTCATCGACTCTCTTACGCATCCGCGCATAGAAAAATACGTAAAAGCAGTTATAGCGCGCTTTAAAAACGATCCCCGGATTTTTATCTGGGATCTTTACAATGAACCAACAAATGGCGGACTTGGAACTACTTCTTTACCGCTTTTGAAAAAGGTTATAAGTTGGGCACGGGAAGTAAATCCTTCACAACCGCTAACGATTGATGTATGGAACCAAAATAAACGGTTGAATGACATTGTAATCCCTGCATCAGATATTATCTCATTTCATAATTACGGCAATAAAGACCTTTTAATTGCACAGATACGGGAACTTAAACAATACAATCGCCCGTTGATAAATACCGAATGGATGAACCGGCCTAACGGCTCCGTTATTCAGGATAATATTCCTGTCTTTTTCGATGAAAAAGTGGGTTGTATGCTATGGGGATTGGTAAATGGAAAAACACAAACTGATCTTCCGTGGGGGCATCGACCAGGAGATCCGGTTCCTGCAATATGGCAGCACGATTTATATAAAGGTAACTTTACGCCTTACGATCAGAAAGAACTTGATATTTTGAAGGAATATATAAAACGGTCGAAGGAGAAAGCGCCTTTGCAGTTGAATGCAAAACCCAAATAGTACATTTTACCGTTTACTGCTTAAATATTTCTCTTTTGCAGCTTAAATCGGCACCTCGCTGTCGTTAACTTATAACTGTTTAAAAATTAAATTCCATCATTTATTATTAACCAATTTGTATCTTCAATCTTTCTATTCACCATTTGTATAATGACTTTTCTGAAAAACCTGCTGCTGTATTTTTTAGCCTTTTCTTTTTACCCGGTTTTTTCACAAAAAAACCAGGCAGTTATTTCAGGAAAGGTTTTTAACGAAAATGATTATCCTCTTTCTCATGTTAATGTAAGTATTTTAGGGAAAGAAAAAGGAACCACTACAAATGACTCAGGGCAGTTTTTTATAAAAGTTACTTCAGGAAAGCCCATGGCTCTTGTATTCTCTTACTCCGGCTATAAAACGCTGCAGCGCAATTTTAATTTACTGGAAGGAGAAAATGAAAACATTACAGTTAACCTGCAACCGAAAACAAATGTATTGCAGGAAGTGACGGTAACAGATAATCGCCTGCGAACCGAAGCCGGTAGAATAAACATAGACCCAGAAAAAGCGTTGCTAAATCCCTCTCCATTAGGAAATATAGAAAGTCTTATTAAAATTTTTACAGGAAGCAATAACGAACTGACAAGCCAATACAATGTGCGGGGCGGAAGCTATGATGAAAACCTGATTTACGTAAATGATTTTGAAGTTTTCAGGCCATACTTGGTCAGAAGTGGCCAGCAGGAAGGGCTTAGTTTTATAAACCCGGAAATGACGGCAAACGTAAAATTTTTCAACGGCGGTTTCCAGGCTAAGTATGGCGATAAAATGAGCAGCGTGCTGGATATAACTTATAAAAGGCCAAAAAAATCGGGCGGGTCAGCCTACATTGGCCTTCTGGAGCAGGGGCTCCACCTTGAAGGAATTTCAAAAAATAATAAACTAACTTATAATGTTGGTTTTCGCAACAGGAGCAACCGCAACCTGGTTAGCAGCCAGGAGACCAAAGGAAATTATATTCCTTCCTCTTCAGATGTACAGGCACTTATAACTTTTCAACCTAGTAATAAATGGTTACTTGAAGTATTAACAAACGTGTCCAAAAGCAAATTCACCTTGTTTCCCCAGGAGAGTCAATTATCATCCGCCGTTTTCTCACCTTTGTTTACCCAAAACCTCGCCTTGGATATTTTTTTTGAAGGACAGGAAAAAGATGAATATCAAACAAATATGGTTGGTTTATCCACTACATGGCAACCACGAAAAAACTTTCGGCTGAAAGGTATGCTAAGCCGTTTTGAAAACGATGAGTCGGAAAACATAGATATTACCGGCGCTTATCTTTTTGGCGAAAGAAACTTCGACAAAAGCCAGGCGACTTACGGTTTAATCGTCAATCCGCTCGGTGCGGGCGTTTATCAAAATTTTTCACGCGACAAATTAAATATACAAGTTTACAATGCTTCAATAAAAGGAAGCATAGATAAAGGGAAACATTTTATTCAATTTGGAAACAGCATAGAAAGACAGAAGATTTCGGATAAGCTGAATGAGTGGGAATACAATGACTCAGCCGGTTACTCACTGCCCTACTCAGCAGATATTTTGCGGTTAAATAATGTATTGAAGAACAATGCAAATCTTACTATCGACCGCTTCAGTGGTTTTGTGCAGGATAATATTCAATTCAAGGATTCTTCAGACGTTACTATGCAGATAGGTTTGAGGTATAACTACAATACATTAAATAAAGAATTTTTATTATCGCCCCGGGCAGGATTATCTTTTAAACCAAAAAACTGGAAAAAAGATGTTATTTTCCGGGCTTCTGCAGGCATTTATGATCAGCCGCCTTTCTATCGCGAACTTCGACGTTACGATGGCACTATCAATGAACAACTGTTGGCTCAAAAAAGCTGGCAGGTAAGCGGTGGCTTTGATTATAATTTAAAGCTGCTGCAAAGACCGGGACGAATAACCACAGAATTATACTACAAGGGTATGACAGACGTGGTTCCTTACGATATTGATAATGTAAGGCTGCGATATTTTGGAGAAAATATGGCAAAAGCTTATGCTGCAGGCGCCGAAGTAAGGCTATTTGGTGAACTGGTAAAAGATGCAGAAAGCTGGGTAAGTCTTGGCTTTATGCGTACCCGTGAGAATCTTGATAACGACCATTATTACAATTATACCTTAAATACTCAAAACAAACCGGTCGACAGTACCCTTGTCAATGTTGGTTATTTGCGTCGCCCGACAGATCGTATGATTACTTTTGGCATGTTTTTCCAGGATTACCTCAGCACTAATAAAAATTTCCGGCTTTACCTCAATACCTTGTACGGCAGCAACCTGCCCTATAACATCCCGGGAAGTGTCAAATACAGAAATGCGTTGGTTATTGATCCTTACATACGTGTTGATATAGGTTTCAGCACCCTGTTGCTTGATACAGATAAATCAAACCGACGCAGTCACAGTCCTTTCCGAAGCTTTGAAAATATCTCCGCAGCGCTCGAGATTTTTAACCTCATAGACAGACCCAATACAATCAGTTATTTGCTGATCAAAGATTTTGCAAACAACACATTTGCAATTCCAAACCGGCTGACTCCACGGTTATTGAATTTGAAGCTGATTGCGAAGTGGTAAAAAAAACCGGAACAAGCAAAACATTTCTGATTGAGCTTTTGTTGAACCTTCGTGTAACTGCGGAATAGTATAAAGCTAATTAAAAAAAATCGACATTTTTAACATCACTATATCATTTCGATTCAGCACTATTACTGTCGATGTTTCCGCTATTTGAATTAGATATTCTGATTCAATTATTTTACGGGACAAACCAGAACGATCATTATTTACCAATTGCTTTGGATTTTCCTTTGGCACTTTAATTTTCATGTTTTATCTTCGCGCTGTATAAAATATTGTTTAACGCATTTAAATTTCTATTTAAGATGCCAGTAAAAATGAGACTGCAAAGACACGGCAGTAAAAAACGTCCTTTCTACTTTATTGTAGTGGCCGATGCCCGTGCACCAAGAGATGGTAAGTTCATCCAAAAAATTGGGACTTACAACCCGTTAACTGTACCTGCCGCAGTACAATTAGATCGTCAGAAGGCTTTGGATTGGCTGCACAAAGGCGCTCAGCCTACCGACACGGTTCGCCGTATCCTTTCTTTCAAAGGTGTATTGTACCTTAAACACCTGTTGCGTGGTGTAAAGTTAGGTTTGTTTAATGATGCTACTGCTATGGAGAAATTCCAGGTGTGGCACACCGAGCACGAAGCACAGGTGAAAAAGCGCACAGAAGATAACCGCAGAAATCAAAGATCGAGAAGAAATCCCCCGGTTGTAAGACGCGTTGAAAGAAGCAACGACGCTCCTGTCGCCGGTGGCAATCCTCCCGCTTAATTAAAGGTTGTAATACAAAACTATTTAAAGTCTCTGACACTGTTGGAGACTTTTTTTATGGCTTTTTAAAACCACAAAGGCATATAGAAACAAGTAAAATTTTCAAAGAGATCAGATTTGTCGGGAAATTCGCATAAGCGTTTTTTTAAAATTTACTGTTACTATGGTGCCTTATATGGTTAAAACAATAAAGATGAAAGATTATTTCAGCATAGGAAAAATTGCAGCCACACATGGTCTCGGCGGTGAAGTGGTGCTGCAGCATGCGCTTGGCAAAAAGACAGATTTGAAGGGACTGCAAACAGTATTTATCGAAGAGAAAAAAGATTCATTTTTACCTTATTTTGTTGAAAGTACATTGCTGAAAAATGCACAGGAAGTTTATTTAAAGCTTGAAGGATTCAATACAAAAGAAACCGCACGCAGACTTTCACAAAAAGAAGTTTGGTTGCTAAAATCAGATTTTGATAAATATGCCGGTAAATCTTCACCTATTTCTTTGCTTGGCTATACTATGATAAATGAGGGCAAAGAAATAGGTGAAGTGATTGAAGTGATAGAACAACCTATGCAGGTATTTTGCAAAATTCTATACCACGGTAATGAATCGCTTATTCCGATTCATGATGAAAGCCTGGAAAAGATTGACAAAAAGAAAAAGCAGGTATATGTAATTCTTCCGGAGGGATTGCTTGATATTTATGTATCACATTAATAAGGAAAATTACATTGGAATGGATAATTCTTCATTTTTTTACTTGTATTCCTTTTTTGACAAATTCACCCGACTTTAAGGGCAAAATAGAATTATTATTTTAAGATAATTTCTGGCGGCAGAAATCTACAGCTGTATTGAAATGCGATTTATCCATATTGCCTTGCGATCAAAATCTTCTCTGAAAGAACGGATAATAAAGTTTTTGTCGTAATCCATTTTTTTATTTAAAACTTTCTTTCCATTTATAACTACAGTCACCTGTTTAGAAAAATCAATCATTTCGGGGGAAAGAAAAATAGAAATTTTTTTGACCCTGGAAGTCTCTATATAAAATTGGTTGTTCTTATAATAAGCTTTAACTGCGCCTGATAACCGTGGAAAATTGAATGCCGTAATAACAGTATCTGATACTTTGCTTGTATCATTATTATTAATCCAATGCGTTGCACGAAAATTAATTTCTGTTTGCCAGTTCTTTTTTTCTGCCAGAGTATCCAACTGTTCAATACTAATCCAGTCACATCGCCCGTATTTTACATCATCACATTCCCAATTCAAATTGTGTTTAAAAGGCTTTCTTACTCTTGTATTCATATCTCTAAACATTTGCTTAAAGGCCGGTTCTGATTCTTTAAATTGTGGGAACCAATGTGGGAAACCACGATAAACGCGATTTTGCCAATCAACTCCAATTGACGAGGCTAACTTTGCTAAAGTATCATGACCGCTGACCGGAAAATAATAATCTTTATCGGTTGCAACATTAAAATAGCTTCTGTTTAAAGCATTCCTGATAAAAGTTCCTCCTGTACGTATTCTCGGATTAGAATTAAATCCGTAAAAGCCTGCAAAAGGATTTGGCGATTTCAATAAATAAGAAACAACTCCTGTTGCACCGTTGGAATGTCCTGATATGAACACTTTATTGTCATCAATATTAAAATATCTTTTTAAATCTTTAACCATATTCAATATCATAGGAAATCCATCATCAGGAAACATCCAGTTAAATTCACTGTTAGCATGTGGATATACAACAATTGTATTTGACAAATAACCAAACCTTGAAAAAAATTGATTCATTCCTGTGGTATCAAAGAAACCATACTTTGAAGTTAAACGCGGATCTGGAAATGAGGAATTCATAAAAACAGCGCCATGCAAAACAAGCAGTATTGGATAGGAAATAGAGGTATTGTAATTATCAGGCAATTGAACTTCATAAAATGAATGTGTGCTGTCATTAATTTTTACAGCAAATACCAATAACTCCCTTTTTTGTTTCATCTTAACAAGTGGAAACTGGTTATAATGATTAAGCTGTTTTAATAGTTCTTTACCTGTATATTTTTTTTCTAATATATGATTTAGAACAGAATCACTAAAAAACTTTAATTGATCCTGATAATTGACACACGAAACTATAGCCGACATTTTTCTGATATCCTCATCGGTTTTTCTTTTAGAAGCTTTCCCAATAAATTGCCACCACTTATCATTGGCCTGCAAGCCTTTGAAATCCGGATCATTTTTGGCATCGCATAAAATCATTTCATACTCGCCTTCGTTCATTAAACGATTCAAATAATAAAGCGCTGTATCGTTCATTTGAATAATGCTTGCCAATGCAGCTACATCGTATAAATCGTTATGATAAGGATTTTCGGTTAATGAAATTCCTTTACTTAGTAATCTGAAAGCAGCAGCATATTCTTTTTTCTCCCGAAACTTCGCTGCACTATCTCTTAACTGGTAATATGTTTGACTTTTTGTGCTTTCAATTAGAAAAAATAAAGATAAAGTCAGCAGGAAATAGCGCTTCATACATTGCAATCTATGATTGAGAAAAAATTATTACAATTCAAGAATAAACAATCAGAGAACTATAAAAAAACGTAATTGATGAAATGGAAGATTGTATTGATGAATTGAGGATTTTTGTTTATAAAGTCTTAATGTTGAAAGAAAGAAGAACAGGAGTAAAAACAGTTTTTTTAATTATAGTATGCTTTATTCTTTCGTTTGTTTATTTTTAGATAAATGAAGAAATGGCGGTTTATATCTCTGCATATCCTTGTCTGGTCATTATTGCTTGTAAGTAATATGGCAGAGCAATATGAGGATCACCGGGAAATCCTTGATAAATCCATCATTGCTTCGGGGTTGAGCAGAGGGATGTATGCGTTCATTTTTAGTTCTGGTTATTTTTTAAGCTTTTTAGTTGCCTTTTACGGATTTTACTTTTTTACAGGCCCTTATTTATTTATACAAAAGAAATATATCAAAGCTATTGTCTATTCAATATTTGTTTTCGCCTCGATGGTTATTGTCAGGTATCTTATTGAATTTAAAGTGCTTTTACCGTATCTTAAGTTCGACAATTATTTCGGACACCCATTCAATATCGGTTATTACATTGAAAACTGCATCAGCTATACATTTAAGTATTGTTTATTAGGACTTGTAGCTTATTTTCTTGTTAGCTCTAATCGCCTGGAAAAAGAAAAAAAAGAAATAGAAAAAGAAAAAATCAAGGCTGAATTATCTTTCTTAAAATCACAAATCAATCCGCATTTTTTATTCAATACTATAAACGATGTTTACGCGCTTACTTATCAAAAAGATGATAAAGCACCTGAAGCTTTATTAAAATTATCTTCGATGCTCAGATACATGTTAGATGAGGGCATAAAAGAAAAAGTAAGGCTTGAAAAAGAATTATCTTATTTAAATGATTATATTGAATTACAGTTGATAGGATCTAAAAACAATACATTTATAGATTACATTGTAGAAGGAGAAATTAATAGCCAACAAATTGCGCCATTAATTTTAATTCCGTTTATAGAAAATATTTTTAAGCATGGAATAATAAATGATTTAAATGAAAAGCCTTTTATTTATATAAAAATTGAAACTGACCATTTTAGACTATCTGCAAAGAACAAAATAAATTATCAGCAGAAGGACAAAACAACCGGAATTGGTTTAAATAATGTAAAAAGAAGGTTGGAGTTATTATATCCGGGAAAACATAGTTTTAAGGTAAAAAATGAGAATAATAATTTCTTCTGTACATTAGAAATCGACTTGTCATAATTGAAACTATTTTTTAAAAATATGATTGATTGTATAATTATTGATGACAAACCCCTCGCTATAGATATTTTAGCAGACTACATTAATAAAATACCCTTTTTAGAATTAGCCGGTTCTTTCTCAAATCCACTTACAGCTTTTCAATATATAAAAGATGCTTCTGTTGATCTGATTTTTTTAGATATACAAATGCCGGAATTAACAGGCATTCAGTTCATGAGAATTTTGCAGGGAAAATGTAAGGTAATATTTGTAACCGCTTATACCGAATATGCACTGGAAGGATACGAGCATGATGTAATAGATTATTTACTAAAACCTGTTTCTTTCGAAAGGTTTTATAAAGCAGCAGAAAAAGCAAGAAAGCAATGTGAATTAACATCAACGGTTCCAAAGGATGTAATGAACGCTGAAATGTCTCATAGTAACGCGGCTAACTTATTTGTTAAAACAGATTATAAAATAGTTCGCATTCCAATAAATACTATTTTGTATGTAGAAGCGAAACAAAATTATATTACCATTATTACCACAGAAAACTCAGTGATGAGTTTACAAACCATAAAAAGTATAGAACAAAAATTATCAAATAATAAATTCATTCGAATTCATAAAACCTACATAGTATCCATAGATAAAATTGATACTATAGAAAGAAGCCGTGTTTATATTGGCCAGATTACTTTGCCTGTTAGTGAAAATTATCGTGAAGCTTTTTTTAGAATGGTAGGGACAAGAAATTAGTATACGGATCCCTTGCCCAAACCTTATAATAGGTATAGTTTATAAATTCAAAATAGCCAAACCTTTTAAAGTAAGAATAATTATTATTTGAAATGAATGTTTTAAATTAATTTAGTAATTCCAATGTCAACTCCTCAGCGATATATTGCTCACTTCGATCTCGACAGCTTTTTTGTTTCTGTGGAGGTATTGAAAGAACCTTCACTTAGAGGAAAGGCTGTTTTGGTTGGTGGTCACAGCGAAAGGGGAGTAGTGGCAGCATGCAGTTATGAAGCGCGTAAGTTTGGTATTCATAGTGCAATGGCTATGAAAAAAGCGATAAAGCTTTGTCCTCATGCTATCATACTAAAAGGGAGCCATGGTGAGTACAGTAAGTATTCACGAATGGTAACTGAGATAATAGCAGCCAAAGCGCCCCTGTTTGAAAAAGCATCTATAGACGAATTTTATCTCGACCTTACAGGAATGGACAAATACCTGGACCCGTACAAGTGGACAATTGACCTGAGACAGGAAATAACAGAAAAAACAGGATTGCCTATTTCATTTGCTTTGGCAGGTAATAAAATGGTAGCAAAAATTGCAACAGATGAAGCTAAACCAAACGGATATATACAGGTAGCTCCTGGTTTTGAAAAAGGATTTTTAGCGCCGCTGAAGGTGAACAAGATTCCAGGGGTAGGGGAGCAGACTTACCAGACTTTGCTTTCAATGGGTATAAAAACCATCAAAGACATTAGTGAATACGATATAAAAGAGCTTGAACGTGCTTTAGGCAAATACGGAATTGAGCTCTTTAGCAAATCACTTGGAATTCATACGGGCGAAGTAACGCCGTACCATGAAGCAAAATCTGTATCAACAGAAAACACATTTGAAGAAAACAGGTCTGATATGAAATTTTTGCTTGCAGAACTTGTACGGATGACAGAAAAAGTGGCGTATGAACTGAGGCAGGATGAAAAACTTGCAGGATGTCTTGCTATAAAGATACGATATGGAGACTTCAACACTTACAGTAAACAATTAGCGATTGATTATACATTTCGCGATGATGAATTGATTGCAATAGCCAAAGACCTTTTTAGAAAATTATACAAACCGGGAACACCTGTCAGATTGTTAGGTGTTCGTTTAAGCGAATTAACAAACCGGGCTGTGCAGGCGAGTCTATTTGATGATAGTTTGAAAAAGAATGAATTATACAAAGCCATAGATGAAGTGAAAAACAAGTTTGGTAAATACGCTTTAAAAAAAGCAAGAACTGTCTAAGTGCGATTTATGGGATTGGTGGAACGGATATTTTTAGCTGCAATAAAGGCGTATAACCACAAAAAAGCCACCATAAAAATATGGCGGCTTTATTGTTTGCACAATTTTATCTTTCCTTAGAATCCTTGAATTTAAAACCCTTCAAGGCAAGCAATTGAACCAAACTAAAGGTAAAACACAATTAATGAAGAATCAGCAGAACAAGTACGCTTTAAATGACCTTCATAAAACTGCAAACCTCATAGTGTTTTTACTATGAGGTTTGCAACTAGTACTACTTTAATCGATTAATTGAAGAAATAAATTAAAGAAATGGAAGTACACAAAAATGTGTCCCGATCTGGTTATTCATTCTAATTACCGGATAAATTGCTTATAATAATTCTTCTTCTGTGCCTGTAGCTTTATGTTTTTTTAAGCCTGGCTTATTACTGCTATTGTGCCTCCGTTGCTTCGTACGCTTCCAAGACTGAAACCGCCGGAGCAAAAAAAACAACATTATAATAAAAAATTACCTGCTGATAATATTAATTTCAATTGGAGAGGTCAACTGCATAATTCATACCCGGAATATCAACATCAAATCCTTTCTGCATCAGCTTTGCGGCAAATTGTGTTTGTGCATCATATTCCCCATGTACAAGAAAAATTTTTTTCACCTTAGTTGTATCCTGACCTGCAATAAATTCGCTCAAATCATTGTAATCTCCATGTGCGCTCATGCCTGGCATCATGCCAATTTCCGCTTTCACAATACAATCTTCACCATAAATATCCACCTCTTTAGCCCCGTTTAATAATTTTCCGGCTAACGAACAGGGCGAAGCGTAACCAACCATAAGGATAGTATTTTTCGCATCGGAAATATTGTTTTTAATATGGTGCTTCACCCTGCCAGCCTCCGCCATTCCGCTCGAACTTATTATCACACACGGATCAGTATAAAAATTGATTTGCTTACTTTCTTCAGCAGACTCTATGTATGTTAGTCCTTTAAAAGCAAAAGGATCTTTATCATGAAGTAACACATTTTGAAGATTTTTATTAAAATTTTCCGGATGAGCTTTTATTACTTCCGTTGCTTCCCTGCTTAGTGGGCTATCTGCAAAATAAGTAAGTGAAGGAAGCCTGTTTTCATTCTCCAGTTGGTTAAGCATATATAGCAACTGCTGCGTTCTGCCAACGCTAAAAGCAGGAATTATTAATTTTCCTTTCTTCTCAATACAGGTTTTTTTAATATGGCTTAAAAAAGTTTCTACAGAATTTTCAGCTTTATCGTGCACTTTATTTCCATAGGTACTTTCTAATATAATATAATCTGCCTGCGGAAATTCTTCGGGCGATTTTAAAATAACATCATTGTATTTTCCGACGTCGCCGCTAAATGTAAAGTGCGTTGTTTTTCCATCTTCAGTTATCTGCAGGCTCACGGCAGCGCTTCCGATAATATGTCCTGCATCAGTAAATAAAACTTTTATCTCATCATCTATGCTAAACCATTTATCATATTCTACAGTGCTAAAAAGCTCCAGGCAATTTTTTACATCATCGGTTGTATACATAGGTTCAAACAGCGGTAATTGATTTTTTAATTTTTTCCTGTTAATATACTTTGTATCTGCCTGTTGTATTTCAGCGCTGTCGGTTAATAAAATTTTACAAAGGTCTTTTGTCGCAGGTGTACAAAAGACCGGGCCTCTGAAGCCTTCTTTGTAAAGTTTTGGTATCAACCCGGAGTGATCTATATGTGCATGAGATAAAATGAGGTAATTAACCTCCGCAGGATGAAAACCGAAATGGCTGTTCAACTCGTCTGTTTGCCTGCCCATACCCTGAAACATGCCGCAATCCAATAAAATCCTTTTACCGTTTTGCAAAGAAATTAAATGCTTCGAACCTGTTACAGTTCTTGCTGCTCCATGAAAAGATATTTGCATACATAACCAATTTTAGTCAAAGGCTAAAATATCACGCCCGCGTTCTTATTTTAAAACTCCAGGTAAAATAAAACTCTGCCACTGTTTCCTGCGTTTCATTTTTTCCAAGACAGTAACAGCGAACTGTTGTTGCTTCGCCTGTTGATACCGCTTTGTCAATCGCTTCACCAATCATAAGACCGTTCGCACTGGTGAAAGTAATTTTGCCTGTTGCTTTCTTTATAAAGTTGCCTTCTGAATGTATAAGCAACATACTGACACCGGGATTTCTTTTGTATAAGTGACCCATGCAAAGAATACCGGTGCTGATCTCAGCCGGCATTAAAAGAACAGCAAAATAGACGGAACGAAAAGGATTTTTAGTAAACCAGTTATACCGCACACTTATCGCAGATTCTTCCATTTCCAATCTCTCAAGCCTTACCCCTGCAAAGAATGCAGCAGGAACTTTGGTAAACAAAAACAATCGAAAGGCATAAACGTTGCCTAATTGTTTTTTGAAGAGGAGGAAGTTAGAAGTCAATAATTAAAAAATTTAAAAAACAGTATTAACCGCTTTTATCAAAATTACTTTTATTACACTGATTTTAAAAATTTCTGACAATTTGCGCTTTTTCTCCTGTAAAAAAGCATGCAACGACAATGGCAGCAATCGGACGGTCTTAGGAATTATCAGAGTAGTAATTATGTGGCATGAAGCGCTACATTAGTATTCGGCTTCATTAACCAATGATCTATAAGTAATGGTTGGCCCTTGGCAGGAACAGGGTTTTGACATTTTATTTTCGATAGCTAATCAAACTTCTGCTTAAGGTTAATACTGTATCAACTGCCTATAAATTGGGCTGAATAAACCTGAGAGGTATAATTGAACACTTAATCCCTATCTACTTCAAGTTTGGTTATACAAGATCAGATAATGCATTTGACTTAGTGCCTGATTATCTATTGCTTGATGCTGTCATTTATTTTTTTAAATACATCACTTCCTTCACTAACCTTACAGTGCGGGGAATATCAGGAAGATAAGCGGCAACAAGGTTTGGCGCGTAGTGCATAGGTGCATCAGCACTGGTAATACGGCGGATAGGCGCGTCGAGATAATCAAATCCTTCTTTTTGAATGCGATAGGTAATCTCTGAACTTACAGAAGCAAATGGCCATTGTTCTTCAACAATCACAAGCCGGTTTGTCTTTTTAACGCTTTCAAGAATAGTGTGCCAGTCCAACGGGCGAATTGTTCTCAGGTCTATTACCTCGGCTTCTATCCCTTCTTTGGCCAACTCTTCAGCAGCGCCCAACGCTACTTTCATCATCTTATTGAAAGAAACAATTGTTACATCTTTTCCCGGTCTTTTAATATCTGCTTTTCCAATCGGAATATAATATGTCTCCTCAGGCACTTCTCCCTTTTCGCCATACATTACTTCACTTTCCATAAATATAACAGGATCATTATCGATAATAGCACTTTTTAATAATCCTTTTGCATCGTAGGGATTAGAAACCGAAATAACTTTTAACCCCGGAATATTTGCATAAAGGCTTTCGAATGCGGTAGAGTGCTGAGCGCCTAATTGACCGGCACTGCCGTTAGCTCCTCTGAAAACAATAGGACAGCCTACCTGGCCGCCGCTCATTGCAAGCATTTTGCTGGCGGTATTTAAAATCTGGTCAAGCGCCAGTACGGCAAAGTTAAACGTCATATATTCCACTATAGGACGAAGGCCGTTTTGGGCAGCGCCAACAGCTATAGCAGTAAAGCCTAACTCTGCAATAGGCGTATCTATTACTCTTTTCGGGCCAAACTCTGCCAACATTCCCTGGCTTACTTTATAAGCTCCGTTGTATTCCGCCACTTCCTCACCCATTAAGAAAACTTTATCGTCTTTTCTCATTTCTTCACTCATGGCTTCTCTTAGCGCCTCTCTGAAAAGAATTGTTCGCATATTGTCTGGGTAATTATTTAGAATAAATAAAGTTTTGCTTTATGAAAAAGCACGGCAAAAATAGAAGATTATAAATTACAATACCAAAATGTGTTGATTTTCATTTTGTATTAAAATAAAAAGGGGCAGTAGTATTTATGCGTGAACTGCAATTTTGAAAAAAGTATTAGAACACGTTGTAGCCAAAACTTATGTAATACAAACCTCCTATATTAGGATTTCCGAATCCGTTGGTGTAATAGTGATTGGTTAAGTTTGTCGCACCAAGTTTTATCATCGATCTGATCGAAGGGAATTTATAATTAATTTGTGCATCAAGCGTATGAATAGCAGGTACATTGCCGGCTCCGAAATCATTTTCGTAGTAGTAAGCATCCTGAAACTTGTATTGTACTGTAAATCCTACTCTTTTTTTGTATAGAAATCCACTGTTTGAAAAACCAAGGTTTGACCGGTATTTTGGCGTATTAAAATAGGCCACAAAATTGTCAGGTACATTTGTTATCACGTCAGAATACAAATTGCCGCTTACCGAAAAATTATTTTCAAGCAGGTATTCTGCCGAAAGTCCCCATCCGTCTGTATTTACTTTATCAGTACTGTTTGCTGATACTGAATAAATCTTATAATTAGATAAGCCACGCAAGGTTCCGTCAGAGGATTGCAAAGCAGTTATGCGGCCAATGAAATTTTTATATTCTGAAAAGTAGCCATAAATATCAAACAAAAAGTTTCGGCCAATTAAAGTTTTATACCCGGCTTCGTAAGAAACAACAGACTCCGGCTTGTATTCCTTAAAAGGTTGCTCCTTAAGCAATGCAGGATTTGGTGTGCCTCCCGCTGCACTTGCTGCAAATGCCTGTACACTTTCCACTGTATAAACCGGGTTTTTAGTAAAATTGTAGAAGTTTCTAAGCTGGGGCAGGCCGCCAAGCAAACGAATACCACCGCCAATTTCCAGGTTTATCCATTGGTTTTGAGTAGACGGAAAACGGTAAGCCGTTTGATATGTCAGGCGTATATTGTTATTTTTTGCAACAGTAATGACTGCGGAGAAGCGAGGTGTAACTCTTCCTTTAAAGTATTCATTTTTATCGTATCTGCCCGAGGCGGTCAGCTTCAGCACATCTTTGAAAAACTTTTTGGAAATAAGTGCATAAGCGCCTACTTCCCTGATATTTATGCGGCCTGCCGTATCGGCAAATATTGTTCCGTTAGAATTTAATACATATTGTTTGTAGTTGGCTCCAACCAATACTTCAGCAACTTTTACAATGTTGGTTAAATTATATTGTCCTTCCGTTACGTAAATACTGCTTTTATCTACAAATAGACCTCCGCCTTGTGAAATGGGCAGCGCCGCTACTGAGTCAAAAAGATGTTGAAATGCAGCAGACCCTGCTGCAGGTCTTCCCTGGTCTGCATAATTGCGGGCAAGGGCATGAAATGCACTCGTATTGCTTAGCATAACACCTTCGGCTGTAACTGCTGCTTGTTGCTGCGACTGTCCGGCACCCACCGCTGAGGCAAAGGCCTGCTGAAAAGCAGTAACAGCGCCTGTTGCGAAGGCGCCCCAATATTGAGGATACCAGCTTGCTCCGGGATTTGAAGGGTTATAACTGCTTTTCCAACTTTCTGTAAGTAATGCAACAACGGCAGTAGCGTTATAGGTTTTCCCTGCATCTTCCTGGGTAGTGTATGCTCTTACAAACCAGTTTTTATGCGTAAGCTCGAGCTTGTACTGTCCCATTTTAAAATCTTTCAGATGATACCGGTCGCTGCCTGTATACACTGTTGTTCCATATCCCCAGTTGGCAACTAAAGATGCCTGGACTGACGGAGTAATATTATAATATAATCCACCTGACAATCTTAGGTTTTTTGTAGCCGGATCTAAAACCTCAGCCTCTTTATAACCTGTTCGTGTTACGTCGGTTGGCGTAGTAAGGTAAGGAGTTAGAATACTGCTTACCGTTAGTTGCTGAGAAACAGGCAATGAACTAATTAAGCCATTAAGAAACAGCGTAGATGAATTATGAAGCTGTGGAATAGGTTCGTCGCCATAAATATTTACACCATTAAAATTAGGAGAATTTGCCCTGTCTCCAGGGATCACTTTTCCTGTCGCAGGATTATTGCCACGGTCATAGTTTCTGTAATCTGAAGCTACCCAATCTTCGGCGCGTATGTACTGACCTCCTAATTTAAATGCAAATTTTTCCGATAATTTTTTTCCATAACGAAAACTAATATCATGGTAGGCAGATGCTTTTCTCACATCGTCGCCTATATGCATAATTCCTTCCTTTACCTGTACACTTAATCCCTGGTACTTAAAAGGATTTTTACTATTTATTAATAACGTCCCGTTCATGCCGCCGGGACCATACAAAGCTGAAGAAGCGCCACCAAGCAGCTCCATATTTTCTACGTCCAGCTCCGTTAAACCAATCATGCTGCCAACTGGAAAATTTAAACCCGGCGCCTGGTTATCCATTCCATCCACCAATTGGTTAAGACGCAGATTGCCGCTCCCGTTAAAACCGCGGGTACTGGGCGTTTTAAAATTCAGGCCCGACGTTATGATGTCTACACCTTTCAGATTTCCTATAATATCGTAGTAGCTGGCAGCGGCAGAATTGCGTATCGCAGCAGCATTTACTCTCTCAATAGAAACAGGAGATTCTAAAATGCGCTCAGGCAGGCGGGAAGCAGAAACAACAACCTCTCCTCCAAGGGCGGAAACCGGTTTCATAGATATGTTTAGCCGGGCAGATACATTACTTACGACAATTTCTTTACTTTCGAATCCTATCGAAGAAAATATAAGCGTTACAGGAAGGGTTCGTGCTTCTGAAATTTTAAAATTCCCTTTGTCATCAGTGTAAGTTCCCATACTGCTGTTTTTTATAACTATAGATACAGCGGTTACATTCTCGTTGGTCAGACTGTTTTTTACATTCCCGCTGATAATTTTATCGGCCTGAGCAGCAGCGCTTAGGGAAATAGACGTTTGCGCTATCAGGCAAAGGATGACGTAAGAAAATTTTTTCATGCAGAATGGTTTATAAATATTGGAATAACAACGAAATAATTGTTTTTTTGGTATGAATTTAAATTTTAAATCTGGTAATACCTACAAATAAAGTATATTTTATTTTCAGGTTTATACTATTTTATACTATGACAAAGTTTCAATTTCCTAATCAAAACAATTTTTATAGCGGAAAAGTTCGTGATGTATATTCTATAGGCACTCAATGGCTCGTAATGATAGCGAGTAACCGTATATCTGCTTTTGATGTTATTCTGCCCAAACCTATTCCTCATAAAGGACAGGTTTTGAACCAGATTGCTGCTTTTATGTTAAATGAAACCAAAGACATTTGTCCTAACTGGCTTGTAAGCACACCTGTGCCTAATGCAGCACTTGGAAAGCGTTGCAAACCTTATAAAGTGGAAATGGTTGTGCGCGGCAACCTTACCGGGCATGCATGGAGAACATACAGGGAAGGAAAGCGTGTACTATGCGGTGTAACACTTAGTGAAGGTCTCAGAGAAAATGATTACTTCCCCCTTCCCATAATTACCCCTACAACAAAAGCAGAAGCAGGACACGACGAAGATATTTCCCGGAAAGAAATAATTGCCCAAAACATTGTAAGCAAAGAAGAATACGTACAATTAGAAAAATACACGCTTGCGCTGTTTGAAAGAGGTAAAGCGCTTGCAGCAAAAAGAGGATTAATACTTGTTGATACAAAATACGAATTTGGAAAAACAGGTGATACTATTTATTTAATGGATGAAATTCATACCCCCGATTCTTCACGATATTTTTATGCGGATGGTTTTGAGGAAAGGCTAAGAAAAAATGAGCCTCAAAAACAATTGAGCAAAGAGTTTGTGCGCGAATGGCTGATAGCAAACAATTTCATGGGCAAAGAAGGTCAGTCTGTGCCTGAGATGAGTGATGAATGGATACAAACCATCAGCAACCGGTATATAGAATTATACGAACAATTAATCGGTGAAAAGTTTATAGCACAGGATTTAAGTGATGAGGAAACCGAAAGAAGAATTGTACACGCATTGAAAGACGCAGGCGGGATTTAACGGGTATGTTATCTCACCACTTCTGCTAATTCAGCAAATTATTTTACTGAAAAAATTTGCTACAAATGGGAGCAGGCGGTGGACATCGAAAAACAAACAGGCATAAACGCTCACCGATGCGTCATCTTCATCTTCTTTATGATTGGTCTCTCAATTGGGGTGCACTTATTAAACCTGTTAACTATTCCGGCAATTGTAATAGTGTATTATTATAAGCGATACCAGGGAACAAAAAAAGGTGTAAAAATTACTTCACCCCGATTGAAATACTTTTTTTATTGACAAAAATGTTTTCTGAAAAGGTTTAATTTTTTTTCATCCCCGGGTTTGTTCTTCAATTATCGTTGCAGAAATGTCTCTTGAAAGCGCAGCATTTATTAATCGTCATATCATTATGTTATTGTCAGTCTTTATTTCAAATGTTATAAAAAAGAAAGATAAAATACAAAAAATTTTTTGTTTAAAAAATTATAGAAAGGCACTTTTCGTTAATTCCATTTCACCATTGGGTAGGCTTGCAGTCACGTAAACCAGTTCATTTTAAAAAGCCTGTCAATGATGAACCCCGCAAAAGTCATTCATGAACAAATTTCACTTGCTTCTTCATTTTTCTTTTTAAAATTGTTGCTTCACCTATAAAATACCTTTGAAAGTGGCGTGCGGGTAAGGGTAAGCCTGGATGCTTTTGATAAGTGAGATTGTGATAAATTAAATTTTTGCGATTTGCTTTTTAGCCAATTTCGAATAAAGTATAAAAATTATAAATTCTATTATCTTATAGTCTATTGAATTAAGCAGAGCAGAAGTTTTTAAGTTTAAAGTCTTTCATTTAATACTTTATCCGGCGTTACCTGTCTTCTAAACCTGATTAGAAACCTCTAATAAAACAATAATCTGGTTTTAAGTGAGCGGGCATTAAATTTGTGCGGAAAACAGTAGTCAAATAAGTTTTCAAAAGCCAATAATGCCCTCTTCCAATAAAAATTTTCCAAAAATAGCCTGGATAGTTTGCAGCCTGTTATTATTGTTATTTGGATGCTATGTTTATTCAATCTCTTCAAAACCGGCATTTGCCTCAAATAATACGGGTATATTAGTTATCGGACTGATGATTGGCGCTGTAATAATGTTTTTGGTCTCCAAAGTTATAGGGCCAAAAAAGGAAAGCATAGTAAAAGAAGACTCGCATACCGTTGTAGAAAGTATAAGGAAAGTTTTTAAGATTGTTTTTGCAGAAGGCCATTTCAACGAGTTGTATAATTTTGAAGAAACCAAAAAAGTTTTTGGATTTATACCTTCTACCAAACGTGCCTTAGTTATCATTAAGGCAAAAGTATTGGTTGGATATGATTTTGAAAAATGTATATGGGAAACTGATGAGGCTACCCAAAAGATAAAACTGGTTTCATTTCCTGAACCTGAGATACTAAGCATAGAGCCCGACTACCTGTATTACAATTTTGACGAAGGAATTTTCAACCTCTTAGGTCGTGAAGACCTTACCCGTATTCAGGCCAATGGTAAAAAGCAGGTTGAAATAGCCGCGATCAAAAGTCACTTACCCAAAATAGCCGCAGATCAGATGCGTACCATTCTTACAGAAGTAGTGCAATCTAAAAACTGGCAATTAGAAGATACTTATAAAATAACTGAGGGACATAATAAAGCGCTTATTTCATCTAAACCGGGCTAAATGCTTTTTCCTGAATTTGCTGTTGCTCATTATATAAGATATAAAAACAGAGGAATTATTTATCAGGAAAATTAATCCCGATTTTTCATTACCGGAGTGGTTTCTTCAGCCATGTGTTCAACAAATTTTCGCTCATGTACGAGGAATCCATTTCCTTTTGCACAAAGGTGTACTCTTATATTTTCAACACTCATAGGGTTGCCTTCCGGTATATCTGCAATGTTGCTGTGGCGAATGTCGTGACCGTCTATGATCACAACAAGTCCACTGCCAATTGCTTCCATTTTGTTGCCTTCGGTTATCAGCATTCCGGTGTCTTCTCCGAGGCCGATACCTATACAGGAGGGGTTTGCACCAACTGCCTGCGACAGCCTTCCAAAACGTCCGCGCTTTTCAAAGTGAGAGTCGAAAATTACCCCATCCATGAATGCAAGACCGGTAGTTATTTTTACTTCGCCTTTCAAGTGAGCTCTTGTCGCGTCGCCCTCATATATCATTGTGCTGCTCATAGCCATTGCTCCTGCTGATGTTCCTGCTACGATAAATTTTTCATTTCTGTAACGGTCTTGTATAATTCTCAGCAATTCTGTTCCGCCAAAAATAGAAGTTAGCCTCATTTGATTTCCGCCGGTAAACATTACAGCATCACAGTTTTGAATCCTGTCGAGATATTCTTCATGCTGCACATCCCCGCGTGTTCTTATGTGCATTAAATCAATATTTGTACACCCGATTCTTCCAAAGGCTTCCAAATAATTGTTGCCAACTTCAAAAGGCGTCATCGAAGCTGTTGTAATTACTTCTATCCGGGCTAAAATACCTCCTGCTTCCTCCACTATTCTACGCAGAATTCCCAATCCAAAAAAATTGAGATTATGGTGGATTGACATTACTTTTTGTATTTCTGTGCCTTTATCTTCAGCGCCCCCGATTGCAATTAGCTTTCCTTTTATTTCAGCCATTATTAGTGTTTAGATAAAGATGCAAATGTACATTTAAGTTACAGTTTGATAACGGCAACTGCAATCGCAAATATGTAGCCCCTTCAACTTTAACTGTCTTAAAGTAGAGCTCTTCTTTTGCAATTTATTCTTTTTAATCAAAAAGAGCTATTTATTATTACATATGTATTTTGCGAATATAAAATAATAAGCAGTAATATCTTCTTTTGAGGGAGATTATTCTATTAAAACTAATGCAAACCGCATGAAAAAAGCAGATAAGTATGCATAGTTGTTGATTATTGAAGGTATAATTGTTTTATTAATTTTTCTGAAAGAGTATAATAATTAATACCTTTCTGTTAATTACGTTATCAACCCTTATTATTTATGAAAATAATAGACACTAAAGTATTACGCGGTCCTAACTATTGGAGCATAAGGCGAAATAAGTTGATTCAGATGCGGCTTGATCTGGAAGATATGGAACAATATCCTACAAATAAAATTCCGGGTTTCCGGCAAAGACTTGAAAAATTATTACCGGGTATGTTCTCACACCGGTGCAGTGAAGGCGTACCCGGAGGTTTTTTTCACAGAGTGGAAGAAGGTACATGGATGGGTCACGTGATAGAGCACATTGCCTTAGAGCTGCAGACGATTGCAGGAATGGACACGGGATTTGGACGTACGCGGGGTACGGGCAAAGAAGGTGAATACTTTGTAGTGTACAGTTATATGGAGGAAGATGCAGGCGTATATGCAGGAGAAGCAGCAGTGAAAGTTGCCCGGGCTCTTGCCGGGGGAGCAGAATATGACCTGGAAGCAGATGTTCAAAGACTGCGGGAGATACGTGAAGATACGCGGTTAGGCCCTTCTACAGGCAATATTGTAAATGAAGCAGCAAAACGGGGGATACCATGTATCCGGCTAAACAAAGAAAGCCTGGTTCAGTTAGGATATGGTATTCATCAAAAAAGAATTCGGGCAACTATTGCCAGCACTACTTCAACTATAGCAGTTGATATTGCCGGTGATAAAGAAGAAACCAAAAATTTGTTACAGGCAGCGGAGATACCTGTTCCGCAGGGTACAATTGTAAGAGATGAAGAAGAATTGCTTGATGCTGTTGAGGATATTGGCTACCCCGTTGTTTTAAAACCTATAGATGGTAACCATGGTAAAGGTGCCACGACCAACATTACTGACTGGGATCATGCTGTAAAAGCTTTGGCTGCAGCCCAGGTATATAGCAACAGCGTTATTTGCGAACGCTTTATTGCCGGCTTCGACTTCAGGGTTCTTGTTATAAACTATAAGTTTGTGTGTGCAGCGCTGCGGACACCTGCAAGTGTGGTTGGTGATGGAGAGCACAGTATTCAGTGGTTGATAGACGAAACGAATAAAGATCCACGACGGGGATTTGGCCATGAAAAAGTGCTTACACAAATAAAAGTGGACGACTTTACACATAAAATGTTATCTGATCTTGGTTATACCATTGATACTGTACCGGGAAAACATGAATTGGTATTGCTAAAGCCGACGGCCAACTTAAGCACCGGCGGTACGAGCACCGACGTAACAGACGAGGTACATCCCGGAAACATATTTATGGCAGAAAGAATTTCAAAAATTATAGGACTTGATATCTGTGGCATAGATATAATGGCTCCAAACCTTAAAGAACCGATTTCAGAAAACGGCGGAGCAGTATTGGAAGTAAATGCTGCCCCGGGCTTTCGTATGCATATAGAACCAACCGGAGGTTTGCCGCGCAATGTTTCTGAACCGGTAATTAATATGCTTTTTCCAAAAGGCAGCACAGGTCGTATACCTATTATTGCTGTTACCGGTACAAACGGTAAAACGACTACTACTAGGTTAACAGCGCACATCTGCAAATCCGTTGGGTATAAAGTAGGATTTACCACTTCTGACGGAATATATATTCAAAACCATCTTATGATGAGGGGAGACTGTACAGGCCCTGTAAGCGCTCAATTCGTTTTAAAAGATCCTGCAGTTGACTTTGCAGTTCTTGAATGTGCAAGGGGTGGAATTTTAAAAGCAGGACTTGCTTTTCAAAATTGTGACATTGCTATTGTTACCAATATCAGCGCCGACCATATCGGACTGGGAGGTATTCAAAATCTTGAGCAGATGGCAAAAGTAAAAGCTGTGGTACCCGAAACAGTCTTTCCGCAAGGTTTTGCAATATTAAATGCAGATGATGACCTTGTATATGCTATGAGGCAGGGATTGAAATGTAATATAGCCTTATTCAGTATAGATGAAAACAATCCACGGATAAAAGAACATTGTGAAGAAGGAGGATACGCTGCCGTATTTGAGAATGGCTATGTATCGGTTTTAAAAGGCACCTGGAAAATAAGGGTTCATAAAGTAACGGATATACCTATCACTTTCGGCGGAAAAGCTGTCCATAATATTATGAATACTTTACCTGCCGTTTTAGCCGCCTATCTTTACCGCCATATAACTATCGACGATATAAAACAGGCCCTTCAGACATTTATTACATCTCCGACTCAAACTCCCGGAAGACTAAATCTTTTCAGGTTTAAAAAATTTCAGTTAATGGTTGACTTTGCCCATAATCCTGCAGGTCTCACTTCGCTTTGCGATTTCTTAAATAAGATGGATGCAACCAGCAGGGTGGGCATTATTTGCGGTACCGGAGACCGGAGAGACAGCGATATAAAAGAGCTGGGAAGAGTAGCCGGAAAGAATTTTGATGAAATCATAATAAGACAGGATAATTCATTAAGAGGCCGGACGGCAGATGAGATTATAAATTTGCTGAGAGAAGGCATAAACGAAGCCCGGCAAGACCACCTGGCCGTAACTGTGTTACCAGGTGAAAAAGAAGCTATAATGCATGCTTTTTCAAGCGCAAAACAAGGTTCTCTCATAACATTGCTGGCAGACCATGTAGATGAGTCACTTGAGTTTATAAAAAAACTAAAAGAAGAAGAAGATAAAGCATAAGCGGAAAACTCTTAGCAGATACAGTAATGATAGTTTTAAAAAAATCTTGGTTAAAATAGCTTCAACCCTTATTTTTGCACTCCATTAAACGGATTGCCCGATAGTATAACGGTAGTACGACAGTTTTTGGTACTGTTTGTCGTGGTTCGAATCCATGTCGGGCAACTTTTAATTAAAATGAGCCTTTATAGTCAACGCGGTGAATGCTGCCTTTTTTATCCTCATCCAATGCCTTTATAGCTGTTTCATCAACATGAAGGAGGAATTTGGGATTTATATTTAGCAATGTTAGATCAATAAAGTGATTTCCTCCATGCATAACTAAGCAGACATTCCTCAATTTTCAAAACTTATCTTTAAAACTTTTTTTGTTGCTGGTTGTATTTTAAACCTGTCATCAATCCTATGTCCGACAATCCAGATAATTTTCTTATTCATTTCCAAAACCCAAACATTTTCTTTATCTGGTTTAGACAACTTCTGGTCAATAAAAAATCTGCTGAGTTTTTTCTTCTTTTTCATTCCCAAAGGATAGAAATAATCTCCCTGCTTCCATTTGCGAAGTAAAAGAGGAAAAGTGATTTCATCAAAATACAATGCAGCAATATTATTAGAAGAAGGTATTTGAAAAGCCGAAGCATCAATTAATTCAAAACTTAATTCACCATTTCCAAATACAACTTTTTTGTCTGCTTCCTCTATTAAAATATTTGCTGCTTCCGTTGTTTGCTTAGGGGAAATAATCAACCAATTCCTGTTTTTAATAATGCGGTGGGAAGAAGATGAAATATATTTTCCTGTTTCGCTTTCAAGCAAATCAACGACTTCCTGTACTGTGCCCGAAGTAAAACCATAATCTTTAATGATTTCATATATAATTGTTGAAAGTGGCGAAGTTTTTTGCAGCTTCAAAACGGGTAGATGAATCTCATTGCCTTTAAATTCAAGCAATTTCTTTTTATACAAATCAACTGATTGTCTGTACAATTGTTCTGCTTCGCAAAATCGTTGAATGTTATTCAAAAGATTATCCTCTACATGGGGGTAAACCTCTTTTAACACCGGAAATAAATTATGCCTGAAAAAGTTTCTGGTGTATTTATCAGAAAGATTTGAACTGTCTTCAACAAAAGAAAGATTGTTTTCTTCTGCATAAGCAAGTATTTCATGTTTTTTAGCAAACAACAACGGCTTTATTATCTTTCCGTAAACAGGAAGTATACCATGCAATCCTGAAATGCCTGTGCCCTTAAAAAAATTCATTAGCAAAGTTTCTATATTGTCATTGGCATGATGAGCAGTGAGAATGTAGTGAAGGGAGTGAGGTGTGAGTTGTGAGTGCCCAGCGGTGAGTTCTTCATTGAATTTTGAATTTTGATTATTGAGCATTGAATATTCACCGGAAATTATTTTATAAAACCACTTATATCGAAGTTCTCTTGCCGCCACCTGTATTGAAACCTTATTTTCTAAAGCATATTTTTCTGTATCAAATCTTTTTACCAAAACTTCTTTCCCATATTTTTCACCTAACCCTCTTACAAATTGTTCGTCTCGTTCACTTTCGGCATTTCTTAATTGAAAATTACAATGTGCAATAACAAAATCATATCCTGCTGCAAACATTAAATCACATAAAACAATACTATCCATTCCCCCACTTACAGCAAGCAACTGCTTATGTTGCTTTTGAATGAAAGTGAATTGTTTAAGATGCTGTATAAATCTGTCCTGCAAATTCATGGGTAAAACAAAACCCGCCTGTGAAGACGGGTTTCTTATAATAGTTTTTGTAATTAAATAATTTTTAGAAAAGCTACAATCAAAGCAACAATGGCGATAGAAGTTGCAATCCTCCATTTAATGATATCTGCTTTAGCTTCGCTTATTGTATTTAATAATTTATACATCATATTTGAGACATCCTCTTGCCTTGCCACTACATGATACTTTTCTAATAATTTGCTTTGTGCATCTTTCTCAAGAATTTCAATAAAAGCCTCTGCTTCCTTTTCTCGTGTTTTCGCTTTTAGTAATTCGTATAATTTTATTTCCGAGACAACCATTAATACTTTTTTTATATACTAAATTAATCAATTGCCTAATCCTTTTCATTAAGCTTCTAATCTTCTCTCTATCCGGCGTTAAACGAGTTTCATTAAAGCAATCGTAAGCCCTACAATTGCAATAGCTGTAGCTACCATCCATTTTATAATATCTACTTTGGCTTCCGATATCTTTGCCTCCAATTTAGCTATGTCTTCCTTTGTTGCAAATACCGTTGTTTTTTCATTGAGTCTGCTGTCGACCCGGGTTTCAAGAATTTCAATAAAAGCTTCTGCTTCCTTTTCTCCTATTTTCGCTTTAAGCAATTCGTATAATTTTATTTCCGAGACAACCATTAATACTTGTTTTATATACTAAATTAATTAATTTATCCAATTTATACTTTCCTTATCTCTAAACGGTCTCTCTCTCTCTTCTCCCTTTAGGGTCGGGGTTTCTTCACTTCCTTCGCCCAGGTATCTTTTAAAGAAACTGTCCTGTTAAAAACAAGCTTATCTTTTCTACTGCTTTCATCTACACAAAAATATCCTTTTCTTAAAAACTGGTATCGCTCACCTAACCTTGCTCCTGCCAAAGCCGGTTCAATAAATGCTTTCGGCAAAATCTGCAAACTGTCAGGATTTATATACTCTTTAAAATCACCTTCTTCGTTAGCGGGGTCTTCAACTTTAAAAAGTCTGTCATACAATCTTACTTCGGCAATCAATGCGTGTGGTACACTAACCCAATGAATGGTTCCTTTTACAGTCATTCCGCTGTTATCGCTGCCACTTCTGCTTTCTGGCATGTATTCAGCATACACTTCTGTTACATTTCCAGCCTGATCTTTTTTGAAACCTGTGCATTTTACTATGTATGCATATTTCAAACGGACTGCTAATCCAACTCCAAGCCTGAAAAACTTTTTTGGCGGATTTTCCATAAAATCTTCTCTTTCAATCCACAGTTCTTTGGTAAAAGGTATCGTTCTGCTTCCCCCGCCATCTTCCGTTTCCGGGTTATTTTCACCCTCAATTTCTTCAACCTGCCCTTCGGGATAGTTGGTAATCAATAACTTTATGGGGTCGAGCACAGCCATGCGGCGTACAGCACTTTTATTTAAATCTTCACGCACACAAAACTCCAAAAGACTTAAATCTATCAGGTTTTCTCTTTTTTGGATACCTATTTTATCACAAAACAATCGAATACTTTCCGGCGTGTATCCTCTTCTTCTGAAAGCCGCAATTGTTGGCATTCTCGGATCATTCCACCCGTCTACTATTTTATCATTTACCAACTCGAGCAACTTTCGTTTACTCATGACAGTATATGTCATATTCAATCGTGCAAACTCATATTGATGACTATGGAAGATTTCCAGCTTTTCAATAAACCAGTCGTACAACTCGCGGTGTGGAATAAACTCCAGGGTACAGATGGAGTGTGTAATGTGTTCGATACTATCACTTTGCCCATGGGCAAAATCGTACATGGGGTAAATAGACCATTCATCTCCTGTACGATGATGATGAGCATGTTTTATTCGATACATTATCGGGTCGCGCATTTGCATGTTAGGACTTGCCAAATCAATTTTCGCCCTTAAAACCTTTTCACCGTCTTTAAATTCTCCGGCTTTCATTCGTGCAAATAAATCAAGATTATCTTCTATACTTCTGTTTCGGTATTCATTGCCTTTTCCGGGCTCGGTTGGCGTACCTTTTTGCGCAGCAATTTCTTCAGGAGTGCTGTCGTCTACATAAGCCAAACCTTTTTTTATCAGCTTCACCGCATACTCGTACAAAGTTTCAAAATAATCAGAAGCATATAATTCGTTTGACCATTCAAACCCCAGCCATTTCACATCTTCCTTTATACTGTCAACATATTCAACATCTTCTTTTACCGGGTTGGTATCATCAAAACGAAGGTTGGTTTCACCGCCATATTTTTTAGCAAGACCAAAATTGAGGCAAATACTTTTTGCATGACCAATATGCAAATAACCATTTGGCTCCGGTGGAAACCGGGTGATTATTCTTGTATATTTACCACTTTCAAGGTCATTTTCAACTATATCTTCTAAAAAATTAAGGCTCTTTTCTTCGGTCTTTATCTTTTCTTCACTCATTATTAATGTATTGGCTGCAAATTTACGAATTTGATCTTCCATTCATAAAAAACAAAAAGTTACAGATATTATTGATAGAAGACTGATTAGTTAGACTTATTAAGACTGGTTAGGATTTTAAGAGTTTTAAAACCGGCTTTATTACTTATTCCCATATTCATACACCGCGTAGCCCCATGGCTCTATCTTCCATTCTTTGTTGCCGAGCCGCTCTTTAGTTCCTGCAAAAACATTCAGAGGATTTCCATACAGGGTTTTATCCTTAACTGTTATAGTTTGTTCTTTACCAGAAAGATTAAGAATAACAAAAATTTTCTTTCCTGCTTTTTCCCTTACAAAAGCATACAATGCGCTGCTGTCTCCCGCGTTCACTTTTCTAAAAGATGCTTCAGGAGATAATGCTTTATTTCGTTTGCGCAGATTGAGCAACGTTTTATAAAAATTTGCTCTTTTCAATTTGCTGAAAGTGATGGTATCTTTTTCAAAAAACGGAATTGCCCTCAGAACAGGCTCTTCCTGTCCGCCGTATATCAATGGCACTCCATGTACCATTGTTTGGGTAAATACAGCAAAAGGCGCGTGAACCGCACCGGGAAAACTCCCATAGTCTGCTTTGTTCCAGCTATTTTCGTCATGGTTGCTGGTGAAATACATTTGCAGGGTATTTGAAGGATAAGCAGTATCAATCTGGTTTTTTATGCTATCTAAAGCAAATGCTGGTCTGTCACCTTTTGCCACTTTTTCCATCATGTGAAACATGTGCCAGGGATAAACAGCGTCGAAACCACTTTTAGGAAGGTACGAACTGTCACCTTCGGCAAGCATGAAAATATTTTTCATTTTTTTTAGCTGCCCTATACACTTACTCCAGAAGGACGCAGGTACATTCCAGGCTACATCGCACCTGAAACCGTCTATGCCTGTATTTGTAATCCAGAATTTCATTGCAGCAATCATGCTGTCCTGCATTACCGGATTCTTATAATTCAACTGCCTGGTATCAGTCCAGTCAAACATAACAGCAGCTTTGCCGGTACTGTCTTTTACAAAAAAGTCAGGATGGCTTACAAGCCATTTATTATCTCCGCCTGTATGGTTTGGAACCCAATCGGTTATAACCTTCATCCCTTTACTGTGAATGGTTTTTACCAACTGTATCCAATCTGCCATTGTGCCAAATTCAGGATTGATAGCGGTATAATCGGCAACGGCATAATAACTTCCTAACGTGCCTTTGCGGTCAACTTTGCTTATCGGCGTTATAGGCATAAACCACAAAGTTTGCACACCCATTTGCTTTAGCCTGTCAAGGTGTTTTGCGAATGCATTAAAAGTTCCTTCGGGAGTATATTGACGCACATTCACTTCATAAATGTTGCCCTGTATTATCCATGCAGGATGACCGTCAGCAATTCCGGCTTTGGCAGCGGCAGTTGTTGCGCTTTGACAAAACACTGCTTGCAAAATAATTAACTGAAAAAATAAAAGACTTAGCGATCTGTTCATTTCCGGCAATTTTAATTTGCTAAAAGTATATATTTAAAATCAGCGGTTATTATAATGGTAAGGTTTTTTTATAAACCCCGTTGAAGGAATGCTGTCATACATCGTTGAATTTTGAACCACAGAGACGGTAACGACAGAGAGATGCACAGAGAATATTAGCAGTTCTTTGTGTATCTCCATTTCGCTGTGGCTCTGTGGTTTAAAAAAAATAAAAGGTATTTACATCTACATCAATTTATAAAGGCTTAAATGAAATTCTCCCCCATTGCTCAAAATTCGTTAGAATGGATTGCCCTAAAAACCGGTCTTGTGCCCACTCCCTTAGCTTATTCGCATTTTGGATTAATGATGAGCAGGTTTTTGCTGGAGGCAGTTGACAAAGGCGTGTTTGAAGCAATAGGTCATAAAAAAGTATCTTTTGAGCATATTGCTGATACGTGTAATTTAAACAAAAAAGCCCTCCTGAGTTTATTAGGAGTTCTTGCAACAATGGGTTTAATCAATCATAAAAAAAAATTGTTTTTTCTTACGCCAAAATCAAAAAAATGGATACTGAAAAGCAGCCCCGATTCACTGTATTGGCTGATGATATTTGACAACCGTGTTTGCGTGAAATGGATGGATAATGTTGGCAGTTTTTTAGAGACAGGCAGAGGATTGCAATACCACGACACCTTTAATGAAGAAGAATGGTTTTATTATCAAAAAGCAATGGAAGCTGCAGCATCAGCAACATCGAAAGAGGCAGTGAGAAAAATTCCAGTTCCGGCAAATGCATCGAAAATGCTTGATATTGGCGGAGCTCACGGGTTATATTCTGTTGCTTTGTGCAAAAAAAAACCTGGTCTTTCTTCAGTCATTCTGGATCTTCCTGCTGCAGTAGAAAAAGCGAAACCTATTTTAGAAAAATATAAAATGGGAGACCGTGTACAACACCTTGCAGGCAATGTGCTGACCGACGATTTAGGTAATGAAGTGTATGATATAATTTTAATGGCAAGTGTAGCTCATCATTTTACAAATGAAGAAAATATATTAGTTGCAAAAAAAGCTTTCAGCGCATTAAAACCAGGCGGTATTTTTACAATTATGGAAGTGCTGAGAACCGAGGAAATAAAGTACAATGGTGATATGCTTAGCGCATTAGGAGATTTCTTTTTTGCCTTAAGCAGCACGTCCGGCATCTTTAGTCTTGCAGAAATTAAGCAATGGCAAAAAGAAGCAGGGTTTATTCATTATAAAAAAAATACTTTTTTAACTATTCCTGGTTATGCAGCTATTTCTGCAAAAAAAGTATAGAAACAATATTTTTAAAAAAAAGAGATGAAAGTTCCTGCATTAATGGTTTCAAAACCCGCGTCAGTTCCAGGTCCTTAACAAACTTTTCCCCGGGCAGCAGGTGAATAAATCTATAATTGTTATTAAATACCCGGCAAGTATCAGCAGTACTCCTGCTACACAATCCCACATTTTAGCTGCATTAAGAAGCGCCTAAAAAGAGATGATTGTGAAATAAAAACAAAACCGCGATTTACCGGATTCAAAAAATGGAAGCAAAACCTTATAACCGCAAAAATCGACCAGTAAAAAAATTGATCGCTTTATCTGTCACAAACTGTCTCTTCTTCTTACTGAGACAGAGTCTGCACGGTTTGTTGTGTCACGTGTTTCGTTTGGCAATTCGTTTTCTGCTTTAGCCGAACCCAGCGTACCACTCGTAGCAGCCCGTTCGTCAGGATGACCTGTCACCTGCATTGGTTCATTGCATGCTAATGAAAATAGCAGCATAAAAAGTGCAAATAGTTTTTTCATGTTTTTTTGTATAAATAAATAATAAACTGCTTTTATGGGTTTCTGATATCTGTCCTGAAAGTTAACTATATCGTTAGTAATTGGCTTCCTTTTTAATTGAACAATTTTATCGTAATTTTTTTTAAATGTTATTTACTTCAAATGGTTCTACATGCACTAAAACATCAATAACCCTTAAATTACTTTTCAAAATTTTATCTTTTACCATATGAGATATCCTGTGGCCTTCCGTTACGCTTAGCTGTCCCTCCACCTCTATGTGCAAATCAACATAATAATCAAAACCCATTTTTCTCACATAACATTTTTCTATAGCCATTACATTTGGTACAGAGCCTGCCAACTGCCTTACCTTCATAACAATCTCATTTGAAGGAGCTGCATCCATTATTTCTGCCAGGGCGGGTCTCAGCAAACCAATTGCGTTGTATACAATCAATCCTGCTGCTATAAGGGCTGCCCAGTCGTCTGCACCTTCATAACCCCTTCCTCCCATTAAAGCTATGCTTATACCGATAAAAGCTGCAACCGAAGTGATGGCATCGCTGCGATGGTGAAAAGCATCGGCCTTTACTGCCTGGCTATTAATTTTTTTTCCAACGCCTAAAACATACCGGAACATTGTTTCCTTAATAATAATTACAATAACCAGTACGTATAAGGTGAAACTTTTCGGTAAATCGTGAGGCGTAGTTATATACTTTATCGAATTATAAGCAATCCATACGGCGGCACCAATCAAAAAAAGAGAAATTACTACTGCTGCCAGCGGTTCCGCTTTTCCATGTCCGTAAGGGTGTTCTTTATCGGGGCTTTTTAATGCAATACGAAGCCCGATCCATAAAAGCGCTGAACTAAAAATGTCTGCACCAGTCTCTGTAGCATCGGCGATCAAAGCATAGGAATGTCCTGTATAGCCTGCTATGCCTTTTATAAAAACAAGAATTAGGCTTATAACTATCCCTATTAAAGTAGTTTTCATTCCGGTAACGGAAGGATGAATATTACTTTCTGACATTATTTATTTACATTGTAAAAGCCCTGTTTAACATTGTAATTATCACTTTGCCTAAAGCCAGCACAAACACTCCTGACGCAAATATCTGCAACACAAAAACCATCCGCATCAATACTTCTATCTCCTCCATCGCCTCAATTATTCCACTTAAACTCTACATCCTTTTTCATAGCAGGATGCAGGCTTTCAAAAACAGGGCAAGTCATAGCTGCTCTTTCTAAAATTGTTCTTTGTTTTTCATCAGGATGTGCATTTTCAGAAAATTTTATCACAACTTTAATTTCCCCTATTTTTCTTGGGTTTGCAGACATAATTTTAGTAATATCTACTTTCGTTCCTTCGAGATTTACCTGTAAATCCCTTGCCTTTATTCCCATTATTGTCAACATACAGGTGCCAAGGGCGGTAGCTACCAAATCGGTAGGCGAAAATCTTTCTCCTTTGCCCTGGTTATCCGCAGGTGCATCGGTTTCTATTACGGTTCCGCTTTGCAGGTGGGTGGCAACGGTTCTTAAATTTCCTTCGTATGTTATCTGTGATGTCATTGATAGTAATTTTGCCCTAAATTTACACGTAACTAATTACATAAAGTGAAGAATATAGTTTTTGCATTACTGTGCACAATAATAGTGAAGGCCGGTTATAGCCAGGCCAAAGATATACGCCAGCAAAAGAAGGCAGAAAAAGAAGAAAAATTAAGGAAAATGATCCTGCAGGAAGAGCAAGGCGCTATCATTTTTCAAAAGCAAACCATTTTTGGCGTTAAGCTTAATACAGATGGTTATGGTGCATTTGCAGAGCTGGCCCGTTTCAAAACTGCCCGCAGGTCAAATTTATACAGCCTCGATCTGGGTGAAAGAAAAAGCTCTAAAGAGGAAAAAATCACTTCTGCCCAGGGAGGTTATTTAAGCAATCCATATATTTTTGGTAAGATTAACAACTTTTACTACGCTAAGTTGGGCTACGCACAACAACGTCTTATTGGCAATAAAGGAAATAAAAATGGTGTAGCCGTATCTGCCATTTATGGCGGTGGTTTTAGCGCAGCCCTTCTGAAGCCTTACTATTTAAAGGTCGCTGACCCGAACAACAATGAAGTTAAAGATGTAAAATATAATAAGAACGAGGACGTATTTTTAGACAATCAAAACTTAGTCTTAGGTTCATCAGGTTTTGGAAAAGGTTTTGGTGAAATGAAATTCACTCCGGGCGCCTTCTTAAAAACTGCCATGCGTTTTGATTATGGACGGTATAACGAGCTGGTCAGCGCTATAGAAGTGGGGCTTAATGTAGAAATGTATGCAAAAAAACTTCCTGTCATGTTGCTGAACAAAGACAGGCAACTGTTTTTTAATGCTTATGCCGCTATTGCATTTGGCAGAAGAAAGTGAGTTGTGAGTTGTGAGTTGTTCATTGATTAATAATTTTAAAATTTTATAGGCATTCCATGCAAGAATTACCAGTTGTTGCAAAAACAGATCTATCCGTTTCCAAAATAAAAAAGCCTGATTGGCTTAGGGTAAAATTACCTATCGGCGAAAGCTATAAACATGTTCGCGGACTTGTAGATACGCATAAACTTCACACCATTTGTGAAAGCGGAAATTGTCCTAATATGGGCGAATGCTGGGGCGAAGGCACCGCTACTTTCATGATTTTGGGAAACACGTGCACGCGCAGTTGCGGCTTTTGCGCCGTTGCTACCGGTCGCCCTGACCCTGTTGACTGGGATGAGCCTCAAAGAGTAGCAGAAGCCATTTACCTGATGAAAGTGAAACATGCCGTCTTAACAAGTGTAGACCGCGATGAACTGAAAGATGGCGGCTCCATTATCTGGCATAACACCATAAAAGCAGTCAGGTCTTTAAACCCTGATACAACTTTAGAAACTTTAATACCTGACTTTAAAGGATATGCTGACCAGGTGCAGCGAATAACCGATGCAGCCCCTGATGTGGTAAGCCACAATATGGAAACTGTCGAAAGACTAAGCCGGCAGGTACGCATACAGGCCAAATACCGCAGAAGCCTTGAAGTGCTGCGCATACTAAAAGAAGGAGGAATGAGAACAAAAACAGGTATAATGCTGGGGCTTGGTGAAAAGAAAGAAGAAGTTATTCAAAGCATGGAAGACCTCGTTGACGCAGGTGTAGATGTGTTAACTCTTGGCCAGTATCTTCAACCTACAAAAAAACATCTGCCGGTCGAAAGATTTGTTCATCCGGCCGAATTTGCAGAATTAAGGGAAATCGGCTACGGGTTAGGATTTGATTATGTGGAAAGCGGTCCGTTGGTTCGTTCTTCTTATCACAGTGAGAAGCATGTAATTCCAGGCTATGGGCGGAAGAAATATGCAGAAGAAAAAGAGATGATGACTGTATAATTGCGGTGAAACCCATACAACTTAAAAATTATCATTTTTAGTGTTAGATTTAGGAGTTACGAATTTTCTTTTCCAGCAATTTTCCTTTCATAGATTTACCTGGTGTTAAAAAAAAACGTTTTAATATACCTTTTTATAAAACCTCAAACTGCTATCTGATTTTTTGTCTGAAGAGACAGGTCTAAAATAAAAAATTGAAATAAATGATTATACAACACAAAGAAGATGGAAACGAAGGTATGTTTTACGTAGAGCAAAATGGAGAACAATTAGCTGAAATGACTTACACAGCAGAAAAAGGCAAAATGGTAATTCAACACACAGAAGTAGATGAATCTTTAAGAGGAAAAAACATTGGTTTTCAATTGGTAGAGCAGGGTGTTGAGTATGCCCGGCAGGAGAATTTGAAAATTGTTCCGCTGTGTGAATTTGCCGGAAAGGTGCTGCAAAGTACAGAAGAATTTCAGGATGTATTATAAGTTTTGGATTAGTATTTTGTTGAAAACCCCTCATCGCACAAAGTTCAAAGGTGCAAACGCGGCTCCGTTATTAATCGGGAATATTTATTACAGCTCAACAAAGGTTTGCAAAGGGAATAGTTAATGCTATAAATATTATTTGTTAATGCTTTACTGCTGCTTCTTTTTATACGTATAATTAATAGATATTTGAGAATATGAAAAAGGTGACTATTTTGCTTATATCCGTTTTTTCAGCATTGCATCTTTTTGCATCTTTTAATGCTGATGCTATTTTAGGTGTCTGGGCAAACAGCAGCAACAGGGGGCATATCCGGATTTATAAAAATAATGGAAAATATTATGGCAAAATAATCTGGTTAAAACATCCGTACGATGAAAAAGGAAACCCAAAAGTTGATCAAAAAAATCCCAATGAAAACGATCGAAACAAACAACTTTTAGGTTTAATAATGCTTCGTGATTTTGTATACGATAACGAGGAATGGAAGGATGGCAAAATTTACAACCCCCAGGATGGCAAAGAATATAAGTCTAATATTAAACTTACAAACGATAAAACATTGTCGGTAAGAGGCTATATCGGAATTTCTTTGTTTGGTAAAACAGAAAAGTTTATAAGAATACGATAATTCCCTTTTCAAACCCGGATAATATTAATTTGTTTTTTCGCAGGAATCCTAAAAACAAAATCCTCTTGTTAAACAATTCGGCTAATCATTTATAAAAGTATTCAGAAGCTTGTAGGCAGAATTTTATGTACTTAAAGCAGTCCTTCTGATGCAACAAATTCTGCTGAACGGATTACATTTGCTGCAAAAGAACTTTCAGCAATGAGAATAATACTTTTCTTTTCTGTTTTTATCAGCACTATATCTTTCGCCCAAACGGATAAATACATTTTGCTAAAGGCCGATCGTCTTTTTGATGGTGAGAACCTGCACAACAATTGGTCGGTTTTGGTTAAAAATAATCTGATTGAGCAGGTTGGTGTTATACAAAATATTCCTCCGGGCACAGAAACTATAAACCTGCCCGCGACTACGCTAATGCCCGGGATGATAGAAGGTCATTCTCATTTGTTTCTTCATCCTTACAATGAAACCTCCTGGAACGACCAGGTGCTTAAAGAAAGCAGGGCAGAAAGAACAGCGAGAGCGGTAACACATGCGCAGGCTACATTATTAGCAGGTTTTACGACCGTAAGAGACCTCGGCACCGAAGGCGCAATGTATGATGATGCAGGACTAAAAAAAGCTATTGAGAAAGGTGTTGTGCCCGGCCCGCGGATGATCGTTGCCACAAGAGCTATAGTGGCCAAAGGAACATACGGGCCAAAATCAGAATCACCTGATGTTGTACTGCCCCAGGGAGCCGCAGAAGTGGCCGGCCTAGAAGAGATGGCCAACGAAGTGAGCACTCAGATAAGCAAAGGGGCAGATGTGATAAAAATTTATGCAGATTACCGCTGGGGGCAAAACGGGGAAGCACTGCCAACATTCAGTACAGAAGCAATAGCATTGGCGGTGTCGATAGCAAAAAGCGGCGGGCGCGAAGTAGCTGTACATTCATCCACGCCGGAAGGCATGCGCAGAAGTATAATGGCAGGCGTATCTACTATAGAGCATGGAGATAACGGAACAGCAGAGATTTTTAAACTGATGAAAGAAAAAAATATAGCTCTTTGTCCCACACTCGCTGCAGGCGATGCCATTTTTCAATACTACGGCTGGAAAAAAGGAACAGACCCTGAGCCGGCAGAAATCGCAGCAAAAAGAAAATCTTTTCAGCTGGCTTTACAATCAGGCGTTACTATTTGTATGGGAGGTGATGTGGGCGTATTTACTCATGGAGATAATGCAAGGGAAATGGAACTTATGGCTGAAGATGGCATGAAACCTCCGGACGTACTAAGATCGGCGACTTCAGTAAATGCAGATGTTTTTGGCTATGGAAATAAAATTGGCAGAATTAAGAATGGTTTATTTGCCGACATTATAGCAGTAAGTGGCAACCCTACAGAAAATATAAAGAATGTAAGAAATGTAGTTTTTGTGATGAAAGGTGGAAAGGTGTATAAAATGGTACCATAGCAATAGGTAAAAGTAAACAGTTATCCAAATGTGATAACAGCGATAGACGCTAACTGCAAAAAACAGTACAACAAGTTGTCAGTTTTTTAGCTTGCGATTTTAATGCCATAGAGGTTAGATATGGTGTTTATTTCCCTTTTTGCATTTAAAAAATGAGTTTCCACTAAAGT